>Ga0307423_1002569_pt1 | contig 10035 bp, 6 predicted proteins | sample SalMarWE160310MG_FD_202154 | JGI IMG/M metagenome (GOLD analysis project Ga0307423, IMG submission 202154) | Salt marsh sediment microbial communities from the Plum Island Ecosystem LTER, Massachusetts, United States - WE1603-10 | ecosystem: Environmental > Aquatic > Marine > Intertidal zone >... | reverse complement strand
ACGCAGCTCAGCGCCTTGTCGATTCGTTCGGCCTTACGTCGCTCCATCGCAGCTATCGCCTTTGGCTCCGCTGGAAAGCCCGTCTCCGCTTCACCCGACTCGGATCCGATGAGCCACCGGGCCTGAGCAGCGGTCCGGTCGGCTGCTTCGAGCGGTACAGCGTCTCGAATGAGGTCCTGAACCTGGCGCTGTGGCGTCTGTTATCCCGATTCTCCATCAAGATCTTTCTCGGGTTGGACACCATGGCGCATCGGTGATCGCCCGGCGGATCTTGACCCGGGCGGATAGGTACGAGCGGCGAGCAGGAGTAGGCGTCGCACGACTTCCGCTCCCCAGGGAGGCCCATCCTGCACCCAGCCGCTGTCGCTGGGCCGATAAAGCCCCGGTTCGGGTCTGGTGAACGCTGTTCAGTCGAAGTTCACCAGCACAACGCCGTGTCAACCCATTTGACGGGGGTGCACCTGCCTTTTGCAGCTCTTGGGCATTTGCGTCTCTCGTTCGTCGTTGCCGGTGGTAGGCTGGGTGCGTGTCGCAAGGGGGTGCCTGGAATCGCCAAGCTACGGCGTTGAGAACGAGGAAGAAGAATGGCTTCAAAGGGCCTCAGTTGTAGGACCGCGGTAGTTGCAAACCTCCGCCAAGCACCGGAGAACTGGAACATCGGCCCTGTTGGGGCAACGTGGCTTCGAAGAATCCTATGCCTTGCGCTCTTCATGCCTTGCACGGCCCTGGCCTTCACAGAGGCCGAGATCGATGAAGCAGCGGAGGTAGCGCGCCAGATCGACATCGTGCGCGTCATAGCGGACGACCTGTACGGCGGGCGCGACAACAACACCCCCGGGTCTGCCGCCATCCAGACGATTCTCAACGACGAGCTCTCGGCTGTGGCGGAAGGACTCAACTCATCCCAAACGGGCGATGCCGCGTTTCGGCAGGTCTTCGCGTCCGGAACCAATATCCTCGCGGTGATTCCCGGTACGGATCTCGCTGACGAGTACGTAATGATAGGGGCTCACTACGATCATCTCGGCTCCTCGGGTTCCGTGATCTTCAACGGGGCAACGGATAACGCGGCGGGCGTCGCGGTAGTGCTTGCGGTCGCTGCTGCGATCGACGCGCTGCCGACGCCGCCACGGCGATCTGTCATTCTTGCATTGTGGGATGCTGAAGAGGATGGGCTGTTAGGATCGAGTGTGTACGCTGGGGCACCGCTCGTACCTCTGACTAACACCGTCGCGTATGTGAACATAGACATCCAGGGAGCGAATCTGCTGCCTTCGCTGCGAAGCGTGAGCTTCGCGGTCGGTGCGGAATCCGGGGGAAACGCACTTCAGAGTCTCGTACAGGATGCCGTTTCACGCGAGGACTTGGACACTCGCCTGCTTAGTCGTGTCTTCGGTCAGGATCGTAGCGACCACGCGAGCTTCATCGACGGTGGGCTGCCCTCGGTCTTCCTAAGCGATGCGACTGGAGCGTGTTACCACACTCCGGGTGATGACATCACGGTGGTCGACCTCGAGAAGCTACGCGAGGAGGCTCAGATTGCCTTTCGCCTCACATTGGCCCTGGCCGAGGAACCAACGCCGCCATCGTTCGTGCCGACGGATCCTTTCTTCGCGACATACGAGGACGCTGTGGTAATTGCAGACGTCGTGGACAGAGCCGTAGACGCTGATATCGCTCTCTTCTCGCCCACGGAACAGGCTATCATCCTCGATGTACAGGCTTCAGTCTGGGCCATCGTGGATGCTGGACCCGGTGAATTTCGCTTCGATGATATGCTCAACCTGGAGGCAGAGGTACTCAATCTGATCGACGCTTTGGGAAGCCTCCCATGTGATGGCTACCTGCCCGCGGCAACGCCGACGCCAACGGCGAACGCTTCGTCGACCCCTACGCCGACTCCCACCGTGACGCCTTCGCCCAGGCCCACGGCGACATTTTCGCCCACGCCGATTCCAACTCCAACGGCTCCGCCCGAGGTGGTGCACGACGTCCCGATGTGCAAGAGCAAGGAGAGGAATGGCGTGGTGGTCGAGAAGACCAAGCTAGTCCCCTCGACCAAGGTCGAGCGGGCGCAGGAGAAGGGGCTGACGCTCGGCGAATGCGCCGACCCGCAGAACGGACGCGTGCTGTGCAAGGACAAGGGCGGGAAGCGCGCGAACGTCCTGGTGCCCGAGACCAGGGTGCAGCAGGCACTGGACAGGGGAATCTACAGCCTCGGCGAGTGCCAGTGATCCCGGCCGGGACGGCTGGCGCGGAGGCGGCGGCGCTCCCGATCGTCCAAGAAGAGACTCACGGTACTGGCCGGCTTCGGTCGGGGCGTTGTCGTCTCGGGCATCCCTCTTGCCTCGGCCTCTCGGGCCTCGCACTCCGAAGGCTGCTCGCGGCGTAGGGCGCTACCGCAACCTCACTCGCCACTGCCCCGTGGACACTTCGGATACCGTGGACGGCTGATCAGGAAACTCTCCCTACCAGGCCTCTATGGGGGAGTTTCTGGAACTGGTGTCCAGTGTGTCCAGCGCAGGAAAATAGGGGTAAAGCCAGAAACGCCCCGACCGCGGGTGGGCCGGATCATGTGGGGATTATCGCCGCCCGACTCTGGTTCGCCGCGCCGTGCTCACCGAGTCGCAGCCCTGGAACACCACACCGTCGAAGGTCTGACCGAAGAGGCAAGCCTCCGTGTCGCCAAGCGCTATGCCAGTCTCCTGGGTACGGAAGCGCAGGAGCAGATCCAGGTCGCCATCGCGGTCTACATCTTTCACACGCATTCGCCCGTGAGAACACTCCGCCTGGTTCGGACCGAACCTCACGCTGCTGGTATCAACCGTGAAGGCGTCGAAGCCGTCGGTAGTGAGAATGGCCACCGGGATCACGCCCCCTTTTCGCATGTTGACGAAGTTTTCGGTGCGACCCGGCTTGATGTCGATTTCGAAGGCGGCCTCCAGCGGCGAGTATGGCAGGATGGTGGTGGTCGCCCGGAAGGTCTGCCCGGATCCTCCCGGGCAGACGAGGTCCCCGAAGACCGACGACAGACTCACCGAAACCGACCCCGCGACCGTAGGGTCCAACAGCGAGCCTGAGATTCCCGAAGGACAACCCGGTCCGCCGGGGTTGACGATGAAGTACTGCTCCCCTTCGGCCAAGCGGAGGGCACAGAAGGGCTCGTCCCATAGATCGCCGACGTCCGTGTTGCCGCCGCTGAAGACCGTAACGAGGGAGACCTCCTCTCCGCCGGGCCCCGCAGTGAAGACCGCCTCGTAGCAGAACGAGCCGCTCGGGTCCGCGACGACGGATGGCGGCGCGTCGAGCGTCTGCCCCCACGCCGTCATCGGGAGCAGAAGACTCACCGCAGAGGACAGGAGGAGCCCCAGGCCAATGGACGAGAGGCCCGTCCGTTTTCTGGAGGGTTTCGTTTCGAGATGGCGAACCCTCATGGCTGATCCCCCTCGCTTCGTTGCTTCACATCCAAGGGCACCAAGCACAGCGCGCCCCCGACAAAGTGACTGGCCCAGCATACACCCAGCCGCTGTCGCTGAGGGAAGAACCAAGCAGCCAACAGCGCTCAAGCCTCCGGAATCACGGCTTCAGAGGGGGCGCAAGCCCCATTAACACTGTTCAGTGCCTTATGTCCCCCGGGGAGCCCTCCAACCCCACTCTCCACTAAGGCAAGACTATACACTGTATCGTGTCCATTAGGCCAGAAATGGCGGCCCGTCTGGCCTGACTGTTCACGATGCCAAGGTCGTGTGTGGGGGGGACCCCCCCGGGGGGGGCTTGCCTGGGGCCGGCGGCGGGCGAGGTTGGCACAAGACGGGGGGAAGGCGGCCGGCGGTGACCTCGCGCCTGTGTTGGCCTGGCTTCGCGCCGCTCAGCGCAAGCCAGGAGGCGACCAGCCCGCTAGCACCGACTAACACTTCAACATGTAGGGTCCGTCTGGGGCCGTGGGGCCGTGCTCGGTGCAGCCCCTTGCAGCGACGGAGATGTAAGTAGGCGTCACTGCTTCACCCTCAGTCGTTCTCGCAGAGCAACGACCAGGCTTCTTCGCGTGTGGGGGTCATGGCGTGTCACTCCCTTCCTCTCGCGCTCGCCTCCAGGTAGCGGCCCTTGCGGCCGCTGTCCAGCAACGATAAACACTCGGTGGAGCACGAGGGTCCCATCGCGGCCAGAGTGAGCGGTCTCCGGCGACGCCGTTGATTGCGCCCCCGCTCGACAGGCATCGTCCGGTTCTCGATGCTTTCGAGAATTCGGAAGATGCACACCGATTCAGCGAACATCCCCGTCAACAGCGACATCGACCGCGCCTCTGACGAGAAACTCACCCGTGGGGGCGAGGCGGGAACCGGCTCCCCGGCTCTCGTCCGGACTTCTTTCTGGATCCTGGCTGTCGGGCTCGCTGCGCTGCTCGCACTCACCTGCTCGAGCAGGAGCCCGCGGCTCCCGATCGTCCTGATCGTGATCGACACGCTCCGTTGGGACCGGCTCTCCTTGGCGGGCTACGAGCGCCCGACCTCGCCCCGGCTCGACGCCTTCGCAGCCGACGCCACCACCTTTTCCCGGACCTATGCGCCCGCCTCGTGGACACGGCCTTCGGTCGCCTCCCTGATCACGGGTCTCGATCCGCGCCACCACGGCGCGGTGTTCTGGAATCAGGGGATCGGCCCGGTGGCGACCCTCGCCGAACATCTGCAGCGCGCGGGGTACGCCACGCGCGGGGTGAACACCAACGTCTTCCTCAAGAAGGCGGGTTTCGAGCGCGGTTTCGATCGCTACGAGACGCCGGCGAAGGGGTGGAACATTCCGGGCACGCTCGTGAACGAGACGGTCAAGAAGGGCGGACCGGTGGAGCCGGGCTCCTTTCTCTACGTCCACTACCTGGATCCGCACGATCCCTACGACCCTGACGCGGAGGCGAGGGCGCTGCTGGTGCGTCCCTACCAGGGCGATGCGTCTGGCTCGATGGAGTTCATCCGGGGTCCCTTGATGGGGGGGGCAGCACCGCCTAACGAGGACGACGTGCGCCACCTCTCCGACCTCTACGATGCGGAGGTGAGGACCGTGGACGCCGCGCTAGGCGACCTCCTGGACTGGCTGCGCGAAACGGGCGTCTACGACGACGCGCTCGTGATCGTCACCTCCGATCATGGCGAGGAACTCTACGAGCACGGTAGCTGGTTGCACGGGTTCACCCTCTTCGACGAGCAACTCCACGTACCACTGCTGATCAAGCCACCGCAGTCGATGGAAGCTGGCGGGGCAATGCGAGATGAGCCGGTCTCGCTGGTGGACGTGGCCCCCACGATCCTCGAGCTCGCCGGTCTGGATGCTCCCTCGCACCTCGACGGACGCAGTCTGGTGCCACTTCTCCGCGGAGAACCCCAGGCCCCGCCGCAGACACTGTACGCCCTCGAGCCACTCTCCAGCCGCAAGGGCCGCACCGGCGTCGCCTGGTCGGCCCGCAATTACCCCCTGAAGTGGATCCGCGTCCACGGCACCTATCCCTCAGGCAGGGCACCGTGGCCTGGCGAGTGTTTCGACCTCCTCGCAGACCCCGGGGAGCAGCAGAACCTCGCGAGGCTCGGTCCCGGTCCCTGTGCCGAGCTGGCGTCTGCGGCAGAGCGATGGCGGGCCGAGGGCCTGCGGGACGGTACTCCGCTCGAGGTCGAGCCCAGCACCGAACAGCAGCTACGGGCGCTCGGCTATCTGCACTGATTCCCCTGCGCGCTCGCCCGCCACGACGAGAATGGCCGAGTGCCGGCGGGCCTCGCACGGCCAATGTGGCTCTGGGCGTGGGGTACTGCCAAAGCTCTCTGCCAGTCCGACCGGAGGCCGAAGGCGGGTGGCACCCCCCCGGCCGATGAGTCTAACGTTCGGAGGCCAAGCTCGAATCGGGAGTACGCCGTGCAGGCCAGTGATCGCCGGAACATCGTGCTGATCGGGATGCCCGGCGCCGGGAAGAGTACCGTGGGTGTGATCCTGGCGAAGCACACGTCGCGCGCCTTCGTCGATACCGACGTCCTGATCCAGACCTCCGAGCGACGGTCCCTGCAGAAGATTCTGGACGAGAATGGTCACATTGCGCTTCGCGAGATCGAAGAACGGATCCTGCTCTCGCTGGATCTGCGCGACCACGTCATCGCCACCGGCGGCAGCGCCGCCTACAGCGGGAAGGCGATGACGCATCTGAAGAAGAACGGCATCGTCGTCTTCCTGCAGGTTCCCTTCGCGGAGATTCTGGAGCGGGTGCGGGACTTCGCCACAAGAGGCATCGCGCGCGCGCCGGAGCAGAGCTTCGCCGACCTCTTCGAAGAGAGGTACGTGCTGTACAGGAAGTACGCCGACCTGACGATCGCCTGTGAAGGCCTCGACCAGGAGCAGGTATCGCAGACGATCCGCCGGCGGCTGGGACCGGATGCGTAGATTCCCGCGTGCGACGCTGCTCCTCGCGCTCACCGCCAGCCTCGCAGGTGGATGCCAGCGCAGCGAAGTGACGCCCGAGGCTCCCGACGATCCCCTGGAGTACACGCCCGTCGCGGCTCCCGAGACCACCATGCACTGGCAGGGCGAGATGGCGGGCGAGGTGACGCAGGAGACGGTGGTCCTGCAGGCCAGGCTGACGGTCGATGGGCGAGTTCACCTCTTCGACGTCGAGGGACGCCCCGGGATCGGAGCCTTCGCCCTCTCCACAGAGCGGGATTTCCAGGAGGCGTTTCGGACCCGCTGGATGGCCGCCACACCCGAGGCTGACTACATCGTCAAGACCAAGGTGACCGGGCTCGAACCGGGCACGCGATACTACTACAGACTCCTATCCAGGGGAGACAGCGAGAGCCAGCCCGAGGCGGGGCCGACGGGAACCTTCACGACGCTGGATGCGGGGCGGATCACACGGCAGGTCAGCTTCGCCGTCGTGACCGGCATGAACGCGTTCGCCTTCCGCTTCAGGAGCACTGCGGAGAACAAGGATCTGGGATTCCCCGCTCTCGAAGCCATCGTCGCCCAGAACCCGGATTTTCTCGTCGCCACCGGGGACAACGTCTACTACGACACGCCGTACATCGGGCGGGCCAAGTCTCTCGGGAGCATGCGGGCCAAGTGGCACCGGCAATTCGCCACGCCGCGTTTTGCGGCGTTCTTCCAGCGCATCCCGGTCTACTGGCAGAAGGACGACCACGACTATCGCTACAACGACGCCGACCCCTACGGAGCCCTGGAACCGTCCCACGAGCTGGGCGTCGGAGTCTTTCTCGAGCAGGTGCCGGTCGCTCCACCCGGGGACGAGAAGGCCCTCACCTACCGCACCCACCGCATCGGCGATCTGCTGCAGATCTGGCTTCTGGAGGGGCGTGACTACCGGGATTCGAACATCGCGCCGCCGGGCCCGGAAAAGACCATGTGGGGGGCCGCGCAGAAGGACTGGCTCCAGAAGACCCTCCTCGCCAGCGACGCGGTCTTCAAGATCCTCGTCTCACCCACACCGATGATCGGTCCCGACGACAAGCTCACGGGCGTCCAGGGCGGGCTCCTCGCCCGCCTGGTGGGAAGCTCTCCGATCGGCCAGGAAGGGGACAACCGGAAGCGGGACAACCACACCAACCCCTATGGCTTCGCGGACGAAGCCGAGGCCTTCTTCGCCTGGCTTGCGGAGCACGGGTTCCTGGAGCGGAATCTCTACATCGTCTGCGGGGACCGGCACTGGCAATACCACTCGATTCGGCCGGACGGATTCGAGGAGTTCTCTTCAGGAGCCCTGGTCGACGGGAATGCCCGCCTGGGGCGCAAGCCCGGAGACGAGATGTCGACCGATCCGGATGCGTTGATCTCCCAACCGTATACACAGGAAGAGAAGTCCGGCGGATTCCTGAAAGTGACTGCGAGTCCAGCCAAAGGAGAGCAGCCTGCCACGCTGCGATTCGATTTCTACGACGAGAAGGGCGCTCACCTCTACGGAACCGAGAGGGCTGCCCACCGATGATCGCCGCCTGAGGCTCCGCACCCGCCTCGGGAATCGAGGCGATTCCCCGCACCGCGGCCGTGCGGCTCCCTCTCCGCCGAGGCGACACCCGCGGGGAAGTCTTGGCCACACCCCTTACCAAAAGCCGCCGTAGTTACTAAAAATAGGCGCGGAAGTCTCCAGGACTCGGACCACCGGCACCGCCACCCGTTGCGCGCAGCCGGTGAGAACCCTCGACAGGCGGAGAGCAATGTATTCACACGACGTCGTCATCGTAGGATCCGGGCTCGCGGGATTGCGGGCCGCGTTGGAGCTGGCCGGAAATCTCGACGTGGCCATCGTCAGCAAGCTCTACCCGAGCCGCAGCCACTCGGGCGCGGCCCAGGGGGGCGTGGCCGCGGCACTCGGCAACGTGGATGGGGACACCGTCGAGGACCACATCTACGACACCGTCAAGGGCTCGGACTTCCTGGGTGACCAGGACGCGATCGAGCTCCTCTGCAACGACGCGCCGCGCACCATCTACGAGATGGAGCACTGGGGCTGTCCCTTCTCGCGAAACGATGAACAGAAGATCAACCAGCGAGCCTTCGGCGGTCACTCCTACCTTCGGGCCTGCTTCTCCGCCGACCGGACCGGTCACGCCCTGCTCCACACCCTCTTCGAGCAGACCTACCGGCAGGGCGGCAAGCTCCGGCTCTACTCCGAGTGGCACATGCTCCGCCTCATCGTCGAGGACGGCATCTGCCGGGGTGTGGTGGCGATGAACATCCACACCGGGAAGCTGGAGATCATCCGCGGCAAGGCGGTCCTCTTCGGCACCGGCGGATACGGCCAGGCCTTCAAGATCACCTCGAATGCATCCGCCAATACCGGCGACGGCATCGTCGCGGCGTATCGCGCCGGGGTGCCCCTCCAGGACATGGAATTCGTGCAGTTCCACCCGACGGGGCTGTACCAGCACGGAATCCTGCTCACCGAGGGGGCCCGCGGCGAGGGCGGCTACCTGCTCAACGGCGAGGGCGATCGCTTCATGTCGAAGTACGCGCCCAGCAAGATGGAGCTCGGGCCGCGCGACATCGTCTCCCGATCCGAGCAGGCCGAGATCAACGAGGGTCGGGGTGCTGGACCGGAGAAGGAGTACGTCCTGCTCGACCTGCGGCACCTCGGCGCCGAGAAGATCATGGAGCGCCTGCCGCAGGTCTACAACCTGGCCAAGGACTTCATCGGAGTGGATTGCATCGCGGACCCGGTGCCGATCCAGCCCACCGCCCACTATTCGATGGGAGGCATCCCCGCCGACAACGACTGCCACGTCTTCCTCGATGAGAAGGGCACCTACGTCCAGGGCTTCTACGCCGCCGGGGAGTGCTCCTGCATCTCGGTCCACGGCGCCAACCGTCTGGGCACCAACTCGCTGCTCGAGGCCCTCGTCTTCGGCCGCCGAGCCGGCAAGAAGATGCTCGAGGACGTGCCCCAGCTGCAGCTCTCTCCGGTGGACGAGCAGCGGGAGATCTCGGCCACCCAGCGCGAGCTCGATGAGCTCTACGAGGGGCCGGCCACGGAGGACCTCGACACCATCCGCGAAGAGCTGAAGCAGACCATGACCGTGAAGGCCGGCGTCTATCGGGATTCCGCCGGACTGGAGCCGGCCCAGGCGAAGCTCAAGGAGCTTCGAGAGCGCTTCGCAAAGGTTCGCGTGGGAGACAAGGGGAAGACCTTCAACATCAACCTCCTCGAAGCGGTCGGACTCGGGAACATGCTCGAGTTCTCGGAGTTGATCGTCGACGGAGCACTGGCCCGCCAGGAGAGCCGCGGCGCACACTTCCGCAACGATTTCCCGACGCGCAACGACGAGAACTGGCTGAAGCACACCCTGGCCTTCCGCACCGAGGACGGCGGCCACGAGCTGCGGTACAAGCCGGTGAAGATCACGAAGTACCAGCCGGAGGAGAGGAAGTACTGATGGCGAACAACAAGGTGTTGTTCCGGATACAGAGGTTCGATCCGGAGAAGGACGAGAAGCCGCACGACCAGGACTTCGAGATCGAGGTCGCGCCGGGCGCGACCATCTTGAAGACCCT
>Ga0307423_1002568_pt1 | contig 10036 bp, 8 predicted proteins | sample SalMarWE160310MG_FD_202154 | JGI IMG/M metagenome (GOLD analysis project Ga0307423, IMG submission 202154) | Salt marsh sediment microbial communities from the Plum Island Ecosystem LTER, Massachusetts, United States - WE1603-10 | ecosystem: Environmental > Aquatic > Marine > Intertidal zone >... | reverse complement strand
GGGGATTGAATGCTCCTGAAATGATCTCCGACATAGGAAACTGTGAAGCGGCATACAAAAACCGTACATCATGCCAATAATGATTCCCATCTAGAGAAAGCCAAAGGGTTACTGTGCCCAATGCCAATAAAAAAAAAATATTAGCGGATAAAATCCGTTTGTGTTTATTTATTTTTTCCAAGAAATTCCGATTGGGAAACGAAGGTTGTAAAACAACTCCAATTCTTCTTTATCAAAAACGTGCATGAAAAATAAAAGGGCAATCAGACACAGATTTACTGGTAATAGCCTCAGGTAAACAATGTTCAATGGAAAAAGAGACCAAAAAACCAAACCGGAAATCAATAATGCGGTTAATGGTTTGCCAATCAACTTCCACCACAATATTTTAACATCAACCTTATGCGTATATATGAGCAACGAAACGAAAATAAGAAATTCAACAACAATCGTAGCAAAAGCAGCACCTATATAGCTATATTTCGGTATCAAATACAAGTTCAAAGCTATATTTAAAATGAGACCCGATACAGCAAGGTATAAGACAATTTTCTGTCTATTCATACTTATTAATGCTGTTTGTAAGAAGTTAATCGAAAAAACAAACAGTATTCCGACAAGCAATACATTTAAAGATATAATAGATTCTTTATATTGACTGCCGAAACAGATTGATACTATCTTATCGGACAATACGATTCCATTTAATACTACAAATATCGATATTAGGATAATATACTTCAGCCCTTTAAGAAAAAGGTTATTGAACGCTTCTCTATTGCTTTTATAGAGTTGAGAAAGTCGAGGCATGAAGACAGTTCCTATGATCACAGGGAAAATTAATAGACCTTCGTATATTTTATAGCTGGCATTGTACCAACCTACTTCTACATCAGTTTTAATTGTTGATAGCATTACAGTATCTATATAATTATATATATTTAGAGTAATATAAAGTGCTCCTATCGGCACAGCAGTAATCAATAAATGTTTTATGAAGTCTAAATCGAATCCGAGAGTAACTTTACATATTTGATATTTAACTAAAATGATTTTGCCTATAAGACTCATTAACCTCGCCACAATAAATACCCAACAAAATGCCAGCAATCCTCCTCCATTGAATAAAACCAAGAATCCAAATATTAAAAGAAAAAGTCGTTCTACAGTGGTACAAATTGAATCCAGTCCAAAAAATTCATGCGCAAGAAGTGCAGATCTAAAAGCATCATTAAATGATTTTAAGAAAAATGAAATGGCAATTAAATAAACAGCGTAAATCGTTTTTTGTGAATTTTGAACGATGTTAACCCCCAGAAAAACCAATAAGAAAACGATTGGAGCCGCCATCAACTTCCATGTCAGAGCATGAGAAAGGAACTTTTGTGATTGTTCCTTTTTTCGAGCAATTTCTCTTATAAGGGCATGATATAATCCAGGGTCCAGGATAGGGTCAAATAAAAAAACGAACGCCATCGCAAAAGAAAATCTGCCAAAATCCTCAGCACCCAGATATCTTGCTGCAACTATCAATAAAAGAAAAAGAAAAAGCCTGGAAAATGCAGATAAGGAATATTTGAATGTGCCACTTAGAAGAGATTTGTTATTAGACATATTGCTTTTGATTATATGCTTCCTGATTGCTATATAATTTTTCAAAAAACTTAAGGTATTGCTCAGCGACTTGATCAATATTAAATTTCTCCCAAACAGTTTTTTCACCTTTATGACCAAGTTGGGCAGCTTTATCCCCATTTGTTAAAAGCTCTTTCATTGCATTATGCAGTTTATCTTCGTCACCATATGGCACTAAAAGGCCGTTGACGTTGTCTTCTATTACATCTAAAATACCTCTTACACTGGTACCAATACATGGAAGTCCGCATGATAAAGCCTCAATCAAAGAAATACTTAACCCTTCACTTTGCGATGGTAAAATGTAAAAATCTCCGGCTTGAAGATATTCAATGATGTTTCTTACATTTCCGGTAAAAGTTACACTGGTTTCTAAATGATTATTATTTACAAAAGCCTTTAACTCATCCTCACAGGATAGTGAGTACCCTTGTCCTGATCCTATTAAAAAAAGATGGATGTCATTAAATTCAGAAACCAATACCATCCAGACATTTAGTAAATATTCTAATCCCTTTCCTCTCGCTAATCTACCAGTGTATATGAAGTATTTCTTATTAGGGAATCCAATTTTCCTTTTTAAAAATGCCTTTCTATTTTGATCAACCTTTTTAAAAATTTTAACGTCTACGCCATTGGTAATTTCGTTTACTTTATTGCGATTAACTCCACTATTTAATAATTCTTTGGTGATATCGGATGAAATGCTAATGAAGCCGTTTGCTCTCTTGAGTATCACGTTACGAAGGCTAACAAGTATCCTGATAATCATTAATTTCAACTTTGATGTCCGAAGCGAATATTGGGTAGCGTAGGATCCATCCATTTCGCCATTTGATTCAGCGCGTAATAAACATTTTTTCCCAAAGATTTTGGATGCGATTACACCCAGAACTCCCCTCACTGCAAAATCACATACAATAATCAAATCATAATTGCGTCTTTCTCTTATCAACGCAATAAATACTGGAATCAACTTCAGATACTTTCCGATTCTCTTCAAACCAAACGCTGGCCCGGTCCTAATAACTTTAACACCATTGAACATCTCATGGTAAGGTTGTTGAGGAAGCAGTTTAGTTGTAATAACCATCACTGATATCCCCTTTTTGGCCAACCTTTCCGCCAGCAAGGAAATCTGGATAATAGCACCATTGATAACCGGGTGAAACATCCCCAGAATAAAGCAAACCTTTAACTTCTCTTCGCAAGAAAATTTCATCTATTTTCTCTCATTCTTTCTAATGATGCTCACCTCAGCAAGTTTCAGGGTCAAAGCTGAATTCGCCGAAACCAATCCGCTTTCGCTCTTCGAGCTTCGGCGGGTCGCCATACTTGGGTTACCTCCATTCATCCTCTATGCACCATCTGAACAAATCTCCTTGATCGCCCAGCTTTCAATTTTTCGGATGTCAAGGCCATTAATGAAACAATCCGTTTCAGAATAATCGTTCTTCACCGGTCGGACGAATAGAGGAACTTCACCTTTCTCTCTTCTTTCTATTATCCGTGTCAAGCTATTGGTTTTAAAATGAAGTTTTCTCAATATCGGAGATATCGTGTCTGTCAAACTGTAATTATAGATGGATACGATCTCAAAATGCTTCATGGTTAAAATGAACGCCAATAACTTTTCTATTGTCACAGAATCATCTGCACAAAAGTCTGAAATATACCCACGTTTATTGTTCTCTGAAACACTTATCACAACGTATCCTGTTATATTATTATTTTTCAGGTAATAGTAAAATGCATATTTTTTCCTTTTGTTACTAAACCGCCATCTGAAAAAGTCCTCATTCTGCAAAAATTTAATTTTGCGGACATCATAATCTTGTCCATTGGCAACGGCTGCCATTTCTTTTGGTTTAGGACTGTCTGAAACCGTAATGTTTCCAAAATCCCCAAACGTTATCTTTCCTTTGTATAATTGTTTCTTATTTTTCAATGTCATAATGAATTTCATCAAGCCAAGCAAATTTTCTCTATTCAAATAATATTTATCGATTATGGGTATAAACTTCATCCTCAAATTACCCGGCACAGAAATCTTCGACGCACTAAAATTGAAAAACAATTTATATTTTGGTTCATACTCATCCATTGCCAACTCACCCATAATTACAGATAGTCTCTTAAGTCGATGTTCCGGATCCACAACCGCATCTCCTGGACTCAGGAATGTGAGATAAGAGTCTTCCCCACTAATTTGCCATTTTGTAGCAAAATAGCCTCTAAAGCCAACAACCTTTCCATTATGGAGGGTCACGATTCCGAGTGGGCTATCCGTAAATGGATTATCATGATATTTCCATCGAAAATAAGACATATTTTGATCATGGTTATCTCCCCAAAGATGAGATAATAAGCTGACGACCTGAGGTAAAAGATCGAGGTGATAAGGTTTTATTTCATATCCGGAATCAGACATTACTTTATTCTCCTTAGTATTGCTGGCATATAACGCAACAAAGCATTCTATGTTTGATTAATTCTCTCCCTTCAAAATACTATTTAGTGGTTTGTTAATTATTTCATCTCGGCTTTATAACTAAAACCTATCAGGTCTTTGGTTTTCGTCTTCTGTTTAATCGCTGTTATTAACTCTGAACCAACAGTCACTAGAATCGGCATAAGATCTTTTTTTGAGAAAAGAACATTTGTATCTGAGTTAAAAAGATGCCGCAAATATCCATTTTTGTTTGATTGCCGCGGATGTCTTTGTGAGAGGCAATCATTTATCTCATGAATCCACCATACATTATTCCTTTGTTTAAATTCAGAAATCTTTTTTCTTCTCAAATAATTCACTGCAATATTAGGCAAATTCACTCCAGCTTCTTTTGAAATGGCGATCTGTTGGTTATACCTGCCTATTGTGGGTTCCATTATGTAGTATTTTCCGTCTTTATTATTAAACTTATATTCTATGGAGCCAAAACCAGAAAGGCCAAGCATTTTGAAAATTCTTATGGTCTCATTCAAAACATGCTTATTCTCAATTGTTTTGCATAAACTCGTCGTCCCATCTTGAGGTGGCCATTGTCTTATCTTTTGAGCCGTTAATGAAGCGATCGGCTCAATTTCCCTGTTAAAAAATACAAAACAGAAATATATTGAAGCATCGTTTCCGGGAATCCATTCCTGAGCAATTACTGACCTCCAGTTTAAGGGGGAAAAAGATTTTGTGTAATCTATTAATTCTTTTTTGCTGCTTATTTTGCATGAGTGCATCATGTAAGGTTTTAACAAAAAAGGAAATGATAATTTGCTTATAATATCGTCTATCTCTCCTTTATTTTTAACTATCACCGTTTTAGGAATATTAATTTCTTTTTCAATCGCCAGTTCAGTAAATTTTCTTTTATCCAATAATTTGTCCACTATGTTCTTTTCAGGAAGTATAAATGTGTAATATTTATCAATCAAGTCCCTGTTTTCAGATACTTCTAGTGCATGAATATCCTCGGAAAGTAATAAAATCGGATTGTCATCAAAGATATTTCTGATATCCAAAAGACCTTCAATGATGTTCTTTTGAGGAGGAATTATGATTCTTTTTTTGGGGATATTCGAGAAATAAAATGGGATCTTATAAGCCAGACTTTTCTTTCCTATAGAGAAAATATCATAACCAAAACCTGAAAGGCATCTGGCAATACTTAAGGCTGTCATGCTAAAGCCGGAAATAATTATCTTTGGCAGGGAATTCATATAAGCTTTTGCACAAATAGTTGAAATCCTTTAAGTCCGGAGTTTTCACTGGATGCTCTTGTCCTGTCTCAACAACTTAAGATAGAGCTCATCGATAAAATCGATACTTTTTTCAATGCTAAATTTCTCAGATAGCAGCTTAGCGGAAATTGAAAGCGTTTCCGATAGTTTGGAATTCCTTAATAGAAGTTTAACTTTTTCTCCGATTTCCAAAGGATTTTTAGGATGAACAAAAAGAACATTTTTTCCATCTTCAGCGATCTCTTTCATGCCTCCTACTTCTGTGGCGACAATAATATTGCCCAAAGCCATCGCTTCTACCAAGGATAGCGGGAATCCTTCTGTAAGAGACGGTATTACATTAATGTCAAAAAGAGACAATAATTCGACGATATCATTTCTGAAACCTAAAAATCCGACCTTATCTGATATGTTAAGTTCCATTGTTAAAGATTCCAATTGTGATCGAAGAGATCCATCACCCACTATTAGAAAATATACATCAGAAAACTCTCTTAAAATAGATGGAACGGCTTTGATAAAATATTCCGTGCCCTTTTCCTTCCGCAAACGTGTAATTGTACCAACTATACGGACATTTTCAGGGATCCCGAGTTCTTGACGTTTCTTTTTAATATCTTTATGATCACTTTTCTTGAATTTATCTATATTGATTCCATTCCAAATAACTCGGATTTTTTTGGGAGGGATACTGCGCGAAGCGATCATAAAATCTTTAACGCTCTCACTGACAGCAATGCCGGCATCTGTATAATTTCGAAGTATTAGATCTGCCATGTATTGATGTGGAAGCGTTCGAAGAACGGCATGTTCGTGCACGACGTTAATGATACCTTTCCTGCGACCAGCTATTCGTCCGAAATTTGCAGCGCTATATCCATGTAAATGTAAAATATCCGCTTTTTCCTTCTCTATGAGGTTAATAATTCCTTTTATATTCTTAAAAGAAAATTTCCCATATCCGAAGTAATATACACGAACACCTTTTTTCTCAAGGAGCTTTCCTGCCGGATCGGGATTCCGCAAAGTACAAACAGCCCAGTTAAATCTCTCCGGTTCCAAACAGGAAATCCATTCGTCAAGCAGAATTGCGCAACTGCTCGGATTAACGCCATCCATAGAAAGTTTATCAATGATGTGCAGAACATTTATCGGATAAGAAATATTCATGGCCTTATAAATCGATTCCTTTTTATAATCCTAATAATTCAGGGACATGTTTAAGTTCGTATTTTTTAATAAACAGATCCCGTAATGTTTTTCGGCCGTTTCCCGGAAGCCTTTCCAAAAAGAGATTTTCTACTCTTACCACTTTGTAAGGATCATTTCCTGGCCTGTTGGTAGATTTTCCTTTTATGATCCCAAAATAATTCACTTTATATCCGGCTTTTTTTGATGCATTTATGGCGAAATGTTCTCCTTTATACCACGGATAGCAAAGATGGGTAACCTCTCTGCCGGTTAGTTTTTCTTCTATCATAACCTTCGAATTAATCAGTTCATCTAAAAGTGCCGCATCCCTTTCTTCAAGGGTTTCATATCTCCCATGATCCCTTTCGTTTTTTTTAGAATCCGAAACAATGTTATTAAGAATTTTCCGCCAATTTTTTTGTTTGAAAAATTTCTCACTCCCTTGATCTTTCACAGCTTCAACACATCGCTTTCGAATGTTCTCATCGTCAAAATATCTTCTTTCTGCACACATTCTCGGCTGAGCGTAATAAATCGGTGTTCCCCAAATAGCGTCTCTGGTAACAACTTCCTTTCCATTTTCCATATAAAGCGGAATATGTATATTTCCGTAAAAATGAGTGTTATATCCGGGATGGACAAAATCGAAGATTTTGTCTGATATAAATACCAGGCTGTGATACATGGTGTGTGAATGAAAATCTATAATGCCGCTTTCATGCATTATCTTTATTTCCGGCCATGTGGCTAAGGCTGATTTTTCGTTTCCCAAACTCATGATTTCTTCAAGCGTTGCCCTACCTTCCCAGTAATCATCGAGAGTTGGTCGAACCCTCAGGTCATGTTCAGGGATACAGCCAGGTATCAAAAAACAGGTCGCCTTTAGACCATATTTCTTTAATATCGGGTATGCAACCGTCCAAACGTGCTTGAGACCGTCGTCAAAAGTCAGAAGGATCGCTTTTTTCAAAGGGCTTCCCGTCGAAGACAGCGCATGATAAAATTCCTCTGATGACAAGGTGTCATATCCATTAATTGATAGATACTCGCATTGTTCTTCAAACCAATCAGGAAGTGCCGTGTGAAAGGTAAATACAGGAAGTTCCCTTTCCAAAGGTAGCGGGTTAGATCGATATACAAATTCAGGAGCATTTCGGAAAATCAAACTATCAATAATATGTTTATTCTTCTGATACTTCCAAGTAAATCTATTGCTTATCGGATTCATTCATTATTACCTTTTAAAAACAACCATCGTTGATCGGATAATCAGTGAAAGATTTGACTGTAAAGTCTTATGTATCAGTAAAATGAAAATGAGACCTTTGAAAAACGTTCCCTTTTGTCCAATTCCGTCGTTAGGCTCAAATTTTAATTCTCGAAATACTTAATGTATGTCTGCCTGCCCCGTAGGTCCGGCAGATCGTACTGGGGTGGTTAAAATTATACCCTGCTTTGGACTTGAACAAATTTGAACATCTTTCAAAGGTCTCATAGTTTTTAAAAGTGTGTACTGTTTTATATGAGCTAAGAATTAAATTATTTGTCGATATTTTCTCTAAACCACATCTCTACCACCGCAAGCGCCCAAATCCGATGCGAGTTATTTCGTCTTTTATTTATGTGTTCATCGATCAATCTACCAACACGTTCCGAATTGAAATATCCTCTTTTTTTAATAACTTGTTCCGAAACATGATCGAATATAAAATCTCCCACTTTCTTATTTTCTCTTATCCAATTTTTCAGTGGAATACTGTGCCCCAATTTGTCTTTTCGGTATATAATTTTGTGAGGCAAAACCTTTTCCATTGCCTTCTTGAAAATGTATTTGGTATCAAACCATCCGTTAATTTTCATTTTTGAAGGTATTGAGGCACAAAACTCAACCAACCGATGATCTAATAAGGGGTAATGGGATTCAATGGAGAAACTCCGGTTCAAATCATTTCTTCGAAGGTAAAAATCCACCGCTGTCTGATAGTCACTATACAATGCTTGACTCAACATATCCGGTCCATCAGCTTCTCGGTTGTATTTCAAAATATCTTCGTAAAGGTTGATATTTTTGAACTCTTCAGCCAAAGACGGATTTAAAACTTCGAGCAGTTCATTGTGATTATAGTAAACTCGCCAGCGATGAGATAGAAGATCAGGTGGCAGACGGATACTTTCAGAAAACCTCTTGACTTTGACAATAAAGTTTTTCTTCTTATCTGAATCCGGAAATTGAGAGAACAGGTGGATCATGGGATTCTTAATGAAACTTGGAATTGCATCTACCCAATAGCCTATCTTATCCGCTTCATAAACCGGATGTCCACCGAAGAGTTCATCTCCGCCGTCTCCCGTCAATATATAGTTAACATATTGTTTTGCCAGTTTTCCCAATATATGTGTCGCGATATTGATACCAACATCACAGAAAGGCTCATTCATTTTTTTAACAATATCCGGCATGGAAAGCACATCTTCGGGGGTATACTCACATTCATGATGCTCACTGTTCGCGCTTTGTGCCATATATTTTGCATATATAGACTCATCAAACGACTCACTTCGGCAGCGATATGAAAATGTTTTAAGAGGGACTTGAGATATTTCTTTGGAAAGGGCAAGCACTGTACTGGAGTCCATCCCTCCGCTTAAAAAAACGCCCGGTTGGGAACCGGGCTCGATTCGAATATGAACTGCGTCTCTCAATTGAACCAAAAGTTTTTCTTTTACTTCTTCCTCATCCGAATTTGTTATGTTTTGATAAGACAGCTTCCAGTACCGGTCTATCTTCATGGAATCTCGATCTATGGTCAGGATATGGGCGGGTCTTAAACGAAAGATGCGTTTAAAAAAAGTTTCTAAGCCCGGATTATAATTGAAGAGTAAAAATTTTCCAACTGCATTGAAATTAAGTTCTTTAACACTTTTCGTGTATTTAAAAATAATCGGAATAGAAGATGAAAATACAAAACTATTTTCATCAGCATAGTAATAAAGAGGTTCAATTCCCATGCGGTCCCGGCAGAGTAAAAGCTTTTGCTCGGAATTATCCCAGATAGCAAATGCAAATTTTCCATTGATTTTTGTTATAAAATTAGTTCCATATTTTCTATAAAGATCAATTATGAGTTTGGAAGTGTTTTGATGGTTGCTAAAATTTGTCTCCGCTTCAACCACCTTTGAAAGTTCAGCTTTGTTATAGATCTTTCCAGCAAATACTGCGGCTAAGTTACGAGTTTTTGAAAAAACAGGTTTTAACTCACTATTTTGTTCATTGCTAAATTGAGGATAGTAAGAAAAACCTATTGAGCCGTCACAAAGTATCCGAGATTTTTTTATTTCCCCATCTAGTGGTGCAACCACTGTCGTCAGCCAATCCGGATCAACTATGTGATCCCTGTTTCTTAGAAAAATTCCTGAAATCATTTTTTCAAATACCTATTTACGTCTCTCGCCTGTCTTTGATTAACTTGGCTGG
>Ga0307423_1002566_pt1 | contig 10047 bp, 5 predicted proteins | sample SalMarWE160310MG_FD_202154 | JGI IMG/M metagenome (GOLD analysis project Ga0307423, IMG submission 202154) | Salt marsh sediment microbial communities from the Plum Island Ecosystem LTER, Massachusetts, United States - WE1603-10 | ecosystem: Environmental > Aquatic > Marine > Intertidal zone >... | reverse complement strand
CGGGGTTGTGCCCGGGGCATCGCAACCACGGATCATGAACTGGGTATCATGATTGGCGAAGATTGGGCCACCCAGCGAATTGTTAACATGTACACGGCCTGGCGGAAACAGTGGTGCGAAATTCTAAGGCAATACGGCCTCAAAAGCATCAAAGAACTGGTGGGCCGATCCGATCTGCTGGTTCATCTCGATTATCTGGATGAAGAGGAAAGATCGAAATATCAACCGGCGCCTCAGGCGGAACTCATAATATGAGGTACGAATAATGTTTTACGATTTTGACCCAACAATTAAAAACATACTGAAATCTCGGGCGCGTCTTCCCCATGGCCATATTCCTTCTAAAAAGCCTGCTGAAGAGGGCGGATGCGGTGTTACCGGCTTTATTTCATCCATCCCGGTTCGGGGCCGCCATATTTATGAGCCGTCGGTTCAGATGCATAATCGCGGAAACGGCAAAGGCGGCGGTATCGCTGCTGTGGGGCTTTCCGCAGAACATTTGGGCGTTAGCCAGGACATCCTGGACACCCATTATCTGCTTCAAGTCGCCCTTCTTGATCCGGCTTCCCGGCCGGATGTAGAAGAATCGGCCATTAAACCCTTTATGGAAATTCATAAAGCCCAAAGAATCCCCACCCTTGATGACTACAGGGACGTCGAAGGTTTAGCGGTCAAGCCTCCGGATGTCTGGCGTTATTTTATACGGGTAAAACCGGATGTTCTGGACCGTTTTATTACGGAAAATTCCCTTCAGGATCTGGATTCTAAGCGAGCTGAAGATGAATTTATCTACCAGAACTCCTTTCGATTAAACCAGAAGTTTTATGCGTCTTTGGGGGAAAAGCAGGCCTTTGTTTTGTCCCACGGCCGCAATATGATGATCTTAAAAATCGTCGGGTATGCCGAGCAAGCCACCCAATACTACTGTATGGAAGATTTTAAAGCGCATGGATGGATTGCCCACCAGCGCTACCCCACCAAGGGAAGGGTCTGGCATCCCGGCGGTGCACATCCTTTTAGCGGCTTGGATGAAGCGCTGGTCCACAACGGCGACTTTGCCAACTACCATGCGGTCAGCGAGTACTTAAAACAGCACAATATTTTTCCGCAGTTTCTAACAGATACCGAAGTCTCTGTTTTGCTCCTCGACCTGTTTAACCGAACGTTTGAGTATCCCATGGAGTATATCATTGAAGCCCTGGCGCCCACTTCTGAATACGATTTCGATCTGCTGCCGCCTGAAAAACAGCATGTTTATCGTTACATCCAGGCGGCCCATATCCATGCTTCTCCGGACGGTCCCTGGTTTTTTATCATTGCCCGAAACAATCCGTATAAAAATTATTTCCAGTTGATCGGCATTACGGATACCTCCATGTTGCGTCCCCAGGTATTTGCTCTGCAGGAAGGAGACGTTCAGATCGGCCTGATATGCTCGGAAAAACAGGCCATTGATGCCACGTTACAGAACCTTGCCGCCGAGGACAGCCGCTTTTGCCCCATTGCCGACAAATACTGGAATGCACGCGGCGGAAGTGCCACCGATGGCGGTGCGTTTATTTTTACCGTCAAAGACGCCGGTAAGGGAGATGGATCTAAAGAACTGATCTGCACCAACAAGTTCGGCGACGTTGTCAAGACGCCGGACCATCAGAAACCCTATAAAATAACACCTGAACTTTTAGCACCGAAAAATGCCGAAGACATCACCCTGGCATTGAAAGACGGGCTGGTGCTTGATGACCTGTCTGATTTTAAGCGGGATTGCTGCCGGCAGATGATGGATTGGGATTACACATCCATCAGGTATTTTTCAAAAGAACTCGAAAACATCGTGAAAGAGAATGACGAATACAAGTCTAAAGCCATAGAGATCCTGACCCATCTCATGGACCGTCGTTTTCCCACCGGAAACAAGAAGCGCAGCGCCATCTTGCAAATCATAAAAGAGAGTTTGACGTCTATTTTTGATGCATCGCCGGATTTGAACCAAAAGACATCCAGCCGATATCGTTACATTGATTGGGAAAAACGACAGTCATTACGTTCTCCTTTAAATGATGAAAAAATTTTGATGATCAATGCCAGAGATTTTCAGCCTGAAGGAAAAGATTGTGACTCGCGTTTTTTAAGTGCGGCTTATAAACTTGGATGGAAACAATTCATTTGTTACGGGTATAAGGGACAACGCTTCTGCGGTTGCAGCCTGTCAAAAGATTCCGACGACGTAAGAATTGATGTCTATGACAGCTCCGGCGATTACCTGGCTTCGGGTATCGACGGGCTGGAAATATATGTTCACGGGAATGCCCAGGATCAACTGGGACAGATCATGAAGCGCGGCAAACTTGTCATTCATGGCGATGTGGGACAGACGTTCATGTATGGCGCCAAGGGCGGGGATGTGTATGTGCTGGGCAATGCGGCCGGTCGCCCGCTGATCAATGCCGTGGGGCATCCTCGGGTGGTCATCAACGGCACCTGTCTTGATTATCTGGCGGAATCGTTTATGGCCGGCGATCCCTTGAAAGGCGGCGGGTTTATTATCCTTAACGGCATTGGGTTCGATGAAGATGCCAATATCATCGACCAACCCACCCCTTATCCCGGTTCTAATCTCTTTTCTTTGGCTTCAGGGGGCGCTATCTACTTGAGAGATCCTGGTCATAAAGTTGTGACCGACCAATTAAACGGTGGTGAGTTCGTCGCGCTGAGCCCTGCGGATTGGGAACTTATTTTGCCCTATCTGGAAGAAAACGAACGGCTTTTTGGCATTTCCATCGAAGATGATCTGTTAACGGTCAATGGTCACAAAAAAAATTACTCTGAAGTGTATCGAAAAGTGCAGGCGGTGGCACTCGATGTCCTGGCCAAGGAATCTGTGGCAGCCGAAGAATGGGGCGAAGACTGGCAGGATGATGAGAATCTGAAATCCGCATAAATTAAGAAAATAATGGTTAACAACGACATATAACTTAAGGGCCGGTATAATTTACCGGCCTTGTTTTTTTATGATCCGGCCATATGTTATAATTCGGCCATATTTCTATTGATTTGTTGATTCAATGTGTTAAGTGGAAACGGATATGAAAGCAATTTTAGCTCTTGAAGACGGACGAACCTTTCCCTGCCGAAGTTTTACCGGTCCGGGTGAAACCGGGGGTGAGATCGTGTTTAATACCGGCATGACCGGCTATCAGGAGGTTCTTACCGATCCCTCTTACAGCGGCCAAATGGTCACAATGACCTACCCCCTCATCGGCAACTATGGCGTAAATCTTGAGGATATCGAATCCGACAAAATACAAGTTTCCGCATTTTTAATGAGAGAATACCAGGGCTTTCCCAGCAATTTCAGATCTGTCTCATCTTTGGCCGATTACCTTCAGGCCCAGGGCATCCTCGGAATTGAAGAATTCGATACCCGTGCATTAACCAGACATATTCGAAATGCAGGGGCCATGCGGGCATTTATTTCCACACTGGACCTCGACCCTTTATCATGTGTCGAACGGGCAAGAGAAATTCCGAGCATGGTCGGTCAGGATCTTGTAAAAAACGTAACCACCCATGTTCCGTATTACTGGCGCAATGGTAAGCCGGTTTTTTTTGATTCCAAGGATATTTCTTTAGACAGAAATGTCTGGGAGTTTAAAACGGAGAAATATTCGGTGGTGGCCTTTGATTATGGAATCAAATACAACATTTTAAGGAATCTGGAATCCCAAGGATTTGAAATTGTCGTGGTTCCGGCGACGACCGATGCCGATACGGTAAAAGCCATGGAACCGGACGGCATTTTTTTGTCCAACGGCCCCGGAGACCCGGAACCGGTGACGTATGCCATCGAATCCATCAAGGCGCTATTGGATTATGCCCCTTTATTCGGCATCTGCCTCGGGCATCAGCTTTTAGGACTTGCCCTTGGCGGAAAAACTTTTAAACTCAAATTCGGTCACCGAGGTGCCAACCAGCCGGTAAAAAATCTTCTGACAGGTAGGATTGAGATAACATCTCAAAATCACGGATTCGCAGTAGACACGGACAGTCTGAAAAGCGAAAACATTGAAATAACGCATATCAATCTGAATGATAATACACTGGAAGGATTCAGACATAAAGACTATCCGATTTTTACCGCCCAGTATCATCCTGAGGCGTCACCCGGCCCTCATGATGCAAAATATCTTTTTGATGAATTCAAGGCTCTGATAAATAAAAAGAAAAAATAAGAATGCCCAAACGTACGGACATACAAAAAATACTCATCATCGGTGCAGGCCCGATTATTATCAGCCAGGCGTGCGAGTTTGATTATTCGGGAACCCAGGCATGCAAGGCGCTAAAAGAAGAAGGCTACGAAGTCATACTGGTCAACAGCAATCCTGCAACCATCATGACCGATCCCGAAATGGCCCACCGGACCTACATTGAGCCGGTGGTTCCACTGACGGTTGCAAAAATCATCGAAAAAGAGCGGCCTTGTGCGCTGCTTCCAACTCTGGGCGGTCAAACCGGGCTTAATACGGCGATTGAAGTTGCCAAGATGGGGGGGCTCGATAAATTTGGGGTCGAAATGATCGGTGCATCCGTTGCATCGATTCAAAAAGCTGAAAACAGAGAACTTTTCAGAAACGCCATGGAAAATATCGGCCTCCGCATTCCCAAAAGCGGTTTTGCAACCCATCTGGACGAGGTAAGAGCCATTGCCGACGATATCGGATTTCCGATCATTGTCCGTCCCAGTTTCACCTTGGGCGGCACAGGCGGCGGTGCTGCATACAACCCTGAAGATTTGGAAAAATTGGCAAAAGCAGGACTCGACGCCAGTCTTATCGGACAGGTCATGCTTGAAGAATCGGTTCTGGGCTGGAAAGAATATGAACTCGAAGTCATGCGGGATAAAAATGACAATGTCGTTATTATCTGTTCTATTGAAAATATGGACCCCATGGGCATCCATACCGGTGACAGCATCACGGTGGCCCCGGCGCAGACGCTGTCGGACAGGGAATATCAATCCATGCGGGATGCCTCTATTGCTATCATGCGAGAGATTGGCGTGGATACCGGCGGTTCAAATGTTCAGTTTGCCGTCAATCCCAAAAACGGAGAACTGATCGTTATAGAAATGAATCCCCGGGTGTCTCGCAGTTCTGCCCTTGCATCAAAAGCAACCGGATTCCCCATTGCCAAAATCGCCGCCAAACTGGCCGTGGGATATACGCTGGATGAAATCCCCAATGACATTACCGGAGAGACCTTTGCATCCTTTGAACCGACACTCGACTACTGTGTGGTTAAAATACCGCGCTGGACATTTGAAAAATTTCCGGAAACACAGGATTATCTGACGACCGCCATGAAATCCGTGGGCGAAACCATGGCCATTGGTCGAACGTTCAAGGAGTCGTTGCAAAAGGGTTTGAGATCTCTTGAAATCGGACGTTTTGGGCTGGGATCTGATGGAAAGGACCTTCTGGATCCAAAGAACGACAAAGCAAAAGACTTATCTTTATCTGAAATTGAGCAGAAACTGGCAACGCCAAATTCTCAGCGGATTTTTTACTTGCGCTATGCCATTCTTAAAGGAATGTCCATTCAATTCATTTATGAACTCACCGGAATCGACCCGTGGTTTTTATATCAGATCAAACAGATCGTGGAACTGGAACAACGTATTAAGTCCGCTGATACCGGTTTATCTGAAACGCTTCTAAAAAAAGCAAAGGCCTGGGGATTTTCAGATGTTCAGCTTGCGCATTTAACCGGCTCCACCGAACAAGCCATTGAACAAATCCGGAAAACCTCTGACATACGTCCCGTTTACAAGCTGGTGGATACCTGCGCCGCGGAGTTCAAGGCGGCAACCCCGTATTATTACTCCACCTATGAAATGGAAAATGAGGCCAGGGTCTCCAACCAACAAAAGGTGATGATTTTGGGCGGCGGCCCCAATCGGATCGGCCAGGGGATTGAGTTCGATTATTGTTGTGTCCATGCATCTTTTGCACTTCGTGAACAAGGCGTTGAAAGCATCATGGTCAACAGTAACCCGGAAACCGTCAGCACGGATTACGATACTTCCGACAAGCTCTATTTTGAACCGCTGACCAAAGAAGACGTGCTCCATATAGTGGAAACCGAAAAGCCAATGGGCGTCATCGTTCAATTCGGCGGTCAGACACCCCTCAATCTTTCAGGGGCTCTGCATAAGGCCGGAGTTCCGATTCTGGGCACCCAACCTGAAAGTATCCATCGGGCAGAAGACAGGGAACAGTTTCAGGCACTTTTAAAAAAGTTGGGCCTTGTTCAGCCGGAAAACGGCACCGCAATCTCGATAGAAGAAGCGGTGGCAGTGGCGGAAAGAATCGGTTTTCCTGTTGTTGTCCGTCCATCCTATGTATTGGGTGGTCGGGCCATGAAAATTGTCTATGACCGAAAGGAGCTTGAAAACTTCACCCGACTCGCCATTCTGGAATCTTCCGGTCATCCCGTACTCATCGATAAATTTTTAGAGGACGCCATTGAAATTGATGTGGATGCCGTTTCCGATGGAAAGGTGACCATCATCGGTGGCATCATGGAACACATTGAAGAAGCGGGAATCCATTCGGGTGATTCCGCATGTGTCTTGCCCCCTTACACGCTTTCTCCTTCAATGCTCGATGAGATCATGAATGCGACAAAAGCCATGGCAGCGGAACTCGATGTTGTGGGTTTGATGAATGTTCAGTATGCCATCAAAAACAACCGACTCTTTGTTCTTGAGGTGAATCCCAGGGCATCCAGGACCATCCCGTTTGTCAGTAAGGCCACCGGCATTCCTCTGGCCAAAATCGCAACAAAGGTCATGCTCGGCAACACGCTGAAAGAACTGGGGATCGTCCGTGAGAGAATCCCAGCCCATGTTTCTGTCAAGGAATCTGTTTTGCCGTTTAACCGCTTCCCGGGTGTGGATACGCTTCTCGGGCCTGAGATGAAATCCACCGGAGAAGTCATGGGAATCGATTCGGATTTCGGTTCTGCATATGCAAAGTCTCAATTCGCCGCCGGACAACACCTGCCGGATAAAGGGACCGTCTTTATCAGTGTAAAAGACAACGACAAGCAAGCAATTCTTCCGGTAGCGTATCAATTCAATGACATGGGGTTTACGATCATGGCAACCCGGGGGACCTCATCGTTTTTAAAGGACCAGGGCATAACGAACAAATTGGTCAATAAAGTCTCCATCGGTCGCCCCCATGTGGTCGATGCCATAAAGAACAAAGAAATACAGCTGATCATAAATACACCCTCCGGCGGCGAAACCAAGCGGGACGGATATGTGATCAGGCGAGCGGCCATAAAATTCAATATTCCATATACCACGACCATTGCCGGCGCCATGGCCATGTGCAAAGGAATTGCAGCGCTTAAGAAAAAACGTCTTTCGGTGAAAACCATACAGGAGTATAATAGTTCGTTCTGAAAAAGATTAGAAATAATATCTTAAACCGATTAATTGGGGAGCCCTATGAATTACTCTGAGAAACCCCGTGAAGCCTGCGGGCTATTTGGTATTTACGGTCATCCTGAAGCTGCAAGGCTGGCTTACTTTGGTATGTATGCGCTTCAACACCGGGGACAGGAAAGTGCCGGAATTGCTGTTGCCAGGGATTACAATATTGTTGACCACAAGGGGATGGGCCTCGTTCCCGATGTTTTTGACGTGACCCACCTGGAACATTTGGACGGAGAAAGCGCCATCGGACATGTGCGCTATTCCACGACAGGGAGTTCGATTCTTGGCAATGCCCAGCCGTTTGTTGTCCATCACAAGAAAAAAGCGTATGCGATTGCCCATAACGGCAATCTTGTCAATGCGCATCATCTGAAAAAAGAACTCGAGGAAACGGGCTCCATTTTTCAGACCACCATGGACAGCGAAATATTTCTCCATTTCTTTGTTAAAAGCTTGAAATTGGGATTCGAAGGCGCTCTGGTGGAAACGGTATCGCGGCTTAAGGGGGCTTTTTCTTTTGTGATGCTGACCAGCAAAGGAGAAGTTGTCGGAATAAAGGATCCCTATGGTTTCCGCCCTTTATGCCTGGGAAAACTCAATGGCCATTATGTCCTGGCATCGGAAACATGTGCACTGGATCTGGTCCAGGCAGAATTTATACGTGAGCTCGATCCCGGAGAAATCGTTATTATCAGTGAAGACGGTATCCAGAGCATCAAAATCCCGACGCCGCAAAGAAGAGCGTTTTGTATCTTTGAGTTCATCTATTTTTCAAGACCTGACAGCACCATCTATGGGCAGAATGTGTATTTAACCCGAAAGGCTCATGGGCGTCGGCTCGCTCAAGAGTCACCTGTGGATGCTGATCTGGTCATGCCCTTTCCCGACTCCGGAACGTATGCCGCTTTGGGCTATTCGGAAGCCTCCGGAATCCCTTTTGAAATGGCCATGATCCGGAATCACTATGTTGGGAGAACATTTATCCAACCCACTCAGAGCATGCGTGATTTTGGCGTTCGGGTAAAATTAAATCCTGTAAAAAAGCTTCTCGAAGGAAAAGATATCGTCATCATCGAAGATTCGATCATCAGAGGCACAACGGTAAAAACCCGAGTTAAAGCCCTTCGTGGGCTTGGTGTAAACCGAATCCATTTACGTGTGAGCGGCCCTCCCCATCGTTTTCCATGTCATTACGGAATCGATTTTTCCACAAGGGGAGAACTGATTGCAGCCAATATGTCTGTTGAAAAATTAAAAAATTTTCTCGGTCTCGACTCGCTGAATTACCTCAGCCTCGAGGGACTTTTGGGTTCAACCGGTATTGAGCATCCGGAAAACAACTTTTGCAAGGCATGTTTTGACGGCTGTTATCCGGTCAGTTTTGACGAGGATCTTTCCAAGCACTGTCTAGAATAATAGCCCCACTTTTTCATATGATATAGACTAATAGATACATACCAAACATGAAGAAAACCGTCGCTTTTTCCAAAAATGCCACCAATGTTTTTTTTCACATCCTGACCCGTTGCAACCTCAAATGCAGGCATTGTTATATCAATAAAAAACAACATGGGAAAAACATGCTTCCCATAAAGACGATTAACGCCTGGCTCGAAGTATTTGCAGCAAAAAATAAACAAGCAAATGTCATCTTTTTGGGTGGAGAACCCACCCTTCATCCGGATCTCCCCGAAGCCGTTAACAAGGCCAAGTCTCTCGGCTACAGCTCAATTACTATTGATACCAATGGATATCTGTTTCATGACATTCTTTCCAAAGTCAGTCCGGATGTTATCGACTATTTCAGCTTCAGTCTGGATGGTGCCACTTCAAAAACAAACGATATGATCCGGGGGAAAGGATCATTTGACGCCTGTATCCAAGGCATTAAAAAAGCGGTTTTAAAAGGTTTTAGCACCAGCCTGATCTACACCGTAAGTACGATGAATATACATGAACTTGACAACATTGCTCCGCTTTTAAAGGATTTAAAGATTGATCGTTTTTTTATACAGGTCATCGGAATCAGAGGAAAATCCGCTGAAAGCAGACAGGATAAACTACAGGTTTCTCGAAATGATTGGTTGAAAATTGTCCCCGACGCAGCCCAAAAAATCGCCCGTCTCGGCATTGTTGTCACCTACCCGAAAGTATTTTTGAGCCTCGAAGAACCGTTTGAATGTGCCGGTCTGGTGGCGGACAATTATTTTATCTTCCCCAACGGCAGAGTATACCGCTGCCCGCTGTGTGAGGACTACCCGCTGCACAGTTTGGTATTTAAAGATAACCTACTGGCGAAGACCCCGAGGATCAATGAAAACGACCTTTTTACACTTAACATTCCTGAAGGGTGCGTGATGAACAAACTTTTTCAGCCGGAAAATCTGAGCTATGCCGCCAATGAGAGGCCCAAATATAAAATCGCCTGCTGTATGTTAAAAGAAGAATTCCGAATGACTCTATAGTAAAAGATATACCCCACGCTATTTGAATATGAATTCAAATCTAAGATCCCTGAATTTTTCATTATAATTTCGACG
>Ga0307423_1002564_pt1 | contig 10052 bp, 4 predicted proteins | sample SalMarWE160310MG_FD_202154 | JGI IMG/M metagenome (GOLD analysis project Ga0307423, IMG submission 202154) | Salt marsh sediment microbial communities from the Plum Island Ecosystem LTER, Massachusetts, United States - WE1603-10 | ecosystem: Environmental > Aquatic > Marine > Intertidal zone >... | reverse complement strand
AACAGTCGCTCTTCTTCCGTCGCTGGGATTCGTAGGCCATGCCGATGCGGATGTTTCGCCTTTTCGTGCTGTTCGTGATGCTGAACGCAGTTGCCGCCGCGGATGAGCCGGCGATGGACGCAGCGACCGTGGCGAATTTCGCCAACCTCGCCCTGAAGTGCATCCATCAGGAATACCCGAACAAGATCGGCCACGTGATGAATTCGGACGACGATGTCGGGCCGCCGCGCGAGCTGACGCCGGCCTTTTTCGGCTGCTTCGACTGGCACAGCTCGATCCACGGTCACTGGATGCTGGTGCGGCTGAGCAAGCTCTACCCGGACGCAGAGTTCACCGCGGCGGCAAGAGCCGGTCTCGGCCAAAGCCTGAGTGCAGAAAAACTCGCCGGCGACGCCGCCTATCTTGCCGGTGAGGGGCGGGCGTCGTTCGAGCGTCCCTACGGTTTGGCCTGGCTGCTCTGTCTGGCCGAGGAGCTCCACACCTGGGACGACGAGGAGGCGCAGCAGTGGTCCCAGAACCTGGCGCCGCTCGAAGCCGAGGCCGCGAGCCGCCTTCGTGAATGGCTCCCCAAGCTCTACTACCCGATCCGCACCGGCGAGCACAGCCAGACGGCTTTTGCGTTCGGGCTGGCCCTGGATTGGGCGCGCGCGGTGGGGGACGAGGAGGCGGCCGACCTCATCAAGGGCAAGGCCCTCGAGTTCCACCTCGACGACGTCGGCTGTCCGCTGAGCTATGAGCCGTCCGGCCAGGATTTCCTGTCACCTTGCATCGCCGAGGCCGACCTCATGCGCCGGATCCTGCCGCCGAGGCAATTCGCCAAATGGCTCGACGGGTTCCTGCCGGAGATACCGACCGACGGCGGCGCCGGGTGGCTGCCCATCGGCGTCGTCACCGACCGGGCCGACGGCAAGCTCGCGCATCTCGACGGGCTCAATCTGAGCCGGGCGTGGATGCTCGAGGGGATTCTCGCCGGGTTGCCGGAGGACGATCCGCGACGCCCGGCCTTGCGCGCGGCGGCCGACGCTCACGCGAAGGCGGGCCTGGCGTCGGTCACCGGCGAGCATTACGAGGGCGGCCACTGGCTCGGCAGCTTCGCGACCTATCTGGTGACCGAGAAGGGGCGGTGAGCGAATTAGGAATGAGGAATGAGGAATCAGGAATTAGGAATGACGGCCACCTACCCATTTCGAATTTCGAATTTCGAATTTCGGATTTATCGCATTTGCCGGTCTCCGTTTTTCCTGTTTTCCAATTCGCTTTTTCTTCCCTCCCGTGACGCAGAACGGCAGCCCGCGCAGTGAAGTCGGCGACGGCGTGGCAGATCTGGATCGACACCGGGGGGACATTTACCGACTGCATCGCCCGCGATCCGGCGGGCGAGCTGCGTCGCTGCAAGGTACTATCGAGCGGCGCACTGCGGGATCGGGTGGAAGCAGTCGAGGAAGACGGGCTTCGGTTGCGCGGGGGGTCGTTGCTGCCAGACAAATTCCTGACGGGCGTCGAGCTCTTTCCGCTGGGCCAAGCGAGCAGCGTCACGATTCTGGAACACGACGCGTCGACGGGGTTGGTCCGGCTGGCCGGTCCCGCTCCAGAGGCGCTGCAGCCCGGGAGCCCGGTCGAGCTGCGGTCGGGTGAGGAAGCGCCGCTGCTTGCCGCCCGCCTGATCACCGGGACGCCGTTCGGCGGCTCGCTGCCGCCGGTGGCGATGCGCCTGGCCACCACCCGCGGCACCAACGCTCTGCTCGAACGACGCGGTGCTCCGATGGCCCATTTCATCACGGCGGGGTTCGAAGACCTGCTGGAGATCGGGGGTCAGCAGCGGCCGGATCTCTTTGCGCTGCACATCGAAAAAGCGGTGCCGTTGCCGGAGCTGGTGATCGGTGTCCGGGAACGGTTGGCTGCCGACGGCTCGGTGATCGAGCCGCTCGACCGCCTGACTTTGGCGCCGAAGATTGCCGAGCTTCGCAAACGAGGCATCGCGTGCGCGAGCGTCACGCTTCTCCACGGTCATCGCAATCCGGTGCACGAACTTCAGCTTGAGGGAATGCTCCTCGACGCCGGTTTCAGCTACGTCGCGCGTTCGAGTGTCCTCAGCCCCTTCCAGGGACTGCTGCGCCGCTCCGAAACGTGCACGGTCGACGCCTATCTCGGACCGGTGATCAGCGACTACCTGCACGGAGTGGAGAAGGGTCTCGGCGCCGACACGTCGGACCTGCACGTCATGACCTCGGCCGGTGGGTTGGTCGGCGCCGACGCCTACCGGTCGATGGACAGCCTCCTCAGTGGCCCAGCCGGCGGCGTGGTCGGTGCGGCGCTGACCGGGCGTCGATGCGGCCGGGACCGGGTGATCGCATTTGATATGGGGGGCACGAGCACCGACGTTTCACGCTTTGACGGCGATTTCGAGTATGTCTTCTCGCACCAGGTCGGCCCGGTGGAGCTGGCCGTTCCGGCGCTGGCCATCGAGACGGTAGCCGCCGGCGGTGGCTCGATCTGCCGGGTCGAGCAGGGGCGACTGACAGTCGGCCCACAGAGCGCCGGTGCGATGCCGGGTCCGGCGAGCTACGGCGCCGGTGGACCGCTGACGCTGACCGACGTCAATCTGTTGCTCGGGCGGTTGGTTGCCGAGAGATTCCCCATTCCCATCGATCTCAGTGCGGCGAAGGCCCGTTTCGATGAGCTCAGGAGAGAGCTGGATGATGCAGGTCGGGGGGCGGGCGGCGATGAGGAGATCCTCGAGGGGCTGCTGCGGATCGCCGACGAGCGCATGGCTGAGGCCATCCGCCACATCTCGATCCGCAAGGGCATTGACCCGACCGGTTTTACACTGGTTGCCTTTGGCGGTGCGGGCGGTCAACACGCCTGCCGGTTAGCAGAGCTCCTGGGCATGGAGGAGGTTCTGCTGCCGGCCGACGCCGGCCTTCTCAGCGCCCTCGGGCTCGGGCACGCGGTTGTCGAACGGTTTGCCCAACGGGAGATTCTGCGACCGCTGGACGAGGTCTCCGACCGCCTCGATATCTGGCTGCAGGAGCTGGCTCGGGAAGCCGCGTCAGCGCTCGAGAAGGAGGGAGTCGGAGACGACGTTGACGACCCGCGCTCTATCGTCGAGCTGCGCTACGTCGGACAGGACGCGACCCTCGAGATCGAGCCGGGGGCCGGCGATGACCTCGAGCGCCAGTTCGAGGAGGCATACTACCGACTCTTCTCCTATCGGCCCCGGGAACGCGGGGTCGAGGTGGTGTCGCTGCGCGTGGTCGTGCGCAGCCGGCGACCGGAGGCCGTGCCGGTCGTGGGAAGCGCTGATGGAGGCTCTCGGGCGCATGAACCGGCTCGCTTCCAGCGCTGCTTCGTGGGCGGAGGCTGGCGCGAGGTGCCGTGCTACGAGGCGGCCGAGATGGCGGCTGGGGCCGAGGTCATGGGGCCGGCTCTGATCCAGCAGGAGCACAGCGCGCTGGTCGTGCGTCCGGGCTGGCGAGCGCAGTCGCTTGGTGATGGCGGGGTGCGTCTCGTTGGCGGAGCTGATGACGGCACTGGCGAATCGACTGCTGCGAGCGGTCGCCCACAGGCTGTCGAGCTCGAGCTCATGAGCCATCGCTTTTCATCGATTGCGCGCGAGATGGGTGAGATGCTGCAACGGACGGCGGTCTCGACCAACATCAAGGAGCGCGAGGATTTCTCGTGCACGCTGCTCGACCCGGCGGGACGGCTGGTTGTCAATGCGCCCCACATCCCGGTCCATCTCGGCGCGATGGGCCTCTGCGTCCGCGAGCTGGTCGTCCACCGCCCGCTCGAACCGGGCGACGTCGTCGTCACCAACCACCCTGCGTTCGGAGGCTCCCATCTTCCGGACGTGACCTTGGTCGCGCCGGTCCATCTCGACACGCGGCTCCTGGGGTATGTGGCCTGCCGCGCCCACCACGCCGAGATCGGCGGCATCCGGCCGGGCTCGGTACCACCGGACGCGAAGTCGCTGGCCGAGGAAGGCGTCGTCATCCCGCCGACTCTGATCGTGGAAGCGGGGGAGCCACGGTGGGAACGGGTCGAACGGCTGCTCGAGGAGGGCCCGTATCCGACCCGAACTCTGGCCGATAATCTCGCCGATCTTCGGGCGATGCTGGCCGCCATCCTTCGCGGCTGCGACGCTCTGAACCGGCTCGCGGAAAAGGTGGGATTCGAGCACGTTTTGGAGCACATGGACGCCTTGCGGCGGCAGGCGGCGTGGCAGGTCGAGACGGTGCTCGAGAGGATGGAGGACGGGCGCTACGAGGGCCGCCAACTTCTCGACGACGGCTCACCGCTGGTCGCGACCTTTACGATCGAAGGCAATCGCGCGGTCCTTGACTTTGCCGGCAGCGCGGAGGTTCACCCCGGCAACCTCAACGCGACCCCGGCCATCGTCCACTCGGTCTCGATGTACGTCATGCGGCTGCTGGTTGACGTCGAGCTGCCGCTCAACGAGGGCCTGCTCGAACCGATCGAGATTCGCATCCCGCGCGGCATTCTCAACCCCGAGTACACGGCCGACCCGGAACGCTGTCCGGCGGTGGTCGGCGGCAATGTTGAAACCAGCCAGAGGCTGACCGACACTCTGCTCGAGGCGCTGGCGGTGGCGGCATGCAGCCAGGGAACCATGAACAACCTCAGCTTCGGCGATGCGACCTTCGGCTACTACGAGACCGTCGGCGGCGGTAGTGGGGCGGTCGAGGGGTTCGACGGCGCCTGCGGCGTCCACACCCACATGACCAACACCCGCATCACCGATCCAGAGGTCATCGAGCAGCGCTACCCGGTGCGTCTCCACCGATTCGCGATCCGACGCGGGTCGGGAGGCGCAGGACGGTGGCGTGGTGGCGACGGTCTCGTGCGCGAGATCGAGTTTCTTGCGCCGCTCTCCTTCTCGATCCTCAGCCAGCACCGGGTGAGCGCGCCATACGGGATGGCGGGCGGGGGAGACGGCGCGGTGGGGCGGCAGGTGATTGTCCATACCGATGGCAGTCGCACGGAGCTCAAGGGCATCGACGGCCGCGAGGTCGCCGCCGGAGATCGAGTGATTCTCGAAACCCCGGGCGGCGGCGGGTATGGCCGCTCCGGCTGACCGATATCCATCAATCCGTTCCCGTACCCGCTCCCCATGCCAAAAAAAAAGAAACGCAGAGCCGCAGAGTCGCAGAGGCGCAGAGAAGAAGAGAGAGTGGGCCCTATTTCGCTTGTCCGTAACGAATCGATTCGTTCGAATGCCTGGCACCAGACGAGGCGCGATTCGCTCTTGAGAAATCGGCATCCGGAGATTTGAAGTTGGTCATCGCAGCAATCCCGAGACTTTGAGATTCCCTCTGCGTCTTTGCGCGGGTGGAGGGGCGGGTGGGCTCTGTGCCTCTGCGTTCTTCTTGATGGCAACGAACGAAGTTTCGCGAACCACTACAATGACGAGTCGATGAAGGACTCACATTGAAACGTCTGTTGAACATTCTGTTCTGGTCGGTGATTGCGGCTGCGTTCATCGGCCCGGGCACCGTGACCACCGCCGCGCGGGCGGGCAGCGATTTCCGCTTTGCCCTGGCCTGGGCGCTTCTTTTTTCGGTATTCGCCTGCCTGGTCCTCCAGGAAGCTTCCGGCCGCATCACGGTGTTGACCGGCAAGGAGCTCGGGGAGGCGATCCGCGGACGGTTCTCCGGCTCGGGGTGGGGCCGATCAGTTCCGGTCCTGGCCGCCGTCGGCATCATCCTCGGTTGCGCCGCGTTCGAGGCCGGAAACCTCCTCGGAGGAGTGGCCGGCTTGCGGCTGATCGTCGTTGCCTCCCCCTCGACACTCACGATCATCGCCGGGGTGACGGCGGCCCTGCTGCTGGCGACCGGCAACACAAAGTGGATCGCCCGCGTTGCCGGCGCTCTGGTCGCGGTTATGGGAGTGGCCTTCCTGGTAACCGCCGTTCGTCTGGGGCCCGATCTCGGCGAGCTGCTGAAGGGCTTGCTGGTGCCGAGCATTCCGGTCGGCGGGACCGTTCTCGTCCTCGGACTCGTCGGCACCACCGTCGTTCCCTACAACCTCTTCCTCGGCTCCGCTCTCGCCCGCAACAGCAAGCTCGAGGAAATGCGGTGGGGGCTGGCGGTGGCGATCATCGGCGGTGGCGTCATTTCCATTGGCGTTCTGGTCGTCGGCAGCGCCCTGGGCGGCGGTCTCGAGTACGAACGCCTGGCGGCGGTGCTCGGTGACCGCCTGGGCGGGGGAGCGGGGGCGTCGCTGGCGATCGGGCTCTTTGCCGCCGGCTTTACCTCCGCGGTCACCGCACCCCTGGCGGCGGCCCTCACCGCGCGGTCGCTCCTGGGCGAAAAGGACGATCCGAAATGGATCGAGAGTTCCCTGCGCTACCGAGCGGTGTGGCTCGGAGTTCTGGTCACTGGAATGGCGTTCGGAATCGCAGATGTTCGCCCGATCCCGGTCATCATCCTCGCCCAGGCCTTCAACGGCCTGCTCCTGCCGCTGGTTGCCGTCTTTCTGTGGATCGCGATGAACGACCGCAACCTGCTCGGAGCGGGTGTCAACTCGCGCCTCCAGAATCTGGTCATGGGCGTGGTGGTCCTGGTCTGCGTCGGCCTCGGGCTGCGTGGCCTTCTCGCTGCCGTCCGCGGCGCGTTCGCGTTCTTCGCCTGAAAAAAACGCAGAGGCGCGGAGGCGCAGAGAAGAATTAACCCGCATTATTCATGAAGTCTCTACTGCGGGCGACGATGCACCACACCCCGCGGTGTTTTCTCGCCTCGGGGTGCTCCACGTACCGTCGAGTACGCGTCCGCGCCCCTCAGGTCGCAAACCCCACGGGGAATGGCACCTCGCCGCCCTCGCGATGAGACCTCATGAATAATGCGGGTTAAGAGTGGGTCAACGCTGAATTGAGTGCTCGAGGCAGAGCTGTACGGAAGTGAGAATACAAAGGCGATTTGCGTTTCCTGTCACGTTCTCCGGTGCGGTTTACCCTACGTTAGCGTCGAACCGATCACGCCTCGGACTTAGAGATTCCCTCTGCGTCTTTGCGACTTTGCGTTTCTATTCTGAGGTCGATTCAGTCGGTAAGCAACTCCAATGTGTAGAGGGTGTTGAACAGCAGCTTGAAGGTCCTCAGCGGCTGTGCCCGGTGCTGGGCGCGGAAGCCGATGAGGATCACGCGGCCCTTGCCGACTTCGATCTCTACGACCGCGGCGCGCTTTTTCAACAGTTTGCCACCGTCGAGATAACCGCTGAGGAGAATGTCCTTGTCGTCATCCGGGTAGCGGGCGATGACGGTACGTTTGAAGCGCGGGTCGGGGACCCTGGTCTGGAATGCGGGTGAGTCCGCAAAGTAGACGGCTTCCTCCGCCTGCATGCCGAAACTGAGCGGGCTGTCCATATTCATTTCGACCCGCAAGGTCGAACCCGGGCAGTTGAAATGGTCGCGATCGACCTTGACCAGGACGTCATCTACGGGCAGATGGAAGAGGTCGATGAAGTACTGGCTCGAGGAGTCGAGCGCGACCACGGTGCCGCCGGCCTCGACCCATGTCTTGATGCGTTCGCCGCCCTTGGTTTTCTTGACGTCATCCTTCTTCTTCTTCTTCGTTGCCTGGTCATCGGGCTCCGGAAAGGTGTCGATGCCTCCGGAATACTCGGGTGGCAGTGGCGTCCACCAGCGGCCATCGCGGCTTTCCTTTGCCGGCACGCCCTTGGAGATGATCGAAGGATCGATGGCGGGGAAGAGCAGCACATCGACCTGGTTGGTGAACTCACCCGATCGAATCTGCTCGTTGGAGATCGTCGCCAGCGGAAACTCGTATTGCTCGAGCACGAACCGCGTCCAACCTTCGTCAATGTTCGCCACCCACGGTTTGAAGAGGCCGACCCGTGCGCCTCCAACCTGCAACAGCTCGGTCTTCGGCGCGATGGCGAGCGGGACCACGGGCACGTGAAGCTCGTCGGCGATCTCACTCAACGTGGTGGCATCGACATCCGTGGTCGAGAGGTAGATGTCGCCGCGGTTCCCGATCTCTGTTGCAGCACCGAGGCGGTAGACCTTCAGACCGTCGGCAAGAAGCCGGTTGATCGCCGGGTAGGCACTGTCGCTGGCTGCTGGAATCAGATGACCCGTGGCGTCGTCGTCGATCTGCGGGCGAGGCCAATTGGCTTCGGTCAGCTCTTCGAGAGATATGTCGAGCGGATCTGAAGCCTCGACGATCTCCACGCCCATCGCCAGCGGAAGGGACCACGACGCCACATCGTAAGGCGCCAGGATCCCGCCATCGATCGAATTCTTGACTTCCGGGTACCGCTGCGGTCGCAGCATGGTCAGCAGAAACGGCCGGTAGGGCTGCGCTGCCGGGATCACGGTCGTCCCGGCCGGGTACACCGAAAAGCCGACGTGGAGAGGTTCGGTCGCCTCCGCCACTTCGACCCCGTGCCGAAGAAGGAGGTCCACGAGCTTGGCGGCGGCAACCGGGTCGTGCTGGTCAGGCGGAATGATGAAGGCATATGGCGGCTCGGTCAGGCCATTGTTGATGGACCATCGTGCCATCGTGTTGACGTCGCTGAGGATCGAAGCGCGGTTTTCGGCATTGGCCTCGAGGAAGGCCCAGGTTGCAATGAGCTCGTACTCCACAATGTCGCGCAGGCGCCACCACCCTCCGGGCCACGGCGACGGGAAATTGGATCGCCGGCCGTACTCGGGGAAGCCCTTGCTGCCGCCGCGCAGCTCGCCCGGGTCGATGAAGATTGGACTGGCGATTCGAGCGCTGGCGACCTCGGTCAGCAGTCCGGTGACGTTTTTCCACCAGGCGGTGTTGCGAGTGCCGCCGGGCCAGTAGCTGTCGAAGATCATGTTGTGGCCGACACCGGTCTTGTCGGCCTGTTCGAGACGAAAGCTCATATTGGTGCCGAGAACATCCGCTTGGCGGAAGACGAGGGAGTGAACCTCGTCGTTCAGAGGGTCGGTCTGCGGCGGAACGAACATCCTGGGCCCGGTGGACCCCATCTGGTGCTCGTCGAGGAATGACTGTGGGAACCAGCGGTGGTAGAGCACGTCGTTGACGACCTGCGTTTCCTTTTGGGTCAGCATGTAGAAGTCGCGGTTGTTGTCGTGGCCCACGTAGTGGTGGTAGAGCCACGGCATGCGGCCGCCTTCGAAGTCAGTTCCGAGCCACTTGTCGTACCAGTCGACGACCATCACCTGGCCGTCGGGGTTGATGGAGGGCATCACGAGCAGCACGGCCTCGTCCATCCATGCGAGCTTTTCCGGGTCCTCGGTGGTCGCGAAGTCATAGACGAACTCGGTCACCATCTGCGTGCTGCCGACCTCGGTCGAGTGGATCGAGCAGCTGACCATGGCGATGACCTTGCCCTCGTCCACCAGCTGCTGCGATTGCTCGAGTGTGAGGTCGCCCGGTCTGGCGAGGAGGCGGGCGATTTCGCGCAACCGCTCCAGATTCGCCTGGTTTTTCGGGGAGGTGAGAACCACCACTTTCATGGGGTTGTCGAGGGTCGAGCGGCCGGCGTCCTCGATCGACACGCGATCCGACGCGGCGGCCACAGTCTGAATATAGGAGAGCACCTCGGGGTAGGGGATCAGCTTGAAATCGGCGCCGACCTCGTGCCCGAAGGCCTCAGCCGGAGTCGGTATCTCCGCGCCCGCCGACCAGGGGGTGCACACACTCAGGATCAACACGACCAACAGGTTTCTCATCAAGACTCCTCCAAAAACGACGGCCGCCCTCCCCGACGTCGAATGATTGTAGACCAACCAGCCATCAGCTATCAGCTCATCGCATTGAGCGCCTGGTTGGCCTCGTCTGACATCGAAAGGCTGATAGCTGAGGGCTGACAGCCGATAGCTATCCGACTCGGTTTGGAATCCGCTCTCCTCCCAAGTAAAATGCTGCACCTTGGAGGAATTGATGGCTTCAAAGGACATGCGAGGCGGCAACTACGCGACGGAACTTCAGCCCAAGGAAATCTACAAGGACCGCCGCCGGAGACTTCTCGAACGCGTGGGCGAGGGCATGGTCGTGATGTGGGGGGCCGGCGACGACCGT
>Ga0307423_1002563_pt1 | contig 10057 bp, 9 predicted proteins | sample SalMarWE160310MG_FD_202154 | JGI IMG/M metagenome (GOLD analysis project Ga0307423, IMG submission 202154) | Salt marsh sediment microbial communities from the Plum Island Ecosystem LTER, Massachusetts, United States - WE1603-10 | ecosystem: Environmental > Aquatic > Marine > Intertidal zone >... | reverse complement strand
TATCTTCCAACACATCCTGCCGCCGGTATTCGAGTTTGCGAACCTGGTAGTCAAAAAGGATTAGATTTTGTTCGGGAATTCCAAGTACTTTGGTAGCCTTTTTTACTTCCTCCTCTAAAATATTGGGTGGAAACGGCGGGGGGACTGAATCGGCTGCCGTTGAAAATGCCGCATAATATATTGTCTTTCCTTCCTCCACAAATCTGGCAATCGTGCCACCACAGCCTAATTCGCCATCATCCGTGTGAGGCGCCAATATTAATACCACATCATTACTTACCATAATTCTCTCATAATTCTTTTATTTTGAAATTGCAGATGCCGCTGCTACTCGATTGAAATCTTTCAAGATTTCGGAGAGTGCATCTCTGATTAACAATACATCTTCTTCCTTCATTTCAGGAAATATTGGGAGCGCAATTGTCCGGGAGAGAATATCTTCCGCAACCGGATAGTCGCCCATTTTATACCTGAAATGATTCTTATAGAATGGCTGCAGATGACAGGGCGGCCAATAAATGCTACCCGCCTGAATACCATATTCTTTCTTCAGAACCTCTACTACCTTTCGGCGGCTGATTTTTTCATCCAGGGCTACCGGAAATTTATAATAGCTATGACGGATATTTTCCGGCGTATCAAACAAAAAAACGCCCGGAATATCTTTTAATTCCCGCGCATAGACATCCGCAATTTGATTGCGTTGTGATAGCGCTTCGTCCAGATTATTCAGTTGGAAATAGCCCGCTACCGCTTGCAATTCGCTCATTCTCCAGTTATATCCCAATCTGACCAACAGATTTTTATTTTGATTGGTCTCTTCGCCAATAGCGATTCCATGGCATCGCACACTGCGGGCAAAATGATCGCATTCGGAACTGTCAGTAGTGATCATCCCCCCCTCTCCTGTGGTCATAGGCTTTGTAGGGTAAAAAGAGAACGCGCCGCCATCAGCTAATGCGCCTGCTTTGAGGGAATCGATTGAAGCCCCCGGCGCATGAGCGGCATCTTCGATTAGAAACAGTCCTTTCTCAGCGCACAGGTCTCTGATCTCATCTATTTGCGGACAAATAAGCCCGGCAATATGGACAATGATGACCCCTTTGGTTTGGGTAGTCATTTTTTGTTGAATTCCATCGGGATCAATGCACAGGGTTTGAGGGGATATATCAGCGAGCACCGGTTTCCCGCCGGCAAAAATAACTGCATTGGCGGTGGATAAAAATGTATTTGTGGGAATAATAACTTCTCTTTCCCTTACATCAAAAAAGCGCAGCAGAATTTCCAATGCAGCGGTTCCTGAATTTACTGCAATGGCATATTTCGTTCCGGTATACTCGGCAAAAGCCTGCTCGAATTTTTTTATCCACGGCCCCTGCGTTAACCTGCCGCCAGCCAAAATATTAGAAATTTCCTGGCTGATTTCGGCTCGCTGTGTTTCTGGGAAAAAAGGCTTATTCGCCGGTATCTTAATTTCCAAGGCTGGTTCTCTCCTTTTTTACATTTTTTACAGTTTCAATATAATCCGTTAAGCTCTGGCGGATATCCTGTGGCGAATAATTCAAATAATTTTTGGCAGCGCCTATATTAAAATAAAATCTTCGTGGGCTGGGCGATGTTATTGGATTAATTTTAATTTTGGATTTGGTTATTTCAACAATCATTTCAGTTATTTCTCTGGCAGATATTTCAGCGCCGTTGCCAATATTAAAAATTGGCTGTTTCTGTTTTACAAACTGAGAATCCAATAATTTCTCCATAGCGAGAATATTTGCCTGCACGACGTCTTTAACATAGACAAAATCCGAAGTGCGGTTTGTATCCACATCGATAGGACCGGGGTCCGAATCAACTATCTTACGCACAATTTTGAAAATGATTCCTCGGTTTTTTCCAGATCCGAAAACACCTGAGTAGCGCAGGATCAAACAATTCAATTCTGTTTGAGCATTGTAATATTGACAAATTTGATCCGCCAGCAATTTGGTTAATCCATAGGCAGTTTTGGGGTTGGTGAAATGTTTTTCATCGACAGGCAGATATTCAGGATTCTCAAAATCATAAACACTCATCGTAGAGCTTTGAATCCATGCAGATACTCCATTGTTTAACGCGCTATTCATCAAATTAGCAGTTCCGACAACATTTGTCCGATAAACCCCGGATTGCATAAAAGAAGACCGAGGTTCTGGTGAGTCGGCTTCAATCGCCATGTGAAATACCACGTTAATTTTGATATTGTTGAAAAGAGCATCAACAAAATTTTGGTCCGTTATATCTCCGGTACGCAATTTAAATCCGGGATTTTTCAAAAAAGGGAGTAAACGCTGCGGAGATTCAGTGCGTGTGACCGCCTCTACCGGGTAATTGTTTTCGATAAGTTTTTGGCAAAGATGGTGACCGATGAATCCATTGGCTCCGGTTACCAGGATGGCCGTTTCTTCCATCACTCAGCCTGAATGATTATGGAATGTTGACCGTTATTTCCATCCGCTTTCTCCGCTACGGTTGTTTCCTCATGGGGTTGTGAATTGCCGGCCGCATCGGTCGCCCTGGCAAATAGGCGGTAATCGCGCTCATGATCAGGAATGGGCAGATCCAGATCCCACAGGCTCCAAATAAAAGGGGCAGGCCATGGATTGGCATTTACATCCACTAAGGCTTCTGCAAACTCATTTCCGTTATGATCATAATCCGGCTGATCCGAAGCGGTTGGGCGCCCATGAATGGTGGCTTCATGCCAGGTTATCGGACCAAAATCGATCCGGTTTGGCTCTGCGGATCTATTCCGCCGAATGCCACGCCGGTAATTTTATAGGTTGATCCTTTTCTCACCTTTTGATAATTAACCGGATCATAAATCCGGGAATTTATTTTCATCGGTGGTATATCTGCCCAGGTAATATTTGGAGCATCGGAACTGACCGGACGCGTTTCCCAATAGCCATCCACTTCATCCCGGTCGCTGACTTCAATTTCTATGATCGCCTTGGCGCTCTTCATCCCCAGCATTTCCGGCACGACCAGGCGGACCGGATAGCCATGCTTCAGCGAAGCATCGCGGCGGTCGCTGAATGGAACGCCGTCAAATTTATACACTAAATAAAGGGGTTGGGGGTCGTCGTTTATAATCCGTTCCTTCTTATGATTAGTCGAGTAACCGTCATAGCAACGGAAATATACCCTGTTTGCCTGGCTCCAATCCACATCCAGCAATTGGGGATCCTCCAAATACATGCGCAGTGGAACGCCGCTGAAATATCCATTGCTCATTTGAAAACCGGCAGGTGTGTTACCAACACATTGAAAAGTATGGAAAAATGATTTTTCGTTATTTTGAAACCGGGTAGCGATTTCATTAAAGCTGAGCTCTGCCTGCTTGATCACCATTCCGTTGACTGTTTGCTTTAGTTTCAAACGCCAGCTATTCAGGTCTAGATCGGATGGTTTGTAATCTTTCCCCTCTATGAACTGTATATAGAAACCGCCCATTTCTTCGTCGAGATTTGGGGGAGATATGAATCTGGTTCTGATAGCATCAACCGTTGGTTCAATAGAATTTTTGGTGCAACTGAAGAATCCCATTCCGGGGATAAAAATGATTGCTGCGCCAGCAGCGCTCGTTTTAAGAAAATCACGCCTTTTCATTTTCTCACCATTCTAAATAATTAAATCGATCTAATTTTTAAATGCGATACCGAAAAATAGCTCATTGGCTTTGGGAATAAATGTTCCTGAGGTCGTTTTCAGATAGGTAACATCTACTTCAAAATTATTATTTAATTTATAAATAATCCCGCCGCCGATTCGCATTTGTTCCTGAGCCAAAGGAAATCCCAGCAATTCGCTCTGACCTGCGCTATTATCCGTGCTTCTGATTCCATTTGTCAGAACCCGGAGCAGATACTTATTGAAGAGTGTGTATCCGGCTTCAAAACCAAATTGAATTTCATCTACAAAGTCACCACCGCGTTTTCGATAGCCAATATCTCCGGTCATATAAATGGGGATCGGATATAGTGAGGCTCCTAACAACAATTTTGCGTCCAAATCCATTTTTCCATTCCCGAGCGGGGGAAACGTTATCTCGTCATAGATAGCAGGAAGTTTAACGCCAATTAACCCTGAAGCGACAATAGGCTTGTCTAAAAATTGATACTTTGCCTGCGCTTCGACATCGCCGGCAAGGAAGCCGGTGGTGGTTCCGCGAACCTGATTTGCATCATTAATTGACTGCTTAAACGTCGGGGCGCTCAAGATAATGGATGTACGGTCAAAAAGCCCGTATTCACCATAAAAATAGAGGGCGCGATCATCAAACTTAGCCGCAAAGTTTGTTCCATACAATCCATCGGCACTCGAGTAGATGAAAGTTAATTTGGTATAATAATGTCCCTTTGCCTGTGCCCAAGCCCCTGCATATAAATTATAGCTGAATAAAAGAATTGCGAAGCAAACTCCGGCGATTGTTTTTTGAAAAGCAGCTTTCATAGGTGTCATATCTTATTAACCGTATATTTGATATATATTTCTAATATAAAAGAACTTTATCACAAAAGTATCACAGAAACCTAAATAATTAATTGCCCAACCAATATTCTGACCAAATAAAAAATCAGAAAATGAAGGAAGACGCTTTCAGGTTTAGGGCGCATTATTTTTTCGCCATCAGCTCATCGAACTCTTCTACCGGCATAGCCGGCAGTGTTGAAAAAGAAATTCCGGTTGCTTTGGTGATTGTAATCGAAGCCTGCAGTGCTTCCTTCATGTTGGGGAAATTAGCAATGAGCACTAAATCGTATGCGCCCATTAGCGCATACATTGCTGAAATTACACCTCCAAATTGCTCAGCAATATCGATTGCCTTTTTCGTGCGTTCTCTGGAAATCTCTTGCATGGCATCGGAGGTGTATTTACCGAACATAAAAAAGACTGGCATAATAATTTCTCCATTATTTTTTATATGGATGATCTTGAGTTTACAATTTTATTTTAAAGAGGTGATTTTTTAAAAGCAATATTATTAAAAAATATATGGTGGTATTGTACGGTATCATAAGGTATGAATAGACTGCCTGGTATTGCGGCTGAGACATCCTTCCGGCTGATATGGTAAAGTCTATATCTATTACAGGTTGCGTGCTGCCTGGAGAGTCGCCAAGTCAAACAGAGACGAATTTATAATTCACGCGTCCAATTGACTCGTACGCTTTTCTCAGCATCAGCATATTGAACGGATAGATCGCCCTTGAAGGATTTTGAGAGCGCCTCACCGATTCTGCGGGCGACATGAATCCCGGTAGTTGTAATAGTGGCATGATCATTCCGGCGGTCAATATTCATAATTCTTTCTAATGGGCGTCCACGTTTTTCCTGATTTTCAACATTTTTGACCAGGTTTAGAATATTATCTCGATGGAGAACATAAAATTCGCCCTTAAGCGTGATAAATCCCGCCGGATAATTGTCTGAAATTCGCCGGCATGCCGGACAAATAGACTCTTTTATATTGGGTGGGGGGGACTTCCAGGTCCATCTTCCATTTACAAACAGCGCCTGGCATTTTCCACAAACGGTTGGTTCTGGTGGGTTGTGTGTTTGTTGGTATGCATCGATCCGCTTTTGCTTAATAAGACGATCTTTCCTTCCAAACCGGGTATTTGACATAATCAAATTCCTCTCCTAATGTTGATTAATGGAATTCTGATTTAAGAGTTTTACCAAATTAGTGGGGATTAATTTAGTAAATGTCGTCCCTTTGCCGACCTCACTACTCACTTTTATTTCCCCCTGGTGCTTTTGAATAATATTATAGCTGGAAAATAAACCGGTTCGCATGCGGATATTCTCACCTTTGGTTGTGAAGCCGATTGTGCAATAATCTACTTATATTTTGAAATTAAGTAAAGCAATAACCCCAGCATATTTTGTCCAATTTCGAGTACTTCATTCGTCTAAATGTGTAGTGACTGACATTTCAATGATTTTGAATAAAAGTATTGGCAAACGGAAATATTCTTGTTATTATTCTTGAATTTTTCGCACGGAAGACTAACCCTATCGGATTCAAGAGGCCTAAGATGTTATTTTTTATAGATAAACGAAATTCAATTGATTCGAACAACTTACGTATAGCATTTAAATACATAGTGTTCATCGCTTTTATTCTAATCCCAATCATGCTTTTCGGGCAGCAGCAAATAAATCCTGACAGCGCTCTGGTCAAAACATTAAAGCAAATCAAGGGAACCCCAATCTCTCTTGATGAAGCCGTGAATTTAGCTTTAGAGAATGCCACGAGTGCCCGGGAAGCCAAAGCTGCTCTCGAGGCGGCGGTTGGTAATTTGCGAAGCGAAAAAGGGGGATTCGATCCGGAATTGTTTGGAGAGGCTCAATTGAGAAAAGATGATTCACCGACAGCATCGCCCTTTTCCGGTGCCAGTGTTCTTAGCACTAAAGAAGCCTCTGCCACTGCAGGAGCACGAATACGGTTGCCAATTGGCACTGAATTGGAAGCATCCATGAACGCCAGCCGCTTTGAAACCAATTCTGCTTTTTCGTCCCTGAATCCTCAATATAATGCATTTGGGGCGCTTTCGATCCGCCAACCTATTTTAGCGGGGTTTGGTCCCGCTGCCCGAAGGGGATTGGCCTCAGCAAAGAAAAATTATGACGCAGCGCAAGCAAGATATGATTATTCCGTATTGCAGGTCAGAGCAAACGTTGAGGTTCTCTATTGGGAGCTTTATACGGCAGAGCGTGATTATGCCGTTCAGCAATTAATAAGGGATCAGGCTCAGGTTTTATTAAATGAGGCGCAGACTCGTGAAAAGGCTGGTTTGGTTGGACCTAATCAGGTTGCCAATGCACAGGTTTTTCTGGCAGAGCAGGAACTGGCAGTGCTGGACCGGCAGGAGCAACTGGACCGGGTTTCCGATCAACTATCTTCATTAATTGGCAGAAGACCCGAATTGGGGTATACCAGGTTTATTACAATTAATAAGCCGCCGCTGGAATTCCCCATTGAGCCCATTGAGACAATCGTTGATAAAGCATTGGAAGAAAACTATCAACTTCACGCTGTCAAATCTGATGTTGAGGCAGTGCGGGCGCAGGCGCGAGCAGCGCAGTGGGATAAGCTGCCGACGTTAGACCTGTTAGGTTCAATAGGGGGAAACGGATTAGCCGGTGAACCGCAGGATGTCATTTTTGGATCGGATACGCTCCGAACCTCTCTGTCCGGTAGTTTTAGCGACGCGCTTAGTCAGGTAACCAGCCGCGATTTCCCAAACTGGAGTTTGGGACTGCAATTAACTGTACCCATCGGCTTCAGAGCCCGCTCCGGGGAGTACCAACGCCAGCGAGCAGAAGTTATCCGGGCTGAGCAACGGTATATAGCAGCACAGAATGCGCTTGAAGAAGAAGTGCGTGCCAATCACCGGGCTTTACTGAATGGCTCGGAAAGACTTAGAATTGCCAGAAAGGGAGTAGAAGCGGCGCAAGAGCAGGTTCGGATTGGGCTAATTGAATTTCGCAATGGTACAACAACGGCATTTGAATTGGTCCGTTTAGGTGCTGACTTTGCGGCTGCTCAAAACCGCTATTCCGAAGCGCTGGTAAGAACTGCAAAAGCAGCAGCATATTTAAAATTGCTAACTTCCGGTGAATATCCATCTTCAACATCTAATTAAGGAGAATATTTTCATGAGTCGGTTTGGAACATTAATACTTACTACTTTTCTTATGGCATTTCTGATGGCTTTCATTAGCTGCTCGAATGATGAATCCGGCGGTGGCGCCGGATTCTCGCGCCCACCTACGCCCGTCGAAGTAGCCAAAGTAAGTAAGAAACCAGTAATGGATAAATTTGAAGCGGTCGGTACGATTGAAGCGGAAAATGCTATCACAGTAGTAGCCGAAATTGATGCCGCGGTTGTTAGCCTTCCCTTCCACGAGGGGGATCCCATTTCCAGTGGCGGTTTAATTGCCAAGCTGGATGACAGCCAGCTTAAAGCGGAGGAAGAGAGGGCCGAGGCATTGCGGGATCAAGCCAATGCAAGTTATGCCCGGATCAAAAACATTGTGGATCAAGGTGCTGGCGCCCCTCAGGATCTGGATGATGCCGCCGCTGGATTAAAAGTTGCCGAAGCCAATCTTGCCTATGCCAAAGCAAGATTAGCCAAAACCCAAATTACGGCGCCATTTGACGGTATTTTGGGCTCGAGGCAGGTTAGCCCGGGAGCTTTCGTGAGAGCAGGGCAGGCGATTACTAATTTGACCAAAATCGATCTAATAAGAGCATATTTTTCGGTACCGGAGAGATTTCTTTCAAAATTGACCCTAAATTCGGAAGTCACCGTTTCCACGACCGCTTATCCCGGCTATGAACTTCAGGGTAAAATTGATGTTATTGAGCCGGCATTAGATCCGGAAACCCGCAGCGCCAGGGTAATTGCCAAGGTCAAAAATCCGGGCGGAAAATTTCGTCCGGGAATGTCGGCAAATATCGTAGCCATTTTAAGCCAGCGAAAGAATGCTTTGACTATTCCGAGTGAGGCGGTGTTTGCCGAAGGAGACAACTTCTTTGCATACGTGGTGAAAGATGATAGCACCGTAACCCGCACTTCTCTTACCCTTGGAATTCGCTTACCGGGAACCGTTGAAGTTTTAAATGGGTTGGAGGAAAATATGCAGGTTGTTCGCGCCGGGCATCAGAAACTTTATGAAGGGGCGAAAGTATTTCCGATAACTAGCCAACAGGGACAGAGTCAGCAAGGGCAAGGTGGGGAAGGGCAGTCGGCGGATACGTCTCAAAAATGAGGCTGTGGAAAAAGTATTTCAGGTAAAATTATCATCCTTCGACTCCGCTCAGGATGAAGGTGATACTATGTTGACAATTTAGAATCAAATATCTTCGTGGTGAGCAGAGTTGAACCATGAATTTACAAAGCCAATTTTATTGGAATACATTAGTGCATATTAAAAGGAATAAACCATGAAACTCAGTGATGTTTCAATTAAGCGTCCCGTTTTTGCGACGGTAATGAGCCTTACCATCCTCATTTTTGGGATTATCTCATTTACAAGACTCCCTGTGCGGGAATATCCTGATATTGATCCACCCATTGTTTCTATAACGACCTTTTATAGAGGAGCGAGTCCCAGTGTTATTGAAACTGAAATTACCGATATTATTGAGGAACAACTATCGACCCTGGAGGGGATTAAGACCATTAGCTCATCCAGCAGAGAACAGGGGTCTGTTATTACGGTTGAATTCGAATTGAGCCGCAATGTGGAAGAAGCCGCCAATGATGTCCGGGACCGGATTTCGCGGATCAGCGGAAGACTGCCTGAAGAAGCCGAGGATCCCATTGTTGCCAAGGTTGATGTCAATGCCCAGCCGATTATATGGCTGGCTCTTTCCAGTGATCAGCACACACCGCTGGAACTGAGTGAGGTTGCTGATGTTGTTTTGAAGGAACACCTTCAGCGACTTCCTGGGGTGGGAACCGTTTTTATTGGTGCTGAGAGACGTTATGCCATGCGCGTATGGTTAGATCCGCAGCGAATGGCTGCCCATGGATTAACGACTCAGGATGTGGAACGAGCCATCCGGTTGGGTAATGCAGAAATACCCGGAGGACGGGTAGAAGGAGAAGGTAGAGAATTTTCGGTGCGAACCCGCGGAGACCTGGCTACCCCGCAGGAATTTTCGGCAATTATTGTAAAACAAACCCAAAATGATGTTGTGCGTCTGGGGGACATTGCCCAGGTAGAAATAGGTCCCGAAGATGATCGATCCGTTGCACGGTATAATGGAAAAACCGCCGTGGGTTTGGGAATTATCAAACAACAACAGGCCAGCACCATTGATGTTTCTAACGTAGTGAATGGGGCTTTGCCACATTTAAGAGAATCTCTTCCGGAAGGAATGCGTTTGGATCTGGCTTTTGACTCGTCATTTTTCATTAAAGATTCTATTAATCAGGTGGCGGAAACCATCATCATTGCGATTTGTTTAGTGATACTTTCCGTATTTGTATTCCTTAAAAGT
>Ga0307423_1002562_pt1 | contig 10061 bp, 9 predicted proteins | sample SalMarWE160310MG_FD_202154 | JGI IMG/M metagenome (GOLD analysis project Ga0307423, IMG submission 202154) | Salt marsh sediment microbial communities from the Plum Island Ecosystem LTER, Massachusetts, United States - WE1603-10 | ecosystem: Environmental > Aquatic > Marine > Intertidal zone >... | reverse complement strand
CGGCGCGGCCGAGGTATGGTACATGGCCGCCACGGCAGGTGCCTCCGGGGGCATGGGCAGCAAGGACATCAACCAGGCGGGCGACATCACCGGCAACGTGACGCTCTCCTATCCAGGCGATTTGAACGGCGACGGCCGTAGCGACCTGGTCTGGCGCGACTATTCCACCGGCCAGGTGACGATCTGGCTCATGGGCGCTGACGGCAAGCCGCTTCTAAACGGCCCGCCCACCCTGGCCGACGGCATGACCGAAGGCGGCAAGCCGGGGATCTCCGGGTCCTTAGATTGGACAATTAGCGGTCTCCATGACATGGACGGAGACCGCAAGGCCGACGTGGTCTGGCAGCATGCATCCAACGGCCGGGTGGTGGTGTGGCTCATGGATGGAGCGCAGGCGCTGGCGGCAAGCGAATATCAGCGCAGCGATTCCGCCGACTGGCGCATCGTGGGCCTGGGCGATCTGAACGGGGACGGGCGGGGCGATATTGTCTGGCGCAACCATGCTTCCGGCGTGGTGCAGGCCTGGCTCATGAGCGTCCCCAATTCTGGATCAGAGCCCGCCTATTTGCAGCTAGACATAGCCATAGGCGATAACCCCTTGGTCTGGCAGGTCAAGGCGGTGGGGGATTTCCGCCAGCCCGGCTCGGACGACATCTATTTAAAGAACTCGGATACCGGCGCAGCGCGAATCGTGACGCTGGATGGCCAGCAGTTCAATCCAGCGATGGAATAAAAAAAGATCATAAGCTTAAACAGGCTCGCCCTCGGCATGGGGGCGGGCCTGTTTTGTTATGAAAGGGCTATTTTTCATGGCGAATCGCGCTAAAAGAAATAATTCCATTGGCTACATTCCATGGCAGCGCGGGCTATTCAGCCGGAATTGCCGGTGGATGGAAAGGCTTTAGCGGCTGGGGCGGGAGTTGCTCTTGAAAAACTGGGCCACGGTGCGCAAGGTGGCCCGGTTGTGGGCCACGTCCTGGGTAAGGGCGGCTATGTCTTGGGGGCCGGTGTTCAGCTCGATGTCATGCAGATAGAGAAAAAACAGGGCCGCCAGCGCCGCCACCCGGCGGTTGCCGCGGGCAAAGGGCCGGTTGCGCACCAGGTGGAAAAGATAGGCCGCCGCCATTTCGAACAAATCGCGATGGGAATAGCTGCCGCCCTGCTTGGCGGCGGGCAGGGCCAGGCAGGCGTGCAGATGGCCCAGCTGCCTCTCGTTGGGCGCGGGCGAACCCTGGGCTTGGTCCTGATGTATGGCCAGGACCTCTTCCAGAGACAAAAAGTGTATGGTTTCCTTATTCGCCAAGAGCATTAAAAGCTTCGGAAAAATTTGGTCCAACGGATTTCAGGAAATAGGATAGCGCCGAGCTGCGGTCGCCCCGGCGCGACGGCGTAATGGTCAGAGACCTGCCGTCCGTGGTTATGTGCAAAGGCGTATCAGGCGCGATGTTGAGTATTTCAAGTATGGGTTTGTCTATAACCAGGGCCAAGCTGTTGCCGTGACGGGTCAGCTTTTTGATCATCAGCGCGGCTCCTATCAATAAACTGGCATGCAAAAATGGAAGCTCTCCCCTTGTGAGCTTCTTGTGTATACATTGGTATAACGAGGACCGGCCTGTCAAGGAAAAACTAGCAAACAGCATGGCTTAAAGGCCTATTTCACCTTTGGAATACCCTGTGGCCAAATTACGGACAAAAGTGAAAAGCATCGGGCGGCCCTGGCCGCGGCCTGCTTTTTGACACTACGAGTCTGCTATTAGTCCGCGCGCCTAATTAAAATCCAGCCGCCGTAACGAGGAAATTTGCCCCAAAAACAAACATAAAAACTATAGCTCTGGTGGTGATTCGGCTGGCTGCAAACCGGCTTGGCTGAGCCAGGCCAGTAAATCAACGATGGCCCGGCGGGCCATGGCCCGGCCGCGCTCTTTCTTGGGCAGCCTGCCCTCCAAAGGCGGCAGCAGGCCGAAGTTGATGTTGGAAGGCTGGAAATGCTTGGCATCTGTATTCATGAGGTGGGTGATCAACCCGCCCAGCGCCGTGGTGGGCGGCGGAACCAGGGTCGGCTCGCCGGCCATTAGGCGCGGCGCGTTAAGCCCGCACAACAGCCCGGCCGCGGCGGATTCCACATAGCCCTCCACCCCGGAAAGCTGGCCCGCGATCATGATATGGGGCGCGGCCTTGAGCCTGAGGTCGGGCTGCAAGACCCGGGGCGCGTCCAGAAAAGTGTTGCGGTGGATGGAGCCCAGACGGGCGAACTCGACGCCAGCCAGCGCCGGAATCAAGCGGAAGGCCTTTTGCTGGGCCGGGTGAGTGAGCTTGGTCTGGAACCCCACCAGATTCATGAGGCTACCCTCGCGGTTTTCTTTGCGCAGCTGCACCACGGCAAAGGGACGGCGCCCAGTTCGCGGGTCCTCCAGGCCCACCGGTTTCATGGGACCGAAAAGCAAGGTCTTTTCCCCGCGGCTGGCCATCACCTCGATGGGCAGGCACCCCTCGAAGAACTTGGGCGACTCGAAATCATGTAGCGGCACTTCCTCGCCGGTGGTTAGCGCCTGGTAAAAAGAGGCGAACTCCTCCCGGCTCAAGGGGCAGTTTAGATAGTCGCCCACCCCCGGCTCGGCATAGCGGTCCTGCCAAAAGGCATGCTCCAGGTCCACGCTGTCGGCCATGACAATGGGTGCGATGGCATCGTAGAAGTGCAGGCCCTGGCTGCCGGTGATGCGCAGCAAATCATCGGCCAAGGCTCCGGCGGTAAGGGGCCCGGTTGCCACGATGGTGATACCGGACTCTGGCAAAGTATCAACCATGGCGCTCTGGCGGGTGATGTTGGTATGGCCCGCCACCGCCTGATCCAGTTTTTGGGCAAACGCCTCCCGGTCCACGGCCAAGGCCTTGCCCGCGGCCACCGCCGTGGCGCGCGCCGCGTCCATCATGGCCGAGCCGATGATTGCCATCTCGGCCTTTAAAAGACCCACGGCGCTGGCGGGATCGGCCGAGCGCAGGGAGTTGGAGCAGACCAACTCCCCCAGAAGCGGGGACGAGTGGGCCGGGGTGAAATGAACCGGCTTCATCTCTATGAGTCGAACCTTTACTCCGGCCGCCGCCGCCTTTAGGGCAGCTTCGCAGCCGGCCAGGCCGCCGCCTATGACAAGTAGCTCCGCCATGGCTGGCAGACTACCATAGGCCAGCCAACCCGGCCACAAAGCTTGACAGGACTAATCCTTAGGTACATAGTTGGGGATAAGCGGGGTCTGAAGGCTCCATAAGTCCCGGCTCGGGGTAATTTGAAGCGCCAGCAGTTTTGCGTGGTCAGCATCCAAAAATAAGCTAAAAAAATAACGGCCAAGAAGGCTGCCTGTGTCATTCCAAAATAATGACATGCGGCGGTTTTTTATTTGCGCTGGCCTGCTTTACCTGGGAACTAAAAGGAGCGGTAAATGAGAAAGTTATTCCTGTGCAGCCTGATTCTGGCCATGGCCCTGGCGACCGCGCTACCGGCCGCGGCCCACTTCGGCATGGTTATACCCGATAAAAACATTATGGAAAGGCCCGGCGATTTGGGGCTGGAGTTCCGCTTCTGGCATCCCATGGAAAACGTCGGCATGCCCATGGCCAAGCCCAAGGCGGCGGGCGTGGCGCTGGGCGACAAAAAAACCGACCTTTTGCCCAGCCTTAAGGAAATGAAAGACGGCAAGGCGATCTGGTGGAAGGGATCCTACAAGGTCAAAAGACCCGGCGACTATATTTTCTACATGGAACCCCAACCCTACTGGGAGCCGGCTGAAGGCTGCTACATTATTCATTACACCAAAACCATAATCGATGCGCTCAACGCCGAGCAGGGCTGGGACCAGCCCCTTGGCCAAAAGATAGAGATAGTTCCCTTGACCAGGCCCTATGGCCTGTGGGCCGGCAACTCCTTTACCGGCAAGGTGCTTTACAAAGGCGCGCCCCTGGCCAACGCCGACGTGGAAGTTGAGTTCTTCAACAACAGGGGCGAGGTGGAGATCCCTTCCCCTGCTTACGCGACCCAGGTGGTGCGCACTGACGCGGGTGGCGTGTTTACCTATGCCATGCCCTGGGGCGGCTGGTGGGGTTTTGCCGCTCTTACCACGGACGACGAGAAAATCAAAAAAGACGGTAAGCCCAAGAACGTGGAAGTGGGCGGCATTCTTTGGATCTATCTGCAGCCCATCAAGTAGGGCGGCAGGCGGTTATATGAATTGTTTAGCGTAACCAAGACGGCCGGCGTAAAAGGGGCTGCAATGATAAAGAGGTCAAGATGCATATTTCCGAAGGCGTTCTAAGCGCGCCGGTCCTGGGCGTTGGCGCGGCGCTTTCGGCGGTGGGCCTGGCCGTGGGCCTTAAAAAACTGGATTACGAGCGCCTGCCCCAGACCGCTATCTTGGCCGCCGGTTTTTTCGTGGCCTCCCTGGTGCATGTGCCCATCGGCCCGACCAGCGCCCATTTGATTCTTAACGGACTGTTGGGCCTGATCTTGGGTTGGTCCGCGTTTCCGGCCATTTTCGTGGGCTTGGTGTTGCAAGCCGTGCTCTTTCAATATGGCGGACTGACCACCCTGGGCGTTAACACCTTTTCCATGGCCTTTTCCGCCTTGGTTTCCTATTGGATATTTGCCCGCTGGATAAAAGCGGGAAACGCCCTAGGCGCCGCTGCTGCCTTTGGCGCCGGTTTCATGGGGGTTTTGCTTTCAGCCATCATGGTGGCCGGGGCCCTGGCCTTGTCAGGAGATGAATTTTTCACGGCAGCTGAGCTGATTATCGTGGCTCATCTGCCGATCATGGTGGTGGAGGGTTTGTTGACCGCGGCCATCGTCTCTTTTCTAGGGCGGGTGCGGCCCGCTATTTTGGCCAATGGTAAGACGGGATAAGTTCAATGATTAAACTGAAAGTGGTTCAAATAGGGGTGGCTTTGGCCATATTGCTCTTGGCCATGCCGGCGGCGGCGCACAAGGTCAGCGTTTTCGGCTATGTTGAGGAGGGAATGATCCTGGGCGAGGGCTACTTTCCCGGAGGCGGCAAGGCCAAGGGGTGCCAAGTGGAGCTGCTGGACAGCGCGGGCAAGGTCCTGGCCCAGACCAAGACCGATGACCAGGGAGCGTTTAAGCTGAAGCTGCCCAAGGCCGCTCCGCCGCTGAAGCTGGTGCTAATCGCCAGCATGGGGCACCGGGGCGAATACCTTTTGACCGCCAAGGACTTGGGCTTGGGACCGACCACGCCAAAGAATACAAACCCAGCCACAGGCAAAGAAGGGCCAGCAGCCCAGCAGCAGGATAAATACGCGGGCGCGGCGGCTGCGGTAGATGCCAAGGAACTGGCAAGCATCGTGGGAAAAGCGATTGACCAGAAGCTGGCCCCCTTAACCGCGCAGGTAGCCAAAATGAACGCGCAGCGACAGATAAGCGTGACCGATATAATCGGCGGTCTGGGCTACATACTGGGTCTTCTGGGCTTGGCCGCCTATATGAAAAGCCGCAAGCAAAAATAGTCTTAAGAAATAACTGACCACGGAAAAGCCCGGCAGGAGAAATTGTAAAAAACCTTTGGCCAATCCCAGCAATTAGGTCATAGTTCTTAAAAGGGGCGGGTTGGCCGTCCCTCATTTATTTAGGGATAAAACTTTAAATCCGCTGCATACCCTGGATTAAAAAATGCACCTGGAAACCTTTGCTCACGGACATTCCCTGTTTCACCGCATGGATCCGCGCGCCAAGCTGCTGGCTGCGGCGGCCTTCAGCATTGTTGTTGGTGTAAGCACAACACTTAGTGCGTTGTGGGCTGCACTGGCCTTAGGTATTGTGGTGTTGTTGGCGGCCCAGCTTCCCCTGCTTCCGCTGTTAAAGCGCCTGTGGGCGGTAAATCTGTTCGTCGCCTTCCTTTGGCTGGTCCTGCCCTGGCGCTTGGAACTGGGGCAAGGGTGGAACTGGAGCCTGGTCTGGGACCCCAGGGGCCTGGCCTTGGCTGCGAGAATCACCCTAAAGACCAATGCCATTGTTATGATACTTATTGGTTTATTATCAACTAGTCCCATAAACAACCTTTTTCATGCCCTGGCCCATTTGCGGGCACCGGAAAAGCTGGTGCAGCTATTTCTTTTCTTCTACCGCTACCTGCATGTGCTGCACCGGGAGTACCACAAGCTTTCTTGGGCCATCAAGGCGCGGGGATTCCAGCCGGCCAACAATTTGCATACCTACCGGACCTACGCCCACTTGGCCGGCATGGTGCTGGTTAAGAGTTACGATCGGGCTGAGAGGGTTTATCAAGCCATGCTTTGCCGCGGCTTTGACGGCACCTATTGGCTCTTGGACCATTTCCACTGGTCGAGGCGCGAGAGCCTGTTTTCAATTATTTTTGGCGCGGCGCTGGCAGGGCTTATCGCCTTGTCCCTGGGAGCGGGTCCATGGAGCTGATTAAGCTGAAGGGCGTTGATTTCGCCTATGAAGGACGCCCCCCGGTTTTCCAGGGCCTGGATTTCAGCTTGTCATCCGGGAACCGGCTGGGAATCATAGGACCCAACGGGGCAGGGAAATCCACCTTGTTCATGTTGGCCATGGGGCTTTTGACCCCAAATAAGGGCAGGGTGGAGCTATTCGGCGAGGAGCGCAAAAGCGAAAAGGACTTCCATTCCGCGCGCGTTCGCCTTGGCTACTGCTTTCAGGACCCGGACGATCAGCTATTTTCCGCAACCGTAAAAGAAGATGTGGCGTTCGGGCCTTTGAACCAAGGCAAGGGCAAGCAGGAGGCTTTGCTCTTGGTGGACCAGACCCTGGCCCGCCTGGGCCTACAGGGCTTCGAGGACAGGGTGACCTACCATCTCTCCGGTGGCGAGCGCCGTCTGGTGAGCTTGGCCACGGTGCTGGCCATGCAGCCCGAGGCGCTTTTACTGGACGAGCCTACTGCGGGATTGGATACGGAGACGGAAAAGCGCTTGGAGGAAGTGCTTAGCCAATCAAGCCTGAGCTGGGCCATCATTTCCCACGACCGGTCATTTCTGGAGCGAACCTGCACCCGGATTCTGCGCCTGCAGGATGGGCGGCTGCGTGAGATAGAGGCTTGAGGCCCAAATCGCGGCAAAACATATAACTTATAGATAATAAACGAAAAAACAACAAATTATATCGTAAAACTCTCGACTTCTTTCTCGATAAGCGCCTGCATACCTAACAGATTGGGGCATTCCATATATTCAGGAAATGCCTTGCTCACAAAGTCACCTTTACAAAAAAACCGCACAAGTAGTATTATCTGTGACAACAGGCGGCTTGGTGCCCCAAAAGTCGCGGAGTATATATAACTGTGCGTAATTCCCTTAACTTATTAAACCAGCTTAGCGATGAGCTGGAGCCTATACTTCGACTGGACGCCCCCTTGGCCCGGCAAGGCCGGCGCTTGCTTAGCGCCATGCGCCAAATTTTGGGAGCAGAAGGCGGCGCTCTTTTCGCGTGGGAGCCTGGCGGGGAACTGGTGCTTTCATCCACCCGCGGCCTTAAACCGGAGATCGCCAGGCGCCTGCGGGAAGTGGTGCAATACCCGCCAACCTGCCCGGGCGAGCCCTTGGGACGCCTGGGTTGGGTTACGGTTTCCCTGGGAAAAGGCATTAACTGCGGCTGGAACAAGCTTGACCAGCTGGTCAAGCTAATTAGCCAGGAACGGGCTCTGGTCATTTGGCCCTTGGGCTGGGTGGGCGGAAGCGGCATGCTGATCCTCACTTTCACCCAAAAGCCGCGCTTTGCCCCGGGCCTGCCCCGGGCCGCCTCCGGTCTCCTCAACCTATGGCTGTCCACCCTGCTGTTGAAAGAGCGCGCCGCCAGCCATGGCCAGGATTACCAGCGCATATTTGAAAACAGCCGCGACATGATCTATCTGTCATCGCGAGACGGCCGCTGGAAGAACGTGAACCAAGCCGGCGTGGAGATGCTGGGATACGATTCCCGCGAGGAGCTTTTAGCGGTGCCGGAAAGCGCCCAGATGGCCTACTTAAACCCCAAAGACCGCGTGGCTTTCATGTCGGCCATTGAAAAGGACGGCTTTGTAAAGGACTACGAGGTTCAGTTCAAGAAAAAGGACGGCACCCCCATCCATGTTTCCATTACCGCCCAGGTGCGCAATCGCGAGGGCAAGGTCCTGGGCTACGAAGGCATAATCAAGGACATCACCTCACGCAAGGCAGCCGAGGAAGCAGCCGCCAGGGAGAGGGAACTTATCTCCAGCATCCTGGAACTGGTGCCGGTGGCCCTGTTTGTGGTTGATAAGAGCCACATAGTACGGCACTGGAACCGGGCCTGCGAGGAACTCACCGGCTTCAAGCGCGAGGAGATGCTGGGCACCGACCGGGTTTGGGAGGTTTTCCAGAGGCCCAAAGGGGTTTCCTTGGCCGATGTGGTTTTGGAAGAGGACCTGGTTAAACTGAGCGACTTTTACGGCAGCGAGCGCCTGCGCAAATCTTCCCTGGGTGAGGGCGCCTGGGAGGCGGAGGCTCATTTCGACAACCTGGGCGGCAAACCCAAAGACCTTTTCTTCTCCGCGGCACTGTTACGCAATCCCAGTGGGGTGGTGGAAGGCGCAGTGGAGGCCATTATGGACTCCACGCAACTAAAAGACCTGGAAAGATCCTTGGCCGAAAGCGAGCAACTCTACCGCACCTTGGTTGAGGCCAACCGTGAGGGCATAACCCTCTTTGCTGGAGACCGGTTTGTTTTTGCCAACGGCGCCTTCATGGTGATGTTCGGGCTTAAAAACTTGGAGGATCCCGCCGGGGACTTCCTGGAGCTGGTAGCGCCCAAAAGCCAACGCCGCTATTTGGAGTGGATGCGCCACCTGAACAACAGTTCCGGGATATTGCCGGTATTCGAATGCCAGGGCATAAGGGGAGACAGCACCTTTGATCTGGAAATGAACGCGGCGCCGGCAACGTATCAAGGTAAAGCAGCTACCTTGTTCACCGTTCGCGATGTGACCTATAGAAAAAGCATGGAAGAGCAGCTAATCAAATCCGAGAGATTGGCAGCCACCGGCAAGCTCGCCTTTGACATAGCCCATGAGGTCAATAACCCCTTGGGGGGCATTCTTACCTACGCTCACCTGCTCTATGAAGACCTGAGCGAGGGCAGCGAGCTATTCCCAACCGTGGAAAAGATCATAAAGCTCACCAACCGCTGCAAGATAATCGTGCGGGGGCTTCTGGACTTTGCGCGCCAGGACGCGCCCGAGATGGAAAAGGTGAACCTCAACCAGATATTGAAAGAGATGCTGTCATTGGTGGAGGGCCATGTTATCTTGCGCGGCATTGACATGCAGGTGAACCTGGAACCCACCATGCCAACTATATACGGCCAGCGCTCAAAATTAGAGCAGGTTTTCCTAAACATGGTAATAAACGCGGCCGAAGCCATGGAAGGCGAGGGCAAGCTTGCGATCACCACCCAAAGCCTAACCCAAGACCATGAGGCGCAGGTGATCTTCCAAGACAGCGGCCCGGGCATGGATGAGGAGGTTGCCAGCCGTATATTCGAGCCGTTTTTCACCACCAAGAGCCGGGGGAGGGGAACCGGGCTGGGGCTTTCCATAAGCCACGGCATTATCAGCCAGCACGGCGGAAGCATTTCCCTGGAAACCGCGCCGGGCAAGGGGACCAAGATCACGGTGGTCCTGCCCACCGGACGCTCAGCCAACGGTTTGCGGGAAGAGCTTATCTACTAACCCGCGCTATCAAATAAATGTCATAAGACCGGCAAACCGGCCCATGTTTCACGTGAAACAGGGGCCGTCATCGCTTGCAGGGGCGCGAATTGGTTTCACGTGAAACCTTTTAATCCAGGCCCGGGCTTTTCTCGCGGGAGTTTAACAACAGAGACTAGCTGGAGATGGCCAGGAGACGCTGGCCGCCGGGATCAGGAAGTTCATAGTCAATGACCCCAAGCCCTAAATCCAGGGCCGCCTGCCTATCTGAAGAACCCCGGGGCAGGACGATGCGCCCGCCGGGCGCAAGGTAGGGCCGGGCCAGGGCCAGGGACTCGTCCAGGCTGGCGACCGCCTTTAGAG
>Ga0307423_1002561_pt1 | contig 10062 bp, 14 predicted proteins | sample SalMarWE160310MG_FD_202154 | JGI IMG/M metagenome (GOLD analysis project Ga0307423, IMG submission 202154) | Salt marsh sediment microbial communities from the Plum Island Ecosystem LTER, Massachusetts, United States - WE1603-10 | ecosystem: Environmental > Aquatic > Marine > Intertidal zone >... | reverse complement strand
CGCTGCGCTCGCTACGATTGCGCCTGTTAAGCTGAACGCTAGACATCAACAATAAAACGGGAGGGTCACTCAATGGCAGTTCAGTTCTTACCTATAATCAAAGCTGTGGCGCCTTATATTGCCCAAGTGGCAACGGCCGCAATACCAGCATTTACCTCTAGGCCGGAGGCGGCAAAAACAGATCAGGTCGTCGCCAGGCAGATTCAAGAACTCCAAGAGGCCGCCACACAAAATGCACAGTCAATTCATGTGCTCGCCGAGAAACTCCAGCAGGCGATTCAAAGTATAGAGAGCGCAGGTCAAGATGCTCAGAGGCAAATATCAACCTATAAACTGGTTATCGCCGGGTCATTAGGATTGTCTGCCGTTTCACTTGCAATATGCATTTATATACTCATTTAATAAGGACAAACAAGGCGCTGCACTTGACGGCAATTACGCTGTGCTTCATTGCCGCTAGTGAGCCTGGTCGTTGGGCAATGACGTGAAGAAGACTGTATGGCATCTTTTGACAAACTGCTTTTTGCCTTGACGTTTCTAGCATCGCTCGGCTGTGGGTTGATGGCCGGGCTCTTCTTTGTCTTCTCGGCTGCCGTGATGAAGGCGTTCGCTCGCCTCCCTTCAGCAGAAGGAATTGCCGCTATGCAATCCATCAATGTGGCGATTATCAATCCGGTGTTTCTCGCGGTATTTTTCGGAGCGGCAGCGGCTTGCACCCTTGTAATTATCGCCTCGCTGCTGGGCTGGCACGATTCAGGTGTCGTCTACTTGATTTCCGGTAGCGTATGCTATTTAGTTGGCACCTTTCTAGTGACCATTGTATTCAATGTGCCTATGAACAACACGCTGGCATCGGTCTCGCCCGGCGACCCCGACAGCGCCAGCCTGTGGGCCAGCTACCTCGACAAGTGGACCGCCTGGAACCACGTCAGAACAGTCGCGGCTCTTGCGGCAATGGCATTGCTGATCAGGGGGCTATGTTATTAGTGCACGCGACGTGCGAGCCGCAGGCCCAACGGAGGCAGTGGGATGAAACTACTTATCTTTGGATCAACAGGCAGCATAGGTCGCCAGCTCGTCAAGCAGGCTCTTGAGCAGGGACATAGTGTCACCGCATTCGCACGCGATCCTGCGAAAGTGGACATCAGGCACAACAACCTGCAGGTAGTCCAGGGCGATGTAATGGATCCCGCGTCGGTGGAGAAAGCGGTGCCAGGCCACGATGCGGTGCTGTGTTCGCTCGGGGCAGGCAGGAAAGGTACGGTACGGTCAGAGGGAACACAAAATATCATTCGCGCGATGGAGAAGGCGGGCGTCCTGCGTTTTATTTGCCAATCGACCCTTGGAGTCGGAGATAGTCGGGACAATCTGAACGTCTTCTGGAAATACATAATGTTTGGACTTCTCCTGCGTCCAGCGTACGCCGACCATGTGAGTCAGGAGAACTATGTCAGGCAAAGCCGCCTTGAGTGGACAATCGTTCGTCCGGGAGCGTTCACTGACGGAGAACACACCGGCCAATACCGGCATGGCTTTCCCGGCACTGACAAGACCACAAGACTGAAAATTTCTCGCGCTGATGTTGCGGACTTTATGTTGAGACAGTTGATCGACGATACGTACCTCCACAAGGCGCCAGGACTATCGTACTGAATGAGATATTGCAACTTGCTACGACGCTGCTCAACAAAGCACTGCAGCCGATGCCCTGCAGCTTATGCTCGTTCCCCGCTTCGGTTTTCGGTCGCGAATGAGCGCTGGTGCTAGGGCGCATGTCCGCGTACAGGCACGCATTGGTTGTTGACGACGCATCTTCGGAGCAGGTCCTGGCGTTGGCTGCAGAGTTGCTCGACCGTTGTGAGAGGGTCGTGATGCTGGATGGTGTGGTTGCCCTTCGTCCTACACCTGGCGCGATCCTGTGCGAGATTATTGACCCAAATCCAGCTGCGCATCGTTGTGCTGAGGAGTTCAAGGTTCTTGTTGAGAATGCGAGCCGTGGCCTGGCCGGGTCGAAACTCGCGAGCCGGCTTCCACGCAGACCCCTTCAATGGCTGGTGGTGGAATATTATGGTACCGGAACGGTGGAACTGTGGCGTGAGCCCTGATATATCGATGGAGTGCACGCGTGCGGGAAGAGTGCCAAAACACCATGACAGCGCGCAACGTTCAGCTCTAACGTTTGGCGAAAGGAGATGAGAGTGGCCACATGAAGAAAATGCAGATCAATAAGGCGTTCACGCTGATCGAACCCGGGCCGGTTGTTCTAGTTACGACAACTGACGGAAAGAAGAACAATGTGATGACGATCTCGTGGACCATGGTGATGGACTTTACGCCGATATTAGCCATAACCACTGGACCCTGGAACCATTCCTTTGCCGCTCTTCGAAAATCGAAAGAGTGTGTTATTTCAATTCCCACCGTCGACATGATTGATAAAGTCATTGGGGTAGGAACCTGTTCCGGCGCCGATACAGACAAGTTCGGGAAATTCAAGCTCACCCCTGTGAAAGCGAGACATGTCAAAGCGCCACTGATAAAGGAATGTCTCGCGAATATCGAGTGCAAAGTTGTAGATATCGTCAAGAAGTACAATATCGTGGTTCTCGAAGGCATCGCGGCATACTTTGATACTTCAGGAAAAGAGAAAAGAACTGTTCATGCGGTTGGTGATGGCACTTTTATAGTAGACGGGCGTAAGTTAAGCCGAAAGAAAATGATGTGGTCGAAGATTCCGGCTGGGCCCTAATTTCTTGATGAGCTGAAGAGACTATGTTGACATACCGCTCTGATCATCTATATGTCACAGCACCCGGCGGTTCGTGTAACAATTCGCTGCAGGCGCGATGGTCCTGACAGGCTGCACCCGAGCTCATTCGTTAGGCATCAGATAGTCTGGCATTCGATATGATCGTTACAGCTACGCAGATAAAAATCACCAGCGTCTCCGGCTTGTTACGTTTTATTTTTAGTGTTCGAAGTATCAAGCAGCAGCTGACCGACAACGGTGGCATTGTGTTTATGAAGTTCAAAGGACAGCGTACCTTAAGTGGTTGGTTGAGCCTTGAAGATATGAAAAGCTTTCGCAATAGCGGTGCGCATCTCGAAGCGATGAAGAACCTGGGAAGAATAGGGAGCGCAAAGAGCATCACCTGGGAAACAGAAACAGAGCCAACCTGGGAAGAAGCAAAAATTTTGCTCCAAGGCGTACGGTTTCGTGGCACAAAACCGAGCTAACATGTTCTTTTTTACCCCGGGCGCACCTGGCAAACCTTTCAGGGCGTTCGCAGCGCAACCCGGGCGCCCAGCGCCCCGCGCCGGGCAATTCATGGCCCGGCGTTATGCCTTGGGGTTGCATACCATATTGCATATATATTAAATAAGGTATGTGGGGAATCACCGCTGTCCCATATACATTCACTGGAATATCAGCAAGTCCAATATTTACTGCATTCCAGTGAGTATTAGATAGTTTCGGGACATGGAAAACACACACGACAGTAAAAACAGTGCGTCACTTCTCCCTGCAGTCGTCTCCCCAACTCTTTTATGCCCTGCGGGTATTTATGCCCTGCGGGTACTCCCGGAGGGAGAGGGAGATTGTGGGATAGCAGTTTGGGGGAATATATGGGCACAAGAAGGCTGTTAAACAGCTCAAAACATTGCCGACTGACGTGCTCAAGCGATATGAGAGTTGGAAAGATATCGCATCGATCAGTGGACCTGACGGGTTAAGGAATATTCAAGGCTTCAGAGGCGAGGCACTACGTGCTGAATGGAAGGGGTACCGGTCTTCACGTCCCATTATCTACTATCGTGTCATCTACAAGATACAGAAGGATCTTGTTTTGGTTCAGGCAGTAAGTGCGACTCCGCATGATTATCGGAGAAAGCAAGATGAAAGATTATCGAAAAGCAAAGAGGTTGGTGGATGTCTCTGTTGGGGCGTCGGCTCGGATTCAACGTAAATTACAGGAGATGGGCCAAAATGAGCTATCTGAATTAACAGGCATTCCACAATCCACTATCTCTGCTATTGAAAATGATCGGGTCAATCTGGGAGTGGAGAGAGCGAAGGTTATTGCCAGGGTGCTGAAGCGTCATCCTGCAGTCCTTGTCTTTCCTGGCTGGGATGTCCATCAAGAATCTGTGGCATAACCAATCACTCCTGCCGACCACCCTGTCGCTGACGTTCCTGCGGCGATGGCAGAGATCAATCGTTATAATGCCAGGTAAGATGTCTTCAAACCTGAACAGGATGAATGCAAAATGAGCCTCAGTAAAAAGCAGCTGGATCAGTGTACAGCCAGTAAATGGGATTTTGCAGATCTTAGGGCACTTTTCCTTAACTGTACGCTAAAACGTACACCGGAGCTGTCTCATACCGAGGGGCTGATCAACATATCCAGGGCAATCATGGAGAAGAATGGTATTACCGTTGATGTGCTGCGCCCGGTAGATTACGACATTGCGTACGGTGTATATCCGGATATGACCGAACAAGGTTGGGAAGCCGATGCATGGCCAGATATCTACCGGCAGGTCAAGGCGGCGGATATCCTTGTGATTACCTCGCCCATCTGGCTGGGTGAGAAGTCCTCTGTATGTACAAAGGCGATTGAACGCTTGTACTCGAGCTCCGGAGACCTCAATAAAAACGGGCAGTATGCCTACTACGGTCGAGTAGGAGGATGCCTCATTACGGGTAACGAGGATGGCGCTAAACACTGCGCAATGAACATACTCTATTCCTTGCAACATCTTGGTTATGTTATTCCACCGCAAGCCGACGCGGCCTGGCTAGGCGAAGCAGGCCCGGGGCCGTCGTATCTCGATCCTGGCTCCGGTGGGCCAGAGAATGATTTTACTAACCGCAACACTACGTTCATGACATGGAATCTTATGCATATGGCAAGAATGATCAAGGATGCGGGTGGTATCCCTGCGCATGGGAACCAGAGATCCGAATGGAACGCCGGTTGCCGGTTCGATTATCCGAATCCGGATTATCGCTAGGTGCGATATGGCGATATAACAAGCCTCCCGAGCCGACGCGATAGTGTTATGTCGCTTCGCGGTTCTGTCAGTGGCAGCGTGGCTTGACTTTAACTTAGCCTTCGTTTTCTAAATCCCCTGACCGCCCATGGAAAATAAAACAAGCCAACCCCCTGTCATTGCGCTCAATGTGCCACCTCGCACGACACCCTCGCTCTACCCGGAGCCTTTCGCGTCACGCATGGCCGGGCGGGAGAAGCGACAGTTGGGCGATTATTTTGGCCTAACGAACTTCGGCGTAAATCTCACTCGTTTAAAACCGAACGCGATCTCCGCCCTTCGCCACTCCCATTCAAAACAGGACGAGTTCATGTACATCCTGCAGGGACGCCCGACACTGCAAACAGATGACGGACGAATTCAGCTTTCGCCCGGTATGTGTGTTGGCTTCCCTGCCGATACAGGCAACGCAAACAACCTGGTCAACGAAACATCCGAGGATGTGTTTTACCTTGAAATAGGCGACCGATCACCAGGCGATAATGCCGAATACCCGGATGATGATATTCAGGCAACACTTGTCGATGGAAAATGGACATTCAGTCACAAAGACGGAAGCCCTTATGGCTGACATTCGCTTCGAATCCGGCGGCTTATCCTTCCACTGCGCTTCAGGAATAGCCGCAGCTCAAGTAAGTCGTTAAGCGCACATGCAAACTTATGAGCTCGACATTTTCGCTGACTACTACCAGTTCTATATTCAGTATGACGATCGAGACCCGATATGGTTGGTCCTGGCACTTGTTAGCTATGTCGTATTGTGTCTGCTTCTCTATTGGGGTAATAAAAAGCTGTTTTTTGTCCCTTACAAAAAAGGTCAGAATTCATCCAATGACACCTGCAATGCGCTTCAATCGGCGATTGACAGCTTCTTACCTTTGCTATCGCATCGGTCGGTAGCCGTCAATCGCGGATGAGCGCGAACGTTAGAATTTACGAAAATACAGAGTAATCACTATGCAAAAAGTTGCGATTGTTCAAGAGTCACCGATTTTACTGGACCGGGAAAGAACCATTGAAATGGCTGTTGGATTTGTTGAGAAAGCTGCTAAAGGTGGTGCTGAGCTAGTGGTATTTCCTGAGGCATATATTTCAGGATATCCCGCATGGATATGGCGCCTTCGTCCAGGTAGTGATTGGGGAATAACCGAAGAACTGCATGCTCGATTGCTGAATGGCTCGGTAGATATAGACAACAATGAGCTATCCCCGCTTTGTGAGGCTGCCAAGAAGAATAAAATTACAATTGTCTGTGGTTTGAATGAAAGAGATGGGAAACTAAGTAGAGCAACTTTATACAATACAGTGGTGATTATTGGGGAAAACGGAACCATCCTGAATCGTCACAGGAAATTAATGCCAACCAACCCGGAAAGAATGGTTTGGGGATTTGGTGATGGATCTGGTTTAAAGGTGGTGGACACACCTGTTGGAAAGGTTGGAACATTACTGTGCTGGGAAAACTATATGCCTTTGGCAAGATATGCACTCTATTCACAGGGGGTCGAAGTCTATGTAGCTCCCACATATGACAGTGGAGATGAGTGGATCGGTACAATGCAGCACATTGCGCGGGAAGGACGATGTTGGGTGGTAGGTAGCGGGGTTGCGCTAACACGCGAAGATATTCCATCTGATTTCCCTGAAAAGGAGTCGCTGTATCCCGAAACAGAAAACTGGATAAACGCAGGTGACTCTGTTGTAGTCGCACCTGGTGGTGAGATTGTTGCAGGGCCTATGCGAGAGGAAAAGGGATTGCTTTTCGCAGAAATCGATTCTGCTCGTGTTGCCGCGTCAAAAAGGGCACTTGATGTTGCGGGGCATTATTCCAGACCAGATGTGTTCACGCTTAATGTAAATACACAGCCCCAGAGTCCGGTAAAGTTTAAGTAGGTGCATATGAAATCCAACAAGTCCGGTCATGACGGGCCTGTCTCGTGCCGGCACCGTTATGTGGCATGAGTAAGGAACAGGGTTTGTGGAGGTCAAGGAACTGATCAAAATCCGGATAAGGGTGGCCGGGAGTTGGTCAGAATGCGTGGTAGCCATCGACAATACCGGCATCATGAAAGGGGTGGGACGGTTACTGCAGCTGAAAAGCCAGGCGCTGATATACCACCCGGAACATTAGGGAGCATCCTTAAGCCGCTGGGCTAAGACAGTAATGAGGTAAATGCTATGAAATATATGGTTGTTATCGAAAAGGGCGAAGACGGGTGCGATGCACATGTGCCTGATTAGCCGGGGTGTATTGCTGCAACTGGTACCCGAGAAGAGGTTCTGCGGCTTGTCAGGGGTGCTGTCGAGTTTCATATCGAAGGCCTTGTCAAAGCCGGCGAAGCTGTTCTACCTCCCTTCTCAGTAAGCGAATTCATTGAAGTTAACGCCGCATAACAAGTCATTCGAGTACGACCCATCGGGGCCGGACGCGCTGACGCGTGCCGCTCAATCCCAGCGTTATATGGCACGAAGATGACACGAAAGTACCCGCTGCCCTGTCTTCTTTTGCTGCTGTTATGCGCCGGGGCGAATGCTGAAAATGAAGCTCGATGTATCAGGCGGAATTTGGTTGAAGTAAATGGATTGCTGCCCGGGATGGATGAAGTGGTGCTTGAATCCCGAAACGGGTACCTGGGACAGGAACCGATTCGCGGTGAAGATGATGGGGGTAACTATACCGGGTACAAATACAGCTTCAGCAGCTATCAAGTCGTTACTGCCAGAGGCACTATTGACTCAATATACATTGCTTCCACGGATGTATTATGGGCTCATGGTATCCGCGTGGGTTCGGATAGAGACAGTATTGACAGAGCGCCAGGTTTTGCTGAGGCATTTCGTGGTGATAGCGATTCGCAGTATTTAGTCTGCTCGGACATCGGAGATACATATGCTGTATTACGGTATGAGAATAACGTACTAGCAATTTTGAGATAGTGATAGAACGGCCATGAGAAGCCATGTAAACAGTCGCTCAAGCCGGGGGCCGCGCATACAGCGCGCGTCACCACAGTTCAATCGTTATGCATATCTCAACCCGTAATGGCGAGGTCATTATGAATAGTATTACAGGTCCGGTTAAAACCCGAGAGCTTCAGAATCATCATTTTGATTCCACAATCTGGAATGAATTGAATTTCAGAGATGATGATATTGTCATTGCAACTTATGCCAAATCAGGGACAACCTGGGTGCAGCAAATCGTCGCTCAACTATTGTTCAACGGCGAGGAGGGAATGAATGTGGCGGAAATGTCACCATGGCTCGACCTGCGGGTTCCGCCCAAAGAGATAAAACTTCCGATGGTCGAGGCACAGACTCATCGCAGGTTTCTGAAAACACATCTACCAGTTGATGCACTTGTCTTTTCTGAAAAGGCAAAGTACATCTATATTGGACGTGATGGTCGAGATGTATTATGGAGCATGTACAACCATCACTCGACCGCAAATGAGACATGGTATGAGGCTCTGAATGAAACGCCAGGGCGAGTGGGACCACCCATTGAACCTCCGCCCTCATCGATAACCCGGTATTACCATGACTGGCTGGATAAAGATGGCCACCCATGGTGGCCGTTTTGGGAAAATGTCAGGTCCTGGTGGACAATTAGAAACTTACCTAATGTTTTTCTTTTGCACTTCGCAAAGCTTAAAAGTGATATGGCCGGGGAAATTCGCCGGATTGCAGAATTCATCGAAACCCCGGTCGACGAAGCCAAATGGGAGTCCATGCTTGACCACTGCAGTTTCGACTATATGAAAGCAAATGCTACAAAAAGCGTGCCCCTTGGCGGCGCATTCTGGGATGGTGGCGCCCAAACTTTCATTCATAAAGGAACGAATGGTCGCTGGCGCGAGGTTCTCAGTGCAGATGAGGTTTCCAGGTATGAGCGTCATGCTGCAAAAGAACTCGATAGCGAATGTGCCTGTTGGCTCGCAACGGGTGAAATTTCGCAGGAATAGAGCAAGCAGGGTTTATATGCATAACTTGCGCATGCAGCCGGACCCGGCAAACACGCGGCCGCTGATGGGAACGTCGGGCGTCATCGATCATACCCAAATGCTGGTCTTGAGGAATGCCTAAGAAGCCATACGCACGTATAGCCATCCTGACATCGCTGGCCATGATTGCTTTCGCGGGTAATTCATTGCTTTGCCGGGTCGCTCTTATGCATACCGCGATAGATGCAGCGAGCTTCACTACGATTCGACTGATCTCCGGAGCGGTTATGCTTTGGCTGGTGGCGCGATTGAATCATGGCACACATAGTGGTACGGGAAACTGGTTGTCGGCAATCGCATTGTTTGTATATGCAGCCGGATTTTCTTTTGCCTATGTGAGCCTTCCTGCGGCAACCGGTGCACTACTGCTCTTTGGTGCCGTCCAGGCAACGATGATAGGTCATGGCATCTGGGCGGGAGAACGTTTGCATAGACTACAGTTCGTCGGTCTTGTACTTGCTTTCGGAGGGCTTATTGGTCTTTTACTGCCGGGCCTGTCGGCCCCACCACTATTCGGTTCCCTATTGATGCTGGGTGCCGGTGTGGCGTGGGGAGTTTATTCTTTGCGTGGAAAAGGCGCGGGCGATCCCATCATTGTTACAGCGGGGAATTTTCTGCGCGCTGTTCCAATCTCGGTAGCACTGAGCATAATCATGTCTAAGGGCACTTCCATGGATAACGCAGGATTCTGGTACGCAGTGTCCTCGGGCGCCCTGGCATCAGGTATAGGGTATGCCATTTGGTACACGGCATTACCCGCGCTGAAAGCAACCAATGCAGCTACAGTACAACTTAGTGTACCGGTCATTGCAGCGTTGGGTGGTATTGTTTTCCTTGCCGAGCCTGTAAATCTGCGCCTGATTTTGGCCTCCATAGCCATCCTCGGTGGAATTGCGCTGGTGATCCTGGAGAAGCGACATGCCAATGGCGCCCAAAAAATCTCTCCAGCGGATCACCCGCCCGCGCGCGGCCACTGAGCTCAAACGCTAGAGCTTCACAAGGG
>Ga0307423_1002560_pt1 | contig 10070 bp, 10 predicted proteins | sample SalMarWE160310MG_FD_202154 | JGI IMG/M metagenome (GOLD analysis project Ga0307423, IMG submission 202154) | Salt marsh sediment microbial communities from the Plum Island Ecosystem LTER, Massachusetts, United States - WE1603-10 | ecosystem: Environmental > Aquatic > Marine > Intertidal zone >... | reverse complement strand
TAGTTGAACATTCAAGAGCTTTTGGTAATGTTGTGAAGAAAAATCCGGATAGGTATTATCCTTTCTTGGAGAAAATAACGACTGAAAAAATAGCTGCGGATTATATTGCGGAGGGAATTAACGCACTAATTGAAACTAATTTTGCTCCAAATAAGGTACAGTCTTTATTATACAAGGTTTTTGAACAAGATAAAAGAGGAAGAATAAAAAAAACAATAATTCGTGGAATTGAATACATTGATGGCAATTCAAGTTTAGATAGAGTATTACTTGAAATTCTAATTGATCTTTGTCTCAACGATCCAGATCCGGAGGTAGAGACTTGGGAAATTGAAGCCTTTTCTTCGACTCCATATTATGGTGGTGACCCATTAACTGCAGGATTAAACTCAGTCCGTGGATCTGCAGCATTTGCTTTAGTAAAGCTAAAAAATGTAGTCAAATATAAAGAGGAAATTTTCCTGACTTTAGAAAAGTTAGCTAAGGACAAGTCAACAGCGGTAAGATGCGCTGCAGCTGCAAATATGAATATATTAATTAGACTAGATGAAGAAAGAGTTTTTAAAATCTACCAGATGTTCACTAATGATAAAAATGAATATTTACTACGTAGTACTCTAAATTGCCTAAGCTACTACTCAAAGAAAAAGTTTTCTCTAATTAAAGAGAATTTGATCTATAGTTCTAAATTAAAAGGCGATTATGGTTACCAAAGTATTAAGAACTTTGTTGGTCGAATCATAATGTATCTTTATTTAGATGGAGTCAGAGGTAGTAAAAATTTGTATGACACGTTAATTAAAAATGACGGTGAGCTATTAGCCGGTTGTATTAATTATGCAAAAAATTATTTAACAAATCAAAATCCTACTCGAAAAAGAAAAGCAAGTAAAGTTTTTCTAGAATCCATTAATTCAAAGAATCAAAGTGTTCAAAATGAACTCTCGCATTCGTTTAAGGAATTCAATGTTGAAGATTTTCCCTCGCTGTATAAATTTTTACGGAGTTATTCCAAACATAGAAAAGTTAAGAAAAGAGAGAGATATAATTTTTTCGAATACTTGTTTAAATGTGTGGATAGTTATCCAAAGGAGTGCATTTTAATTATGGACAATATAATTAAAGACTTGAAGGTTACACCTTACGAGTTTTTTGATCCTGAGAAACCTATAAAAATTTTAATTGGCGCCTATAATAAGTTAAAGGATTATAATAAGCCTATTTCTGAAAAAGCAATGGATATATTTGATCAATTAATTCAGACTCCAGGCTTTCGTCATAGCACAGATAAAGTTCTTTATGAAGCAGATTATAGCTGAGAATGGGAAAAACGAGCGAAAGAATAGCCCTCTTCCCTCTAACTGGTCTTGGGTTAAACTTGGTGATTGAAATGCCTGAAAATAAATTCATAACAATGCGCTCAATTGCCTATGATACGGTATCAATAAAACCGGGCGCAGTAGTTTATAAACTGTTTGAAGATGATGATTCTCAAAAAGATGAAAGGGTAAATTCATTGTTGGAAGGGGAGCTGGTAAAATTTTTATTTACTCACAATTTAAATTTTTATGAGTATTTAATTTATGAGGAGCTTGGAATCAAGAATACTTATTGTCCATTCTTTGAACGGTCACGGCCAATTATTGACAACCAAAACGAAAAGCCAGGCGACATTGATTTATTACTTGTTGATAAATCTCAAATGAATAAATCAGTAGCATTTCAAGTTAAAAAATTAAAAGGTTTTATTGACATCGATAATATCAATAAAGTTAAATTTTCTAATATTGAAGAAGGAATCGTTCAATCAAACAAAATGTTTGAGAAGTTCCGATTTTATCAAAATTATCTTATGCTTATTGTTGCAAATGATGGAATGAGAAATACATCTAATAATTTCTTTTTCAGACAAGTCAATGGTTCGGAAATAAAACCTCTTTATTTGGTGCAAACATATGAAAGCTTAAAGGTGGGGATTGGAGTTTTTATTGTTGAGATAACTCAACCAACCGGAAAAGACATTAAGAAAGGTGGAAAGATTGCATCAAAGTTATTAGTTCAAGCAGCAGAATGCGTGCAGTCAGATTCATTAAATAATAAAATTGAACTTTTAGTTAATGGATAAATCAATCCTTCCCCCCCAATGGTCTTGGGTTAAACTTGGTGATGTTTATAAAATAGAAACTGGCAATACTCCACCGAAAAAAGAAGCTGATAATTACGGAAACTATATCCCGTTTATTAAACCACCACAATTATTAAACTGTATCGTGACGAATGGAGAGGAATCGCTTTCAAAAAAAGGTGCTGAAAAAGGAAGAGTGCTGCCGGCTGATTCTATCCTAGTGAGTTGTATTGGGAATTTAGGAAAAATTGGATTGAATAAAGTTCCTGTAGCATTTAACCAACAAATAAATGCTTTAGTAAATAACTCTAAAATTCACTCTAGGTTCACATTTTATTTTTGCCAATCTAAAAATTTTCGTAACCAATTAGAAAACGTTGCATCTGCAACCACAATTCCAATTGTAAATAAATCTAAATTTAGTCAACTTGCAATTCCACTCCCACCACTGCCCGAGCAGAAAAAAATTGTTGAGAAGATAGAAGAACTCTTCAGCGGATTGGACAGCGGTGTTGCCTCTCTTAAAAAAGCAAAAGAACAAATTAAACTCTACCGGCAGAGTGTTCTTACTTCTGCATTCAATGGTAAATTAATTGGTAATGTAAACTTTGATGAGCAAACTGGTTTGCCAAAAGGTTGGAAATTGTTACCTTTAAAAAATATTGTCGTAGGTGATAGGGGTGGATTGAAAAGAGGCCCATTTGGAAGCTCGATCAAAAAATCTTTTTTCGTTGAATCTGGATATAAAGTGTACGAACAAGGAAATGCAATTAATGATGATCCATACCGAGGGAAATATTTTATAAATGAAGAAAAATATAAAGAGCTAGAAGCATTTAAAGTTTTACCCGGGGATCTAATTGTAAGTTGTTCGGGGGTTACGCTGGGTCGTATAACAGAAATCCCAAAAGATGGATTGCCGGGAGTAATAAATCAGGCCTTATTAAGAATTAGGCTGAATAAAAAAATTATTTCAACAAAATTTTTTATAATGTTATTTAGATCCCATTTTTTTCAAAAAAGAATTTTTCAGAATTCACAGGGAAGTGCAATGCCAAACTTAGTGGGACTAAAGGACTTTAAAGAAATCGATCTTATAGTACCTCCCTTGAATCATCAATCCCAAATCGTAGAAGAAATAAAAAAGCGGTTTTCAGAAGCAAACAATCTAGAAAAAGCGATAGATGAAAGCCTGCAAAAATCAGAGGCATTAAGGCAATCAATACTTAAACAAGCATTTGAGGGGAGGTTATTATGAGAAGCACTCAAGAACAGATAAAAGAAATTTTCAATTCACATTTTTCTAAATATTCAAGTCAGTTGGATTTTGTTGATAAACTTGGTTGTGCTGATCCAAACGGAATGTGTTGGAAATTTAATAAAAACAGCAAGACTATTTATCAATTTTTGCCAGTCCCAATTCCCAAGTTACCATCAGAGTTTATATTTATTTGTAAAGAACCATCAACACCTTGGGCTAAAGGTACAACAGATGCTTTTAATAAAGTTCTCAAGAAACAATATATGAATTTCATTTCTGGTGAAAGAAAAAATAATAAACTGGATATAATGATTACAGCTTTTAGAAATGTATTTAGGGATAAGTCAATTTTAATAACTGATATGAGTAAATGTGCAATTGATACAAATGTTGCTGATGATTTTGGATTTAAAGATAATTTAGTACATAGATATAAATGTTGTGCTCCATATTTAAAATGGGAGTTTAAAAAATTAGCTGTTAGCAGTCCGAATATTTTTATAGTTGGTAAAAACTATTTTTTTAGGGAGTGGTATAGAAGGAAGTATCCGGAAAAGAAGAATGATTTAGTTGATGATATTACTTATTTCAAAGAATTTTTAATTAATGAAGTTGATGAAAGTATTGACGCTAAGAAAATTTATATGCTTCCACATTATTCAATTCGATTTTCCTGTCCGGACTACATTTTAAGAATGCTTAACGAAGATAAACTCAAAATTCAAAAAGAAATAAAAGAAGGATTAAGCGATTTATATGCCTACTATTTGGAGAATTTTATTCTAACCCAGAATATTAAGGATAGTATTCAAGGAAGTATTACTGATTCAGGAAAAGTTCAATCAGAAACAGAGCTTTCTGATAGTAATATTTTACTTTATTCGATTTACAAGTACGAATTCGAAATTGCTAGGAAACAATGGGGGAAATCCACAACATAACTGAAATAGAAAAGCGGTTTTCAGAAGCAGACAATCTTGAAAAAGCGATAGATGAAAGTTTAGAAAAGGCAGACAGGCTAAGGCAGAGTATTTTAAAACAAGCGTTTGAAGGAAAACTAATTTAATAAGATTAAAATTAGACAAATATTGCAGTCGTTACAGAATAAAACTATTTTTATAGAAACAAATGAATTCGTTATGAAAAGTTTAAATGAAATAAAAAAGTTGCTTGAGCATAATAAGCCAAAGCTTACAGCCAAATATCATATTAAAAATATTGGTTTGTTTGGCTCTTTAGTAAGAGGAGACACTACATCCGAAAGCGATGTTGATATACTTGTAGAGTTTGAAAAACCAATCGGGCTGGACTTTGTTTCACTTGCCGATGAGCTTGAGGATATTCTCGGTGTTAAGGTTGACCTTGTAACACCTAATGCAATTAAACCCCGGATGTTTGAATATATTAAGCAGGACCTGGTTTATGTCTAAACGTGACTGGAAAATCCTGTTTGAAGATATTATTGAAAGCATAAATAAGATAGAAGAATATTCCGGGAATTTAACATTCGAAGATTTTGCTCACAGTCCTATAGTTATTGATGCGGTTGTAAGAAACATTGAAATAATAGGGGAAGCATCTAAAAACATACCTGAAGAAATACAGATTAAATTCCGTGATATCCCGTGGCAGAAAATAAAAGGGATAAGAAACAGGATAGTTCACGAATACTTTTCTGTTGATGTTTCAATAATCTGGTTCATTGTTGAAAATGAACTTGATTCAATAAAGAGTGCGCTTTCAAAACATCTCAACGAAGATAAATAATCTTAAATGACAACTGCATCAATAGTTCAAAGAGTCTGGAATTACTGCCATACATTAAGAGATGACGGTGTAAGCTATGGCGATTATCTTGAGCAGCTTACCTATCTACTCTTCCTTAAAATGGCAGATGAATACTCCAAACCGCCCTATAACAGAAAAATTAATATTCCTAAAAATCTTAACTGGGAAAGTTTGCTAAACAAAAGCGGTGCAGAGCTTGAAGTTCACTACGTAAAAATCCTAACCGAGCTTGGCAAAGAAAAAGGAATGATTGGGGAAATATTTTTCAAGTCCAAGAATGAAATTCAGGATCCGGCAAAGCTCTACAAGTTAATTCAAATGATTAATGATGAAACCTGGGTTGTACTTGGGGCAGATGTTAAAGGAGATATATATGAAGGATTGCTTGAGAAAAATGCGGAAGATACTAAGTCAGGCGCAGGACAGTATTTTACTCCGAGAACGCTCATAAAAGCTATGGTTGAATGCATAAGACCGGAACCAACGAAAACCATTGCAGACCCGGCTTGTGGAACGGGTGGATTTTTCCTTGCCAGTTATGATTTTATATCCGATGAGAAAAAATTCAAGCTGGATAAAGATCAGAAAGAATATTTGAAGTTTAAGACTTTCAGCGGTTGGGAAATCGTTCCTGATGCTGCAAGATTATGTCTGATGAATTTATATCTTCACAACATTGGTGATTTAAATAGTGAACCACCAATCGAAAGAGCGGATAGTTTATTAGCCGCTCCATCAGAAAAATTTGATTATGTTTTAACGAATCCTCCTTTCGGAAAAAAGAGTAGCATTACCATAACAAACGAAGATGGAACTCAAGGCAAAGAAACTCTTACTTATGAACGTCAGGATTTCTGGACAACAACTTCCAACAAACAATTAAATTTTGTTCAGCACGTTCGTTCAATGCTAAAAGCAGATGGTAAAGCTGCTGTGGTTGTCCCGGATAATGTTCTCTTTGAAGGCGGTGCCGGTGAAAAAGTAAGAAAGCGTTTGCTTGAAACAACAGATCTACACACAATTCTCCGTTTACCCACCGGAATATTTTATGCTCAAGGTGTAAAAGCAAACGTAATTTTCTTTGACAACAAACCGGCTGCAAAAACTCCCTGGACAAAAGAAGTCTGGATTTATGATCTCCGTACCAACATACACTTCACTCTTAAAACCCAGCAGATGAAGTTTGATGATCTGAAGGATTTTGTCAATTGCTATAATCCGTCAAACAGATTCAAACGAAAAGGATCAGAGCGTTTCAAAAAATTCACTTATGATGAAATCGTTGCCAGAGATAAAACCAATCTCGATATCTTCTGGCTCAAGGATGAAAGTCTCGGCGATCTTGAAAACCTGCCAGACCCGGATGTACTTGCTCTTGAAATAATTGAAAATGTAGAGACTGGACTTGAAAGTTTTAAAGATATAATTAATAATTTAACTACTTAAAATCTGGTTATACCAACCTAAACCTTACCTCAGACAATTAATTTTCCATCGCTGCAACACACATGAATTTTGTGCCAATTCTGCACGTTAATTAATTAAAAAAATTACTAATTATGACAAAGTGATTGAAGAACTATTAACAAAATTAGTGAGAAGGAATATGTAATGGGTAATGGTAACGTAAAGTGTAACTGGTAATATGTTTCATTTACTCTATGTGTAACGAAATTAAATTCAAGACTTACATATTAATAAATTGGAAAATAATGAATACACGGCTACATAATATAACGTGTAATAAGAAATGAACAATATGGAAAAAAATAATTGTGTAACGGTGAAACGGTCGCTTTCCCAGCTTAATGAAGAAGAAATTTTGCAAATAGCTGATGAGATAAAAAGCGGTGAAAAATCTTATCAACAGATCCTAAATGAATGGAATGTAAATAACAAAGCAACATTATTTAGGATAAAAAAGCGGTATTTAAGTGACGAGGCAGCTATTGCTCCGGATAAAACAACATCTTTAATTGAAATTAAAAACGAAGAAATCAAAACTGAAAAGATCAACCATTGTCCTTGGAATAGTAATAAAATAATTGTAGCGAAACAGATCGATGTATTAGAAGCATTACTCTATTGCATTCATAATTTGGGAGCAATACAGGATGAGTTGCGGGTTAAGTCAGGTATCATTGAAAATTATTTAGATCAAATAGCTGATAGCGTGAGCCTTAATATGAAAACGTATTCTAAAGGTCAGGAGAAAGAAAAAAATAAATTAGTAAGAGATATTTATCGAATACTGACTAAAGTAAGTCAGATAACATCACTTTATTTAGTTAGAATAAAAGCTTTGAATGAGTTAGGCAGGCAGATAGAAACATATAAGAAAAGTGAAGTAGATGTTGAAGCAAAAAAAGAAGTTATAAGTTTAATCAGAACCATTTTTAGAGCGACACAAAAATTTTCAAAGGAACAATATGAAGAGTTCAAAAGCAATGTCATTTCCGAATTTGAAGGAGCTAAGTGGTTATTTGAGGAATATGAATTTCCCCAGATTTCAACAAGATCAGAGATTGGAGAGGTTGAAGGCGCTGAATATGCAGACGTCGAAGACGAGCGACTTCCGGAGTGATGTAGGAGAGATAGCAGACTGTTTAAGTTTCCAGACCGAGTTCCTTAAAAGGCAGGTTGGAGACAAACAGCGGGAAGCTTACCTGGCAGTTTGGGGAGATAAAGCCGGGGAGTGGAATAAAGACTATCACGAAGCTGTTTTGCTGATTGGAATGAAGGGAGGTAAAAACTTTTGGGCCGAAGGAGACGCAGCTTACCTTAGTTACTTTATTAACTGTTTACGAGATCCACACGAATACTTTACAAAAATTACAAAATCATTAGTTCCATACACATTAGAAAAAACCTTTGATGTTGTGAACGTAAGTTCAGTTGACGAAACACAGGCAAGACACGCATTCTTTGAAAGCATTAAAAAAGTATTAAAGCAAACCAAAGACCCAAGGACCGGAGACAACTGGTTTGAGCGTTATGCAGGGTTAGATTTAAGAGAGCAGTTCGGAGACTTCAAAAAGAAAGAAATTATTTTCCCAACCCGAGCTGAGGGAGTTGGAGGCATAAGGTTACTTTGCTTTAATTCTGCAGCCACAGCACCGGAAGGAATGCACATGCTCAGGTTCTATGCTGATGAACTTTCGAGAGCAGATACAAAACAAAAATATCTGAATGCCGATCAGTTATATGAACTTGGATTAAAAAATACAATGGCATCATTCCCGAACAGAGTAGGCAAAGTAATTGGATGGAGCTACCCGAACGACAGCGACTGGGATTTAACTAACGACAGGTTTGAGAAAGCAGTTACAAACGAAGGAATATACGCTGTAAAACTTAAGACGTGGGAGTTTAACCCGGCAAGAAGTCAGGAAATGTTTAAGGACGCATACAAAGCCGACCCGGTAAAGGCAGCGAGGATATACGAATGTAAGAAACCAATTTCCAGGGATAATTTTTACCAGCCGTATGTTGAAACAATTGCAGAAGCTATCGATCCCGGCATTAAAAACAAAATAATTTATAAGATTATTAACAGATCGGTAACAATAAATAACGAACTTAAGAAATACACCAGCCTTGAAATACTAAACATAATTGGTGACAACAAAGAAAGATGTTTTGCTCACGATGCGGGAGCGTTCAAAGACCGCTATATAATTGTAGGAGGTTATAACGAGACCATAGATGCAAAGAAGCTTGATATATTTTTAGAAGAAGAACCGGAAGTAATAACAACAAACAAGAAGCCGATAGTTGATGTAATGATTGTGCTCGATCCGAAGGAAGCTTGCCCGGTAGATTTTTTGGCAGTTGGCGATATATGGACTAAACTGATTAGAGCGTTCCCAAACACACGATCAATAAATTCAGATCACTGGCAGACCGAAAAGATGATTCAGGAAATTGAGGCACAGGGTATAAGTGCAAAGAGCTACTTTTTTGCAAGACAGAAACAGTTAAGACTTTACACCATACAGAGAGCGCAGGTATGGAGCAGAAATGTTTCTATTTGCGATGACCGAAACGAAGCACACCGGGTTCAGATGGGAAGCAGATTTTTTTCACCGAGCGAACTTTGGAGAATGGAAGGTGAGAAGCTGATTAAGGACGGAACAAAATTAGACCACCCGCCGGACTTCTCAAAAGACGTTCAGGATGCAACAGCAATTTTGTTGCACGACCTTATGATGTTAGAGGGCAGGGGCACATCTCGCATACCGCAGGGAAGGTTTGAAGATTTAAGCGACGATGTTTTGCTGGATTTGTGCCAGCGGTTTATGGACTTCAAATACGAACAGTTAAAAGCAGATACAGAGAAAGAAAAGATTAACCCGTTAATAGCACAGCGGATGAATGCGAGCTTAGACTTTATTGAGAAGTTAAGCAAGCTTGTTAAAGAAATTTACAATTATTAAAAATATAGGAGTAAAAGAGAATGACAGACAGAGATTGGATAATTGTAGTCTTAGACAATATTGAGGAAATGAATTTGAAACTTAGGAAAGTTGTTCGGAAAATGTCGGATGAAGAATTAGAAGATTTGCATCATGGTTTTTATGACGATTTAGGTCTTAATATATATAATAATTTTCAATTTATGTATCTGGTAATAACAGGAAGATTAAAACATAAAAAAAGAAAAAATAAACGGAGGATGAATAATGAAGAAATAGGTGAATATTTAAGAGAACATTGGACCGAGCTTGTATCTGAGATGTTCCGTAAACCTCTAAAGAGTGAGATGATTAACGATCCGGAATCCTTCTTATTCAATCCATTGATTTTTCAAAAGAATTGATTTGCCATCTAATTAAAATAGAGAATTTAAAAGCAAATACAGATAAACCACAGATGTTCAAATCGGTCGTTCTATTT
>Ga0307423_1002559_pt1 | contig 10071 bp, 8 predicted proteins | sample SalMarWE160310MG_FD_202154 | JGI IMG/M metagenome (GOLD analysis project Ga0307423, IMG submission 202154) | Salt marsh sediment microbial communities from the Plum Island Ecosystem LTER, Massachusetts, United States - WE1603-10 | ecosystem: Environmental > Aquatic > Marine > Intertidal zone >... | reverse complement strand
AAGCATCCAAAAGAAAAGCACCCCTCATGGGGTGCTTTTTTTGTTTGGTGCGGTCGAGAAGACTCGAACTTCCACGAGATTTCTCCCACAGCGACCTCAACGCTGCGCGTCTACCAATTCCGCCACGACCGCACGGGGCATTCAAACCCGGTAGAGGCACAGGCTTTACCAGAAGAAGGCGGGGGGAATCAAGCGGCTAAGTATAGGCGGAGGCTCTTTTTCGCGTTATTTTTCCGACAAATGGGGTTATCTGTAGTTTCATGAACAGTTTTTTGTCCCAGAAAAAGCGCCAAGCGCCGGAATGGCGGGTTTCGCCCACGCCCGTGCCCTATCCAGAGGCGCTGGCGGCTATGGATGAGCGCGTTAACGCACTTCTGGCGGGGACGGCGGGGGAGCTTGTCTGGCTGGTGGAGCATCCACCCCTTTACACGGCTGGAACGGGGGCAAAGGCGGAGGAGCTGATCACGCCGGATCGGTTTCCTGTTTTTGAAACGGGGCGCGGCGGCAAGCACACCTATCACGGCCCCGGGCAGAGGGTTGTCTATGCCATGATGGATTTGCGTGCGCGCGATCGCGATCTGCGCGCCCATGTCTGGCGGCTGGAGGAATGGATTATCCGTGTGCTGGCCGATTTCGGTGTTGTTGGCGAGCGTCGCAAAGGCCGCGTGGGGGTTTGGACTCTTCATGAACATCAGGAAAAGAAAATCGCGGCGCTGGGCGTGCGGTGTCGACGCTGGGTGACCTCGCATGGGCTAGCGCTGAATGTAAATCCCGACCTGTCACATTATGCGGGCATCGTGCCGTGCGGCATTCGCGGCTTCGGTGTGACCTCGCTTCACGATCTTGGCGTGTGCGTGACAATGGACGAGGTCGATGCGGCGTTTAAGCAGCGACATAGTGAAGTATTTTAGGTTTTTCAGTATTCCTCATAAACCAAACAAGGCCGGGGCCAAAGCGGACGGGGATGCGAATTGTGCGGCTTTCCCCAACCAGCATACCTTGCGTTTGCTTATCGATAAAAAGATGTATGGCTGTGTGTAAAGGCTTGTAAATCAGAACGAGATTTTTGTGTGAGCTGCCAAGGGACAACGGCACAACATGATGGATGTCCCAAAGCGAAGGGAGGGCTGCTATTTGCGCGGCAAGTTTTTTTGACACGGTTTTAAGCGCCGCTTCCCTAAAGGCATGGCGCAGGTCGGGGGGCATCTCTTTACGAATTTGTCTTGATTGGCCGACATCAAGAAGCGTGAGTTTCAAGGGGAGGCCACGCCAGTTTTTGCCAAAGGGATCAAGAAGGAGGCTTGCTTTTTTTGCAGGCAGGCTCTGAATAGGGTTGTTGAAAAAACGGGCCATAGAAAAACTTTTTTAAATTACAAAAATGCCGCTGAGGCGGCTTTATAGGCCTCTTCCGGAATGCGTGTTGGTCTTGTGCGTTTTCTCAAAGGGAGGGCGGAAGGAACAAAAGCCTTTTCGATATCCCAGACAAGGCCTGTCTGCATAGGAATCCATATGTCCCGTATTTCGCCTATCGCCATGTCTTTGGTTTGAAGATTGATAAAGGCGTGGATTTCGCCATGCGGCGTGGCGTGCGCTAGGGCCAGGCACTCATTCGTGCCGCCAAGACCAAGCGGAACAACGTGATGAACGCTCCAGCGTGAAGCAAAGACGTGGCTTGGCGCAATCGCCGAGACCGAGGCGCAGGCCTGTTTAAAAAAGGAATCGCGAATATCGCGAACAAAGAGGGCGCGTAATTGGTTGACCAGTTTTTGTGGTTTTTTCTGAACGCGGCATTTTTTAAAAAACCAGGGCGGGGCAAAGCCCCATCCTTGAAAAAAGGGTGCAGTGTTTATGGAAAAAGGTTCTTGAAGCATAATTGATCCTTAAAAATCATGGGAAAAACTATAGAAGAAAAACAGCGGGCAGTAACGAAAAACTTATGGTTAAACGGCGAATAAAAGCTGTTTTTTTAAGGTCAGAAGGGATCTCGTCGAACAAAGCGCGCAAGCTTTTCCCCATTGGCCTCTTTGACGCCAACCTAGCCGGAAATAGGCGCTCGGTGCTCTTTCTTTAAGAAATGGCCAATAAAAAAGCCCCGGATATTCTCCGGGGCTTTTTATTTTTAAGTCAAAACTGCATATCAGGCGCGGCTTTTGGCCAGATCGGCGAGCTGCCGTTGCAGATTGGCGATTTTTTGCTGCATGTCGTCGGCACCCGAGGCGGCGGCGGCATTTTGCACGCTCGGCATCGGGGTGTTGGATTGTTGTGTTGACGCGCTCGATGTTTTGACGGCTGCAACCGCATCCGATGTTTTATTGTTTTCCACGCGCGGCTTCAGGTTTGTGACCGAAGCTGTCTGGGCGGGCTGTTCTTGTTTGGATTCGGTTTTGGTCTCGGTCTTTTTTTCGTTCGATTTCTTGTTCGACGTATCAGACTTTGACGTGGTGTTTGTCTGTGTGTTCGTCGCGGATTTTACCATTGCGCTCATAGCATTCGCGTCGCAAAGCGTTTCCATGTTGAACGGCGTGAACAAGCGCATGGTGCGCTCAAACATCGCAAGGTTTTGCTTGCTCATATCCTCCAGCGTGGTGCCGAAAGGAAACAGATTGCCAATGGTTGTCTGGAAATAATTGCGGATTTGATCCTGATTGCCGGTCAAGGCTTCCATGCTGTGTTCCAGATATTTGGGAACCATCCATTGCAGGCTGTCGCCATAAAAAGCGATCAGCTGACGCAAAAAGCCGATGGGGAGCAGGTTTTGCTGGCCCGATTTGCCTTCTTCTTCCACGATCACTTGCGTCAAAACCGAGCGCGTGATGTCTTCGCTGGTTTTGGCGTCAAACACGTTAAACTCGATCCCTTCCTTGACCATTTGGGAAAGATCCTCAAGCGTGACGTACGAGCTTGTCGCCGTATTGTACAGGCGGCGGTTCGCATACTTCTTGATGGTGATCGAAGATTTAGACGGTGCATCGCTCATGGTTTTTGTTCCTGCATGATTAAGTTCGGGATGGACGGGGGCGTCCATGGCCGCAGAAAAAAGGAAGGCAAAGCAATTCTGCCTATTTAGGAGAAAAACTCAAGCCTAATTCTGCTTAATTGGTAAATTTTTGTTCCCTTGGGGCCAAGAGCATGTTTTAGTTGCCAACATGACAGACAACAGTGACGATAAAAAGCAAACGGCAGGACGAGAAAAACCCGAATGGGCAAAACTTGCCGGTCAGGCGCTGGATTTATGGCAAGGCCATCTAACGACTTTGGCAAATGATCCCAAAGCGAAGGAAGAATTGACGCGTCTCGTCACGCCGATGAGTCATATGTTCGAGCAATGGACAGTCCTGATGCAACAGGGGCTGCAGGGAATGAAACCACATGACGGAGCAAAAAAAGACACAGCCGAACCCGTTTCTCCCGAACCTGCCGCCGCAAATGCAAGCGATGTTGCAGAACCCGTTCCTGTTGAACCTGTTCAACCCGTTGCATCTGAGCCAGCCGCAGTCGCCGCACCAGAGCCAAACCCAGAACCCATCCCCGAATCCATCCCCGAATCCATCCCCGAATCCATCCCCGAACCAAGCCCGGAGCCAGAGCCCAAAGCCGAATCCGAGCCAGAGCTCGTCCCAGATCCAGTCCCCGAGCTCACCCCCGAACCCGTCTGCGTCTTACAGCCCTCTGTCGAACCCGTCCTTGAAGAAACTGCAAGAGAGCCTCTCGCAAGCAGCGATAAGCCCGTTCCGCCAGCGCGTAGGCGCACCACTTCTGCCGATGGCTCTGGGGACTTGGCTCAGCTTGCCAGCCGTTTGGCCGAGCTTGAGCGAGAGCTGGATCAAATCCGACCCCGATCTAAGCGCCGCGCCGAAGCCGAGCGCAGCAAATCAAGCGGGTCTGCCGCCGATGAACCTACCGTTGAGCCCGTCGTTGATCGAGATGTTCAACAACTGGCTGGCTCCGGTTCGGGACCAACTTCCCGCTGATTTTTCACCTGAAGATGCGGCCTGCTTACAGCAAGCTGTCATCGATGAAGCGTTGCGTCGTTTTGGGTCTTTTCTCTCCGGCGTACAGGCCTATCAAACGCATCCTTTTGTGCGGGCTGAGGTACCGCGTCCAATTTTGTGGCAAGAGGGGACGACGCGCCTGATTGATTATGCGCCCTCATCAAACGGCCCGATCATTCTGGTCGTGCCTTCGCTGGTCAACCGGTTCGAGATTCTGGATATTGATCCCGCCCATTCCTTTTTGGGTTTTCTGGCTGCGCAAGGGTTGCGTCCGCTTGTTGTGGATTGGCAAGCGCCGGGCGAGGAAGAAAAAAGTTATACGCTTTCCGATTATATGACCAAACGTCTTGCGCCGCTTTTGGCTTACGCCAACACGCTTGGCGGGCCGTGTCATGTGCTTGGCTATTGTATGGGGGGCTTGATGGCCTTGGCGCTGGCGCTGTTGCATCCCGTGCAAACAAAGGCGCTGACGCTTATGGCGACGCCGTGGGATTTTGGCGTAGCGGGCGTTGCCGGTGTGCCGCCAGCCGATACAGAACTCGGCAGCGTTTTTTTGAAATATGCGGAAGCATGGGCGCCATCGCTTGAGCCGCTTGGGTATCTGCCCCCCGATTTTTTGCAGGCCGTTTTCACAGGGTTCCAGCCTTTGCAGGTTTTGCAAAAATTCGCGCGTTTTACGGCCTTTTCGCCTGAAACAGAGGAAGCGCGACGTTTCGTTCTAACGGAAGACTGGCTCAATGACGGTGTGCCGCTTGCGTGGCCTGTCGCGATGGAATGTTTGCGTGAATGGTATGGCGCAAATTTGACAGCGCGTACGGCGTGGCGCGTTGCGGGTACGCTCATTGATCCGCGTGAAATAAAGGTGCCGACATACGTGCTCGTTGCGGGCAAGGATCGCATCGTGCCACCGGCCTCCGCTTTGCCGCTTGCGAGCCTGATTCGCGGTGCGCATGTACACCAGCCGGAGATCGGACATATCGGTCTCATGACGGGCGATGCTGCGCCGCACATGGTGTGGAAACCGCTTGTCGCGTGGCTTCTTTTGCAAAGCTAAAAAGACGAATAAGCGTTACAAAGTAAGAGATTGTTAATCAAACTATAATGACTCTAAACAGGAAATAGTCCGGTTTCTTCTGTATGGTCGTTGTGCAATGCAGTAATGCCATGGTGCAACGCGAGACAAGTATCTATCTTTTTCTTTTAATTTTATGAGACAGTTAGCCTGTCGTTAAGCTCCTTCTTTGGGCCTGACGACGGGCCGCTCCCCACTTCTTTCGGCGGGGTCAAAGCCAAGAGGGCTTCGCGGCTTTTTCCATTCTAATTCACAAAGGCTTGAGCCTTCACATCGCAAGGCCAGCAGGGGAGATTGACGAAAATGATCACCGTTCCTGTAAAAGACTCGTTTGCCGAAAAAAGCTGGGTCACAGCCGCGCAATATGAAGCCATGTATGACCGTTCGATCAATGATCCCGACGGTTTTTGGGGCGAGATGGCAGAGCGGCTTGATTGGATCAAGCCCTTCACCAAGGTGAAGAACACGAATTTTGAAGATGATGTTTCGATCAAGTGGTTCGAAGACGGCACGTTGAATGCGTGTGTCAACTGCGTCGATCGCCATCTGTCCATGCGGGCTACACAAACGGCTATCATCTGGGAAGGCGACAGCCCTTCCGAGCAAAAACATATCAGCTATGCAGAATTGTACAGTGAAGTTTGCCGCTTCGGTAACGTTCTTCGCGCCCATGGCGTGAAGAAGGGCGATCGCGTCACGCTTTATCTGCCGATGATTCCCGAAGCCGCTTATGCCATGTTGGCGTGCGCGCGCATTGGCGCGGTGCATTCGGTTGTTTTTGGCGGATTCTCGCCGGACAGCTTGCGTGACCGCATTCTGGATTGTCAGGCCAAGGTCATCATCACGGCGGACGAAGGTCTGCGCGGTGGCCGCAAGGTGCCGCTGAAAAAGAATGTTGATGAAGCTTTGGAATCCTGCCCCGACGTGGAAAGCGTTATCGTCGTGCGTCGCACCGGCGGCGGCATTACGTGGAAGGAGGGGCGCGATTATTGGTATCACCGCGAATGCATGAATGTGGATTCGAACTGCCCGCCGGAAGAAATGAACGCGGAAGATCCCATGTTCATTCTGTATACCTCCGGATCGACCGGCAAGCCAAAGGGCGTCTTGCATACCACAGGCGGCTATATGGTGCATTCGGCGCTTTCGCACCAATTCGTGTTTGATTATCATGATGGCGAAGTTTTCTGGTGCACGGCTGATGTGGGCTGGATTACCGGCCACAGCTATGTCGTCTATGGCCCGCTGGCCAATGGCGCGACGACAGTCATGTTTGAAGGTGTGCCGCATTATCCGGACCCCAGCCGTTTCTGGCAGGTTTGCGACAAGCATAAGGTCAACATTTTCTATACCGCGCCGACGGCCATTCGCGCTTTGATGCGTGATGGCGATGCTTACGTCACCTGCACCAGTCGCAAGAGCTTGCGGTTGATTTCCACGGTGGGCGAGCCGATCAATCCTGAGGCATGGTTGTGGTATTATCGTGTCGTTGGCGAAGAACGTTGCCCCGTTGTCGATACGTGGTGGCAGACGGAAACAGGTGGCCACATGATTACGCCTTTGCCCGGCGCAACGAACCTGAAACCCGGCTCGGCGACGCATCCATTCTTTGGCGTGAAGCCAGTCATCGTGACCAACGAAGGCCAGATTTGCCAAGGCGCTTGCGAAGGCAATCTGTGCATTGCCGATAGCTGGCCCGGTCAGGCGCGTACGCTTTGGGGCGATCATGAACGCTTCAAACAGGCCTATTTCAGCTGCTATAAGGGCATGTACTTCACGGGTGATGGCTGCCGCCGCGATGCGGACGGCTATTACTGGATCACGGGTCGCGTGGACGACGTTCTCAACGTCGCGGGTCATCGTCTGGGCACGGCCGAGATCGAAAGCGCGCTGGTGGCCTTGGCGGAAGTGGCCGAAGCGGCTGTCGTCGGCTTCCCGCATGACATCAAGGGACAGGGCATTTACGCCTATGTCACGCTCAATTCGGATGCCGTGGCGACCGAAGAATTGCGCAAATCCATGATCCAGTGGGTGCGCAAGGAAATCAGCGCCATCGCGACACCGGATGTCATCCAGTTTGCGCCAAACCTGCCCAAAACGCGCTCGGGCAAGATTATGCGGCGCATTTTGCGTAAAATTGCGGCCCACGATATCGACAATCTGGGCGATACCTCAACCTTGGCCGATCCTACGGTTGTTGAGGAATTGGTGCGCAACAGAGCCGGATAACAAAAAAAGTAGCCGGTAGGCGGCATTCGGCGTTCAGGGAAAAGACATTTGTGGTATAACCCTCAAATGTCTCCCCGTTCGCTGGATGCCGTTTTTTTTGTTTTTGCCTTGGCCGCCTTTCTGTGCGGCGCTGCTCCTGCGTGGGCAGATCACGCCATCGCCATGAATGGTGCGCCCAAATACGGGCCGAGTTTTACCCATTTCGATTATGTGAATCCCAAAGCACCCAAGGGCGGCAGTATCAAGCTTGGCGTTGTCGGCACATTTGACAGTTTGCATCCTTTTATCGTGCGTGGGACGGTGCCACAGGCCCCCGCTTTCAGCATGTTTTCATCCGGCACGATTTACGAATCGCTTTTGGCGCGAAGCTGGGACGAGCCTTTTTCTCTTTACGGCCTGATTGCGCAAAGCCTCGACGTGCCGGAAGATCGCTCCTCGATTACTTTTACGTTGAACCCCAAAGCGCATTGGAGCGACGGTCAGCCCATCACCGTCAAAGACGTTTTGTTTTCCTTTGAAACCTTGCGCGATCACGGGCGGCCCAACCATCGCACCTATTACAAAAAAGTGGCCAAGGCCGAGGCGCTGGATAAAAAGCGCGTGCGTTTTACGTTTAAAAGAGAGCCGAACGGATCGTGGGACAGGGAAATGCCCCTCATTATGGGGCTGATGCCGATCTTGCCCAAGCATGACTGGGCGGATCGCGATTTCAATCAAACGACGCTCAGGATTCCTGTTGCCAGCGGGCCGTATAAAATCACAAAGGTCGATCCGGGCCGCTCGGTGACTTATACGCGTGATCCGCATTATTGGGGCAAGGATCAAGCGCCCGAGCGCGGCATGTATAATTTCGATGAAGTCGTGATCGAATATTACCGTGACGACAACATCGCCTTGCAAGCCTTTAAGGCGGGGCAGTTTGATCTGCGGCGCGAGCCTGACCCGCGCAAGTGGCGCAGCGCGTACAATGTTCCCGCCGTGGAAGAGGGAAGGATTGATCTGACCCGTTTCCCTCATCACAGACCGGAATCCAGCCGCGGTTTTGTTTTTAACACGCGCAGACCGTTGTTTGCCGATCCTGCCTTGCGTGAGGCGTTGTCGCTGGCCTTTGATTTCGGCTGGATCAACAAGGCTTTGTTCCATGATTTGTATAAGCGGACGGAAAGCTATTACCCCAATTCCGAATTGGCGGCGGGCGATGGTCTGCCGACAGGATTGGAAAAAGAAATCTTGGAAAAATATCGCGGACAGATGTCGCCTTCGCTTTTTACGCGGCCTGTTGTGCCGCCCGAAACAAATGGCGAGGCGGCCTCGCGCCGCGCCCAGCTTTTAAAGGCAGCAGATATTCTTAAAAAGGCAGGCTATGTCCTGCGCGATGAAAAGCTTTATGCGCCCTCCGGCGAGCCGGTGGCTTTCGAGGTCATGCTTTCCGATCCGACGGAAGAAAAAATCGCACTGGAATGGGCGCGGAATCTGCAGCGTCTGGGGGTTGCGGCCCATGTGCGTACGGTGGACAGCGCCCAGTATCAGGCGCGGCTGAACGGATTCGATTATGATGTGACGGTGGGGCGCTGGTTCAATTCGCTCTCTCCGGGGAATGAGCAAATGTTTTTCTGGAGCTGCGCGGCAGCGAAGCAAAATGGCTCACGCAATTATGCGGGCATTTGCGATCCTGTCGTCGATGCGCTCGCCGCCGCCATTCCGGCGGCGCGAACCCGCGAGGGGCTGGTGGCCACGACCCGTGCGCTCGACCGCGTTTTGATGGCGGGACATTATGTTGTCCCGTTCTACCATCTCGGCGCAGACCTCATCGCCGTTTGGGGCACACGCTTGGCCCACCCCGCGACGACTCCTCTTTACGGCCCCATCATCGAAAGCTGGTGGAGCGCGGAAGGGAAGGAACAAAGAACCCGTTAACGACGACTGTTCTCCGGTGCTCTAAAGCCCCTTGCGTAGAGCATGCTGGCGGCTGCTCTGATATCGGGCGGCATCATGGGCATTTCCGTAAGAGCATTTTCGCTGCTTCTTCCGAGAAGTTCTGCAATGGCACCGATGGCGGCGTCTTTGATGGCTGGGTTTACTTCGGGGTGCGACGACATATTTTTCTCCGTGAATAAAAAAGTGGAAATGGTCTTCACGGGAGTACAACCTAGGTTGCAAAAATGATTTCAGCAAGTCATCTCGCGTTACAAATTGCTACAAAATTGTGAATAAGTCTTTGAAAATGTGGAACAATTCAGCCTGCGTGGAACGGCGGACATGGAACCATAGTGTAACCGCGGGTTCCACAAAAAACGCCTTCGTGGAACTGAAAAACAGATACTAAAAAAAGGTAGGAAGGGCCGCGCTGCTCTTACTTAATCTGTGGGAGCTGGTCGCGCTTGGTTAGCGCCGTCGTGATTTCCTTGGCTTTTTGCGGGTTCATTTCTGCCAGAACAGCCGCCGTACGCGCCGGTTTCATCTTTTGCACGACACCAAGAAGGATCGGCATTTCCAGCGTTTCAAAAATGCGGGCCGCTTCCTTGGGTTTCATGATCTCGTATATTTTAACCAGATTATCCAGCTGCGCCTGTTGCGCCTCGTTGGCTGTACCGACCAGTTTTTCCAGTTGGTTGCGCAGTGTTTCCATTTCCTGCATCTTTTGATCGACGCGTTTTTCAGCCACGGCGATCAAAGCTTCGCGCGTATCCAGCTCTTGCGCACGCCTGTCAAGCTGGTCGCGACGACCGGCAAGCTGCTTGTAAAGATCGCCTTCCGGCGTGGAGGCTTCTTTTCTTG
>Ga0307423_1002557_pt1 | contig 10073 bp, 9 predicted proteins | sample SalMarWE160310MG_FD_202154 | JGI IMG/M metagenome (GOLD analysis project Ga0307423, IMG submission 202154) | Salt marsh sediment microbial communities from the Plum Island Ecosystem LTER, Massachusetts, United States - WE1603-10 | ecosystem: Environmental > Aquatic > Marine > Intertidal zone >... | reverse complement strand
ATTCTTCAAGTCCAAAACAAAGTCAAGCTTCTCTTGAGTAATACCATCAGGATCATGAATCCAACCACTTGAGTCACTTAGTGTAATAACCTTAGCACCAAGCTGGATACATTTCTCAGTGGCATACTGTGCGACATTTCCAGAACCGGAAATTACAACAGTCTTACCTTGTAAGTCCTCGCCTTTTGTCTTAAGCATTTCACGAGTAAAGTAGACACATCCGAAACCTGTAGCTTCGGGTCTGATTAGTGAACCACCCCAACCTCCACCCTTTCCGGTTAAAACACCAGTACCGTGGAAGTTTGTAATCTTTCTGTAAGCACCATAGAGATACCCAATCTCGCGACCGCCAACTCCGATGTCACCTGCGGGAACGTCAGTAAATTGTCCAATGTGTCGGTAAAGCTCGAACATAAAGCTCTCACAAAAAGATTCTACCTCTGCATCAGTCTTACCTTTAGGATCGAAATCGGACCCACCTTTACCTCCACCCATTGGGAGGGTAGTCAAGCTGTTCTTGAAGACTTGTTCAAAACCTAAGAACTTGAGAATATCCAACTTAACAGTAGGATGGAGTCTAAGACCACCCTTGTAAGGTCCAATTGCTGAATTGAATTGAACTCTAAAGCCTCGGTTGACCTGTATTTTACCATCCTTATCTTTCCAAGGAACACGGAACTGAATCAGACGTTCGGGTTCTGTGAGTCTCTCCAAAATGGAGAATTCCTCAAAAATTGGATACTTCTGGATAGCAGGTGCCAAGGACTCTAGTACTTCCAAAGCAGCTTGATGGAAGACCTTCTGTTCAGGGTCCTTTTCGACAACTTTGTTGTAAACACTTTCAATGTATTTGTCCATAATTGCACTCACCAGCAGTGTTAGACAAGTCCGGGTCGGATATGGACTAGCATATAATTCAATCGGATGGTACGATTTTCCTAGATTAGATAGAATTTAGGTAACACGAAGAGTCATTAGAGGATTCAGGTCGTAAGAGTGTGGGCTGAGAATATGCCAATGTTCGAACAAGAATGGGTTTCACCAATCCTTGAAGTTTACAAAAAATCGAAAATCGAAGAAACTTACACTGTAATTCTTGGATTAAATCCAATGGGGCAAGCCCTCTGTAGATACCTATATGAGAAGAACAATTTCGAAACGGTCTTAGTTTTTAACTCACCGGCATTTTCGACATGGAATCGTTATCCAGTTGATGTAAAACCACCAGTGGTACCTGTGCATGGCATGGTAGCTGGAAACACAATGTTGATTTTTGGCGATGTCATGATCAAAGAGTATGATTGGATGACCGATATGTTGTTCTATCTCAGGGGAAATGTTCCTACTCGATTTATCATATCAATACTTGGTTACGAAGGTCCCACATGTGGTCAGGTTTTCACAAAGAAAGGGAACCGCCTCTTGAATAGAATGGAAATTCCTATTGGTAGAGCAGATTATTATGACGGTGTCACTGCACCCCTGATCAGCGCAGGAATTGTTGCAGGGCTAGACCCGGTGATTCTATTCATGGAAGAATCTGAAGGCCAAGACCTTATCCTTCAAGTTGATGAGATATCGGTTTTTCAATCCGAAGTGGGTCATGCTCTTGAGCTACTGGATAAAGGATTGGACATGGACTTATCATACTGATAAAACGATGGCTCATTCTGTACTTCTTCCATATCCGTTCCTATCACTACCGCCTAGTGATTCATAGCGATCTTCAATGCTGCGATTACCAGATAATTTGGAATCGCATTCTTGACATATCAGCGCTCGCGTTTCTCTAGCTTCAACAATATTTCCACAAGAGATACATGTCCAGAGACCTCCCTGGAGTAGTTTGGTCTTTCTGAAAATCGCTCTTGCTATATCTCTTAGGCTATCAGGACAATCATCTGCGATACCCACTACACCCTGTTCAGACCATTCACATAGTACAGAAACAAGAGTAGTCATCAACTCAATAATTCGGGTCGCACGTTCTTCAATCTCAACAGAGGTTTCAGATTTTACATCACGCGGTGCATCAGATATTCGAGCAAGCATTTCAGTATATGCAAAGAAAGCAGGAGATGGAAATCTCTCTTTACCTCGAGCTTCGACCATCTGACCCAGAACGGCAGAAATCATGAGGGTTTGGGTATAATCTTCACGCAGTATTTTTTCAGTTTCTGTTACGATTTTCACGGGATCAATTTTATACTTGCTTGGTTTCAATTTGTATTCCATTGCTATTTCTTGAACAGATTCAATAAGTCCACTACCCTTCTTCATCATACGATTCACTCGTCTAGCTAAGGTCGGATAGGTGAGACCTGCATCCTCTGCAAGCTTGTGCAAAAGCTCTCTAGCGGTAAGACTCAATCGAAGCACAGCCTCTGGTGGCAGAGAGTTATTGCAAGATGCTCATTTTAGGTTATGCTTTGTATTGTGAAACCTGAAAATTGTTTGACAATAGATGAGGTTTTAAATAATTCAATGAACGACAAACCTCATTAGGGTGTTAATTTCGGCCACAATTGGCGGTGCATATCATGAAGGATTATGATGTCATTTTGGCTAGTGGTGCAGAGCACCTTCAGAGAAGATTTGAAGAGCTCGGATATCGGGTCTATACTTCTGCTCTGAATTATGACTATAAACGCATGTTTCCCAATAGTGACATCTATGTCAAGATTGACAAAGTGGCACAGCTCTCGGATAGGAGGATTGTTGTTGTTCAAAGTTGTACTGGCTCAGGACCTGCTGAAACAGAGGTATATAGTACATCAGATCGTGTAGCTGAACTTTTACTTCTTTTAGACATGCTTTCTCGACCTCTAGAAGTAGAGAAGTGCGGTCATAAACAGTACAAATGTACACCAGTCGCACCACCAAAACAGGTTGAAGTCGTATTGACATTCCAACCATATGCACTCCAAGACAAATCCTTTGAAACTGGTGAAGCTTCTTCAGGAAGATGGGCAATCGAAACAATCGCTAAAGCATGCAACAAAGTATACGTTGTGAGCCCTCATGCACCGGATAGTTTGGAATGGGTCAAGAATCTCAAGGACAAAGGTCTGTACAAAATTATCGATGTCATTCCAGACCTAGTTGAATTTGCCAGAGAAGAATTCCACTACAACCAAGATTGCATTATTGTGGCTCCAGATGAAGGAGCTCAAGAACGATACAAAATAGATGGATTCGGAAAGAGTCGGACTAACTCATATCGAGTTCAACTCCATGGAGACCTCGATGTCAAGGGAAAGAATGTAATTGTTATTGACGACCTTACGAAAAGTGGTAGCACTCTTTTAAAAGCACGCGATAGGCTGCTTGAACAAGGAGCAAATGATGTAGCACTAGCAGTAGCACATGTTGTTCCATTAGTAGAAAGAGGGGAAGAATTGCTTGAAAGGTTGATCGAGAAATGCAATCGCAAAATTGTAACTACAAACAGTGTGAATACTGAGATATTCATTGATGAGAATCCTAATTTGACCTACAATATCGTAGATACATTGGTTGAGATGCTCTAAGATTGCGTTCTTACGAAATCCTTTTCTCTACACCAAATATCTGACACGCTTGTGTTGCCAGATGGAATCTGAGAAGGAATATCATATTGGAATTGCGCCAGGTGAGATACCTGAGCTCGTGCTTTTACCTGGAGATCCAGACCGAGCAAGAAAGATCGCTGAAGGATTCTTTGATAATCCAATTGAGATTGCAAGAAACAGGGAGTATTGGAGTTTCAAGGGTACTTGGAATAATATTCCTGTTGCAGTCTGCTCTACTGGTATAGGATGCCCATCGGCGGCAATTGCCCTTGAAGAGCTTGTTAAGGTTGGCTGCAAAATTTTCATTAGAGTAGGGACGTCAGGAGCAATCAGCCACAATGTCGTGTCAGGAGATGTGGTCATCTTCAGTGGTTCAGTAAGGGACGAGGGAACATCACGACAATATGTACCAATAGAGTTTCCAGCAGTAGCTCACCCAGATGCAGTTTCTGCCCTAGTAAAAGCAGCTGAGAAACGGGGTGCGACATATCATGTAGGAATTGGTCATAGTAAAGATGCATTCTACTGTGAGCATCCAGATTATGTTGCAGATCCAGATGCAACACGGAAAAAATGGGCGGCTATGCGAGATTCGAATGTATTAGCTACTGAAATGGAAGCAGCTGCACTATTTGTGATTGGACATCTGAGAGGTGTTAAAGTAGGTGCAGCGTGTGTTGTAATAGGTGAGAATATAGATCAAGAAGCAAAGATTGTAGGAAAACCTCCGTTGGATGATTTGGTGACTATTGCTCTTGATGCAATTACTACAATTTAGTGCCTGACAGAGAACATCATATATCGCTAAACCAGATTTTCTTCTGTACAACCATTAATAGATCCTCAGCTTCACGTTTACCCATTCCAGTAATATTTGCTAATTGATCCGCACTTGTTGCCGCCAAATCAGTAATAGTGCCAATGCCCGAATTCAGGATTAGATTGATTATTGGATCGGTAGTACCGTGTTCAATAAGTATGTCCCTCAGTGATGCGACTGAATCAGCAGTAGGTTTTGGTGCATGCACTTCTGGCATCTCAGTATCAACTGGTATTCCTCCTTTTGTAACTGTATCCTCTTTTAATTCAACAAGTTCAGGAAGATCACCTGTGTAGCCATATTTCGCAATAAAGGATGGACGAAGGAATATCAGACCCACAATTATGGAAAATACGAGAACCGGGATAAGAAAGATATTGCTGATATCAATTCCAATGATCCCACCGCCGGGTCCAAATCCTACCAAACCTCTTGTGATTCCTTCAATGAGAATGCTATACCAAGGATCGCCAGAGATTTCTGTTGCAATGAATAACCAAAACGGTGAGAATAGACCGAAGCCACCAGCTTCGAAAATTAAGAACTCTCTAAACATCTCCCTGCGTAGAACGAAGATGATTAGGAGTGGAAGAATAGCTAACGCAATACTTGCTACGAACCATATTGTATAGATTCCCCAAAGGGCATCAAGCACTGACTGAGTGTCTCCAATTCCTGCTATCTTATTAGCTGCTGCACCCAAGAAGATTACACCTGGAAGTATGGCACCAATTAGAATACCATGCGCATATCTCACTATTCAATCTCACCTCAGGACCACGTGTCCATGGAAATCTAGTTGTTGACTCTTTTAGGTGTTTTGAGGATTGCATTATCGATAGCTCAATAAGTTATCTGATGATTTTCTCGTAAGATGCTATCTTCAATTGAGAAAAGATTGGAAAAAGATGAAAATTATTCCCCAATGAAAGAAATGCCACGAGAGAGATTGTAAACGCAAATTTTTAGCTCTCTTAATATCAAAATAATGGTTTCTCAAGCCATTAACGTGCATTTTTCATAGAATGGCTCAATCCATTGAAAGAGCGCGATAAAATAAGCCTCTCTGCAAAGCTTATAAGGCATGAACGTGGATTCTAAAGCACTCTTAGGAGGAGTGAAATAAAATATGCCATATGTCGTTAAGAAAGCAATTCAAGATTACGCGAAGAAAAAGAATGTCCAAGTAAGTGGAGATTTCTATATGGCTCTCGATAAGCACATCGAGAGGATGCTTGATTCAGCCGCTACTAGGACCAAGGACAACAAACGTAAGACTCTCAAGCCTTACGATTTGTAATCCAAGTAGTCTAAAGATGCCGGGAGTGGAAGCCATAGAGCTTCCACACTCTTATTTTTCATATCACCAATCTTATCAATAAAACAATTCATTTCGTGTCTTATATTCAATTGGAGCTATGTTTGATGTACAAAGTCTGCCTCACAAATGATGATGGTCCACGAAGTGATGGTCTTCTTAGATTAGCTGAAAAATTAAGTAAAGAAGTAGAGCTTTTCGTTGTTGTCCCTGATGGTCAGAGAAGCGCTAGTGGAAAAGCATTAACACTTACGAAACCAATTAGGATTACTGAACAACATCAGAAATATGGATATAGTTTTATTACTCACGATGGATTCCCTGCAGATTCTGTCGTTCTGGGTGAATCATTCCATGAAGGGATTGATCTATTCATCTCTGGACCCAATACTGGTGCGAATGTAGGATATCAGAGCATGCTAACCAGTGGAACAGTAGGTGCAGCTTTTGAGGCCGCAATGAGAGGTATACCTGCAATTGCAGTTTCTCGACAAGCAACACCTGAGGAATGGTTCGATTCAACGGGCGCTACCAACGATTGCGAAAAAATATGTGAAGTTATCAAAGACCTTGCTATGAAAGTGCTCAATAGAGGAATGCCTGAAAAAATAGACATCCTTAATCTGAACTTTCCAGCTAACATTTGTGAAACTACAAAAATAGTTGTGACAAAACCATCAAAAGTGCGGATGCATAACGAAGTAGAGCGTAGAATCGATCCTAATGGGAGACCATACTATTGGTATCTTGGTATCGAGAAAGAACCAGCAGTTGGAACAGATGGCTATGAAGTGTTCGTCAATAATAATATCTCAATATCACCTGTAATTCTTGATTGGATTAAAGATGCAGATATCATACGAATGGAAGATTTCATGAAGAAGTAGTCTTTTTCAAAGCCAACCAGAGTGCATCAGTCGTTGGTCTTGGGAGGTCCTCATAAAATCCGTCCATGTGTATCTTTCGATTTGCAACATCCGATACTATTTTGCCAATTATCACAGATTCAATACCAACAGCATTGAGCGCATCAATAACTTGTGATGCATGCGTGCTTTCACAGCTAATCAGCATACATCCACTACTGATTAGTTCTAATGGATTAATCTTCAGATACTTACAGATTTGCCTTGTTGCATCATGCAACGGAATCAAATCATTTTCTATCTCGCAACCTACTCCACTGGCATCACATATCTCGTGAACTCCATTAGCCAGACCTCCCTCAGTGGGGTCATGCATGGCATGAATGAATCCTGTCTGAAACGAAGTTACACCATCTTTTACAACACTTATGGAACTCCTAAGTTTTTGACCTCGTTCAATGATGTCTTTGCTAATTTCCCTTGAAAGGTATGAACTTCTTTCTGTAGCAAGAATAGAAGTTCCTTCGATTCCAACAGTCTTTGTTACTATGAGTGCATCTCCAGGTTTTGCTCCACTAGATGTGACATATTTATCAATTGGGGCAATTCCCATCATGAAGCCGACAACAATGGGTTTTGTCACACTTTCAGTGATTTCAGAATGACCACCAGTAACTGCAATATCTAACTCCTTTGCTGCGTTGTCAATTTGATTCATTATTTTACCAAGTTGATCTGGTGTGTAACCCGGTGGAAGCATAATAGAAGCGAGAAACCATCTTGGTGAAACCCCGAAGGTGGCAATATCATTTGCATTAACATGAACTGCCAACCACCCAACGTCTTCCACAGACCCAGTGATTGGGTCAGTTGCTGCAATTACGACCTGATTCCCTATCTTGATGACCGCCGCATCTTCCCCAAGCTCGGGGCCAAGGATAACATCAGCATCAGTTCGGCCAAGCTTCGAGAATACAATACTCTGGAGAATCTCTGGTGGTATTTTACCTGGGAGCATTCAGATTGTCCTCCTGTAATAGGTGCGCACACAGCCTGTGCCTAATGCATGAAAAGCCAATTCATAGAAACCCAATACTGGGCTCTCCTCGCTCACTATGACAGAAGGCGTTTTTCAACTATATGCGCAGATGAAAGAATAGGTCTGCGTTAATAATGTAATCGAGAATGCAGTTTTTCAGTCTACCTTGGTAGATATTCTTCAGCTTCGCGTAAATCCTCTTCTCGGAGTCTAGCCCGTGATCTGCCAGCACTGAGTAAGGTTCCTAGTATCGAATCTTCTTGCAAAAGAGCACGTGATAGATAAGCTCGGCCACCTGATGTACGTGCTACAACATATGCACCAAACGTCTTTCGAAATGAGTCGACTGCGAGGATAGTTTCAATGGGATCCTCTAAACCCTCTTTTCGGGTACGAAGCATGGCTGCGAGTTCAAGTGCTTCGTGATAGGGTCGCTTTAGGAATTTAGACCAATGAGCTTGAGATGGATCTACATTCACTGCAGCAACTCGAACATGAGCCTTTCGAAGCATCCGAGATGTTCTAATGAGATCCTGAATAGGAGTGAATTCCTGGTGCCCAGGACCAACTGATTGTGCTAATGGGATATTAGGTGAAAAGTCAGACACGATGATTACCAATGGTTCAATATCGTCATTTCGCATTCGTTCCCTCTGAATGGTCTCCATAGATTTTCGGAGTGCTTCAGCTAGAGGAGTTAACCCTGAGATTTTTAACCGACCTAAAGCTCGATAGATTTTGTTCCAATTTGTTGTCGGGGCTTGAACTTCCACAGCCCCACTATCTTTGAACGCAACAATTCCAGTTCGATCTTTTGAACCTCTAGTTTCTAATTCAATACGCTCCAAGAATTCACGTACCTCCGCCATACTCCCTTTCATTGAAAGACTGACATCGATGACGAGGATAATTGTTAGCGGAGTATTTCCCGAAAATACATTTTCACGAATATCATCGCGTGTAATTCTAATTGGAAAGTGACCAGTTCCACTTGTTCGGGCTACAGCAGCAAGAACTGTAGAGGGAATAGCGATACTACCAATCTCATGGACTGGAATTCTTGAGCGGACTGGGCGCCCATGTTTCAATGTATCTGATGCCTTTAGGGACCCTGTTGCTCTTGAACTAACTCTCTTCTTGATCCATCCTCCGGAGGTAACTTTCGATCGAATCACTGCTCTTCCATGAAGCTTTTCTAAATCAAAGAGTTCCTCTCCAGTATCAATATCGGGCATCTTCACAAAGAATCCATCATCGAACCCAATGGGAGCATCTCTGATTTCAGACTTAGGACCTGTTATGAGCTTTTTTTCTTGAGGAGAGTATGGTCGAGTAGCAAGCCCCCATTCATCACCCTCCTCTGGAGCTCCCTCTCCACGTTCTACTGTGTCAATTCCTGCAGCAGGTCCACCGGTTCTTCTTGTCATGACTTCAAGCCATTTACGAATCAGCTTGACTATCAATGGAACAAAAAATACTGTATCGATAATTATTGCAAGAGGAGGAGGAAATTGCAAAATCCAGGAACCAAATAGCCAATTTATTGGGCTCACGAAGATCCATAATAAATACATGAAGGCTACAACCATCATAACTGCACAGATTGTTCCTTTAATGGGGTCACCATGCGGGTTCCTTACTCCTTCAGCTTTTTTTTTTGACCTTCTTGTCGACCATATTTCGCAAAGGATTGTTGACGACCAAAACGACCACCGCTTTTCCTCTGTCCCCTCTGTCCAGATTCACCATCTTCCTCAGGCGGAACTTCCGTAGGAGATTTGCGTTTGTCCTTCTTCTTTGTTACTTCTGTCGCTCGCGTGATAGCACGGTCAATATCATCGGATGATGGAGGTTCTAATAGACCACCTCGTCTTGTTCTATGACTAAGGGTAAGTTGAGAAGCTATCTTCATATCTTCCAAATCAACTTCTTTTCGACCTTCGAGGGCTGCATGAGTAATTGCAGTTTTACTAATCACAATATCGGGTCTGACACCATCGACTTCCAAGGCATCACAGGCCATAGCAATAGCTCGTAGATTTTCTTCAGGAAGAATTACCTCATCCAGAATTTCTTTTGCGCGAGAAATCTGCTCTCTCAGTATCTGCTGTTCTTCATCCCATTTGATTCTGAAACCATTAGGATCATCTTCGAATTCGAGATTTCTTCGTACAAGTTCCATGCGATCATCGATAGTATGGTGTGCACCAGCAGCGACGTGTAAAGAAAACCTATCTAGGAGCTGAGGTCTAAGTTCTCCCTCTTCAGGATTCATAGTTCCAATTAGTACAAAATCAGAAGGATGTGAGATTGAGATTCCTTCTCGTTCAATCGAGTTAATCTTTGTTGCAGCTGCGTCAAGTAAATCATCTACCAGATGATCGGGCAGTAGATTCACTTCATCGACATACAATACATTTTGATGAGCTTCTGCAAGAATCCCAGGTCTCAAAGCTTGGATACCATCTTGCAATACCTG
>Ga0307423_1002556_pt1 | contig 10079 bp, 8 predicted proteins | sample SalMarWE160310MG_FD_202154 | JGI IMG/M metagenome (GOLD analysis project Ga0307423, IMG submission 202154) | Salt marsh sediment microbial communities from the Plum Island Ecosystem LTER, Massachusetts, United States - WE1603-10 | ecosystem: Environmental > Aquatic > Marine > Intertidal zone >... | reverse complement strand
AACCCTCTTTTTGGGAAAGAGGGTTTCCCCTCCCCCCTCCTCCGGACCTCCTCCCCTCTCCCTTTCCGAGAAACCCCTGTAATGCTTCGCGTAGGGGGTGCGAACGCGTCGAACGGGCGGGTTTACTGGTCTTTGGGCCATCACTCGTCTTCCCGGCGCGGGTCGGCATACGCAGTGAAGGTCGTAAGGCTGCCTTGACGCCGCAATGCCCTTTACGTAAGAATCCCGCATCAAACTCCCTTTCAGAAGAGGTTTTTTTGCGAATCAACACAATGGATTTTGTTTCACTGGTTGTCGGCGAGAGCCGCGGCCAGTAAGCGTTTTAGCAAGGTGAGCCTCCTTATCTAAAGGCGGCTTTCGCTACGACGCGATCTGTCCTGCCCGCATCGAACCTGTCCGGCATCTCCGGACCGGCGTCTTTTTTCTTGTCCGACAATCATCTCCTTGGCGTTTTCTAGGCAATCATTGGCCATAGGCGTCTCATGGGGCGAGTCTCGCGCTCGTTTTGCCCCATGGCGACCTTGTGGCGTCGCCACACAAAAGGAGCGTCGCAATGCTAATACGAGACGAACGATCTGACGATTGGTTACGCATTTCGCAAATACAGTACGCCGCCTTCAAGGGGCATCCGATGCATCCGCCCGGCGCCGAGCCTGTGGAGCATCGTATTGTCGAACGCCTGCGCGCTTCCGGCGCTTTGGCGCTGTCCCTGTTGGCGGAGCGCGACGGGGAGGCTTTGGGGCATATAGCTCTTTCGCCCGCTGTCGTGGGTGAAGAGCGCTTCGGCTGGTTCCTGCTTGGCCCCGTCGGCGTCCTGCCGCGTTTTCAAGGGCAGGGCATAGGTTCCGCCCTGGTCCGCGAATCGCTGCGGCGAATGCGCGACGCCAAGGCCGCCGGCATCGCGCTGGTGGGAGATCCGGGCTTCTACCTCCGCTTCGGCTTCAGGAACGTGCGGGGTCTGCGTTACGAGGGCGTGCCGGACCAGTATGTCTTGGCGACGCGTTTCGGCGACAAGGCGCCAGGCGGCGCGATCCTCGCCCACGAGGCCTTTGACGTTGCGTACGGATAGTGGCGCGTCACGAAAAAACATGACTCTGTTTTTTGTGAAAACAATCGTGCAAAGACGTTGCTATGGCTCGAAATACCAGCATATTTCGTGAAGGCCGCACGAGCGTCGGCGCTCCCTGGCGGTTGCCGACGGCGGGAGCAACCGTTTGACTAACAGAAATGAAGAAAAGGGGCTCCTGCGCCGTCAGGGCGCCCCTTACAAGTACTGCCATGAACATACATCATCTCGGTTTTGACCAATGGTTTGAAGCGCAAAGCGCGGATTTGAACGTTGAGAACTGCGCCTTTGCGCGCATAGCAGCCGTTGATCGCGGCGCATACCGTATAAAGGATGCGGCAAGAGAGATTCCGGCGGAGTTGTCCGGAAAGCTCCTGTTCCAGAGTGACAGCGCAGCCGACATGCCGTGCGTCGGCGATTGGGTGGCGGCGCGCTATTACGATGATGACGCTGCGGCGATTATCCATCACGTGTTTTTGCGAAAGACGTTCTTGCGGCGCAAGGCCCCTGGCGAAAGCATCGGTTTCCAGATGATCGCAGCCAACATAGACACGGTGTTTATTGTGCAATCCTGCCATTTTGACTTTAACCCCAGTCGGTTGGAACGATACTTGGTCATGGCGGCGGACGGAGGCGTTGCGCCGATTGTCGTCCTTACGAAGACGGACCTGATCACCCCGGAAGCCTTGGATCGGCAGCTTGCGAGCATAAGCCTGGTCACCAAAGCCAAGGTCATTGCGCTCAGCAATATGACTGGAATCGGGTTTGATGCGTTTTATGAGACGCTTTCTTCGGGAAAGACCTACTGTCTCGTCGGTTCATCCGGCGTCGGAAAGACGACTCTCGTCAACCGCCTGATAGGCCGGGAATCCTTTGCGACGCAATCCGTCAGCGGCACAGGGGAGGGCGCTCATACGACAACGCGCCGCCAACTCATCGTTCTTGGCCAGGGCGCAATGCTGATTGATACGCCTGGCATGCGGGAGCTTGGCATCATGGACGCTCATGATGGAATCGAAACGGGATTTGAGGAGTTTTCGACGCTTGCCTTACATTGTCGCTATGCAAATTGCAGTCACGAGCATGAACCGGGCTGCGCCGTCAGAGCCGCAATTGAAAAAGGCGAACTGGATGAAGATCGGTATTCCAACTATAAAAAGCTCAAAAAGGAGTCTGCATACTACGCCATGTCATATCTGGACAAACGGAAAAAGGACAAAGCCTTCGGCCGATTCATTAAATCGGTGAAAAAGCGTATGAAGAACTGACGCGTTCGCATCTGACGCCAAGCATCCGCCGGTCAGCGAAAGCCCGGCGGATGCTTGGCGTTGCGCAACGCCAGGACACGGCTATACATTGAGCATGTTCCCGATACGGCATGTCGCCGTCCTTCCCAGGCCGCCGGAAGCGCATTAGAATGGTAAAATCCCTTTTGGGAGCGGCACGCCGAGGAACTGGCTGAAGCCAATATAAAAAATGACCGCAATCACAATGCCCAGGCCGCTATGAATCAGTATCCGCTTCACGCTGACGGCATGATCGTGGTCCGCGAGCACGGCCAGGATCACGTAGCTGATGACGCTGGTCACGAGAAAGCCTGCCTTGTCCAAGAGCAGGCACCACAGGAGCAGCACGACAAAGAGCGCGCCGCCCCGCCAGAACTGTTCACTCCCTCTCGCCTGAACTTCGCCGTCGCCCCCTTTGACGAAGCATGCAGCGACATAGCCCAGGGAACAAATTATAAGCACAATGGCGAATGTTTTGGGAAAAATCCCTCCAAGCGCTGAAAACTCGCCCGCATGGAACCAGGCAAAAAGACCACAGAGGGCGAGGCAGACGGAAATAACCATGCTGCCGACATCGTATCTCTTACTCATTGGGGCGCCCTCCCTATGAATAGGTTGAGCTTGGAAAGGATTGTCTTTGAAAAGACAGGGTAAAAGAGCACCAGGACGATCAGGGCGATAATGATCTGGGAAATGGGGCGGCCAAAGAAGCTTCCCAAGATGTTGCCGCCCGCCGCGCCGATCAGCCAGCTTTGTACAAAGCCCTGCTCGGCGATGGGCCCAAGGATGATGCCCAGAACAATGGGAGAGGGAGGAAAGCCGTATCTGTTGAGAATCCAGCCTGCGCCGCCAAGACTCACCATCATAAGTGAATCGCCTACGTTATTATTGATGGCGAACGAACCGATGACGCACATGAACGCGATGACGGGAACAAGGATCGATTTGGAGAAGGTGGCGATGGAGCGGTAGGCGTACTTGCCGATCAACAGTCCCACGGGAAGCATGAGCAGCGTGGCCAGAAGCAGCCCGTAAATAAAGGTGTAAACAATCTCGCCTCCCTCGCTGAACAAGGCAGGGCCTGTTTTTACGCCCTGTACCAGAAGCGCGCCCATGATGACCGCGTCGGGAGGCGTTCCCGGTATGCCCAGGACCAGCGTGGGAATGAAGCCGCCGCCCACCGTGGCGTTGTTGGCGGCCTCTGTGCAGAAAACGCCGGAAGGTTCTCCCTTGCCGAAGTTCGCGGACCGGGGCGAGGAGCGCTTGGCTTCGGAGTAGGAGACAAGGCTGGCGATGGACCCCCCGGCGCCGGGGAGGATCCCCACGAGCGTTCCGATGACGGCGCTGCGCACCAGATTAAACTTGTCATGAATCGCGAGCCCCATGGCCTCCTTGAAGCGAAAGCCCTTGCCTTTTTTAGGAAGATCAAGATGCCGCGCGCGCGTCATGACCAGGTCGATAAGTACAGGGACGCAGTACAGCCCGATGAGGGCGGAAACGATATCAATGCCGCCCAGCAGAAGCTCGGAATCGAAGGTGTAGCGGACATCGCCGCCGATAACGGCCACGCCCACGGTGGAACAAAGCATGCCGAACGCTCCTCCGGCCCAGCCTTTGAGCAGGCTTCCTTCGGAAAGAGCGGAAATCAGGGTCAGTCCAAAGAGAGCCAGCCAGAAATACTCGACCGGACCGAAACGCAAGGCGAATTCGGCAAGCAGCGGCGCGAGAAACAAGAGGAAGAGGGCGCCGACAATGCCGCCGACGACGGATGCGATGGTCCCGCAAGTCACGGCCAAGTCGCCGTCGCCCCGTTTGGCCATGGGAAATCCGTCGAATGTCGTTGCGATGGCGGAAGGCGTTCCCGGCGTATTCACCAGGATGGCGGCGAATGATCCGCCATAGATCGCGCCGGTGTAGATGGCGCCGAGCATGATCAGCGCTGAGGCTGGAGACATTGAAAAGGTAAGAGGAACGAGTACGGCCACGGCCATTGTTGCAGAGAGCCCCGGAAGCGCGCCGATGATGGTTCCGGCCACCACCCCGATAACACAGAGCAGCAAATTCATCGGGGTCAGGGCGTCCAGGAGGAATTCGATTCCAAACATAACCCACCCTTTTTTAGGATGCGCGCCGCGGGTTAACCGCGGCGCGCATCTCTATGATTCATTGAAAAAATGCAGGGCTTGGCGCTTCATCCAGAAAATAAGCAACATGCCTTCCACGTTCAGTCGGATGATCAATTTTCTGTATACAGCTGGCCAAGCATGTCCTTAACTACTTGATGAGCTTCAGTTCTCTGGCCACATCATAGTATTCATTGGTCATTTTTTCGAGAAAAGCAGGGACTTGATCGTACGGAACGTCTATCATGGTGAACCCTGATTCCACCATCTGCTTGCGGAAATCAGGGTCGTTGTTGAGTTTTTGCAATGCGTCGGAGACCTCTTTGCGTGTTTCTTCCTTGGCAGCCTTGGGCACGGCCAGGCCTCGGTACGCGCCGCCTACAAAATCGTACCCGAGTTCTTTGAAGGTGGGAACGTTGGGAAACAGGGGATGGCGCTCTTCGCTGGCAATGGCCAACAGGCGGATTTTCTCGCCCTGCGCAACGCCTACGGTGGTGTAGCCCCATTGGCCGGTCACCTGCTTGCCAAGCATGGCCATGGTGGAGTCGGCCGTGGATTTGAAAGGAATGTAGGTGGTAGTGATGCCCGCGAGCTTGTCAAAACGAGTTTTGGCAAGATGGTTGCTGGAATAGGAGTCCGTACCAGAAACAGTGACGGCGCCGGGGGTTTCCTTGGCGGCCTTGATAAAATCTTCAAGGGTTTTGAACTTGCTGTCCGCAGGAACGACAATGGCGTGGGGGGTGTAATGGAAGAAGAACACATTGGCTATGTCTTCAAGCTTGAAGCCGCTCCCCTTTTGCAGGGGCTTGAGAATGATATGGGGCAGGTTTGTGCCCATGATGGTGTAGCCATCATCCGGATATTGCTGCAACGAGCTCCATGCCACGGCGCCGCCGCCGCCCGGCTTGTACTGGATGATCATTTCCTTATCAAACAGCCGACGGAAATGAGCCTGCTGAATGCGTGCGGAAATGTCTGATTCACCACCCGGCCCAAACGGAATAACATAGGTAATGTCTTTTTCCGGATACGCTGCAAAGCCTGTTCCGAAGGCTCCAATAACGAGCGCCACTGCAAGGATGATGGTCCACAATGCTTTCATGTGCGAGTCTCCTGTTAATGCTACGCGCAGGGCGGATGGATGCCCGGGTTGACGGGCTAAATAAGGGATTCAGGTCAGCGCCCTATTCTTGACCGTGCCGTTTTCCCAATGCCTTGAAAGCGATTTTGGAGCCTGGAAGAATGCAAGGACATTCTTCCAGAGTTACGTTTTATTTTTCAGCCATGCCCCAGTTGTTTCAGCCCCGACCAGTCTTGACGCCTTCCACGCCGACGGAGTCCAACCCCTCAAGCGCCAGACAAAGGTTTTCGCGAAAACTTTCAAAAAATTAACTTGATTCTTTTGTATTATATCTTATATAAGAGGTCAAGGTGAAAAAAGCAGATTGACTGTATTTTGTGCAATTTTTCTCGATTTGGGGCGCCAGGAATCTCTCGCCGCGGTTACTCAAACCAGGGTAGTATTTTTCCTGAAAAACAATTTTTTGAGTATGTTGGCATGATTTGAAGCGCCAGGGTGTTGCGAGAACGTCACGTGAGGTCGCCGCAAACGTGAATTTGGCGGGGCGGCGTGGTTCGCCTTGGGTGCGCCGGTAGGCGTCGCGTCTGTGAGGAGCGGATGGACTGCGCTGGCGCGAGCGCCAGTCATCGGGAAGAGGAGGGCAAGAGGACGGACTTGGTCAGCGGTCTTGGGACGCAACGGCGTGTCGACTTTGGTCCCGGCGGTTTTACTGCTCGGAGCGGAAAGGGCTGAACAGCCCGCTCCCGCAGTATGCATCGCAGGCTCCGCTACGCGTGGTCCTTCTTATAACGTCGAGGAGCATAATGCGTACAATTATGCAATCTCAGTCATATAAACAGATGAATATCGGGTTGCTCGCGGTCAGTCCTGTTGTATTGTGGGGGGGCTATTGCTAGATCGACAAGGGATTGAAGGTTATTCTTTCGTCTGGCGCATGAAAAATCAAAACGGAGGAATTTTAATCTGCTTGCGTAGTCTATTGTTAGGATATTCTTTCGTAGAGTGATTTTAATATGGGGATCAGCAAATTATTTAAACTTCTGCGGCCTGTGAGGCTAGGGGTCGCACGAGACAGCCATGTACGGGAGCATCTTTGACGATCTGGAGGGAAATACTTCGACCAAATCGGAGGGATATTCACTATGTCGCTTATATTATTGATGAATCATATTGTAATTGTCAAGGCGTTAGGTTCTCGGCTACATATCGCCTTTGGCATATGAAAACTGGTACGGGTCGTTTCAGGTGATTGCAAATTGAAATAAGGCCGTTCAATCTGGACGCCTCCCGTACCGCAGCGCTCTCTCGCCTGCATTCCCGCTGTTACTGGGAGCGGAAAAGGCTTAACAGCCAGCGTCGGCGACATTGGCCGCAGGCCCCGCTACGCGTGGCGGTTTTTATAAGTTCGAGCGGAAAAATGCTGATTATTTGTACTCTCAGTAATCAAATGCTATGGATATGACGTCAGAAAAATGAAGGAAGCAATGAGAACTTTGAAATCCAATCCGTTGTACAAACTCGTAAAAGAATCCATTCTTGCAAGGATAGCGGACGGAGAGTGGGCGCCCGGAACATTTCTTCCCTGTGAAACGGCTTTGGCTGGAGAATACCAAGTGAGCCATGGTACTTTGCGCCGTGCGCTCAACGAATTGACCCGCGAACACAGACTGACCCGCTACCAGGGCAAGGGAACCGCAGTCGCCATTCTGGACTCGCACCAGGCCTTGTTCAAATTTTTCCAGATACGCAGTAAAGACGGCGGTCGTTCTCTGCCCACATCCAAGAATCTCATGATATATTCAGGTGTTGGCGATCGCGAGGGGGCGACGGAAGAGGAATCCCGCACGTTCGGAATCGAACCGGGGGCCGCCGTTATTCGCATGCGCAGGGTTCGCTTCATTGACCAACGCCCCTTGTGCAACGAATATATCTCGCTTCCCGGCGCCATATTCCAGGGCATTGAGGACGTTCCTCTGGAGACTATTCCGAATACGCTCTACGATTATTTCCAGCAGAGATTCAACGTCACCATTTCCAGCGCGAAGGAATGGGTCAGCGCTGTCCGCGCCGATGTGGACGATGCGAAGGTTTTGGAGATTGAAGCGGGCACGCCTGTCCTGCGAGTCGAAAGGGTATGCTTCGACATCATGGGTAAACCCGTGGAACGCCGCGTCAGCAACATGCACACCGACGGATATTATTATTATTCGGAGTTGGCGGGATGAAGGGAATGGCGCTCTTTCCCCTTTTCCCCGTTGGAGGCGTCCACGGGTATTTTGTCCCTGCGGGAGGGCGCGCTGGTGCACATGAATCGTGAGGATATCGAAGCGTTGCGCGGGGCCAAGCGGTTGCTGGAGAGTCCGAGCCTGGCCGTGAAGCTGACGGACAAGCTGGGCTCCGGCATCGAGCGGGGCATGAAGTATCTGCCCGCCAATTTTTCGGCCATCGTGGACAAGGCCGTACAGATGTCCTTGGGCAAGGCCATGGACGTGGCCCTCTACAGCATGGGCAAGAAGTCCCGGCGCGTTTCAAGCGATTTCCTGCACAAGGCCGCCGCCGGGATCGTCGGCGGGGTGGGCGGTTTTTTCGGCTGGGCCTCGCTGCCCGCCGAGCTGCCCGCCTCCACGGTGGTCATGCTGCGCTCCATCGCGGACATCGCGGCGGCCAACGGCGAAGATTTGTCGCAGCCCGAGGCCAAATTGTCCTGTCTTGAGGTTTTCGCCCTGGGCGGTCCGAGCAAGGCGGACGACGGGGCGGAGACGGGCTATTATATGGTACGCGGGACGCTGGCGGCCTATCTGCGCACGGCCTCGCGCTATCTCACGGGAACGACTTTGGCCGATGCGGGCGCCCCGGCCCTGTCCCGGTTCGTGGGACAGGTGGCCTCGCGCTTTGGAGTCTCTGTTTCAGACAAGGTGGCGGCGTCCGCCGTCCCGGTCCTCGGCGCGGCCTCGTGCGCGGCCATCAATCTTGTCTTCACGCAACATTTCCAGAACATGGCCAACGGGCATTTCACCGTGCGCCGCCTTGAGCGGACCTACGGGCAGGATGTCGTCAAGGCCGCATACGAAAAGCTGTCCCTCTAGCGTTCCGCCAGGACAATAATCCGAGACTTTTCCTCGGTATCCCGAGGCCAATCGACAAAACGGCATTGGGCGGGTATGTGACGCGCAAGGGGCGCTGCGTTGGCGCGTCTTGCACAGGGGCCGTTCGGAAGTCCCCAAAGACTCGGAAACGGAGGAGGGTTCATGCTCTATACCGAAGCCGTCGAGGCCATGACCTGCGTGGCCAAGGGGCCGAAAAACGGTCCCGCGCCGATTCCCCAGGAAGGGCGCTGGGTCCAGGCGAAAGAGATCGCGGACATTTCCGGCTTGTCCCACGGCGTTGGCTGGTGCGCCCCCCAACAGGGCGCCTGCAAGCTGACGCTGAACATCAAAAAGGGCATTGTGGAAGAGGCCCTGGTGGAAATTCTCGGCTGCTCCGGGGCCACCCACTCGGCGGCCATGGCGGGCGAAATCCTTCCCGGCAAGACCATCCTCGAGGCCCTCAATACCGATCTTGTCTGCGACGCCATCAACACGGCCATGCGCGAACTTTTCAATCAGATCGTCTACGGTCGCAGCCAAACCGCGTTTTCCGAGGGCGGCCTGCCTGTGGGCGCGGCTCTGGAGGATTTGGGCAAGACCCTGCGCAGCCAGCTCGGAACCATGTACGGATCGCGCGCCAAGGGGCCGAGATATCTTGAGATCACCGAGGGATACGTGCGCGAGCTTGGCCTTGACGCCGATGATGAGATCATCGGCTACAGCTTTGTCAACCTGGGCCGGATGATGGCCTTTATCGACGAAGGCGTCGACCCGGCCACGGCCTTGGAAAAGGCTTCCGGCGTTTACGGCCGTTTCAGTGAAGCGGTGAAGACCATCAACCCCCGCAAGGCATAGGAGGCGCATCCATGGAACTCTTCGAGAACCAGCAGCGGCGCATGGCCTCCATCCAGGCTGCCCTTGATAAAAACGGCTTCAAGGATCTTCCCGAGGCTCGGGAGCTTTGCCTGCAAAAGGGCGTGGACCCGGCGGACATCGTGCGGAAAATTCAGGACATCTGCTTTGAGAACGCCTGCTGGGCCTACACCCTGGGCGCGGCCATCGCATTCCGGAAGCAATGCGCCAAGGCCACGGACGCGGCCCGCGCCGTGGGCGAGGGCTTGCAGGCGTTCTGCATTCCCGGTTCCGTGGCCGATCAGCGTCAGGTGGGGGTTGGCCACGGGAATTTGGCGGCCATGCTTTTGTCCGAGGAAACCGATTGCTTCGCCTTCATCGCCGGGCACGAGTCCTTTGCGGCGGCCGAGGGGGCGCTTGGCATCGCGCGTTTCGCCAACAAGGCCAGGACCAAGCCCTTGCGGGTTATTCTCAACGGCCTTGGCAAGGACGCGGCCCACATCATCTCGCGAATCAACGGCTTCACCCATGTGAAGACCGCCTTCGACTACCACAAGGGCGAGCTTTCCGTGGTCTCCGAGACCG
>Ga0307423_1002555_pt1 | contig 10080 bp, 11 predicted proteins | sample SalMarWE160310MG_FD_202154 | JGI IMG/M metagenome (GOLD analysis project Ga0307423, IMG submission 202154) | Salt marsh sediment microbial communities from the Plum Island Ecosystem LTER, Massachusetts, United States - WE1603-10 | ecosystem: Environmental > Aquatic > Marine > Intertidal zone >... | reverse complement strand
ATCTCCAGATGGAAGTCATCACGGCGATGACCAAGTTTCTTGGAGAAAACTTTGATAGTGACTCAGTACCAAGTCACATTGGAACTGATAGAGACCTGCTTGTTCAACGTATGACCGGAATAGATCCGTATAAGGAATTAAAGCACGAATCTAATGTCATGGCACTCGGTATTCTCCCAGAGCTAGCTCAACTAGTAGATGAGGCACAAGACCCACACTCTAAGTTTCGTACTGCTACCCTCATAGCTGCTGCAGCTAATGCAATCGAATTTGATGTATCTGGGCGGGAATTCAGTCTTGATGAATTACGTAATATTCTAAATAATGTGGAATCAGATTTAGCAGTTGACCAAGTTGACGAGTTTCGGAAGCTTTGTGAAAACGCTAATGAAGTTCTCTTTCTGCATGATAATGCTGGAGAAGTTGTTCTTGACATGATTCTCATTAGAGAAATCAAGCGTCTTGGACCAAAAGTCATCGCAGTCGTAAAAGGTGGTCCTGTCCTGAATGATGCAACGATGATTGATGCAGATGAAGTCAATCTTGGAGATTATGCTGATAAGGTCGTAGATACTGGAGCACCAGCTATCGGTATCAATCTTGAACGTAATTCTAAGGAGTTTCTGGATCTCTTTAATTCTGCTGAGCTAATTGTTGCAAAGGGAATGGGTAACTTTGAGTCCTTGACCGAGTTTGAACCAAAAGCTCCCACTGTTCATATCATGAGAACAAAGTGCATTCCTGTGGCAAAACATGTTGGTGTTCCTAAAAACAAGAACGTGGTTATGATTCGGTATCCTCCAAAGTAGAGTGGATATGGAGCTACGCCATGTCATTCTTATACGGTTTCAGACCTTGAGCTAATGGCATTGCTGCAATAAAATCAACTTTCAATTCTGGAAACTCAAGACTAATACTATCTCGTAGTCGTTTCATCCCTGGGTCTTCAGATACAAACGCACCAAGTTCGAGAGCATTCATACCCTCCTCTTTTGCTAAGAGTCTAATTTCCGGAGAAAGTTCTCCTGTGACAAGAGTTTTGATGTCTTGTTTTCCTGCATTGATGATATCCGGCATATCGATATGATAACCTGCACTCACAAGCACATCTCCGACTTCATCATCGAGGTCTCCTGAGAACACTACCATATTGAGATTCAGCTTTGATGCGATATAGTTAGCAAATCCTGAATGATTCTTCACGCCTGGTGGTTTACAGATTCTACCTATAGATGCAAGTTGTCCAAAATCACTTTCTGTTGAGAAATCTCCAATCTTCTGTAGACCTAGGACGTCTAGGAGTGCATCATTTAGACCATCTCTTGCACATAACCATCCGCTACCAATGACATAGGTTGAGATGTAGTTCTTAGTTAGAAGACGTATTCTTACAAGATCTAAGCCTGATAATCTATCAACTGCAAATGGGAATAGCGGTCGGTATGTGACTAAAAGGTTGGACTTATCCTGTGAAGCTTTTGTGACCACTCGCGCAGATGGATAAGTAGCAATGAGCAATCTATTCACAGTAGTATTGGTCTGATCAGTTTCTGTTTGTGGACCTATTTCAACTCGGCTTTCTAACCCTTGGACAGTCATCTCTCGTGGGGCTAGTTCTTGTAGACGCTTGACTATCTGAAGAAGAGTGGTCATAATCCTACCTTCTGCTTAATCGGTTGACAGACTGCATAGAATACTTTCATCAGTCTTATTCTTTTGGATGTATGAGTAACTAGTTCTTGCGAGATTATTCTGAGGTTTCTTCGTCTTCAGTATCTTCATCAAAGTCATCGTCATCGGAGTAAAGCTCTTCTAGTTCTTTATCAATCTCAACTTCTTCGATTTCTAGCTCTGGCTCTTCTTCAATCTCTTCGATTTCTGGTTCTTCTTCAATGACTTCGAGCTCTGGTTTATCCTCAATAATTTCAATTTCTGGCTTTTTCTCTTTCTTCTTCTTATCTTTCTCAGGTTTGGCTTTCTTAGATTTCTTACTTTCTGCCTTCGCAATTGATTTCTTAGCTTCGAAATTGTCTCGCTTCTTCATCTTCCAGAACTCTGTCTTTACAGATCGAACGCGATCCATTTTTTTGTAGTCGACCTGTTCTGGATTCTGGCTCTTTCTGAGTCTGATACGTTCACGCTTGAGGGTTTTCATTTTATTAGTCATCGACTGTCACCTGTGCGTTCAAAGCAACGTGCCTCCGTTTTGTTTTATAACTATGTCGTAAGCAACATAACTTGAGGAAAAATACACTTGGAACAAATTCTTTAAGAAACCACGGACTCTAGGTCTCTTGGGGCCGTAGTCTAGCCAGGATAAGGCACTAGCCTCCGGAGTTAGTTATCCCCGGTTCAAATCCGGGCGGTCCCGCCATTTTTTAATAAAATCGGACTTTATATGCCCCATTCCAATAGTAGAGTTTGAATTGAGGTTTGAACTATGAGCATAATTGGAGACCCCAGAACTTCTGAAGAAAAAGTAGTGACTCGGTTCACACGTTACCTGAACGGTCCTATGGGGAAGACCGTTCTAGACAATCTTGACGAAGGTGAGAGTTTTATTCTGCAGACCTCTGAACACACCCTTCGCATTACAAAACGGAATGGCTGTGCAGTAGTAAAACCACTTCCATTTTCACTTGCATAAGTATGCATATGCCGAAATTGCGGACAATTTTACCAGTTTAGTTAATTTAGAGAAATGATTGTATTAGGTTAGTGGGTGTTGTATGTGAGCAATCCTCGCAAATACATGGACGAATGTGGAAAAGAAATCGCGCATCGTTTTCAGACACACCTGAATGGTCCTATGGGAAGAGCCGTTCTCGATAATATTGCTGAAGGTGAGATTTTCACCATCGAAAATAAAGAACACATCCTGAAGATAAAGAAGGAAGAAGGGAAATGTGTCGTGGATTTTGTAGGGTATGTTCACGATAAGAAACCGTTTTGAAATTATTTAATAGTAACTAATGGTTTGAAAGCCTCGGGGGTAGTTACATGATTGAGAAGCCTCCTTCTAAAGAAGAGAGAGTCATAAGTAAGTTCGCAAGATATCTAAATGAGCCAATGGGTAAGATAGTATTAGATAATCTTGAAGAGGGTGAGAGTTTCCCTAGTCCGTCTGATGGAGTTCCAATGCGTGTTACCAAGAAGAAAGGAAAATCTGTTCTTCAAATCATCAATGTGTGAAACTAACGGCATTAACGAAGACTCTATAAGTTAAAATCAGCCCCATGAAAAATGGGGCCGTAGTCTAGCCTGGATAAGGCACCAGCCTGCGGAGTTGGATATCTCCGGTTCGAATCCGGACGGTCCCGCCACTATTTCTGTTAATTCTTTAATCGTAGGACACTCGACAAGAAGCTTAAATGGGTCAACAAATTCGGCATTAGTGTATCATGCAATTCACTCCGCAGCGTCTTGATCGACTGTATCGGTCAATGCGTCGAGAAGAAATCGATTCGCTGATTATTACTAGACGTCAGGATGTCCAATACTTGACGGGTTATCAATGCACAGGACATAGCGTTCCGGTCGGCTGCATTATGTCAGAAAACCATCAGCCTCAATTGATCATTTCCGAATTTAGAGAAGACACATTGATAGGTGAATCAATTCTCGCTAAGGTCCATACTTTCAGTTCACGATTATCTGATGATTGGTATCGAGCTCAAGGTCATAGCTACTGGAATGCAATAATCAATACGATAGACGATCTGAGTCTATCAAAGGGAATGATTGGACTTCAATTTGATTGGTTATCAGTACGAGAACTCGACACACTCAAGGCTAGTCTTCCTGATGCTGGTTTTCGAGACTTTTCACAACATCTTTGGAAATTACGATACATCAAAGACGCTGCTGAAATTGATGCGATTCGTCAGGCTGTTGACATAGCTGAGATTGGAATTCGTACTGCTCTGGAAACTGTAGCTTCAGGTAAATCTGAAGATCAAGCATCACTTGAGATTGAAACTGCTATGCGTGGAGCTGGCGGTCAAAAACGTGGTATTCGTGCAGCTATTCTATCTGGGGAGCGTGCTAGATATCCTTTTGCACAACCTGGTGCCTCTAGAATCCGGAGCGAGGACTTTGTCGTCTTGGATATCACAGTGAGTCACTCTGGGTACTTCGCTGAAGTTGCTAGGACAATACATCTTGGACAACCAACCGACCAGCAAAGGAAGCTCTTCGAATATGTACTGAACTCCATGAAAGTTGCCGAGAAGGCGATGTACCCAGAAGTTACTTTCGCTGATTTAACAAAACAAATTCTGAGGAAATCTGGCAAGAACTTTCCAAATGATACATTGATTCAACCATTAGGAAGCTCCATTGGATTGGACTTACGAGAACCTCCATACATCACATCAGAGAATACGTTTTCACTCAAAGAAGGTATGGTGTTCACTCTTCATCCAACAGGGTTTGCATCAGAGGTAGGAGCTGTAAAAGTAGCTGACGTCATTCTTGTTACTGCTGATGGTATTGAAAATCTTGGTACTTTATCTCGTGAAACACTATAACTATGTAGATTGCTGCCAACGCTTGAGTTTTGCAAAGACCTGAGCGATTGTTTCACTTCTCTCATTGTGCTTTTCAATCTCATCTCTTGATAGTTCACGGATCTGTGCTGCTGGAGCACCAGAGTTTACACTTCTTGGGGGAATCACAACATTTGCAGGAACGATACTTCCTGGAGCAAGTAGTACTCCTTCTCCAAGTGTAGCCCCATCAAAGACAACACATCCCTCACCGATGCTTGCACTATCTCCAATGTAGACTCCTTGGATGACAGCCGCGGTACCAATGATGACACTGTTTCCAATGATTGTTGGATTCTCTTCGCTATGTGCATGAATGACAACACTGTCCTGCACACAGGTTCTCTCTCCAATTCTTACTGACGCATAGTCTCCACGTATTACGGCACCTGGCCAGATATTTACTCTCGGTCCGACTTCAACATCACCGACAAGTGTAGCCTGTGGGCTTACGAATGCTGCTGAATCTATCTTGGGGCTCTTATCTCCGAATGGTAGTATTGGCACATCAAACACCTCTCTGATTATAATCATGCAGTAATGATGTCTAATAAAACATCATGTGCTCAACTAGATTATGATTCACGGTCCAATAATGCATTAATTGCATATTCATAATGCTCTGCAGGTCGTAATCCTATCAGTCTGTCAACTACAGTTACCTTTTCAGGTTCAGATGATGGAATCTGAAGTTTAGCTGGTTCACCATCCATGAAAATGAGTACACAAGGAATACCATGGATGTTATTGTCACGAGAATACTCACGGTGATCCTCAGTATTAACCTTCAAGAAGCCCACTTCTGGATCATTACTGTATTTCTCTTCAAGTTCATCAAGAATCGGTCCTAATGCTTTACAAGGAGCACACCATGGAGCCCAACAATCAACAAAGAGGAGTTTGGTTGATTTCTTTTCTGCATCTACATCTGAAGGTGTAACATCTTTTACCATGCTTTTTGCACCGAAATTTTGAGCATTGTAGGTGCCTATATTTGTTACCTAATAAATGGATAAAAAAAAACGGATCACCCAGCGAGGAAGGTTGTCCCTTCCCCGATGTAATGTGATGAATTATTTTATGCAGGGGTCTCTTCAGCGAGGAGATTATCTGCAATCTGTTCGTAGACTTCCATTGGCATTACACCAACGAGTTTGTCAGTCTTCTTCCCATGACCGTCATCGAAGACTACTCTGCGACCTTCGGAGTATACTAGAACGCTTGGAACTCCAGTGATCTGGTTCTCCATGCTGAACTCACGATTGTGGTCCACGTCTAGTTTGACAACTTTCAGTCCCTTGCCTTCGTACTTATCATTTACTTCCTCGAGCATTGGCCCTAGAGTCCTGCAGGGCATGCACCAAACAGCGTGACAATCCACGAATACTACTTTATTTTCAGACACAATTTTGTCTAGATCAGTTGAGCTGATGTCTTGTACCATTATGATCAAACTCCATCGCTGGTGCGAGTCGGTTGTGCTTGTTTTATGCACTACCGTTATAAGGATTGCGTTGTGACAATTGCATCCCCTTATTCGATAAGACTATATCCAATATTGTCTCAGAGGCTTTCAGTGGTTAGTAGGATGAGTCCTGATGCAGACTATGTGATTGGTCATGAAACAGGAATATGGGAAAAAGGAAATGCTCCATACCTTCTATGGGAATTTTGGTCACTTGAACTAGCTTTACTCATTCCCATTATTTTGTGGAGTTTTCCATTTATGGATCATTTTCCACTTACGATTAGTGGCTTCTTTTATGTAACTCTAGCGTGCCTTGTCATTGGTCTTCTAATTCCTCTGCTTTTTCAGATATTCATACGATTCAAGTTCAAAAATCCGTATCAACATACTGAACTCGAACTTCTAATAGATAAAGCAAAAAATCGGATGGGATACATTAGTAGACCTGTACTATGGCTCTATCCATCCGAGAAAGTAGTTTTGGTTCCAGTCTCAGCTCTTACCTACAAAGCGATTGTCCTTACTGAATCTGCAGTAAACGACCTTCTTGCATCCCCAGTTGAGGGAGAGATTGTCATAGCTGATGTATTAAGTAAAATCGAGGGACAATCATCTATCGGTACATGGCTTCCGATTGGATTCTTTGTACTCTTTTCTCTCTTCATATACCCTTGGGCTGGATTGGATACTCAGCCAGCCAGAAGTGTTCTGTGGATTGTGTATCTAATTATAGTTCTTCTTTTTGGCACTCTGGTAGTAAGACCACGGAAAGATAAGGAAGATCCAGTGTATCGTGAGTACAGTAAATATAGTAAGGCAGCAAGATTTGCTGTATTTCGAAACAAACCAATGACTGACTCTGAATTGGAAGAAATAACCAAGCGCACCCGATATCCACTACCAAGTCCAACCAGTCTTACTAGGCGGTTAATTTCCTTTGTTGTAGCATCAACACTCTCTTTCATTGTGTGGATTTTGGTTGAAAATTGGATTACGATATCTGGAGTGGATGCCTATGAAATCTTATCAGCGCTAATCATTACTGGTCCCTTCTTAGCAGCAGTGTATACTTTGATTGGTGTTTCTATTGGTTTGGATGTGCTATTAATTAGAGGAGAATCCAATGATTCTATAGATGAGTAGTGCCAAAGTCTGATAAGCCGCGCTCCATCGCAGTCATAGAAATTGGTGTTACTTGTGCCGGTCCTACATTGCCCTAAGTATGGCTCAAGACTGTGTAGGCACTAGAATCCGATATCCCTATAACCCATAATGTCCACTAGACATATGGTGGTGGGATGTCTTCGTTAGATTATCTCAAAAAAGTGAATGTACCCAAACTTATCTTAGTTATATTCATGTTCTGTACCATTGTGTCTGGACTCTATTCTGCTATGCCTCTTTACGAAGAACCAGATATTACTGTCATAACCGAAGAAATCCCAGAGTATGAATTACTCTTAAAGAACGAAACGTGGACTCCTCCTGAGAGAATTCTTCTAGCAAATCTTACACCAAGTCTTGAAGACCCATCATGGTACTCCTCAGAGAGTGCCACACGGGAATACAATGCTCGAATAGTAAACGACAACGATTCATCCATACTCTTTTTTAATAATCAGACAGTTGAAAATGAAAATTACACCTGGCCTGCACATGCTACTTGGAGTCTCTTGTGGCCATTTGCCGTGCTCAATTACACAGAAGTGACTGCAGAATGGCATATTCGTGTACTCCTTGGTAATACCACAGTTGATTCATTGTTTACAATTGGTCGAGGATACGATTGGACGAATATTAGAGGTGGGTATGTACCTAATTCAAATACTGAAATGAACGCCTCGGCTGGAGATGAAATCACACTAGTGTCAAGTGCATCAAACTTCACAGAGTATTTCACTTACATGGAGGTTGGAATACTTTGGGTTCAATTGGATATTTTTGCAGATCAAGGTTCTATTGTTGCTGTTGATAATGTGGAAGTATGGATTAGCACAAATGAACCTCTAAGTCAAGTTACGTTGGATTTTCAGTCGCTATATGGAGAGAGTCTTTTCTCTGATCCCTCTATTGTGTCTCAGTGGTTAGGGACTGCTTACACCTATCCTAACGATATTAGCAGAGACTTCACTCTATACCTGAGGTCACTCCATTTATCAACACCTTCTGGATCGGACCTTATGCCTGTGACAAGATCAAATCAGACTACCTATCTTCCTGCAGGTAATTATAGTCTGACGTTAGGCTGGTCTGGTACGTATTCCTTGAATGATGCGTACATCTTCAATATGACAATAGAAGCAAACTCCTCTGTAATGATGCTTATCCCACTTCCCTTCAATCCGCTCTCAATCGAACTGAGTATCACTCAACTTCCAGGTAGTGTGAAAGTAAACAACCTAAACAGAATGAATATCTCTGAAACAGAAGATTACTCGCTGATACTACCTGGGTGTAGCAGTTTTTCTCTATACATATCGCTTCCTGGAATATACTGGCACTACCCCGCGATTCAGTTGATTGAAGGTGCATCATCAACGATTATCATCGATTTGAAACTGATTCCTGTATTGGGCATATGCTTAACCCAACAGCAGGTTACTGGAATATTTGTTACATTCATTTTTGCCATTCTTTCATTGCTAGTGCTCTTATATCGTTGGCATGTCTCAAAAGACACATCTTACATTATCTTGGTTCCATTACTACTATTTGCAATTGGCCTCATTCTACCTTGGTATGTTCGGACTGAGGTTGTAAACGGGGTTGAATACTCGACCTATGTTTCTCCGATTCTTGGTAATCGCCTTTGGCATCTTGATAATCTATTTCTTATTGTTCAGTCTATAGTTTCTTCTGACTACTTTGCATTGCTCCTACTTCCATCCATGGCTGTAACATACACTCTAGGATTTACGCTTTTTTTTGTCATGTACTATACGAAGGCAATAGACTCTCTCATCGCTATTTCCATATGCATTTTTATCGGCGGATTCATTTCCTTCTTTAGTATCGGTGGTTTACCCTGGCTTGGCTTCTGGTGTATGTTGGCAGTACCTCTTCTATCGTATTGTATTAAATCTTGGTCTGAAAAGAACATTGACAAAACTACGACCGTCGATAGATCTAAACTGCAATCGGACTAGATTCAAGATTTGTTGCGTGTCTAGTGCCAAAGTTTGATAAGCCGTAATCATCCGAAGTCATAGAAATTGGTGTTTATTGTGCCTGTTCTACATTGCCCCAAGTGTGGTTCACGACTTGACTTTAACAAAGCAGATACAGGTTGGTATGTCAGTTGTTCCACATGTGACGTAGAGATTCTTGTTGATGGAAAGAATAAGGACCTCTTTGATGCGTACGAGGCATATAGTGAGGAGATTAAGAGAAGCGCATTCGATAGAGAAGATGCAAAGACTGCAATCAGACGAGAGAAGTATCTTGGTTCGGGAACTGGAGACCCAAAGAAGAAACGCCGTAAAGTGGATCGATTATCACGTGTTCAATCAGAGGCTGCAATAAAGAATCTAATCGATGAAGGTGGCAGAGATATCAATGATATTCCGGAAACCCTTCGTGAGTTGATTACATCTGGTCGTGATTATCTAGTCAAGTATCAATACATGCCAGCAACTGATGCTGAGTATGGTTCTGATGTCAGTGATATCGGCATTCCAAAACGGTTAGTAGAAGTGCTTGGTTCAAAGGGAATTACCAAACTCTACAAATTCCAAGAAGATTCATTCAATGCAATCAATAATGATGAAGATGTAGTCATTGCTGCACCAACTGCACAAGGAAAGACTGAGGGTTTTATTCTACCAATTATCAGACAATTACTTCTCTCCGTACAGGATACATTTGCGAATCCCGGAGTAAGAGCGCTTCTAATTTATCCAACAAAGGCACTTGCTCGAGACCAGTTTGATAAGGTGAAACAGTTAGGAAAAGCTGCAGGTCTCAGCGTTGGAATCTTTGATGGAGATGTTACACAAAATGAACGGAGTAAGATTTACGAGAGACCTCCAGATATCCTCCTTACAAATCCCGATGTTTTACACTATC
>Ga0307423_1002554_pt1 | contig 10081 bp, 10 predicted proteins | sample SalMarWE160310MG_FD_202154 | JGI IMG/M metagenome (GOLD analysis project Ga0307423, IMG submission 202154) | Salt marsh sediment microbial communities from the Plum Island Ecosystem LTER, Massachusetts, United States - WE1603-10 | ecosystem: Environmental > Aquatic > Marine > Intertidal zone >... | reverse complement strand
CCACCCCCTCGACCTCTTCCACCGCCGCTTCCCATACCTCTTCCGGTACCGGCTCCTTGGCCTCTCGGGCCTGTTCCATCTCCTCTCGGCATACTATCCACCTCCATTGACTACTTTGGTTATTTTTTCCAGACCCATTCTTTCACATAGGCCCACTTTTCGCATTTCCCAAAGAAACAGCCTGCTTCTGTTTCCCTTTTCGGGTGGGACGCATTCGCACATCTCGAAGGCTCAATGTAAAGTGAGCTTCATAAGAGAGCCTGTATTTTTTCGACAATCATTGATTCCGGGACCGCTCCCACAATCTCATCCACTCTTTTTCCGTCTTTGAAAAACATCAACGTGGGGATGCTCATAATACCGTAGTTCAGGGCCGTCTTTTGGGCCTCATCAACATTCATCTTACAAAACTTGAATCTGCCGGCATAATCGCCGGACAGTTTTTCAATGATCGGCGAAACCATATCGCAGGGACCACACCATGGAGCCCAGAAATCCACCAATACTGCCGTTTCTGATTTCGCCACCTCTTCCTGAAAATTTTGTTCAGTTATTTCGTTCACCATTTTCTCTTTCCTCTCCTTATCTACACGTTATGCAATTTGTTCGCCTGCTCAACGAGCAAGGATTTCAAGCGATCCAGGGTAATGGGATAGGCCTGGATAGGGATCCCCATCCAATCGGAATATTCAAGGAAATCCTCAGGATGCTCGGCCATGTACTGATCAATGTAGCCTATCCCGTCAAGGACGATCGCTCCCCCGCTATGCCGCGGAAAGTTTTCATTGGCGAGCCCTCTATCCCATCCCTTAAATACATAATGCCGAAACTTCACCCAGCCCGGCGTCATCCACCAGACCTTTTCTCCGCCGGCAACCTCCTGGGCTATCCGCTCCCGCTCTTCTTCACTGGCCAGCATATCCATGCAGTGGGTGGCATCTATCCTCGAGACATTCGGTCCCTGCTCCTCGATGATTTTTTTCATAGTCCGGTAAGGATCGTCTCCGTTCACGTAACAGAATTTCCCCCCATAAACCACGAGAACCTTGTCCGCTTTTTCTTTGGCCTTGTTGATTCGATGAATCAACTGCGCCTCAAGTTCCTTCGGCACTTCGTGAAGGCCCGGGGTATTGTAAAAGATATGTCTTGCATCCAGAAATCCCTGTCTCTGCAAGTGGCTCAACTCCATATTCAGTGTTCCACATGACACGATTGCAATATCTGAAAAAGACACCTGGTCCATCGCATTCCTCCTCACATAGTACGCGCCAGTTCGTAACCGCTGTGAACCGCGCTGAAAATATCCTGCACCTGACTGGCATCACCAATGATTTCAATCCTGGAGATCATATTCTTGATCTCCTCGCCCGGTCCATTCGCCGAATTCATTCCTGAAGAAAGAACCACCTTCTGGAAAGGTTCAAGAGACTTCTGAACACCGTCCTGTTCCATTTCAATCTCTCCCGCAGAAAAATTCTTTACCGTGGTATGTGGCATGAGCGTCACATTGGTCACTTTTTCGAGCCGCATGAGGAGAAGCTTCCTCGTGATCATCTCCATCATGCTCCCGATGGGATCTGTCCGTTTCGTGGCCACCACTTCATAGCCCTTCTTGCCCAGTTTCTCCGCTATTTCCAGCCCGACTCTTCCCGCGCCGATCACGAGGACCCTGGGCCCCGGAACCTTTTTCTCTCCATTGAAGTACTCGAGGGAGGTCATTATGTGCTGATCCTGAAGTCCGGGTATGTCCGGGATATTTTGCACCGCTCCCGTGGCCCACACCAGCAGCTCCGGCGCCTGTTCTTTCACAAAAGCCACATCCACATTCGTGTTGAACATGACGGAGATACCGCTTTTCATGACCTGGTGTTCAAGGGCCTTGAGACCCGCTTCCATGTCTGATTTGCCCGGCGCCTGCCAGGCAAGGGCAAATTGCCCCCCCAGATGCTCACCCGCCTCAGCCAGGGTTACTTCATGTCCCCGCTTTGACAGGTAAAGGGCCGCGCTCATGCCCGCAGGGCCTCCACCGGCCACAAGGACCTTCAATGGATTGACCGCTGGTCCCAATGGCGGCAAGCCTACCTCCGGATTCAGGTTACATCCGAGCGGGTTCCCATTTTTCAGACGGTGGAGGCAGCCCTGGAGACAATAGCCGCATGAAACGATCTCCTCTTCCCGGCCGTTCCGCCATTTTCCAACCAGGCCCGGATCAGCGATTAGGGGTCTTCCCAGCGCCACAAGATTCGAAACCCCATAGTCCATGACTTCCAGAACTTTTTCCCTTCTGCCCATCCGTCCGGCTGCAATAAGGGGCAAAGAGGACCGGCTGCGAACCCAGGACAGAGAATCCATCTGGGGCTTGTCCGGCAGGCTGCCATGGTGAAAGTACCAGGGCGGGCTGAAGCAGGAACTTCCCATGCCCACATGAATCGCTGCGATCCCCTTATTTTCAGCCAACTTCAGAAGTGGCACGAGGTCATCCCGGCTGATCCCAAAGTCCGGGGACATCTCGTTTCCAGAAATCCGCAGAATAAGCGGGATATTGGGAGCCCCTTCATTTACCTTTGCCAAAACCTCTTTCGCAAAAAGGAGCGGATCCTTTCCGAAGTCATCCTTTCTCTTGTTTACCTTGCTGTTGAGGAATTGTGACATCAGATAGCCGTGCCCACCCTGGATTTCAATCAAATCAAAGCCGGCGGTTTCTGCTTTTGCTGCAGCAGCCCGGTATCCGCCGAGAATTCCCTCGATTTCATCCAGTGTCAGGGGGGCGGATTCCTGGCCGGTGGTAGGACACGTCATCGTTGATGGAGCCTTTGGCTGCCCGCCTGATACCTTCGGATTTGCCGCAGCACCGGCATGGTTCAGGTGGAGGCACGCGAGGCGTCCTTGACCATGTATCACGTCAACAATTTTCCGGAGCTCGGCCGCACTCCCGGGCAGATGGACACAGAGCTGTTTTGGATGTTCCCTCCCTTCGGGAGTAACCGCCACGGGTTCCAGGATAATCAGGGCGGGTCCGTCTTTTGCGATCTGGCTGTAAAACAGCAGTTGGCGGTCTGTTACCGTGCCGTCCGGGTTTCCATATCCAAGCTTCACGGGGGGAAACACGAAGCGATTCACCAGTTCCTTATTGCCTATTGTAAATGGTGCAAACATCCTTTCCATAGGAGACCTCCTGTCCCGGGTGGGTTCACCCGTTTGGCCGGTTTTCTTTCTTAGGTTCCATCCATAAATGGCTATTTTTCACAATCTCGGCGTCATTCATGCCGGCAGAGATAATGGTCTGATGAAACTCAGTCTATCTTCTTTACCTATCAGCACAATACGTGCCAACCCCCTTCAGGCATATAATTCCATCAATTTCAAAAGATTACAGGAAACCTACACACGGGATCAAAATTTTATAGGAAGAATATAGGAAAACTTCGAAATGATTATTAGAAGATTTTCAAAATGGCTTTGGTTTTCTGGGAACCTTACGACCCGAGGAGTTTCCTTCTCCGGTAGCGGTAGGTGTGGTGGTTCATATTGAGGAGCCTGGCTGCCTTGCTCTCGTTCTCCTCGGCCAGCTTGAAGGCCTGCTGGATATAATAACTTTCAAAAGCCTCTTTGGCTGCATCTAAATCCATACCTTCATTGGGAAAAGGTGGAAAAAGCCTCGTTTGCCCTTTTGGGGTCCCTTGCTTTGTGCCCGATTTCCCTGCAATACCAAGATCCATTCCAGTAAGAACGGGGCCGCGACCTATGAGAACACCTCGTTCAATCAGATTCCTCAGTTCCCGCACGTGACCAGTCCATGTGTGGTCGAGCAGCCCGTTTTCGGCATCTCTTGATAGACCGGTCAGTTCTTTTCCGAATTTCTCGTTAAATTCCAGCAGAAATGCCCGTGCAAGCGGTATGATATCATCCTTGCGATCGTTCAGTGAAGGGACCTCTACCCTGATAACTCCCAGCCTGAAATAGAGATCCTTCCTGAAATGACCTCCCTCTAACATGCCTTCCAGGTCTTTGTTCGTCGCGGAGACGACCCTTGTCTGCACCTTGTGCTGCCTGGTGCCGCCCACCCGGTAAAACTGGCCGTCTTCCAGAAAACGAAGAAGTTTGGCCTGAGCCTCCTGGCTGAGGTCACCCACCTCGTCAAGGAACAGGGTCCCTCCTCCCGCCTCTTCAACCAGGCCGATCTTGCCCGAAGGATTCGCGCCGCTGAAGGCCCCCTTCTCGTACCCGAAAAGCTCGCTCTCAACAAGATCTTTCGGGATGGCAGCGCAATTTACCGTCACCAGAGGCCCCCTGAAATTGGGACTCCTGTAATGAATCGCGCTCGCAATCAGCTCTTTGCCGGTTCCGGTCTCTCCGATAATGAGGATGGGTGTATCAGGGCTCTTTGCCACCTGATCGATGAATTCCATAACGTCCTGGATCGCATTGCTTTCACCAATGAAGCAGGGGAGGTTCTCCTTCAGGTATTTTTCATGGAGTGCCTGGACCTCTTTTTTCAGCCTAACCGTCTCCAGTGCGTTCCGGATACTCACTTCCAGGGCATCCATGTGAATAGGCTTTACCACGTAATCATGGGCGCCCAGCTTTATGGCCGATATGACGGTTTTCACGTCTTCATATGCGGTTATCATGATAACCGGTATGTCACTGTTCCTTCTCTTTATTTCCTTGAGGGCCTGTATACCGTCCATAACGGGCAGACCGATATCCAGCAGGACAAGATCAGGCGGTTCATTTTTCATGTTCTCGAGGGCGGATTCCGCCGTGCCAAATGGTTTGATGGAATAGTCCCCTTCAAGGGCAACAGCTATCCCCTCCCTTATAACTTCCTCGTCGTCAATGACAAAGATGGTAGAAGCAGTTATCAACTCTTCCGTCCCCCTTTTCGACAGGGTATCTCAATCAGGAATTCAGCGCCCCCCCATTTGCTGGTGGATACACTCAAGGATCCGCCGTGATCCACCACTATTCTGTGGCTTAGGCTCAAACCAATGCCCGTGCCCCCGTCCTTTGTGCTGAAAAAAGGATCAAAGACCTGGTCCCGCAAATCCAGGGGAATTCCCGGGCCTGAATCGGCCATTCTCACAAATATGGATTCGCCTTCTGCAAAAGAGTTCACCTCCATTTTTCGTTCACCCTCCATTATTCTCAGGGCCTCGACAGCATTGGTGATCAAATTCAGGATGACCTCTTCCATGAGATGCTTGTCAAGGGTACACTTCGGGAGATCCTCCTGCAGTTTTTTATCAAGACTGATCCGACTCTTTCTCAAGGTGACGGTGGACAGAGAAATGGCCTCTTCAATCGGCCCGTTTAGATTCGCCAGAATAAAATTGGGACGACTGGGTTTAGAAAAATCAATGACCCTCTTCACAACAGACTCGATCTTATTGGAGGCGGATTGAATATGATTGAGGATATCTTCAGCCTTTTCCTGCTCCATTCCCCGCTCCAGGAGCCTCTCGAGGGTTTTCAGGTAGATGTTGATGCCCGACAGTGGATTTCGAATCTCGTGTGCGATCCCTGCGGCGACACGCCCCAGGGAGGCCATCTTGTCCTGGATCCTGACCAGGTGCTCCAGTTCCTTCGACCGGGTAATATCCATCATGTTGACGAGTGTCGCATCCTTTCCCTGATAGTGCAGCTGGGAGGCATAGCAATAGATCCACTTTCTCCCGAGACGGCAGTTCGGCTGGGTCACGGGGCACAGCCTGAAATCTGCACTGAGCGTCTTGGCCCTGCCCTTGGCGACATTGTTGCACATGGTCCTGACCTTTTCCACGTCCTCGGGATGCAAGCCTTCAAAGGTTCCCAGGTCAAAGGACCTGGGAAGCGGTCCCAGCAACTCTTTCTGCTGGGGATTCTGATACACTACCTCATTGTCCTGGATAATAAAAATGCCGATAGGGCATTTCTCCAGGAGATCGCGGAATCGTTCCTCACTCTCGGCCAGGGCCTTTGCGGTCCCCTCTCTCGCCTCTTCGAGCTCAAGGGCGTGCAAACCAAAGGCGATATCCGCGGCAAGATCTCTCAGGAGGGATTTCTCATCCTCATCATGGGCGACTTCCCGCGGAATGGAAAGAGACAACATTCCGTAAACTCTTCCATCGAAAACAAAAGGAACGGTGAGCGCCCCCCTTCCATGGTAATCCTCTGCAAGGGGGCAGACCGTGCAGGCGGACTCCGGATCATCCGTCTCCACGACGTCCTTTCCCGTCAAGACCAGGTCAATACATGGCGGCTGGTGGCCGCCGCGCATGGACTCGATTAATTGTGAAAACTTTGCACCGATTCCGGCCTCTGCACCCATGGTTATTTTTCCAGCCCTATCCAGGAGAACGGCCCACGCGTTAAAGTATCCACGATGCTCAATGAGTGCATCACATATACCCTTAAGGAGCCGCTCCCGGTTCTTCTCCTTGATAACAAGGCCACTCACACCCCGCATGGTCTGCAGCACGAGATTGAGGCGTTCTATTTTTTGGCTGTGGTCTTCCAAACTGCAATCCTTCCGTCCTATTCATCCGATTTACGCCTATTTTGATACTTTATCAGTGGTCATTCAAGGGAAAAAGCTTAGCCTGGATTTCTCACCACTCGCGCGAAGCGTGGGACTGTGACGGGGATCTGTCGGAAAATCGGCTCAAAAACATTCCCGGCTAGGGAATTCCCCGGATTGTGGTGAGGATAGGAAGTGCTCCTTCTCTGAAATGCTTAATCTTACGGTTCGCAGGTGACGTGACAGACACCTGTGGGCGTGTCCACGGCATAGGGAAAATACCTTTTCCTGAACCACAGGGCCACGTTGACCAGGCTGATGAGGACCGGCACCTCCACCAGCGGGCCGATGACCGCTGCAAAGGCCTGACCCGAATCGATCCCGAAGACCGCCACGGCCACGGCGATGGCCAGCTCGAAGTTATTGGAAGCCGCTGTGAAGCTCAGGGTGGTGGACTGCTCGTAGGTTGCCCCCACCTTCATGGAGAGGTAGAAAGACACGAAGAACATGATCACGAAATAGATGCAAAGGGGTACAGCCACGCGGATCACGTCCAGGGGAAGCTGCACAATATACTCTCCCTTGAGGGAGAACATCACCAGAATGGTGAAAAGCAATGCGATGAGGGTCATGGGGCTGATCTTGGGAATGAACTTCTTTTCATACCATTCACGTCCCTTGGTCTTGAGCCCGATCAGACGGGAGAGCACGCCGGCGATAAAGGGAATGCCCAGGTAGATGAAGACACTCTCGGCGATCTGCCCGATGGAAATGTCCACCACCGCCCCTTTAAGTCCGAGCCACTGGGGAATAACAGTAATGAAGATGTAGGCATAGAGGGAAAAGAAAAGGACCTGGAAGACCGAGTTGAAAGCCACCAGGCCCGCGCAGTACTCCGCGTCACCGGAGGCCAGCTCATTCCAGACCAGGACCATGGCGATACACCGAGCCAGGCCGATCATGATGAGCCCCACCATGTACTCATGGTGCCCGGAAAGGAAGGCAATAGCCAAGAGGAACATGAGGATGGGGCCGATGACCCAGTTCTGCACCAAGGAAAGAAAAAGGACCTTGTAATCCCGGAACACGTATCCCATCTCTTCGTACTTCACCTTTGCAAGGGGCGGATACATCATCAAGATCAGCCCAATGGCAATGGGGATGTTGGTCGTACCCACCTGGAAATAATTTATCACGTTCCTGACACCGGGGAAAAGATACCCCCATCCCACCCCCACGAACATGGCCAGAAAAATCCAAAGGGTCAAAAACCGGTCAAGAAATGAAAGCCGCTTTATGGTTCCTCTTTCAGTCATCATCTCCCCCTTTATTCTTCTTTGCACACAAGGCTTCCCGTCCGAGGCTGAGAATTTCGGCCAACCGCACACCATCGTCCCTGACTACTGCATTTCCCGCAAGCGACTCACGCACCCAGGAAACGGCCCCCCTTACTTCGTCCGGGGCCTTTTTGCCTGCAAGCCGATAGTACATCCACCGACCATCTTTCCGGCCTTCCACGATACCCGCCTGTCGAAGAACCGACATATGCTTGGAAACCGTGGAAGGTGCAAGGCCCAGGAGTTCGATGATCTGGCATACGCACAGTTCGCCATTCCGCAGTGCGAGAATAATCCTTACCCTGTTTTCTTCTGCCAGGGCCTTCGTTATGTTCATAAACGTACGCATAATCTATTTCGTCATTTCGCCATATGACGAATTATACGGATGATTCATTTTTTGTCAAGTATTTTGGTTCAGCTTATTCTATCCTACCTTTATTGCCCCTTCATCAGCCCACCACGGTGGCACCTCTAAAAACAGAGAAGATGCCACCTCGCTCGGCAATAAATGCCAGCTTCGGATCGCTGAAGTGAATTGACCGAGGATCCTTTAATTGTGAGGTTTTCCCTTTCAAGGGCCGTCCAGGTGGGATTTGAGACCCTGATGGGATTGTTGCTCCAGTCGTTTTACAAACGCCTTGATCAGATCAAGCGCCGCGTCATGGTCTGCGTCCAAGACCGCCCCTTTCATGCGCATAAATTCCTCTTCGGAAATGGTCAGAACCATAGGATATCCTCCAAATCATTATTCAAGCGTTTTGAGCTTTTCTTTAAGAAGGTTAAGGAAGACCACGGGAGAATCCCGATCCTCTCTGAAACGCTTCACGTCAAAAAAAAGCCGGTCACCTTTTCTCTTCGCATGAGTGTTAGGCGTGCCGTTCAGAGAAACCAAAGATGCGGTAAAACAGGTAGAACGCCGGTACCAGGAACAGGCTGTCCCTCGTGACATACCACGCCATTGGAGCATGATTTGAGCCGCCCGCGCTCACACTGAAACAACCACAGTGAATATCCATGCCTCGTGTCATGTTGAACACCAACGCTCCAAAAAAACAAACCAGGAGAAAATTGCTCAGGAACACGGCCCCGGGGAGCCAGATGCCCAGGATCAGGAACAACGCAATGCAGAGTTCCAGCCAGGGAAGAATGATCGCGGTGAGGTTGATAAGGAATTCAGGGAGAATCTGGTACTTATAAACCGCTTCTGCAAAAGCCTGGGGATGGGCAATCTTGTCAATGGCGGCATAAATGAAAATCGCCCCCAGAATAAGCCTTGCCAAAAAGGCCGGCGTGCCCGTGGAAATCCATTTTCCCCTGCCCCGACGTTCACTCGGCTTTTGCACGTTCCCCATTTTCTCCTCTCCCCCCGGTTTCCGCACCCACATCCGTACTTTTTGTCACAGGAAGGCCGGCCTCCAGCCACCGGCTCCAGCCGTTTACCAGGACACGGACATTGTCATATCCCCTGAAGAACAGGTAAAGGGCTAGGTCCTTACTGAGCGAACAGCTCTCGCCATCACAATAGGCGATGACCATAGCATCCATGGGAATCTCTGTCATAACCTTGTCGAAGAATTGGTCAGCCCACTCCGACGGCAAATTCCAGGCCCCCTTGATATGTCCCGCCTCATAAAGCTCTTTGGGACGGGCATCTAAGAAAAAAGCCTTTTTCGAAAGAAACGCCTCCCTGGCCTCTTCCATAGAAATCAACATGCCCCGGTCCTGCAGCCCTGACTCTTCTGCCAACTGTGACTGCATCGACCAATCAGACACCAGGGATAATTTGTCCGGGCGCAGTTGGTTGGTCAACAGGCCCACTGCAATTGCAAGAAATATGAATGCACCACTTTGCAAAAGTGTGCGCAGCACTATTCGATTGCCCGCACTTGGCTTCATACTGTTTCTCATATTTTTCTTGTTTTTTCACTCACAGGGAGATGGCCTTCTTCTTTGAGGGAACAACTTCAGCGATTTCGCCGCACAATCACTGCACTTTTTCGACTTGAATCCAGCTCTCCCCGCAGTGAAGGGTTCCCTAAAAATTAGGACCGGGTCCATGTTTCCACCAGGGGATTCACGATGAAATAGATACCTAGGAGACAAATGACCGCCCCTGCCCCTTTGCGGAACCAGTTGCCCGCACCCTGCCAGGCGCTGTTTTCCATTACCCTTTTTACCAGGGCCGTGGAACTCCCCGCCACCACGATGGGTGTGCAGTGTCCGACGGCAAACAAAGGGATGA
>Ga0307423_1002553_pt1 | contig 10086 bp, 9 predicted proteins | sample SalMarWE160310MG_FD_202154 | JGI IMG/M metagenome (GOLD analysis project Ga0307423, IMG submission 202154) | Salt marsh sediment microbial communities from the Plum Island Ecosystem LTER, Massachusetts, United States - WE1603-10 | ecosystem: Environmental > Aquatic > Marine > Intertidal zone >... | reverse complement strand
CCTCCACGGTGCGGAGGTGACCATCCCGGCTGCGATCCCCATCCTGCGATCCATGTACGGGTCCGCCCTCCGCCACGCCGTTGCTCGCTTCGCCGTCAGCCACTACACGGCGACGCGTATCGAGAGGCGATTCGGGGTTCCGATCACGTGGGTCGGTGCGGGCGTCGACGTCGATGAGTTCGCCCCGGATTCAGATCCTCACGAGGGGTTCGTTGTTGGATGTGCGGGGAGGTTCGTCCGGCGCAAGGGTCACGATCGGGTTATCAAGGCAGTTGGGGCGTTGCGCGCAGGTGGGGTGGACGCCCGGGCGCTGGTGGTCGGCTGGGGAGCAGGGGAGCGCAGACTGCGTCGTCTTGGCAGGGACATTCCAACTCGGTTCCTGGTCGCAGCGTCGGCTGAGGAGGTCCTTGACGCCTACCGCCGGATGGACGTGTTTGCGATGCCTGTCCGGTCCAGGTTCGGCGGTCTGGAGGTCGAGGGGCTCGGGCTGGTGTTTCTGGAGGCTGCCGCGTGCGGGCTCCCGGTGGTTGCCGGTGAGAGCGGTGGTGCACCGGAGACCGTGCAGGACGGTGTTACCGGTCGTGTCGTGAGGTCGCAGTCGGCACTCGTCGATGCATTGATGGATCTTGCCGCGGACGCCGACATGAGGGCGGACATGGGAAAGGCGGGACGCACCAGAGTGGCGAGCGAGTACACGTGGAGTGCGGTCGTCGGGCGCATGCAGTCGGCGCTGTCCGATGTCTGACGTGGTCCTCGCATCATCGTCGCCACGCAGGCACATGTTGCTGGAACTCGCGGGAATTCCGCACGAGGTCGACTCGGTGCCGGTGGACGAGTCTGTCCGCGAAGGGGAGTCGCCGGGCGCGTACGCGGCGCGTCTCGCCCGCGCCAAGGCAACGGCCGTTGCGGTGCGTCGGCCCGGGTGCCGGGTGTTGGGCGCGGACACGGTCGTTGTCCTGGATGGCTCGATCCTGGGCAAGCCCAGGGACCGGCGGAGTGCCGAGTCGATGCTTCACCGTCTCGCCGGCAAGCGTCACGACGTGCTGACGGCGGTCGCTCTGGTGTGCGACGAGAATGTCGACGAGGCCGTAGAGATAACGGCGGTGTGGATGCGGGCAGCCGACCCGTCGCTCATCCGTGCCTATGTGGCTACCGGCGAATCGATGGACAAGGCCGGCGGGTACGCCGCTCAGGGAGTTGGAGCATTGCTGGTCGACCGCATCGAGGGTGATTTCTTCAACGTGATGGGTTTACCGCTGGGGCGCGTGGTCGAGATGATCGAGAAGCAAGCAAAACGGCTCGGCTGCTAGGGGAGGGAGCGGCCAGGAGGGCGGTCTCCCGCGTTTGTCTTCGCTGTGTCAACGGTGGGAGGTCTGTTCCCGATAGCATCTGCACAATGGACTACGACGTGCTCGTGATCGGATCGGGTTTCGGAGGTAGCGTCAGTGCGCTGCGCCTCACCGAGAAGGGGTACAAGGTCGGCGTGCTGGAGGCGGGAAAGCGCTGGGATGACGGGACCCTCCCGACGACGAGCTGGCAGCTACGACGGTTTCTCTGGTTCCCCAGACTTGGACTGCGGGGAATCCAACGACTCACCCTGCTCAACGACGTCATGGCACTCTCGGGCGCGGGTGTTGGTGGAGGATCACTCGTGTGGGCCAACGTCGCATACGAGCCGCACGAAGAAGCGTTCTCCGACCCCCAGTGGGACGGGATCACCGACTGGAAGGACGAGCTCACTCCGTTCTATGACCAGGCCAGGCGGATGCTGGGCGTCATGGACAACCCGGCTGAGAGTCCGGCAGACGATGTGACGCGCGAGGTCGCTCGCCGGCTCGGCGTGGACGACACGTTCGAAGCGACACCTGTGGCCGTCTACCTCGGCGAGCCGGGGGTGACTGTCCCCGATCCCTACTTCGGCGGGCAAGGGCCGACTCGAACGGGCTGCATTCTGTGTGGAGGGTGCATGACCGGCTGTCGCCACAACGCGAAAAACCGGCTGGATACCTCGTATCTGTACCTCGCCGAACACAACGGTGCCCGTGTGTTGCCGGAGCACCGGGCCGTCGAAGTGCGGCCGCTCGACGCAGGCGGGTACGAGGTCACGACCGTGCCGTCTGGCTCATGGTCGCGACGGCGCCGGCGTACGTTCACGGCCGCCCAGGTGATCTTCTCGGCCGGCGCCCTCGGTACCGCCCGACTTCTGTTGCGGATGCGAGATGCCGGGACTCTCGCTCACCTCTCGCCTCGTCTTGGATTGCACTTCAGGACGAACTCCGAGGCACTCGTCGGTGCGACCGCCCGAGGTGTGGGGGTCGACTACTCCCAGGGAGTCGCGATCTCGTCCTCGTACCAACCCGATCCCCACACGCATATCGAGCCCGTGAGATACGAGCGGGGCAGCAACGCGATGGGTCTGCTGTCGACGATCATGGTGGATGGCGGTGGCAGAGTGCCGCGTCCGCTTCGGTTCTTGCTGGCGGCGGTAGCCCATCCCATCCGGTTTCTGCGATCGCTGTCCGTCCGCCGCTGGGCGCAGCGGACGATCATCTTGCTCGTCATGCAGAGCTTCGACAACAGCCTCAGGTTGCGTCTCGGACGACGAGGGCGTCTCGTCACCGAACAGGAAACAGGAAAACCGAACCCGACGTTCATCCCGATCGCCAACCGATCTGCTCGAATCGCCGCCGAACTGATCGATGGTGATCCCGGGAGCAGTATCAACGAGGTCCTGCTCGACGCGCCCTTGACCGCCCACGCTATCGGTGGTGCTTGTATCGGTGCGACTCCTGAGAAGGGTGTGGTCGATCCGTATCAACGGGTGTTCGGCCATCCCGGTCTGCACGTGGTGGACGGTTCGGCGATCACCGCCAATCTAGGCGTCAACCCGTCCCTGACGATCGCCGCGATGAGCGAACGGGCAATGGCCTTCTGGCCCAACAAGGACACACCCGATCCACGTCCCGAGACGGGAGAACCGTACCGGCGCCTCGAACCGATCGCCCCTCGCAACCCGGCGGTACCCGCCGACGCCCCGGCCGCCTTGTTCTATGGCTAGGCGCGATGGGCTCGTTTCCTCCCCTCGCGAGCGAAGCGAGTGTTGGGGGAGGTGGCGTCGAGCTGATGCTCGACGCCGGAGGGGGCGGTTCCCACCAACTCAGCCAGACTCACACTACGGCTCGCCCCGCAGTCGCTGAACCATCCAGATCGCGTACGAGGTGCGGCCGAGGGCCGTTGGCTGTCGGCTACCGGCCCGGAGGGCCGGTCAATCCTCGAGCACGACGTCCGCGTACTTGGCGCGAACGGCTCGCTTGTCGAACTTGCCGGTTCCGGTCTTCGGGAGCTGGTCGACGAAATCGATCCGATCGGGTACCCACCACTTGGCGACCTTCGACTCGAGGAACGCCTTCAGGTCCTCGGCGGTCACTTCCTCGCCGGGCCGCTTGACGACCACCGCGAGGGGACGCTCCTGCCAGCGGGCGTGGCGTACACCGACCACGGCCGCCTCCGACACGGCGGGATGCGCCGCCAGCGCACGTTCCAGATCGAGTGACGAGATCCACTCGCCACCGGACTTGATGACGTCTTTGGCCCTGTCGGTGATGCGGATGTAGCCCTCGGGTTCGATCTTGCAGACGTCCCCTGTCCTGAGCCACCCGTCTTCAAAGGACTCCTCGCTGCGCGGGTCGTTGAGGTACTCGGCCGCGATCCACGGTCCTCGGATCAGCAGCTCGCCAAATGCCTTGCCGTCGTGGGGGAGCGAGGTTCCCTCGTCGTCCACGATCTTCGCCTCGAGGCCCGGAACCAGCATGCCGGCGGTCTCGAGGAAGTCGAGTTGGCGCTGGAAGTCCCAGGTCTCCATGTCGGGCTTGAGCTGAGATACCGACGCGATCGGATTCGTCTCGGTCATTCCCCACCCCTGTACGACCGTGATGCCACGGTTCTCGTGGAACCATTCGATCATCGCTCGAGGGACTGCGGAGCCCCCGACCAGGAACGCCCTGATACTCGATGTGTCTGCCTCGGGATGCTCCATGAGGTACTCCTGGATGCCGACCCACACCGTGGGAACACCTGCGGAGAACGTCACGCGTTCGCGCTCGAACAGCGTGACGATGCCCTTGGGTGAGAGATCCGGCCCCGGGTAGGTGATCTTCGCCCCCTTCGTGACCGCCTGGTACGGGTAGCCCCACGCGGCGGCGTGAAACATGGGGACAACGGGCAGAATGTTGTCAGCACCGGCCAGGGGGTAATTGGCCAGGTTGGAGATCGTGTGCATGTACGTCGAGCGCTGCGTGTAGGCGACGCCCTTCGGGTTGCCGGTCGTGCCGGAGGAGTAGCAGTACATCATCGGCGAGCGTTCGTCGAGGATGGGCCAGGCCCCCCACGGTTCGACGTCGGCGATCAGATCCTCGTAGGTGATCGGGTTGGGGAGCGACGTCTCGCCGACCGAGTCGCCCATGATGATGTAGTGCTCGATCTTGTCGAGGTGTGCGGCGAACCGTTCGACCAGCGGTACCAGGTTCGGGTCGACGAAGATCACTCGGTCGCCACCGTGGTTGACGATGTAGGCGAGTTGCTCGGGGAACAGGCGGATGTTGAGGGTGTGCGCCACCCGTCCGGTGTTGGCCGTCGCCCAGTAGAGCTCGTGGTGCCGCTGGTTGTTCCACGCGAAGGTGCCTGCAACGTCGCCGATACCAAGCCCGAGTTTCTCGGAAAGCGCCGTTGCGAGTTTTCTAATCCTCAGGTCTGTGTCGGCGTAGGTGGTTCGGCGCACGGACAGGTCGGTCTCGACCGAGATGATCTCCTGATCCGGGTAGAGCGCCACCGCCTGTTCGTAGAGCGTCGAGAGCAGCAGTGGGAAGTCGTCCATCATGTGCGGCATGCGCGTCCTCCTTGATCGTCAACGGTCCGAGCGTAGCGCTGGAGGGGGAGCTGTCACCGACGAGACGGGAGGAAATATCAGCTCTGGAGGGCCGCGTTGGCGTCGTCGATCGCCGTCTGGATCTGCGCCTTCAGGTCTGCCGGAATGTCGGGGTCGGCGAGGACCTGCTGGAGGAGGGGGAGCGCCTTCTCTGCGTCGTTGAGGCCGTAGAGGTAGTCGATGCCAAGAAAGAGGGTCGCTTCGAGGTTGGTGGGGTCCTTCTCCAACGACTGGTTCAAGTAGTCGACTGCAGCGTCGGGTTGCCCTGTCACGTAGGAGAGCCAGCCGACCCTGCCGAGGACGTGGCTCGCTTCGACATCGGTCGGGTTGGAGTCGAGAGCCTTCAAATAGTGGTCGAGCGCGCTCGTGAAGTCGTCCTCGGCGAAGTACTCGTCCGCCAGTGCGATACGCATTCCGACCACGTCAGGATTCGCCTCGACCGCCGCTTCGAGCTGCTGCAGTGTTGCGCTGATCGCATCCCCGCTCGTGGTCTGCGTCGTCGAGGCGTTGTTGGCTCCGCTGACCACAAGGACGAGGATGACCGTGAACGCCGCAACGAGGATGCCGCCTGCGGTCAGCACCTTCTTCGGTGACCACCCCTGTTGAACGATGTCAGGCGTCTCCGAGTCGGCCGCTTTCGGCGTGTCCTTGGGGAGTTCGGCGAGCCGCGCTTCGACCTCGACGAGATCTTGTACGTAGTGAGCCCGCAGATCTGCAGCGGTGGACTCGTCTATCTCGCCGGTGCTGACCTGCTCTGCGAGTTCTTCGATGTCTCTCGAGATGATGTCTCGACGCTCCGTCAGGCGGGCGCGCTCTTTCTGGGTACTCATTGGGAACCTCTCGACCGAACTCGAGAAGCGATCAGTGCGATCCCGACACCGATCGCGACGACCGGAAGGAGCCACACGACCAGCGTCTTGCCGGAGAACGGCGGATCTACCAGGATGGCCGTGTTGTAGCGGTCCTCGAAATACGAGATGATCTGCTTGTCGGTCAAGCCCTCGGCAACCTTCTCACGAGTGATGGCCATCATTGCCTGGGCCGTTTCCGACGGGGACTCGCCAATGGTCACCCCTTGACAGACAGGGCACTTGATCCGCTGCCCGAGGCTCGCGACACGGTCTTCGGGCGTAGGGTCACCCGCAATCAGGCCGGCGATGACGATCCCCGCGAGTGCGAGCGTGATGACTCCGGCAATGATCTGTTTGGTTCGCTTCGACATGACGTTCTCACGAAGAGGTGACGGCCAGGATACCAGTGGGTCGCGCATTCGATTCCCGGTACGCTGATGGCCGTGGACCCTTTCGACACCGTCCTCTTGCTCGCGTTGCCGGCCTCGGGGAAGTCCGAGATCCGGCGATACCTCGCGTCGCTTCCCATCGACGTGGCCCTCGACGATTTCGGGCTCATGCCGATGGTCCAGATCGATGACTATCCATATGTGCACGCGATGCGTCGCATCTCTCAGGAGACGCGGCGGCTTGGCATGGGCACGGCGTTCTTCAAAGCCGATGACGCCCCGTTCGACGACACCCGGGACTGGGGAACGCTGACCGTACTTCTCGATGAGGACTTTCGCGAACTCTCCACGCGGCGGGCCGTTGGCGACCCTGCCTCGTGGCTCCTGGACCGTCTCGACCGCGCGAGGGCGACCGTGGGTGCACCCACGTTGTTCGAGGATCGATCGGAGCGTCTGGAGTCGGCGATCGCCGGCGATGCGGCCGAGTTGGTGGCGGGACTTCCGGATCCGGTCGAGGGATCGCGCACGGTGGTCGTCGAGTTCGCGCGGGGTGGCCCGGAAGGAGCTTCGATGCCGCTGCCCGCCCCGACCGGATACCGCTACTCGCTGTCGTTGCTGTCGCCGGACATCCTTGCTCGAGCGGTCATCCTGTACATCTGGGTCACGCCCGAGGAGAGTCGGAGGAAGAACAGAGACAGGGCCCGACCGGGGGCGGATGGATCGATCCTCCATCACGGAGTGCCCGAAGTCGTGATGCGCACCGAGTACGGCGTGGACGACATGGCCTGGCTCCTGGAAACGTCGGAGGTTCCTGGTACCGTCACCATTGAGGCGCACGGTCGCACCTATTGGATCCCTACGGTGCGATTCGACAACAGGGTCGACCGCACCTCGTTTCTTCGCGCCGACCCTGAACACTGGTCACGGCGAGATGTGGATGCTCTCCACGGTCAGCTCGTCGATCTGTTCGGTCCGCTCCGAGCCCGGATGAGCTCTTCGACGTGATCGGGCACAGGGACGTCCCCGACGGGTGATCCGGCGACCTGAGCCATGGGTATGACACCCGTCCACACCGGCCAGTCGTCGTCCGTTCGGCCCGGAGGGCCCTTGCGGATCTTCACCGATACCTCTGTGAGTGGAATCGCGACAACCGAGGTCGCTCCGACTTCCTTGTCGGTCATCGGACGGAGGTGCTCGCGGCGCCCCGGTGCCAGGTGATCCACGATCGCGTCGAGCGCCATGCGTTTCTCTTCTGGGTCGGAAACGATTCGACCATGACCGAACAGGATCAGCGACCGGTAGTTCATCGAGTGATCGAACGCCGAGGTGGCAAGTACCAGACCGTCGAGCAGCGATACCGAGACCGATATGGGTGCTCCGGATCCGACGATTCGCATCATTCGACTGAGTGGCGATCCGTGGATGTAGAGCAGGTCGCCGGCCCGCCCGAACGCAGTCGGGATCACGATCGGCTGATCGCCATCCATGAACGCGATATGGCAGATCATCGCCTCGTCCAGGATCGCGTCTGCGTCCTCCTGGTCGAACGATGTGCGTTCCGGGTGACGTTGAAGACGGATCCGATCCATGGCGGCAGCCTACCCGGGCTATCTGGCAAGAGCGGCCAAAGGTCCCACTATGAAAGGGCCATCAGACCCATAGGAGTGGGTGATGTCACCCATCATCATTGTGGGTGAGCGATTCGGGGAGAGAATGAACAGGCGGGTCGGGCTGATCTTGGGCCTCTTCATCGCGGGGGGCGCGTTGGCCGCGTTCGGTGCGACGCCGAGTGCTGCCAGCCAGGAACGGTCGGCGGACCTGACGGCCGCCGTCCAGGCCGCAGTCTCGAGTGGGACGATGATCCACCCCAATGTGATCGCCACCGACAACAAGACGTGCTTTGCGTGCCACAAGGGGAAGAGACTCACGTACGAACTCCCCTCGGGCGAGTCGGTATCGGCGACCATTGACGAAGACAAGTGGCTTGCCTCCGAGCACGGTCACCAGGACATGGCGTGCATCCAATGTCACACCGGCATCAGCCAGTACCCCCATGAGACGGGTATCTCCACCGACCTCCGCTCTTTTGTCCTCAACGAGTCGAAGGTATGCGTGCGGTGTCACGAGGAACAGGCGACCATGGTGGCCGACTCGGTGCACACCAAGCTTCTCGCCGAGGGCAACAAGAACGCTGCAACGTGCTCGGACTGCCATGACCCTCACTACGCGGTGAATCCACCAGTATCGAGAACGGACGTGCCTGCGACGTGCCGCGAGTGCCATTCGGCCATCTACGACCTGTACGAGCAGAGTGCGCACGGAGAGGCGCTCACGACCGGGAACCCTGATGTCCCCACGTGCACGGATTGCCACGGTGTGCACGAGATCCAAGGCCCGGACAACTCGCCGTTTCGGCTGTTCTCACCCGAGATCTGTGCGAGCTGTCACGGCGACAAGGATCTGATGGCGAAGTACGGCATCAGCACGGACGTGTTCAACACGTACGTCAGCGACTTCCACGGTACGACTGTGCTGCTATTCGAGAAGTACGCACCTGATCAGCAAACCGACAAGCCGGTGTGCATCGATTGCCATGGGGTGCACGACATCATTCCGCCAGAGGATCCTCGAAGCAGCGTCTTCGAGGGGAACCTGCTCGCCACATGCCAGCGTTGCCATCCCGACGCCGATGCGAACTTTCCGACCGCGTGGCTCGGGCACTATGAACCCGATCCTCACAAGTGGCCCCTCGTGTACTACGTGACGCTGTTCTACAAGATCTTGATTCCGACCGTTATCGGAGCCATGCTCCTGTTCGTGTTGCTCGATGTGGTCGGCAGGATCCGGAGGAGGAGGCAGCATGCCTGAGAGCTTCCCACGGTTCAATGTCTCCGACCGGATCGAGCACTGGATTCAGTTCGTCTCTTTCACAGTGCTCGCCATTACCGGCCTGGTTCAGAAGTGGCCCGAGCTGGGTCTGACAGACACGATCATCAACTGGCTCGGTGGCATCGAGACGACGCGGCTCATACACCACGTTGCTGCGGCGGTGCTGCTGCTCGCGGTCGTCTATCACGTCGGCACCGCGGGCTACCGCCTCTACGTGCTTCGGCAAGGGAAATTGATGTACCCGAACATGAAGGATGCCTGGGCAGCGGTGCACGCGGTCGGCTACAACCTCGGTCTGCGCCAGGAGCCCCCGAAGGAAGGGCACTTCACGTTCGCAGAGAAAGCGGAGTACTGGTCGATCATATGGGGCACCACAGTGATGGCCGTTACCGGGTTCATGATGTGGAACCCGATCGCAACGACGGCGCTGCTTCCAGGTCAGTTCATCCCTGCAGCCAAGGCCGCGCACGGCGGAGAGGCGATCCTGGCTGTGCTCGCCATCATCGTCTGGCACGTCTACCACGTGCATATCCGCTCGTTCAACAGGAGCATGTTCAGCGGGTCGCTCAGCAGGCACGAGATGGCTGATGAGCACCGCAGAGAACTCGACCTCATCGAGGCGGGAGAGGTCGAGGCCCCGCTTCCTCCTGCGACTGTCGTCGAGAAGCGACGGAAGATCTTCATGCCGGTCTACGCGTTGATCGCGATCGTGCTCCTTGGTGGGGTGTATCTGTTCCTCACGTTCGAACAGACCGCGATCCTGACGATCACACCACCGGAGCAAGTGCAGATCTACCAGCCGGCACCGACGACCACCACGACACTCCCGTAGGCTCGCCTACGGCGAGCCGTTTTCGGTTCTCGGTTTTCGGTTCTCAGTAGGAAACGCGGCTGACCGCTGCGGAAGGACCACTGATGTCAGGCACCTGTTTCCTCCGCTCGGGAGCGAAGCGAGTGTTGGGGGAGGTGGACTCGGCCGCAGGCCGGGGACGGAGGGGGTCGTTCCCACCTGTTTCCTCCCCTCGGGAGCGAA
>Ga0307423_1002552_pt1 | contig 10087 bp, 8 predicted proteins | sample SalMarWE160310MG_FD_202154 | JGI IMG/M metagenome (GOLD analysis project Ga0307423, IMG submission 202154) | Salt marsh sediment microbial communities from the Plum Island Ecosystem LTER, Massachusetts, United States - WE1603-10 | ecosystem: Environmental > Aquatic > Marine > Intertidal zone >... | reverse complement strand
CTCGACCGAGCGATGGTTGGTCCTGTCATCGCCTACGTCGTGGTGATCTCGGTCATGGTCACAGCCGCAGCAGCATCGACCGTACCCATCGTGATCCTGGGCGCTGTGGCGTTCTACTTCTCAGATATGTCGGTTGCTCGCGATCGGTTCGTCGCTCCCGGCTTCGTGAACCGGGTGTGGGGTCTTCCGCTCTACTACGGGGCGCAGCTGCTTCTCGCCTGGTCGGTGACGCTCACTCGGTAGGTTGGCGCTCCCCCAGCTCACGATCGAGAAAGAGCAACGCCGCGCCGTCAGTGCCGGCCATACGCACTCGTTCCACGATCTTCGACACGGACGACTCCTCCTCCACCTGCTCATCGATGAACCAGTGCAGCAGCGGCAACGCCTGATACTCGCCGGCCGCCGAGCACCTCGCGTAGAGGTCGTGGATGGATGCGGTCACCTTCTTCTCGTGTGCGAGGGACGCTTCGAACACTTCGACGACCGAATCGAAGCCGCTCTTTGGTGCGTCGAATGCCCCGATGTGCACGGCGTTCCCTCGATCGAGGAGGAACTCGAAGAACTTCATGCCGTGTGTGTGCTCCTCGGCTGCCTGAAGCCGCATCCACTCCGCGAAGCCGGAGAGATCGTGCTGCTCGAAGTAGGCGGCCATCTGGAGATACGCCAACTCAGAGGCGAACTCGAGGGTGACCTGATCGTTGAATGCCTGTTCCAGTTCTGCGGACATCGCCATGGGCACCTCCTTGGTAGGAGGCCATGGTATCGGGTGCCAGGCGGGCTACGCCCGCCATATCCCGTACCTCGTACGCGACCTTGGGTGCGTTCAGGATCCGCGGGGCGAGCGGTACCCAGTCCTGGACGTGTCCTCACGTTCCACGCGATACGAGGTACCAAGTACGAAGTACGGCGAGCGAAGCGAGCCTCTCATCGAGAACCCGGAACCGACAACGGCTCGCGAGGCGAATTCCCTGATACCGGCTCAGCGAGCCTCAGTCTCTCGGAAACTCGACGTCGTAGTCGCGGGTGATGATCACGTCGGCACGGGTTCGGTGCTGCGAGATGATCTCGTGTTCGATCTCGAGGACCCGCTCGATGAACGGATCGAAGTCTTCCCGGCCCCGCTTCATCCGATGTTCCATCGTCTCCAACCGATTCCTCGCGATGAAGACGCGCGTGTCCACCGTGTCGAGCAGCGTCGTGTAGGTACCTTCTGCGATCACGACGTCGATGCCGTCGAGATCGAGTTCCTCCTCCACCACGCGGTCCTCGTCGTAGATGACGAGGGGTTTGGTGATCGAAGGTGCTCCGGCGACGGCTGCGGCGAGGTGTTCATCGAGAAGATCGAGCCGGACTTCGGTCGGCCCCACCCAACAGATGTTGGCGCGGCGGGTCCGATCGTTGGTGCGAGGCGGGTGGACGAAGTAGTCGTCCTGCTGGAGGATTGCATTCCGGAAGCCATGGGTTTCGAGCGCGTCAGCGATCGCCTGCGCGGTCTCGGATTTCCCGCTGCCGGACTCACCGGCGACGGTGATGGTGTAGCGGGCACCGTGCGACCGGATCGCATCGACGAGACGCTGGGCGATCTGCTCCGCCACCCTGTGGTGATGTGGCTCGACGATGATGATGTCACCCTTCATGGGTGTCTCCTGACGGGACGGGGACGCGACGCAGTATACGAATGGGTTCTGGAGCGATCGAGCCACGCGCCCTGCATGCGCTCATCTGAAGTCTCTCGACTTGACCCCTGCGGCCGGCCACGTGGAAAACTCCCGCGCGACCAGGTTCGTGACACCGTCCCGATACTCCACGACACCATCGATGACCAGGCCGATCTCACGTCTCGCCGTCTTCCGGTGCACTTGCCACACTTCGGGGAGCACCACGACGTTGAGGAGCCCTGTCTCATCCTCGAGGTTGAAGAAGATCACGCCACGTGCTGTGTGGGGTCGTTGGCGATGGGTGACGATCCCTCCCACACGGGCGCGCCAGCCGTTGCGCCTTCGTGCCAGTAGCTCACCAATGCGTACACATCCCTGTTCGTCGAGCCAGCCCCGGATGAACTCGACGGGATGGTATGAGGACACACCTGTCGACCAGAGGTCGGCGCGATGTCGTTCCGTCGCCCCCATCTCCGGCAGGGTGGGGGCATCGACTCCCGGAGCGAGCGCCAGCCGGCCGGGACCGATCTCCGCGAGGGCACCTGCAGCCCACAGCCCTTCGCGTCGAGTCACTCCGAGCGACGAAAGGGCTCCGGACGCAGCAATCCCCTCCAGCGCATCGACAGGCAGGCCGGTTCGCTGTGCGAAGTCCCGTATGTCGGCGAACGCGCCGCCCGACCGGCGGGCGGCCTCGATCCTGTCGATCTCTGCCTGTCCGAGGTTCCGCACGTACCGCAATCCCATCCGCATCGCGACCGAGGGACGAATCGCGTCATTCTCGGCACCTCTCCCCCGCCGCCACGAGGACCCGAGATAGGAGACGACATCGGTCGGGTCGGCGTCATAGGACTCGACGCTGCAGTCGTGGAACGAATGGTTCACGTCCGGTTCCAGTACCACGACCCCATGGCGCATCGCGTCCTGCACGAGCGTGTTCGGGTTGTAGAAGCCCATCGGGTAAGCGTTCAGCAAACCTGTGAGGAACTCGGTTGGCCAGTGGTACTTCAGCCATGCCGACATGTACACGATGTACGCGAAGCTCACCGAGTGGCTCTCAGGAAAGCCGAACTGGGCGAACCCCTGGAGCTTCTCCCAGATCTCGTCGGCGGCAGCACCTGAGATCCCTGTGCGACCCATCCCGGCGTACACCTCGTCACGGAGTCGCTCCATCGCCTCGTGGGACCGCTTGTGGGTCATCGCGGAACGGAGACGGTCTGACTGATTGCCGTCGAAGCCCGCGCACACTCGGGTGAGTTCCATCAACTGCTCTTGGAAGATCGGTACTCCCAGCGTCTTGGCGAGGATCGGCTCTGTCGACGGGTGCGGATACCGAACGGGTTCTTCACCGTTCCGTCGCCGAAGGTACGGATGTACCGACTGCCCTTGGATGGGACCGGGTCGGATCAGCGCGACCTCCACAGCCAGGTCATAGAACGTCTTCGGCTTCATCTTCGGCAGCGTCGCCATCTGCGCCCGCGACTCCACCTGAAACACCCCGACGGTGTCCGCCGAGGTCAGCATCTCATAGATGGCCGGCTCCTGAGGAATGATGGCAAGATCGATCGCCACCCCGTGCGTCTCGGCGATCGTGTCAACGGTGAGGTGGAGTGCGTTGAGCATGCCCAATCCGAGGAGGTCGAACTTGACGATCCCGATCGCACCGCAATCGTCTTTGTCCCATTGCAGGATGCTCCGGTCTTCCATCCGACCCCACTCCAGCGGGACCACCTTCCAGAGCGGACGGTCGGCGATCACCATCCCTCCAGGGTGAATGCCAAGGTGCCGGGGGAAACCGTCGAGGCGTTGACATACGTCATAGATGAACTCGGCGGTCATGCCTTCAGGGAGGGGCGCCTCGAGACGCAGGTTGGCGGGGTTACGAGTGTCCACATACTTGGAGAGGCCGTCCACCTGCGCCTGAGTGAGCCCGAATGTCTTCGCGACGTCCCGCAACACCGATCGTGCCCGATAGGTGATCACATTGGCGACCAAGGCGGCGCGTTCCCTTCCATACCGGCGGTAGCAGTACTGGATGACCTCCTCGCGGCGTTCCGCCTCCAGGTCGAGGTCGATGTCCGGTGGACGTCCCCGTTCCTCCGACAGGAACCGTTCGAAGGGCAGGTGCAGCCTGATCGGATCGACTCTGGTCAATCCGATGCAGCGGCACACCGCCGAATCGGCGCCGGAACCTCGTATCTGACAGAAGATGTCCTGGGCTCTCGCGAAGTTGACGATGTCCCACACGACGAGGAAGTAGCCGGGGAAACCAAGCCGATCGATCACGTCCAGTTCATGCTCCAACCGTCGCCTTGCACGCGGATCGATGCCGCCGTCCGCTCCCGGATACACCTCGCGGGCCCCCTCGAACGTGAGGTGCCGCAGGTACTCCATCTCCGATCGGAAGTGACCGGGCATCGGGAAGTCGGGAAGCTGCGGTGCGACGAGCCGAAGATCGAACGACAGTGCCTCGGCGAGTTCCACGGAACGCTCTACAGCACCCGGGTAGCGATTGAAACGCTCGCGCATCTCGGATGGAGTCTTCAGGTGGCGTTCGTCGGTCGCCGAACGGTATCCGTCGCCTTCCGTGAGCGTTCGCCTGCCTCCGATCGCTGCAAGTACATCGGCGAGGTCGGCGTCGGAGCGCCTGGCGTAGTGGACGTTGTTGGTGGCGACCACCGGGAGGCTCAGCTGCCGTGCGATGTTCCACAGCTTGTCGTTGCGGGGATCGTCCTCCGGCATCGCATGGTGCCACAACTCGACGTGCAATCGACGGCCGAAGATCTCCCGCAATCGGGCTGCTTCACGTAGCGCCCCCACGAAATCGCCGGCCTGTGCAGCGCGAGGCACGGATCCCCGGTGACAACCCGTGAGTGCATGGACCCCGGCCGAAGCGACTTCGGCGAGGTCTTCCCAGAGATAGACGGGCTTCGCCTTCTCACCACGGAACTGACCCCTCGTGACGAAGTGGCTCAGTACCGAGTAGGAGGAAGCGGACGAAGCGAGAAGCACGAGGTGATCGGTGGCGGGCCCGTCACCCTCGCACGGTGTCATCCCGACCTCGACCCCATAGACGGCCGGAAGCCCGGACTCTCTGGCGGCAGTCGAGAAACGTACCGCCCCGTAGAAGCCGTCGTGGTCGGTGATCGCCAGCGCTCGATATCCGAGCGAGACCGCCTGCCGGACGAGCTCTTCCGGATGGGACGCCCCGTCCAGGAACGAGAAGTTGGTGTGGCAGTGAAGCTCGGCATAGCCCATGGACCGAGTGTATCGAACATATGTTCGGTCTGCTCGCTACGCTCGCGGTCGTCGGTCTTCAGTCATCGGTAAGAACGCTACGTGAACATGTTCTCCCACCGCAGGGCGAGACTCTTACCGAGAACCAACAACCGAATACCAACGACCGCCACTAGGTTGGCGGCATGCGGTCTCTGGTACTGGCGGTCATCTTGCTGACGACCGCGTGTACCGGCTCCGACACCACGACGACAACGGAAACGACCCACCCGATAGGGGGAACGATGCAGATCTCCAGTCCGGCGTTCGACGGCACCATGCCGTCGAGATTCACCTGTGACGGGTTCGATGTCAGCCCGCCCCTGTCCATCTCGGACGTCCCATCGGGGGCGGCATCGCTCGTGCTTCTCGTCGATGATCCAGACGCACCGGATCCCGCAGCACCCACAATGGTGTGGGACCATTGGGTCGTGTGGGGCATCGATCCGGAAGTTCGCGACATCGCCGAAGGTTCAGTGCCCGAGGGTGGCGTTCAGGGAAGGAACTCGTGGGGTCGCAACGACTACGGAGGACCGTGCCCGCCAGTCGGCACGCACCGATACTTCTTCAAGCTCTATGCACTCGATATCGATCTCGATATGCCGACGAACTCCACCAAGAGCGCTGTCGAAATGGCGATGCAGGGGTACATCATCGACCAGGCCGAAGTGATCGGCACCTACCATCGATGATGCGTCGCAGCACTTCACTCGCCGCCGGTCTTGCGTTCGGTTCGTGGGCCGGGATCTCCTATCTGAGGTGGCGGAGCCTCCCAACGTTCACTGGAAGCGATGCCTCGGGCGTCTTCGGTGACCCAACATCCCCTCCTCTGTCCATCGCCGTGCTCGGAGACTCCAGCTGCACCGGCCCGGGTCTCGATCACATCGAAGACGTGTGGATCCAGCGCGTCGGGCGCACCCTCGGAGCCGAGTTCCACACCACGATCGACTCGTTCGCTGCCGGCGGAGCGAAAGCCGAGGACGTTCTGCGGTTCCAGGTGCCGGAGGTAGGGCGGTACGACATGGCCATCGTCTCGGTCGGCCCCAACGACATGCTGCACGGGGTACCCGCTTCGGTGTTCATGAGCAGGCTCGAGGCGATCGTCGACGCCCTCTCCGTGAAGTCGATCGTGCTCTCGGGGGTCGGCGACTTGTCCGCGATTCCTCGTCTCCCGATGCTCCTCCGGCGGCCGGCCCAGGCCCGTGGCATGGCGGCGGATCGCGCTCACGAGCAGGTGGCAGCGACACGACCCAATGTGTTCAAGGTACCGATCTGGGATCGAGCGCCCGACTTCCGCAGCGATCTCGCTCTGTGGGCCGCAGACCTGTTCCACGCAAGCGCAGAAGGACACGCCATCTACGCAGAGGTGGCAATGCCTACGATCCAGACTGCGGTCGAGCACGCCCTCACGGACCGACAATCGGAAAACCCCACCACGCATTGAGCGCGTCTCGAAGGTGCGCGCTCGCCTCGTGCGTCCAAGACCCATCGGGCATGCGGGGGCCCAAGAACACAAACACCGTCAGCACCACCAGGCCGACGAACGCGAGTAGTACGAGTTTCCGAAGCATCCGGTCCCAGCATACGCCCGACGACTACGCTCCCCCGAATGGCGGCTCTGCGATCGCTCCTCACCTATGTCAACGGTGTGCTGGCGACGATCATTGCCTCGATCATGGCAATGATCGTCGCGCTGGCACGGCCACGCTCGGCCTGGGTCGATCGAATCGCCAGGGCATGGGCCCGAGTATGTCTCTGGCCGTCAGGAGTGCAGCTCGAAGTCAGGGGACGGGAGCGTCCCGACCCGACAGCCTCCTATGTCGTGGTATCGAACCACCAGTCGACGTTCGACATCATGTCGCACTTCATCGCCCTGCCGGTCCCGATCCGCTTCCTCGCGAAGAAGGAGCTGTTCTCCACCCCGTTGCTCGGCTGGGCCCTCAAGGCGATGGACATGGTCCCTGTCGATCGGGGCTCCCGCAGCTCCTACCGTTCCGTCGAAGAAGGAGCGCTTCGAGTCGCTCGTCTCGGCAAATCGATCATCGTGTACCCGGAAGGAACCCGAACCGTGGACGGCGATCTGCTCCCATTCAAGAAGGGAGCATTCGCTATCGCCATTCGCACCGGTCTGCCGGTACTGCCCACAACGATTTCGGGCGCCGACCGTGCATGGAAGGCGAAGCACAAAGTGATAGACGGCGGTCCAATCACCATCGTGGTAGGCGACCCAATCCCGACCGAGGGCCTGACCGACGGCGACGTCGAGGACCTGAGAGACAAGGTGAAGCAGGTGATCCAACACACCCTCGATGAACTCGAGAAGGAGCAGTCGTGATCGCGTTCCTCAGAACCGTGCTGACCCTGGTCCTTGCCGGGCTGGCGACGCTTGCTGCCACCCCGGCGTTCGTCATCGTCGCCTCCAGGAACCCGGCGAGCCCCACGATGGACCGCATCGCTGCCATGTGGGCGAAGGTGTGGCTCCTCGGACTCGGGCTGCGGCCAGAGGTCGAGTTCGACGTTCCCATTCCCGCCGGCGGTTCCTACCTCGTCGTCGGCAACCACCAGTCGAACCTCGATCCGATGTGCCACTACCTCGCGTTCCCCTCCCCACTGCGGTTCCTCGCGAAGAAGGAGCTGTACTCGGTGCCGGTGTTTGGGTCCGCGATTCGGGCGACGGGCATGATCGAGGTCGACCGGAGCAATCCTTCCAAGGAGTCGATCAATGCCCAAGTCGCCGAGACGGTCGACAGGGGACGGTCGATCATCGTTTACCCGGAAGGGCGGAGAACCACAACGGGGGAACTCGGCCCCTTCAAGAAGGGTGCGTTCGTCATCGCGATCCAGACCGGTCTACCAGTCGTGCCCGTCGCGACCCAAGGGACCTATGCGATCTGGCGACCGGGCTCCAAGCTGATGCACCCGGGCCCGGTTCACCTCCACTTCGGTGAGCCGATTCCGACCGCCGGAATGACCCTTGACGACGTGGAGTCGCTCAAGGAACGGGCAAGGGAGTGGATCGAGAACGCCCTACGGGCGTAGCTGCCAGTCGTCAGTCTTCAGTCAAGCCGCGCACTCAGCTCGGGCAAGGCTGTTGTCCTGAAGATCGTCACTCACGCGACCCTACGACGCTCGAGGTTGGGGCTGTTGGACTGTTGACTGTCGACTGTCGACTGCGAGCAAGGCCGCTCTAGTCGTACACCCCTGTCAGGTAGGTTCGCCCCTCGCGCACCTCGCACAGCAGCGCACCGGCAGATGTGACCACCTGGTAACGGCTCGCCACGGTCTCACCGTTCCACCACCTGCCGGTCTCCCGCCACGGCCCCGCCCACGAAAGGACCTCTTCCCACCTGCTCCGCAACCGAACCCGCACCGGCACTCCCCCATCCCACTCGACATCGATCGGATGAGGTTCGGGCACGACCAATGCCGGGGCGGGTGACGGGGTGGCACCCGGCCAGGGCACCCCGTCTTCTCGCCGCGGTATCTCCCCCCAACGCCGCCACCGAACCTGCCCCACAGGACTCCGCCCTCCCCGAGGCGCCGCCTGAAGCACCGCATCGGACCCGGCGAGCGCCTGCACCCTGGCAAGCGCACGCTCCGCTTCGAGACGTGCAGAGACATCCTCGAACAGCGAAAGTGCCCTCCCTTCGGACGAGAGATCTGCAGGTATGATCCGCATCGATACGATCCCACCCACGACACCGGCGGACTCCATCCACGCCCGAAGCTGCCACCACACCCTGTCGGACACCATCGCCTCGTTGAACGGATCCCCACTCCTCCACACTCTCGAACGTTCGGTCCCGTTGCCTGCAACGACCGTGATCTCGATGCGGTGCGGTGCGACGCCCCCGAGCGTCTCGACCAGCCGGCGGGCCAGTGACCGGGCGGCGAACCCCGCCTGCTCGACCAACACGAGCGGCTCCTCGAATCTATCTTCAACAACCACTTCTTCTGGAACGGCTCTCGGTGCCGGTATGCGGTCCTCCCCAGACGCGAGCCGGTGCGCCTGTGCGCCATCGTTCCCGAATCGCGTAACCACCGCCGCCCTCGGAAGGCGCGCCAGCGAGCCGAGCGTGTGCACACCAAGCCACCGAAACGTTGCAACAAGCTCATCCATCCCGAGTACACGCACTTCGAGATCCGCGAGAAACGCTGCATCGTCGTACACGATCCTCCCTGGCGGAGCGACTGCCCCCAGCCGGGCGGCGAACGGCCCCTCGGCGATCGCGAACAGTCCTCCTGCTGCCTGCCGTTCGACGGCTGCCACGACCTCGGCGAGCACCGTCTCCTCGCTCCCGTAGTAGCGGACCGCACCCTCGATGCGTACGAACGCGAGCCCCGGCGCTGCGATCTCCACACGAGGTACCACCTGCTCTACAGCAGCGACGACCGGTTCGAATGCCACAACTTCTGCCCCGAGATCCCGCTCCATCGTCACGCCCCCGGGACAGAGCGCCTCCGCCTCGCCGCGACGCATCCCGAGCGTTGCTCCTTCAGATGCAGCCTCCTCGTTGACGGCCACGACGCGATTGTTCGTGTCGACGACGATGCGTGACATCCCCGGATCCGCCCCCCGCAGCGGCCATGTCGGAAACCACACGCACAGTGTTCGCCCCATCCCCCCAGCATACCGAACATATGTTCGATCTGTCGTCGATTCTCGACCCAAACCAACAGAGCCGCGGTGTGACGTCCCGACCTCGACACCTACGCGGCGACCAGGAACCGGCAGCCTGCTACCCGGAGACCACAACTATCCTCGGCCGTGCATGAGCGAGGCACCAGGCCGGCCAGGTATCCCACCCAGATGGACCTCCAGCGCAAAGTCGGGAGTCGGCACCGCACGCGGGGGCAGGGTCTGGTTCACGATCAGCCACGGCATTCTGAACGAGATCTACTACCCCCGCATCGACCTCGCGTGTACCCGCGACTTCGGCTTCCTGATCTCCTCCGATGATGGGCTCTTCCTCGAGGAGAAGCGGGACGCCACCCATGATCACCGCTGGCTCGACGGATTCGCGCCGGGATTCCGGATCACGAACGACTTCTCGAGCGGTCACAGGATCGAGAAGACGATCATCACGGACCCTTCCCACGACTGCGTCCTCCAGCAGATCCGCTACACACCTCCCGACAAAGCGACGTACCACCTG
>Ga0307423_1002550_pt1 | contig 10092 bp, 7 predicted proteins | sample SalMarWE160310MG_FD_202154 | JGI IMG/M metagenome (GOLD analysis project Ga0307423, IMG submission 202154) | Salt marsh sediment microbial communities from the Plum Island Ecosystem LTER, Massachusetts, United States - WE1603-10 | ecosystem: Environmental > Aquatic > Marine > Intertidal zone >... | reverse complement strand
CTTCCTGACCTAAAAAATTATAAACGACCAATGATACATGATTTTCATTTGGGATAGAATATTTGATTGTCGTATTAGGATTAAATGGGTTTGGAAAATTTTGTTCAAGAACAAATTCCAACGGATTGCTAATTTCTATTTCTACCTCATTGGAGTACTCAAAACTGCCATCATAGTCAATTTGTTTTAAACGATAAATGTAAGTACCAGATTTAGCATTTTCGTCTGTGAAGGAATAACTTTGTGGTTCAGTTGTAGTGCCAAAACCCGGAACAAATCCTATATTTATAAACTCAGTGTTTTCTGTTTTTCTTTCGATCTGAAAACCAGAGTTATTAATTTCTGTTGCTGTTGTCCACTTCAGTTGAACTTTGCCATTAATTGATTCTGCAACAAATGAAGTTAATTCAACCGGAACACCGCCGTTATCAGTTTTTAATATTAGTCCATTATTACCAACTACCCAACCGGTTAAATCATTAACAAATGAAACAGCATACAAATCATTAGTTGTATTGCTATTTTGACTCATCCAGGAGATTCCACCATCAGTTGAATGTATTATAACTCCACCAAGACCAGCAATCCATCCCACCTCTTCGTTAATAAATTGAACATCTCTTAATTCGTTTACCACACCGCTAACCTGAAGTGTCCAGTTATCGCCGCTATTTGTTGTCCTTACAATTGTTCCGGCATAACCCACACCCCAGCCTATATCGTGATTTAGAAAATTAACATCAATTAAATAATTATATGTTGGTAACTGCTGCATATACCAATAATTTCCACCATTTGCGGTCTTTACTATATTTCCAAACAAATCGCCTGCTGCCCAGCCAATATTTGAATCAATGAATCTAAGTGAGTATAACCAGCCTCCACCTGTAGGTATATACATTTCTTCCCAGTAATTTCCACCGTTTGTAGTTCTGTATGCAATTCCATTAGTTCCTACCACCCAGCCATTATTACTGTCAATAAAAAATAAAGATAAAAGTGCGTAGCCCTCGACTGATAGCTGTACATACCAGGTATTCCCGCCATCAGTGGAATGATAAATACTGCCGTGCCTGAATGGAGTCCATTCATATAAAGCTATCCAACCATTTAATTCGTCTGTAAAAAAAATGGAACGAATGTTATCAGTCGTAACAATAGATTGGGAGAACCAGTTTTCTCCACCATCAGTAGTTTTGAGAATGGTTCCATCCATCCCAGCTGTCCAACCTGTGTTTTCATTTAGAAAGTAAACAGTTCCTAATAATTTATCGGTTCCAGAAGTTTGTTGAACCCACTGAGAATAAACTTGGATAGGCTGGAAGAGTACAAGTAAAATAAAAGTAATAAATAATCTTTTCATTAAGTACCTCCAATCTAAATTTTTCAATTATCAATAAATTTAACGATACTAAAAATTTACTTCAGTAAAATCATCTTTTTAGTCTCTTGATATTCTCCGGAAACCAAGCGATAAAAATAAATTCCACTTGTAAGCTTATCAGCATCTAATTGAACTTCATAATTACCTGCTTCTTTTACTTCACTAAAAAGTTCTTCAACGAATTCCCCAAGACAATTATATACCCTTAAAGTTGTGTACGCTTTCTCTGGTAAAGCAAATCGAATTTTTGTACTCGGATTAAATGGATTAGGATAATTTTGATCAAGATTAAAAACCGCAGGTGGAATTATTACTTCAACCTCTGATGAATATTCATATTGTCCATTATAATCTATCTGCTTCAGTCTGTAAAAAACCTTTCCCGAATTTACTCCAAAAAGATCATCAATGTATGAATAATCTTGTATTTCGGTTGTTGTACCTTTACCTTTGACAAATCCAATTGTGATCCATTCGCCATCATTAGAACCTCTCTCTATTTCAAAACCGAGATTATTAATTTCCGTTGCAGTTGTCCATTGAAGAACCATATTATTATTTTCAAGCCTATAATTGAATGATTTTAATTCAACCGGAACTATGCCACAAATGAAATTTTGTGAAGTGTTTGGGGTTATAGTTGTCAACTGAAAATTATTAATTGAAATCACGTTCGAAGTTGCCAAATTATAGTTAACCGCCTCTAAATTAGAAATAGTAAAAATGTTTGGATTAAATGGACCATTCTGACAAGTTGAACTCCCAAACTTATCAACTTTAATAAGTAATAGATCTTCATCACCAAGAGAATTCGAACTATTTCCTCCAGTCATTACATATCCACTATCAGAAGTTTGTGCCATTCTGAATGCATAATCGTTTGAGGAACCACCATAAGTATAGAACCAAGTTAAATCTCCGTTAGGAGTTATTTTCATCAGGAAAGCATCAAATCCACCTAATCCAAAGCTATTTGAAAATCCTGTTATGATATAGTTTCCATCATTATCCTGAACTGCACCTCGTCCAGATTCATCCTCTATGCCCCCATAAGCTTTAGCCCATTCGACATTTCCCATTGAATCTGTTTTAATTACATAAATATCCATAGAACCACCTAATCCATAAGATCTTGTATCACCAACTATTAAAAATCCACGAGATTGTGTTTTTATTGCATAACGCCCCCAATCTTCGATGTAACCTGAATAAATTTTTGCCCAAACCAAATTTCCAAGTGAATCTGTTTTAATTAGTAGTGGTCTGACATCATAATAGCCAGAAATATCTGTGGCTCCAAGAAATGCATAATTCCCGTCGTCCAACTGAATAATTATTGCACCGAATTCTTCCCAAATATTTCCGTAAGCTTTTGCCCATTTGACATCTCCCCCATCTGTTAATTTAATTGCCTGAATTTCTTTAGCACCCGCACCAAAAGATGCATTTTGTCCAGCGACTAAAATATCTCCGCTAGGAGTAATAGCTATGTCTCTTAAATCATCCGCTTCAATTCCCCCAAAGACCTTTGACCAAATAATATTTCCTACCGAATCAACCTTCATTATTAAGTCATCCAGAAATCCAAAACCGCCTTCAATGGTTCCTGCTAAATAATAATCACCACTCAAAGCCTGCTGAACACCATGAAGTTTTTCTTCAGAACCTAAATGGTGGTAAACTTTTGACCATTGAACATTTGAATACTTATTAATTTTTATCAAAAACGGATCCTGATCTGATGAAAATGAGGAACTTGATCCGGTGATAATATATCCTCCATCACTAGTAGTCCGGATGGATGTTGCTCTATCAAAATTGAATCCCCCGTAATTTGATTCAAATTTATACTGAGCATTGGTTGATTGGACGAAGAGCGCTGAAATAATTAAGAGTAATAGGTGGGACAAAGAGAGATATTTCAAAATATTCATTTCGGACCTCCCTAATTAAAAAGCTAATTAAATATACTTTTATTGATTGCTTAAGTCAAGTATTAATACAATAAAATCTATCCTTGCTATTTGTAAAAATCAATTATTAAAGAAGTATAGTTAGCTTTTCCATCTTTATTCCTATGATCATTTAGAAAGGATCTCAATATGTAGCCATTTTCATCGTTTGAGTAGTTATTGTGAAACTCGCCTTCTTCGTCCCAATAGTCAATTAAACTTGCTTTAAATCCATACCTGTCAAACAGTGCTGATAAAGATCTGTAGTTAAATAAATTTTTATGGTCATCAGCACCTTCCCCTTTTCCACCAGGTTTTACCGTGTTTATATATTCTTCGCTTTTGTGAAATCCGTCGGGAACAGCAATTCTTATATTTACATTTTCGTCAGAATATTTATAGAAATTTTGAATCATAAGATCCAATTCAATGTTACTCAAATGCTCTAAAACATGTTCCGCTAGAATTTTATTTATCTTTTTCTTTTTAAAGTATTTTTTAAAATGATTTTCATTAGTAACATCAAGAGTGACTATATCTGTTGGAAACCATCCTTTATATTTAGTTGGTCCAGCACCAATGATTAACTTTATTTCACTATGAGTGGTGAGATAATAATACCAACTCAGTTTCTTCCAAATCTGGATAAATGGAATAAGTCTTCTGTATATAAATTGTTTGAACTTTTTGTACATTGTTACAAATATTTAAACAGCTTCTGAAGAGTCTTCTTTCTTTATTATAGCTACGAGTAACCATACATAAATTAACAGAAATGGAAACACATACAATACCCATTGTTCCCAATCAGGGTCAAAAGCTTTCCATAACTTTCTATAAATTCTATCATCATGTGCATTATATTGTTGGTTGAGCAATTCGTCAAAATTAAGAACAAAATATTTGTTATATATTTTATCTGTACTGACAATTTCCTCAACGGATCGATGTAATATGGAACAACAACCCTGTCCTCTGTGAATCAAATCTTTAAGATGTACCTCTATAGAATATATGCCACCAATAAGCAATAGCAGCAAAACTATTATAAGCTTTTTATTATTCCTTTGGTTGAGAACTATTGCCAGTATTATTCCCAGTAAAGCAACGTATATTGTACGAGTTTCTCTTAGATTATTTTCCTTTGAGACACTCAAATTATCACGTGTGGCTTCACGTTCCTGCAAAGTGGATATAATAATTTTATTATGCTCAACAATTTCGTTTTTGGTAAAGAGTTGGGATAGGGAATCAACTGATTTGTAGACTCTCACATTTTCCGAATCTATAGGTTCATTTGGTTTATCTAAAGACCTTACTACTATCACTGACGTAATTAAAAATAGAAGACCTACTAACCATAAAAAAATCTTCCATTTATTACTTATCTTTCTAGACAATTTCTTCCTCTCTTATAAACATCTAATTCAACTTTATAATCCATTAAATTGAATAATTCTTCTGTTCTACACCTGATTCAGAATATATGTAGAAATTTTGAACCAAAACTTCTAATTCGTCATTATTTAAATGTTCTAATACATGCTCGGCTAAAATCTTATTTATTTTTTTCTTTTTGAAATATTTCTTAAAACGATTTTCATTCGTAACATCAAGTGTAACAATATCAGTTGGGAACCATCCTTTGTATTTAGTTGGTCCAGCACCAATGATTAACTTTATTTCACCATGAGTGGTGAGATAATAATACCAACTCAGTTTCTTCCACATCCGGATAAATAGAATAAGTCTTCTATAAACAAATTGCTTAAATTCTTTGTACATATTTTTAAATGTTAAATACGTTCCTCTCCCTATAAAAAAAAGTTGTACACTTTCTAAAAAAAACTCCCGGTGCTATTCCTGAAAAATCAAGACGCTTGAAACCATTGTTAAGCAAAATTGTAACTCCTTCTTTATACTCCTTACGTTCTGAATCATCTAAAATAATTACTCCTTCCTCTGAGAGGTGCTTTAAACTCACTTCTATACATTCGTTTCTGAATAAACCATCAATAATAATTAAATCAAACTTATCACTGGTATTTATTAAGGGATTTAAATAATTTTCTATGGTTTCTGCTGATGTATAAACCAGTTTTGCATTCTTCGGCGTGAGTATTTTGATTTTCTCGAACCAATCAAAGTTATGTTCAACTGACGTTACTCTCTTGATTCGATTTGCAAAAAAAAGTGTGGAATTGCCACTGCCAAATTCAAAAGCATTACAACTTGGACTTAAATTATCATTAATAAAATCAATAGCTGAGTATGTAAACCAGGGAATTGGACTTTGATTTGCATCAACCGGCTCGCCTGATTTGAATGAATTAAACCAACCGGTTTCGGACAAATAACCAAAAGAACGAAAGGACATTAAAGTATAAAAAACTTTTGGTTCCGCAACTAATTTTATAATAGTCTTAAACTTTTCTTTTATGGTCAGCGACATTTTTTAAATATCCAAAAAGAGTTATCAAAAATAGAGATTTTAACATCATCTTAAGTTGAAGTGTATACCTCTTGTTAAAGGAGGGTACAAAGGCAACAATTGTGTAAGAGATTAGAGTTGCAACAGCAGAGCCGATAATTCCATATATCGGAATAAAAACAAAATTGAGAATAACATTAATGACCATCCCAACAAATGTCCTAAAAAATGAAAATTTAGTCAAATTTTCATTTATCAAATACTGACTGCTGGCAACACTGAGAAATACAGCAACACCTGCCCATATATAGATCGTTAGCACAGGTGATGCAGCGGAGAATTCACTTCCAAACAATAAATTAATTATCAGACCGGAGAAAATTGTAACAGGGACTGCAATACCAATTGCCATCCATGATAAAATATCGTATAACTTCTGCATACGGTTATTGTAAAATTCTTCACTAACATTCTTTGCATTTACAATTGCAGGAAATATTGAATTGCATATTGTAACAGGAATGAAATACCATGCTTCACATAATCTTACTGCTGCTGCATAATAACCAACTGCTTCTTCATTAATCATATGCTTAATTATTATTTGATCAATTCTCATATAAATCATAACCACAATCCCCGAAAGCATCAAAGGCCAGGCATCTTTCAGGAGTGATGAAGCAAGCTCTTTAGAGTACTTCCAGTTAAAGATGGAAAGCTTATTAAAGTGATAAACCAGAACCAGTCCAATTGCCAAAGCGAAGTATTCGAATACAACAGCAAATACAAAGTAAATGAGCTGAGCTTTGATAAGAATAAATATTACTTTTAATATTGAAGAAACTATAACCGAAGCTGACAAAGCATATGCGTTAAATTTGGCTTCAACTTTTCCCCTGAAATAATATTCGATTACAGAGAATGATTGAAATAAAAATGATCCCGAGGCAATAAGTATGAGTATAGCAGTGTAAGTCTCTTCGCCTGTAATTAAAAGTGTAATACCTATAAGCACAATTGCCGTAATGCTTCCAGCTAATCTCAGGAAGAAAACAGTTCCGTTTATTTCGTCTTTCCTGTCAGGCTGTTTAACAATTTCGCGTGTTGTGATAGATTCCAATCCGATAGTACTTAGCGAACCGAACAACCAGAAAAAACTAAGTACGTAACTGTACAAACCGAAATCTTTAGGGCCGAGATACCTGACTACAAAAATTGTAACAACAAATGAGATGACAATACGCAGGATTCTTTCGAAGAAGAGCCACGAAGTATTGGCTAAATATTTTTTAAATGAGCCGGACGAAAAGTTAATCTTCGTACTAATATTTTCTGGGTTCTCGCTCAACTTTCAATTACACCGGTATTTTTATTTTTTCTGAAATTCAAAAAGATAGTGACTATTAAACCGAGCAATACTAACGAGCTAAAGATTAATGAAAGATATTTAGAAATAACGAACGATTCGGGTAAATAAGTGAATTCAATTTTATGACTTCCCTTCGGTACAACAATACCTCTGAAACCGTGGTTGGCTCTGTATATTTTTGTTTCGTTCCCATCAATGAATGCTTTCCAACCTGTAGGAATTTTAAAAAGTTTATAGTCAGCTTGCCCGGACATATAAGTATCACCCAAAAACAAAAAATTATTTCCGCTTGCATTTACATTAAGTTCAATATTTTCATCTTCATATTTTTCGATTCGAACAAATGCACTGCTGTCCGGTGTTTCAATTCCTGAAATTTCTTCATCCGTAAATGCAATAAACCTCGGATCGAACTGAGTATTTTTAACCAGGTTTAAGATTTCTATTGCAGGTTTTTTATTTACAGTATTTACAAAGTAAGCTCTGGGCAGAAAATTTTTGTAAAAGTACACAAATGTTTTATTCCCCGAGTAAATAAGCTGAAGATCCGGTGAATTCACTTCCTTATCAAAGATTATATACTTGACATTCAACATTCTCCAGAAGGTCGGGTTAGCAGGTGAACCAAGTACATCGTAATAATCCTGTATTGCACGCGGTTTAATTCCTGAGTAACCGTAAATATCGTACATCAGGAAATAGGAAAGATAATTTGAGTTTTGATTCAACGAACCGATTGAACCATCCTGCTTTAAATTCAAAACTCTGCAAATTGATTTATCACCTGTGTTTTCAATTGCCTGAATGTAATCCGGTTTATTAAATAACTGTTCTACTTCTGGATCATCAGTAAAGGTTTCACCACGGTAATCAATCCTAAAAAGATCAACAACAACCATAATTGCAACGAGAAGCACGAAGATGTCAGCACTTAAATTTCTTTTTATGTAACCGAATGCAAGTCCGAATGTAGCAGCAGTAAAGAAGAAAGCAAACCTAAAATCGGAAACGAACATATCACCCATAAAATCGTGGATGGCTTGAAGTCTTGTTCCTTTCTCAGTATTAGCCGCAACTCTGGCAATGAACCATTCTTTTATTGGTGACGCAAGAATCAAGGATATAACAAATATTCCCGAAAAAACATAGAAACTGTTTCGAACTATTTTTTCAATTCTTTGATCCGGCTTTTCTCTTAAAGATAGAATTTTAACAAGCCCTAATCCTGCAAGAATTGGAAAGCTAACCTGAATCAATACAAGTATCATCGATGGAACTCTGAACTTATCAAAAAATGGGAAGTAGTTGAACATCAAATCATACACAACTGAAAAAGTTCTTCCGAAAGAAATCAGCAAAGCAATAAGGGCCAGAATGGTGAAGAATCTTACCAGAGGATTTTTCCAGTCAGCAAACATCGCAAAAAGAGCAAGGAAGAAAATTATAACTCCCATATACATTGCCACATCAACAAAAGGCATCTGACCAAAATATGTGTTCACTTCTACAGGTTGATTTTGTGAGAGCGGTCCCTGGTAAGTTGATTTGCCAAACCCGTAATAGGATGGAATTATAAAAGTAAGAACTTCGCCCGGTGAAAATGACCAGTTAGTTGCATACTGATAAAAATCCGATTCAGATTGTTTAGTCTGACCGGTTTCTTTTTCTATTATACTTTCAGTTCCCCTTGTTGAGAATGGTGTGTATTCGTACACCTGCGTAAGGTTATCAGATTGAATCAGTAAACCCACTACAACCGCAAGAATAAAAATTCCGGCAGATTTCACTAATTGCATTCTGAGAAACTTATCCTTTAATCTGAAGGATCTTAAAAAGAAATATATAAAATAAATCATCACAGAAAAGAAAGTGTAGAATATGATCTGGACATGCCATCCTAGAAACATCGCGTCAATAAAAAATATAAGCAGCAGAACTTTTAAAAACTTTATCCTTTTTTGAAAATTGAAAAGCAAAAGAAATATTACAGGGAGAACCCAGAGAGCAGCAAGCTTAGTAACATGTCCAATAAACAAGAATACAACTATACCGGTACTGAAAGAGACTGCAAGTGCAACTAGTAAACTTACAAGCTTGTTTTTTGTTTGTAAATAAAAAAATGTAAACATTGCGTAAGCCAGTACCAGAAGGTAGAATGTATATTTGGCATAATCGACCATGAGCGGACTGCTGAACGCTCTACGTACTGAGTCAATTGTAACCCAGATCAAATTAAACCACTTATAACCAACCGCAAGGGTATATGCAGGCATACCCCCAAATATGTATGGATTCCATAAAGTGAATCCGTCAGTATGACTTTCTAAGTAAGTTGAAGTGCTCTTACTCGTAATTATATCACCTGATTGGAATGTCTTCCCACCGAAATAAAGCGGTGAAAAGAAAATGATAAATAAAACCAGAATTACCAGAACGAAGGCTAGCGTGTGATACTTTTCCGGGATGTAATTACTAAGGCTAAAAGAAGAGAAAAAAGTTGCTTTTTTTGTTTTTTCAGCTTTGATTGTCTTGGGATTTTTCTTTGCTGTCATGTTTGTACCAAAAAAATTATTTTGTTTTCTGTGCGATGAAATTTATACCTGATCCGGATTTGTTATCACTGAAAAAGTCTAACTTCATCATAATTAAAGTGAACGGCAATGTTAACAGGTAATATAAAGGTAAAATTAGAAGAAAAAGCTTGGACAAATTTAGTATAAGCATTGGATACTTTATACCGAGACGCCAGGCTTTATCGCCCCAATACCCGTAAGTATATTTTGATTTATATGTAGAGAATCCAAGTGGATGAAACTTTCTTTCCAAATCCTCGACAGAATAACCATCTCTTGCATGCTCACCAATAAAGCTCTCTTCATCGTCGTGGTGAACATCACTTCCTCCATAAATTGAAGGAGAATTTATCAAAAGAAAACCACCCTTCTTTAAAGAATTA
>Ga0307423_1002548_pt1 | contig 10094 bp, 4 predicted proteins | sample SalMarWE160310MG_FD_202154 | JGI IMG/M metagenome (GOLD analysis project Ga0307423, IMG submission 202154) | Salt marsh sediment microbial communities from the Plum Island Ecosystem LTER, Massachusetts, United States - WE1603-10 | ecosystem: Environmental > Aquatic > Marine > Intertidal zone >... | reverse complement strand
TTCGAAATTTTAGTGATGATTTGGCGGGTGCTCCGGCACCGCTGGCAGATATCGAGACCATCGACACCGAGTTTATCCTGTCAGATATGATTATTACCGAAAATCGGCTTGAACGCATTGCCTGGAGCGCAAAGCGTGGTAAAACGACCAACACCATGCTTTTGGAAGAGAAAGTCCTCAAAAAGATACTCGAGGAATTAAACTCCGGGCGGCATGTCCGGGATTTGATCTTGAATCCCAACGAACAAAAGCTGGTCAGCGGATTTCAGTTTTTAACCCACAAGCCGTTTTTTGTGATTCTGAACTCCGAAGAAGAAAACTTCGGCCGCAACCAGGATCTGCTGGCTGAAATCGAAACAAAATATAAAATGATCGAATTTGCAGGCAACTTTGAAATGGAGCTGGCCTCATTTGATGACAGCGAAGACGCCGGGCTGTTCATGGCGGAGATGGGCATTACCGAATCCGTCCGTGACCGCATGACCCATTTTGCCTATGAAGTTATGGGGCATATCAGTTTTATTACTGTGGGAACCGATGAGGTAAGGGCCTGGACGCTGCGCGACGGCGACACGGCCCTGGAAGCCGCAGCAACGATCCATTCCGACCTTAGCCGGGGATTTATTCGCGCCGAGTGTTTCTCTTATGACGACCTGATGGCCTGCGGTTCGGAAAAAGGCATCCGTGACAACGGCCACTTCCGCCTGGAAGGTAAGAATTACAAGGTAAAAGACGGGGATATATTGAATATTCGTTTCAGCATCTAGCCCGCATCTCTTACGAGTCTGAGCAATACAGGAAATGCGTTATTCAGCCTTCGAAGTAAAAGTGCATTGACCAAGATTTAACCATGCAATTACCAAATTGCAGTCACGATAAAATCCTGCACGATAACATTGCGCAATATGAAAACGATATCTTTAAAACAGTCTTGGCTTGATATTTACAGTTCGAATTTGATATCTGTCAATTTGGCGCATTTTGCATCATGGCCAGTTATTCCAAGAAAAAAGCAAGGGATAATTTTTTTGTGATATCATAATATCATATTATTATTTCGTTTGATTCCAAATACTTGTAAGATATCTTAAATTCGCTGAATAAAATTAACCGCTATTTTTCACACTATTCGAAGCTACCTATTTCCCATCATTTCAGACCTGCCTTGCGCAGAGCTTCAATAACTCGGTCTTTATCATCTTGATTCTTATATTTGATTTTTTTTGCATATTCCTTGAGAGAAAACTTGGGATTTATTCTAAGCACCTTAGCAGCTTCAATCTGAGCTTCCTCATTCCGACCTGAAAAATTATAGACCGAAGCCATCAGTATATGGGCAAATATATCATTGGGTTGTTGTCCAACTGCTTTTTCACACCATTTTATTGCTTCCTCATATTGCTCCGTCCAACAGTAAGAAATTCCTAAACTATATAAGTAATAATTCGGAGGGATGGGATCAAGACGTATCGCTTTCTTATATTCCGAAATGGCTTCCTCGTACCTGCCAGCAAAATTAAGTCCCTTGCCCAGTCTATAATGCAATTCAGCTGAATTGGGATTAAGGGCCACAGCCTTCTCCACTAGAGCAATGGCCTTATCATGCTGCTCTGTCATTGTAAATAGGTTGCCCAAGAGGGCGTAAGCTTCAGCGAGAGAGTCATCCAAAGCAATAGCCTTTTTAGCTAATTCTCTAGATTTTGCTATAGAATCCTTGGGGGATTTGCTGGATGTAAGCCACACGTCCACCATGTGGGCTCTACCTAGTGTATAGTATGCCCAAGCGTAATTTGGGTCTAAGGCAATTGCTTCCTCTGCCAATTGTTTTGCTAAAGCATTATCCTCCAAATTAACTCGGTTAATAAATTCAGACGCCTGTAAACATTTAAGGTAGGCCTCAAGGTTATTTGTGCCTTTTGCAGCTGTTCGGGCTTGCTCTCCCTCCGTTAGCTTAACTTGCATAGCCGTAGTGATACTTTTCGTAATTTCATCTTGAACGGCAAATATGTCTTTCAGATTTCGGTTATAACGTTCTGCCCAAATATGATTGCCTACGCTGGCATCAATAAGTTGGGCCGTAATTCTTATCTGTTCGCCAGACTTTCTAACACCACCTTCTAAAATATATCTGACGCCCAATTCTCTACTCACTTGCTGCACTTTTACCGGTTTTCCTTTATAAGTGAAAGTTGAATTACGTGCGATCACAAAAAGTTGCTGTACCTTTGAAAGCGCTGTAATGATCTCTTCTGTTAATCCATCGCTGAAATATTCCTGTTCCGGATTTCCACTCATGTTAACAAAGGGTAGAACAGCAATGGAAGGTTTATCGGACAACTCAAGCTTTGCCGTTGGTGAAACAGGACGCATATAAGAGTTCCGGATGGCCAGGGTTACAACCACAACAATCGAGACGGCGACCAAAGCGAAAGCCGTCTTTTTCCACCGATTTGGAACAACCCGTGTTTCTATACTCACGGCTTTAGGCGGCATCTTCAAACGCTTCACGAATTCTTGCCAGGCCAAATTGTCCCGCAGATCTCCTAATGAAACAGAAATATCATTCAAGCTCAGGGAAACCGAATCGATTGCAAACTTGAATCGCCATGGGTTGTTTTCATCATAAGCGAAAAGATTTGCCCAGATGTCACACTCCTCATCTGAACACTCATATCTATATTTCCCGCCCTTTTCATAAGGTGAAATAAGATTTCGATCCAGAATCTTAAAGTGGGTTCCCGTTTCCAATTCCGGAAGGGTATAACGCCAAGCTTTTCTGACCTTGTCCCACATACCTGTTTCAGTTTTGGATGTATACTGACCTGCCAATGAATTATCTAAAAGCTCAAGAGTGTTTTTGTGTTTACGGATATGTATGAAATCTGGCTTATCCAGATTCTTCTTCATTTCGGTAACGACCAAGGCAATGAGGGAGAAATAGAACCTTCTGGCAGGCTTATCAAAATGGATTACGAGGGGATCACTTTGGTTTTGGATGTGCAGTAGGACCTTGTAAGTGCCCAAATCCAACTTGATGTTCTCAATTTTGGGATAGAGACTATCTTTTATGTTATTTCGGTTCATTTATTCGGCCAATTCGAAAAAAGCTGGATAGTCCGGAAGATCCAACGAGTATCCCCAGTGCTATAAGTAAAGAGAGTTGAACTTGACTTAAGTTAGTTTAACATCCCGAGATTTTTAGGTCAATTTAATTTACCTGTCTGCCTCTGTTACAAGCTCAAACCTTGTTAAGGGAGTTAGAACATAACGAAATAAAATTGATTATAATCATATTTAGAAACATTAAAAAAAGGGGGTTACGAAAAATGTTGAAAACTTTAAAATATTATATATGGGTGTTTGTGTTTATCCTGATCTCATATCCTTATACTACCATTACGGCATCAGACACCCCAAGCGCTGAAAAGATTTGGAAGGAACCAGTAACTGGGATGGAGTTTGTCTGGGTTCCTGGTGGGTGCTATGAAATGGGTTGTGGAAGCTGGACAAATGACTGTTTTAGTGATGAGAAGCCTGTACACGAAGTCTGTGTGGATGGTTTTTGGATGGGGAAGACGGAAGTTACCCAAGGGCAGTGGGAGCAGGTCATGGGGGGAAATCCAGCCGAGTTCAAAAAAGGTGATAATTATCCGGTTGAAAGAGTCAGATATCCGGAGGCAGAGAAGTTTACTGAGAAACTTTCTTCGTCGACCACTATCACTCATAAATTTCGTTTGCCAACTGAGGCAGAATGGGAGTATGCAGCTAGAAGTGGTGGAAAACCGGAGAAGTATGCCGGAGGGGGCGACCTTGACAGACTGGCATGGCACAACGGAAACAGTAACGGTTCTACGCACCCTGTGGCCACCAAGGACCCCAACGGGCTCGGTCTGTTTGATATGAATGGCAATGTAAACGAATGGTGTGTGGATACATATAGAGCTTGGGCCTATAAAAAACATGAACGGAATAACCCATTATTCAGGGACGATGGGTATACCAGAGTCTACAGGGGAGGTAGCTGGAACTCGAAGCCGAAATCTGCTCGTTGTTCCGCTCGAAGCTATGAAACCGGGATAGATAGACCACCGTCCATTGCCTACCGGAGTAACGATTTAGGCTTTCGCCTTGTGAGGAATAAATAGATTCTTCTCTAGTTTGTACAACGTGCTTGAATAGACTAATTGCTCGCTTAATCATCGGGGTAAGCTGACAGGCGAACGATCCACACTTGTGCTATCTATAGAACAGAAATCCAACCATTTGAAAGATATTCTGTGTCCCAAAGACATATCTGAAAAAGAGGCGAAGTGCAGATATCCCAATGGATATATGCAGTGTCAGATTTTGTTTGAATTAAAATTCTAAGATGTAAGATCGACTTTCAATTTTTACAAGTAAAGTGCTACGTCTTCGGGCTGAAATGCCTTGTTCCTGTGCCGCCCAGGCTCGTGAGAAAAGCGGGCTATTCCGAATATCGAAAATGCCCGGAACCCCACAAAATTCTACAATGCGTGATGAAACAATATGGATGAATGGATATGTTTGTCTGCTAATTCGACCAAGTGGCGGTGGTGCGTAAAAAATATCACCTGAGTCTTTTGTGATATGTCTGCAAGTGCGTTAAGGGTGGCGATTGCCCTATCGTTGTCAAACTTAATCAAAATATCGTCAACGATAAAAGGGATCGGTTCATTTGTTTCCAGGTACATTTCAAGTCCCGCAAGTCTCAACGCTAAATAAAGCTGGTCTGTTGTGCCGTCGCTCATCCCCTCCACCGAAACGATTTCTTTGTCTTTTTGCCGCACACCAACGATCACCGGTTGGCCTTTGTCGTCATACTCTGCCCGGATACCTTCGAACGATCCACCGGTGATCTGATTGAACAGGGCGGAGGCATTTTTCAAAATCGGCCCCTCGCTTTTTTCACGGTACCGTTCGATGGCCAGGCTCAACACCTTTGTTGCGATTTTCAGCCGGGCATAGTTTTCGACATCGTTTCCGAGTCCACCCAGTAAAATCTGGATCCCATCGGCCAAATCGGCTGCCCGGGCACTGCCATCCATTTTGCTAAGTTCGGTCCTTTCGCTTCCGATGGTTTGATCGAGTTCGGATTTTTCTTGGTTCAAATTTTGAATTTCCCCATCCAGTCTCTCAATCTCTCCGGCAATGCTATCCGGATCTACCGCCGCAGCTTCCTTAACCAACTCATCCACCGTGGCACCGGCAGATAGCTGGAGAAGGCTTTGGTCCGTGGTTTTTAAATCAGCCTCGATCCGGCGTCTTGTGTCAGAGCGTTTCTCGGCTTCAGAAAGTTGGTCGATGCTGTCGCAAATTGCTTCTTTGCACATACTCTTAAGCTTGGCATCGATTTGCAACATATCTTCGGTCGCTTGTTTGATGCGTTCCTGTTCCTTTTCAAGCTGCTTATCGAGCGTTTCTTGTTTTGACAGCGAATCCCGGGATCGTTTGAGTCGGTGTTGAAGTTCCAATGCTGCTTCATCAGCCGGTCGCGCGGTCAGATCAATGGCAACAACCTCCACAAGGCCGTTGACCTTTCGTCTGAAATCTTCAGTATCGCGGTCTATACCATCAATACGTTTTTGCAAAATCTTTGCATCTTTTAGTTTGTCGAAAAGGCTTTTTAGCTCCTCCATCACGGCAGTGGCCTGACCGGGCAGGGCCTCGGCTTCAAGTCCTATGGGTGCAACGGCATGTTCCCACTGGGTTTGCCACTGTTTCAGCTCCTGTTCGTAGGTTTTCAACCGCGATTTGGCTGCTGCCAATTCTTTTTCCTTGAGCGTTTTGTCTCGTTTCAATTGCTCGTGCTTTTGCAACAGCTTGGTCTCATCTTCAATGATCGCCTGCGCACGCTTGATCAGATTGCTCAACGAACTCTTTTCTATATTTTCAGCTTGGCCAAGCATCTCTAAACATCGAATTATTTTCGTTTGATGGGCTTCAATCTCTTGTTTCAAGTCTTCGGCTTTTGTCCGGCGAACATCGACATCTTTCGCTTTTTGGATCAAAGAATGGAAATCTTGTATCCACCGCTCCATTTCCCGGGGCGTACGTGGCATTATTCCCGTGGATTGCCACTCTTTTGACCATTCATGGGTAACGGCATGTCTTTCTTTTTCTATGGCTTCGAGATCTTTTTCTAATTGTTGGAGTTGTTCTCTGCCGCCTGTTTGATCGACCAGGAGCCTTGCTTTGGCAGCAACGCGATCGGCTTCGCGCCGAAGTCTGTCAGCAATGGCGTCGGCCTGTTCCAGGTTTGTTTCAAAGGTTTCAGCGATGTTTGTCGAACCTGGAGTCGTTTTAAGGTAGTCTTGAAGTTCCTTTTCGGAGGTTGGCTCGTCTTTTAGTTTGCGCGATATGAGCTGCCAGCCATGATTCCGTATATCTCTGGCTTTCTGAAGGTCCATTTCAGTCGGCACTTCCTGCTCTAACCGATGGGCCTCAATTTGTCGTTCCACCTCGGATAGAGCGATCCGGGCTTTCTTGATTTCCGTTTTGATGTCATTCGTTTGTCTATCGACTGAATCAAACCGATTTTCAAAGAGCTGGATGGTTTCTATAGAAGGCGCCGGCAAGCGTTCCAGCTCCTCAATAGAATTATCAGCGAACCCCAATTTGGCGATGTCTATCTCGAATGTTTTTATGGAAGATTGAATGTCATATAAATCGGATTTGTTCTGATTTTCGAGAGGTCCATATTCCAAAGCTTCTTTAAGCGCTATCGGCAAGTTATCAAGGGGCTGCGGCTGTTCAAGAGAGCTTAGCATCTTATCAAGGTGATCAATTTCTTGAATGAGGTCCGGCAGCTTTTCACGGGTATCTTCGATGCGGGTGATAAGTCTTTCATATTTGGCGGACAATTCTTGTATCCTGATGGTTTCAGGCTTTTTAATTCGTAATTTTTCAGCTTCCTCCAATGTTAAGTCATCGCGCAGGTTGCGAAGTATCTCTTTTGCTTCCCCTTGCAGGGAGCTGCGCCGGGTTTCTAATTTGATACGGTCTTTAGATGCTTTACGTTGGATTCCCAACTCTCGATGCAGTTCTTCAATGAGTTCGGCATTGTCCAGCAAACCAGGTATAATATCCAGTTCCGATATGACGTGTTCCGTCGATTCGATGGTGTTTGTGGCCTGGGTTTTCCCTTTTTCGGCGATGCCAAGAGCGGTCAGCAGTTCACGACGTTTTTCCGGAAAGTCCTGTGGCAAAAGGACTGCCGAGGCGAAGTTTTTTAATTCCTCTGTAAGTTCCCGGCGTTTGGCAATCAGCGGAAGCGCTTCTTTGATTCGCTGGAGGCGGCTCAATTTTTTTTGCTGCAAGATGAGTTCTGTTTCGACAATTTTTTTTCGTGTCAGCGCAGCACGCAGGGCCTCATCATGTTTGACCCATTCTTGACCCGGAAGCTGGGCTTCCCGCAGTTCTTTGCGATGGTTTTTCAACATGCCCAGGGTCGTATTAATTTTTTGTTTTTGCCCGGACGGTCTGAAAAGCTGATCTGCCTTTTCCTGGATGTCATTCTGAATTTCCCGTAAATTGACGATTCCCGAGCCTGCTGAAAAAACGAGCCGTCCGACCTCGCCGCCGCCTCTGATAATGTCCTGCCCGCCTTGAACCAGATCTTCATGACCGATACCGAACATGGTAACAAAAAGGTCGGCATTGACGCCACTCAGATACTGTTGTAAATCCGTCTCCTCTAAAAGCGAATTGTCGTCTGCTGTGCGCAAAGTATTGACTCTGCCTTTGCGACGAACAAATTCAAAAACCTGTCCTTTTGATGATCGAATGGCTGCTCCGAGTCGCATTTTTGAATACGGATGAATAAAGTTGTCTGGTGATCGCTCCGGTATTCCGTAAAGCAGGTCTCTTAAGGCTCTTAAGGCAGAGCTTTTGCCGGCTTCATTGGCACCGTAGATAAGATGAAAGCCTTGCCGGCCCCCGCTCAGATCCAAAGATAGGTCTGTGAACGGCCCAAATGCCATCAAGCGCAGTTCGTCAATCCTCATTATGAGATTCCCTTTTTCAGCAATCGTTTAATCAGCATGGGTTTTGCCTGTTTTAACAGATCGCCGATCCAATCCATATCGTCAAATTGCATGTCGTTCGAACCACTCTTAAGCTCCATAGGCAACTTCTTTTCTATTTCAGCCAATTCCGAAGCCAACACTCGGCGGGCATCCACGTCGTTAATCAACTCGTCAAAAAGATTCAGAAGTTCGCTGATGGCACCGCTTGCCTGCTCGGGGAATATATCGGATGCGGGTTCAGTGAGGTTGAACTTGGTTTTTTCCACCCAGACCTTTCCGGCGCCTATTTCAAGGGTTGCCGCCCTGAATTCGTTGGTCCAGCGTTCAACGTCCGACAAAATATCATCATGTGCCAATGTTTCACCTTCAATGATAATGCGAACGGCCGTCGGCATTCCTTGGTTTTCATCCAGAAGCTGTTCCAGTTTTTGGCTGAAGCTGTCGACGATATCGTAACCGCTTTCCAATCCATGGGCATCCACCTTTATAATCTCCCATCGGACAACGTCGATAGGTTTGAATTCGATCTCCGGACGACCGTCGTGGTTAACCGATACCAGCACACAGCCCTTGGGGCCGGTTTCGCGGATGTGTCTGCCCTGGGTGTTTCCCGAAAATAATACAAAGGGGTCTTTTGAAATCACCTCGTGTTGGTGAACGTGGCCAAGAGCCCAGTAATCATATCCCTTACTGCTCAAACCATCCAACGAACAGGGCGCATAAGATTCATGCCCTTCACGGCCGGTGGCGCAGGTGTGCAGAAGACCGATGTTAAAAGCGTTTTTTAAAGCTTCCGGATAACCTTGAGACAGGTCTTTTTTCACAGATGGATTTGGAAAGCTCTGCCCATGTACAGCGATATTAACCTTTTCAATACGGAACGTATGTGGTCTATCAGAGGGAAAGAGCGTGACATTATCGGGCAGTCGAAGTTTCTTGGTGATCCTGCTGGCAGCATCGTGATTTCCTGCCACAATGAACACCGGGATTTCGGCATTACGGAGTTTGGTCAGTTGAGAGACAAGGTAAAGGCCGGTATTGTAGTCCTTCCAGTCCCCGTCGTAAAGATCTCCCGCAATCAATAAAAAAGCGACCTTTTCGGAAATGGCCAAGTGAATAAGATTTTCAAATGCCCGACGCGTCGCTTGACGGAACTCTTCAACCGGAGCACCTTCATATAGATCGAGATTATGGAGTGGACTGTCCAGGTGTATGTCAGCAGCATGTAAAAAGGTCAGCATAAAATCTCCGACGATTTAAATAAATTGATAACACGATAATTTTTAAGTCTCAAAAATAATGCCTATTGCTCAACCGAATAGGGGTTTAAAAACTGCCTTCTCCAAAGAAGTTTCTTATCCACTTCATTCAACTCAGCTTCTTCACAGACGGCTTCCCAATGCTGTTCGATAGCGGCAGTCAGGTTACCGAATATTTCGCGGGCTTCTTCCTCAGAAAGAAGGAAGTTGTGCGCGGTTTCAAGACATGTTTTGAGTTGGCTTAGATTGTTGTTGCCGGATATGAGCATGGCCTGTGAAGCCTCATTGCCTGTGCGACCTTGCGGACAAATGTCATAGCCAGGGGTCAGGGTCAGCGCTTTGCCGTCCCAAAACGCCGCATGGTTTCGCGCATGATCGTCGGTATTGCCGCACAGAATATTGAAGACGAGCCGAGAGAACAGCTCTTTCAGCGTATGCTTCGGATCGGTAAAACGGTGGCGGACAATTTCGGATAACGTTTCATAGCTGGCATACCGCGCCATCATTTCATCAAAGCGAAGCAGAGTTAGGGCGGAGACCATGGCTTTTCGTGCCCACTTATCACCTTTTGGCACGCGGTCAAAGCGCTCGATCAAGAGTACGTCTTTGTTTGCCGATTTAGCCAGTTCTACTGGCGCAGCATTCAGCCCGGCCAATTCAGCCAACCGCATGGCGATGAATTCAGCTTTAACGACGCTGTACAAATCGGTGCTGGATGAAAACTTGGCCACGTATTTTTTGCCTTGGTCTTGAATTAAGGCTTTAGGACGAGCACCGCCGATAGAGCTGG
>Ga0307423_1002546_pt1 | contig 10102 bp, 6 predicted proteins | sample SalMarWE160310MG_FD_202154 | JGI IMG/M metagenome (GOLD analysis project Ga0307423, IMG submission 202154) | Salt marsh sediment microbial communities from the Plum Island Ecosystem LTER, Massachusetts, United States - WE1603-10 | ecosystem: Environmental > Aquatic > Marine > Intertidal zone >... | reverse complement strand
TCCAGAAATGAGCAGTTTTTTCGATGAGCAAGGCCGCACAAGGGTTTCTGTTGAGGCGTACACGTCGTACTCCGCAGACAGAAACTCGCGGAGAACGCAGCTCATCGGAAAAAGGGCCATTTATGGATGGACACCGGCCAAGGGGGCAATTGACACCCAGACGACTTTATCCTATAGTGCCTACGTGAAAATGGACATCTGCCTTCCTCGAAGGGCTTTGAAGCGCCTCGGAAAAAAACCTTTTCTCAGATCAAGTTAAGGCGTCCCCCCTCCCTGACGGCGGTTCCGCTTCACGGCAGGGCTTCGCAGGCGCGGAGGGAACCGGTCAACTGAATGGGCTCAGAAAACGATCCTACCATACAAGCCAAGGCAGGCAACGGACCTTCTTTCTGGAATGCCTGGTTTCAAGAGAACGCCATACAGACCCCGGGTCTCACCGGCGCTTCACGGGAAATCTACTCTCTGGTCCAAGAACTCTCAAAAAATCTGGCCGTCTTTTCGTATAAACAACACATGCCCTGTCTTTGGGTCGTTTTCGTGGGAGGAACAGGAACGGGAAAATCCACCCTTTTTAATGCTTTTTGCGGCAGGCCCCTCAGCGCGACAGGGGTAGAGCGCCCCAAAACCGTCGGGCCGGTCCTTTATGCTTATCGCGGCTGTCCTGTCGAACGGCGTTTTCCATTTGAATCGGTTCAGGTGCAGCGTCGTCTCCCGGAGCAAAGCGACGCTGGGCCGGCCACGGGGGGCCCCGGCCATATGCTGATTCTGGAACACGAGCGAGATGACTTGTCTCATCTCGTTGTCGTGGACACGCCCGACCTTGATAGCGTGGAGGCCAAGAACCGGGAGATGGCCGAAGATCTTTATCGTATTTCCGATGCCGTTGTTTTTGTGACCAGTCAAGAAAAGTACGCAGATGATGTCCCTTACCAATTCTTTCTTAGAATTATGCAGGATAAAAAACCGTGCTTTTTCCTACTTAACAAAATGCAAGAGCCCTTGACCCGGGAAGAAGTATTGCTTGTGCTTCAGGGCAAGGGCATCTCATCCGTCATGGAAAGGGTATGGCTGATCCCCTATGCGTCGGTTCAGCCTTATCAGCAGGTCTGCGAGGATCCGGCCTTTGGCGGTTTTCGCGACACCTTCATCGGGGAACTCTCGTCGGATCGTATGGAGGCTTTGCAGGAGAGTCAGCATAGGTGGCGCGCCGAGATTCTGCAAAGTCAGGTGGATCGGCTGCTGGCTTTGTTGGAGCAAGAAGACCGGGCGGCCGGAAGCTGGCTTGCGGAGCTGGACGCGCTGTGCAAAGCCACGTGCCATGACCTCATAACAGAAGAAAAAAAGGGGTTCACGGCTGAAAGCCGAAAACACATCCAGAGGGAAATCAGGAGGCTTTTTGCAAAATACGATGTTCTGGCCAAACCTCGCCGGTTTGTCCGAGAGATCTTTCTCGCGCCGTTGCGTGTCTTTGGATTGTACATGGCGACCACCAAAGACGGGCACAAGAACGCCCTTTCAAAGGTCCGGGAAAGAATTGACTTCGCGCCCGTCATTTCGGCTGTCGAGAAGTTCAATCGGTTGGCCCTTGAAACCCTCTCTCCCTCGGACGAAACAGCGCCGGTTTTTAAGGCCCTTCGGCAGCCCGGGGTCGTGCTCACCGACGAAGAGATCAAGGCGCGTGTCTGGCGCGAACAGGATCTCCTTCATGTGTGGCTGCAAGAAACCTTTCAAACGCTCTCCCGGGGTCTTTCAAAACAGAAAAGATGGGGCATTTACTCAACCTCCGTTCTGTGGGGGATTTTGATTCTGTCTTTTGAAATTGCCGTAGGCGGCGGTTTCACCGTGATCGATGCGGTTCTCGATTCTGCCCTGGCACCCTTTGTCACCAGGGGTGCCGTAGAACTCTTCGCCTACCATGAAATACAAAAAACGGCCCGGGAGCTGGCGCAGCGCTACAAGAGAGGACTTCTTTCCGTGGTGGATTATCAACGAGAAAAATATCGGCAATGCCTCGGGGCTTTCATGGCCCCGGAAAAGACCATGGACGCCCTGAGACAATTGCAGTCTCACATTAGAGATTGGGAATTCGAACCCGTCAAGGTGCATTTAGACCGATAAAGTGAAGGAGAAGATGACATCCCGTTTGATGAGAGATGTTGCGTTAAGGTGTTCACTATGATGCATCCTGTGGAGTCGCTGCAGAAGGCCCTTGACGATACCATTCGTCTTGTGGATCAGGGCCCTTTTCTCTCTTTCACCTTGGCAGAAAAGGCGTCGCTGCGAGGTGAAGCGACGGATCTTGCAGATAAACTGACTTCCATCGAAGGCGGTTTCCTGACGGTGGGGCTTCTCGGCGGAACAGGCGTGGGGAAATCAACCCTGATGAACGCCATAGCCGGCTCTGAGATTGCCTCCACGAGTCACAGGCGCCCTCATACAGACGAGATACTCATTTATAGACACGTCGAAGCAGCGCCGTTACCCACACGATTACTCATGGACGTCCCCTGGCGGGAAATCACTCATCCTGAGAAGGCCATCCATCAAATTCTGCTCTGCGACCTTCCTGATTTTGACAGCCTGGCAGGAGAGCACCGTGATAGTGTGCTCGGCTTCATGGAGCATCTGGACGTCCTGATATGGGTAACGTCTCCCGAAAAATATGCAGACGGTCGCTTTTACGAACTTCTTCAGCAGGTGCCCAAGTCTGAGCAAAACTTCTACTTTGTATTGAACAAAGTTGATCTTCTTTTTGACGGCCAAACGCGGGAAACAGGCTATGAGCAAATGGCGAGCATGGCAGGCCGATTTCGGGAGCACATCAAGAAGACCGGCATAGACGCGCCCATTCTCTACACCCTGTCCTCTGAAGAAGCCCTCGCTGCCGGCGAACTGTCGCCCTGGAACCATTTTCCGGCCTTTAGACAACAGATCTTCCAGCAGCGGAACATGAAACAGATTAGGGCGATCAAGGCAGCCAACCTGGATGTCCAAGTCCAGAGGCTTCTTGCGCGGTTTGAAATGGAAGTGCGCAATTTGAAATCTTTCGAAAGGATTCTTCAGGACGCAGCCGAAGTGTTAAAGAAGGAGCTGGCGCAATGGATTCAGACCGGCCACGACGCGATTGGTTTGTGGCTCGAGGGCCCGATTCGACAAGAGCTTTTGCTCCGGCTGACCTGGCCTTCATGCCTGGTTGGTCCCGGTCGCAGTCTTTCCGCTCTCCTGGACGGATGGGGCGGACGATTCGTAGACCAGCGGGACGGACGCTCAGATTCCGCCCCCTTCATACCGCCGGAGGAGACTGTTGCAACCTTCAGAAGGCGCTTTGTGTGGTTGGAAGACCGGCTTCATCATCACATCTCGCGTGATAATCTCCCGCCGGCATTTCAGGCGTGGGTCCGGGAAGAATTGGATGTCGGCAAAGGAATCGAAGACCTGAAGGAACGCTTTTCCCAGATCGTGGCAGCCCGCCTTGGGGCGCGTCTTTCACCCTCTTACTGGCGATTTCAATGGATTCAGGTTTTGACTTATTTTTTGCTTCTTGCCTGCTTTCTTTTCGCCATTGGCAGTGAGACGGCCTGGCAGGGCGTCCTCGAAAATCCCGGCGCGCGCACGATCCTTCCTCTTGTCCTTTCCGGAATCCACACCCTGTTCAGCGTTAAAGGGCTCGCCGCCCTGGGAAGCTATGTCATACTCAATCTCCTTTTTGCGCTCCGGTTCTATCGCCGTTACAGAAGGCTTCGGGACAAAGCAGTGGAGAAAATCACAGCCGCTATGGGGGTCGAAATAGGCCGGCTGTGGGAAGAGGCATTAGCCGCCACGTTTGACCAGCTGGATCAGCTAAGAAAGGAGACACAGGCCAGGATCTCGGCTATCTCAAATTTGCGAGAAAAATGACCTATCCTTGAGGGATGCGCAGGGTGAAGCTTGTGCCTTTTCCCAAATCGCTTTGACACTCGACCGTGCCGCCATGGGCTTCCACGATTGACTTGACGATCGAGAGACCCAAACCGGTGCCCTTCTCTCCCTTGGTTGTGAAGAACGGATCGAAAATCCGCTGCAACGCATCCCGTCGAATCCCCGTGCCTGTATCCTTGACTTTGATGAGAAGGAACCCTTTGTCACTGCTCCCATCAATCCTGATGTTTCCGGAACCGGTTATTGCCTCCAAACTGTTTTTTACCAGGTTGTTCAGCACCTGGTACATGAGGTGACCGTCAACATGAATGGCGGGCAGTTGAGACGGCCAGCGAAGTGTAAGACGAACACCTTGTTTTTCAGCATTCGACCCGTGGACAAACATAATGTCTCGAATAATGCTCTCCACGGGCTGTCGGGCCAAATGCAGTTCGGATTCTTTTTCAAACCGCAGCGAATCAAGCATGAACCGCTTGACTCTTTGTGACTCCTTTTCAAGTATGGTGACAGCCTTTTCTGCCCTAGGGCTGAGCCTTTCCTTTTTCAAGGTTGACAAAGTCAATCCCACATTATTGAGAAGATTTCCTACCTCGTGGGTCACTTTGCTCGAAACTGAACCGGACAACGACGCTTCCCTGACCTGGGCATGGTCCCTGGGTCTCCCCACCGGTTCGTTGATGAGCTTTTTAGACGATTCGGTCATGTGAGTAAAGAAATGAAGCTCCCCGCCGCCCCGCTAAGACGGGATCTCCACTTCGTTCCGACAAGCAGCGGGGTATTGAAACTTTAATAAAGAAAAATAACTGCCAAACACCGGATTCTATCGATCGACACGCGTTTACGAGGGTATTCCTGGGAAGAGCAAAAGACGTGCCGAAATGGAGACCTTCACGAACCTGCGGGAAGCCGCATGAATTCTCGCCAATGAGGAGAGGTTCGAACCAACACGGCTCCACAAACTGGATTGTTGATGCCCTCGGCTTGACCCCGGCAAATAATAGAAGACTGTGGACGTGCTGGGATTACAATGAGGGTTGTGATGACAAGTTGAGTTGTAAGCTTACTCAGCCGTCTTCTTGTTGACGAAAAGACTTTGACGTGCGACATCTGATATCGCAGTAACCGCCGCATGCTTGATGATGCGCTCAGAAGAAATCGCGTAAAAGCGCTCACGGACGGCATCGGTTCGTCCCAGAACGTCCACCTTGTACTGACTTTGCATCTCTTTTTCGACAATAGACGGGGCTGCAAAGATTCCGTCACCATGCTGGCCGAATTCTTTTAGGAGGGCACTATCCTCGAATTCGCCGACAATCACCGGTGTGACGTGCAGAGTCTCAAACCACCTCTCCAGCGATTGCCGCAACGCCGTCCTTTCCAGGGGCAGCAGTATGGGCGCCCTGTCAAGTGATTTTGGGAAACCCTCTCGAAACGAGTTCGCCAGCTCTGTAACGGCCAGGAATGTAACCCCGCATTCGCCGAGGAAATGATTGTATGCCTTAATCTTCAAACCTCTTTGTACCGGCGCATCACTCAAAACAACATCCAACTTGTGCACAGCCAGCTCGGCAAGCAATCTTTCCTGCTTGTCCTCATAACACACCAGGTGCACGTGTTCCGGAAGGCTGAATGCCGGCTCGAGAATCCTCCGGACGATCAACTTCGGTAGAACATCGGCCACGCCGACCTTCAATGACAGCCGGCCCGCAACGGCACGGCCGCGGATGGTGTCCATCATTTCACGACCGAGGGAAAAGATTTCATCTGCGTAGCGGTAAACCATCCGGCCCAGATCGGTAGGCTCAAGGCCCCGCCCGACACGACGAAAGAGTTTACCGCCCAGCGCCTCCTCAAGCTTGCCCAGCTGTATGCTGACGGTTGACGGCGCAAGGCGCAGTCGCCTGCAGGCCGCTGTCACGCTTCCTTCGTGCATTACGGTCCAAAAATAGAAAAGATGATGATAATTTAGCCATTCCATAAGTCAAATCCTCATTTTGCTAATTACGAATGAATATATCAATATTTTCTAGTGGATCAAACTGTTTTTTCGCATTATTCTCTTTCTCGCCATTCGTGTGAAACGGGTAAAGGATATTCCGTTGAAGATCGACAGGCTTATTCGACAGCTTGAGCCATATGGAACCTTGACCGCTGGGGGTCATTAGCGGCCCGTGAGGGCTTGACCCCACTGATGGAGGGAGGTGACACAAGCATGATGGAATTTCCGTGGCCAGAGTGGATGGAATGGGTGGTCACCGGGGGAGCGACTGCCGTTGGTGTTGTTGCATTACAAATTATTAGCCGTTTCCAAGGGCCGGAGAAGTAAGCCGGCCAGCGCAGTCTGCTCGTGCAGCCCTATCCGATTGTGCCGAGCGAAGATTTGATAGGCGATGCCTTCATACGGCACCCCAGAAGTGCGGAGTCAGAAATGGCTCCGTTTTTTTGTGTGTGGCCTTTGCGTCAAAAATATGGCGCGCCCGGCCCGACTCGAACGGGCGACCTACGGATTCGAAGTCCCGTTTAATCTTCAATGCTATCGGTAAGCCCAATCCCGGGCAACCATCCCCCTTCGCTAAAGCTACGGCGCGACAAGCTGGGGGGTTGCCCCTACAAATGAGAAACGATTGACATTGTCCGATGTCGTTCATCGGTTCAAATCCTGGACAACAAAATTGTATTCAGATGGGTTTAAACAACGCGGTTGGCTGCCATTTTCGGGGCAACTGTAGCAACGAAATTACTACGAACATGTCATTAGAAATAACGTTGAGAATCCAGGGAACGACATGGAAACGGGCACGGGGCGCCGTGCCCACGGGGATACGCTGACTGCCTGCCCCAGGGTTGGACCCTTACCAGGCTTTGATTTATGACCTTATCCAGCATAGGACCAACTTTACGATCTTGTCATACTGTCCTGAAAAAAGAAGAGCCAGAAATCCCCGGGATCTTAATGCCGAATCTTGATCTGACTTTCATGCAACACTACGGCCTTTTCATCCGTATTTAATCCACAAACAAAAAGCGTTGGCTTTGAAGCAGTTTTGGCACATGAGTTGCAGAAATCTATACTTCATCGGAAATGAGCAAACCTCTCGAAGGGTCGGGATGCAGGGTTCCAGGTGCACGTCCGGCAGACAGTGCAAAAACAAAGGGGATATCAGGTCTTGAATATTGACAAAATACAATGTTAAAGACCTGAGCCTCCCGTTCTTATAAGCTAAATCGTTGTAATAATTGCTTTCTCTGTATTCTGATGATCTGTGAGCCAGGTTCATCGAGTCTTAACAAACCCCTGCAGAACGAACAACGCATTACAGATACTACCAAGATCCGGGGAGGACAAAATGAAGCGGCAAACCATTAGTGGGAAAACCGTATTGGGAGGGTTGACTGTTGTGTTTTGTCTTGCCGTTGCCTCAACAGCTTGGGCCAAGGTCACGGGGACACCAGATGCGTGCAGTTATAGCCTTTGCCACGACATGCACGGCGCACCCCCGAATCTTCTTAAGTCAGAGTATGAAGGCAACCAAGGATGTGTCAACTGCCATTCTTCTGGCACCTCATCCACCACATATAATCTTACCGATGGAGTGAACACTGTGATGGTCCCTGTTGTTCTCTACACGGGAGCCACCGCCCCGACCGAGTACCTGGCCGGCGGCAACTTCTGGTGGGTACAAACAGAGGATTCAAAGGGACATAACATATTTGGCAGCAACCCGGAAGATGTACTGACCAGTGGTGCACCTGGAATTAGCCATGGTGCGGGATGCTCATGGCCTGCTTCATGCCACTTTAACTTTGACCAGACCAATACGCTGGCTATGCCCGGCTTACAAGGCAGGCAGGGCTGCACTAAGTGTCATATGCTGACGGATGACATGGACTTTAATGCCCCTAAAGGTTTTCATCATGCCGATGATACCGTGGACCCCATAGTCGGAGGTAATTTTCAAGACCCACTGACCGACCAGGACTTCGATGGCTTCTTCCGCTTTCTTCATGGTCATCAGAGTGGGGATAATCACGGTGTTTGCGGGATTGAAGACCCCGACTGGCAGGCCAGCTCCGGTTCGGGCGACCACAATGAATATCTCGGATATCAGAATGCGCTGGCCTCTACCGGAGGCCTTTCTGTGACCGGCCACACTGTAACCAGCTTTTGCTCCGGTTGCCACGGGAACTTCCACATCCAGGAGTGTTTGCCCGCACAACAGCCGCCCTGCTACGGAGACTGGACCCGGCACCCTGCAGGGGCGGTTTTGTCGGATTCTGGCGAATTTTCCAATGCCTTTGGCGCAGGAGGTACTGGTACGGGCACATATGATCCGGATGTCCCGGTGGCACGTCCGAGTCTCAGCTCGGTTAGCAGTGACGTTAACCTGGACACAGACCTTGTAAGCTGCCTCTCCTGCCACCGTGCCCACGGGAGCCCCTATCCCAAGATGCTGCGCTGGGATCCTGCAGATATCAGTCAGGGTGGAAGGTGCGTTACCTGTCATACCGAAAAAGTGACCGGCACTAGCGGGCAGTATCATTACGCAAACGAGGGAGACTGCAATGTGTGCCACACTTCACACGGAGACGGTGCTCCTGACTACGGCCCAGATGAGAACATGCATTTGGTAGCGCAGTCCGTGACCACACCCAGCAGTGGCGATAAGCCTGTGGTATTTACCGCCGAGACGGGAACCAACTCCCTTGCCGACGGTGATGCCACCTATGATGGTATCTGTGAGGTGTGCCATACCCAGACGGATTATTATCGGAACAACGGCTCAGGAACCGAACATCCACTGTATACTCTTGGTGTGCCTGTTGATCCGGATTGGGACTGTACGGCATGTCATTCACATCGAAACGAGTTCTGCCGCGCGGCGAATCAAATCCACGCCACCCACTTCGTCAGTGACCCAGGCCCGCACTTTCCACAGAATGAAACCGGATGTTACTACTGTCATGCTGACGGGCGACTTCAATGCGCGGATGACGTGTTATTTGACAACTCCGACCCTAAGTCTTTGGCTGAAACAACCATATGCGCAAGCGCTTTGTGTCACACGAATCCTTAGGCTGGGCAGCCATGGCAAAGGCGAGCTGAGCTTGCCAACAAAATCGAGTCTTGAAACTTGCTGTGTCATGAATTTGACAACAGGGCCATTCTAAAATCGTCTTGGGGGCCGATACAGAGTTTTGTGTCACATTCCAAGACCTGACGCGATATTTCAGGAAAATTTTTCTCAGACAGAGTAGCAAACGCCCGTCGCCTTATCCGAATTCTCCTTGTATCCTACCCTCATTGTTTATAAGATCGCTCCTAAAAAAACCGGAACGATAATGCCCTGTGCCTCCCAGAGATTTCAAATGTAAACAATGCGGCAACTGCTGTCTGAATCTCGGTGACGCATTTCAGACCTGTGCCACGGACGGGGATATTCGGCTCTGGGATGAAAAAGGACTCGTAGATAGGATTTAGATACAGGGAGCCACTGCCATGAAAGTGATCAACCCAAACTTCCTCGCCCCATGCGGCCTGTACTGCGGGGTATGTGCTGTCCATTACGCCACCAGGGACAACAACCAAAAATTCAAGGACAGACTGGTCGGCGTTTATAAAAAGAAACTCCCCGGCGCTGATGACCTATCCACCGATGATATCCACTGCGAAGGATGTCTGTCCGACAAGCCATTTGGTTTTTGCAAAGAATGCGCAATCCGAGACTGTACCCGGAGCAAAGGGTACGATGGTTGCCACAAATGTGATGATTTCCCCTGCCAGTTCGTTCAAGACTTCCCGATGCCGGTCGGTAAGAAAGTCATTTTGCGGGCGATACCCTGTTGGCGAGAACACGGAACGGAAAAATGGGTCCGTGACGAAGAATCCCGGTATACCTGTCCTGACTGCGGAAGTAGACTATTCAGGGGCGCAAAACGGTGTAACAAGTGCGGGCTGGAGGGACTGGATTTGGATTGATTTTTGATGCTGGCAAAGAGTGGTTTTTCCAACCTGCCTGGAACCGGTGACAAGCAAAACGGGATAATGCCGCGTCGCTTTTTCCATGAATTCTTCAAGTGTTCTGGGTAAATACATTCAGACCTCATGGTTATCGGCTAAATTGCTTTGCGACTGCAATATAGCCGATATCGTAATAATCTGCCAAGGCTCACATGGGGTCTCCTT
>Ga0307423_1002544_pt1 | contig 10110 bp, 19 predicted proteins | sample SalMarWE160310MG_FD_202154 | JGI IMG/M metagenome (GOLD analysis project Ga0307423, IMG submission 202154) | Salt marsh sediment microbial communities from the Plum Island Ecosystem LTER, Massachusetts, United States - WE1603-10 | ecosystem: Environmental > Aquatic > Marine > Intertidal zone >... | reverse complement strand
TCGAGCGAAGCAATTGGCCGCAATGATGAAAAAAATAGAGGCCAAAAAAGAGGAGATACACTCTATAAAAATCGGGATGAAAACCGACCTGGCAGCGCTAGAGGAAGAGCGCGACAAACTCGTCAACGCCGTATTCACTGGCGCTGAATATCGAGAGATCGGCTGCACATGGACGGCTTACGGCGCCGTGTGGCAAATTACGCGCGACGATACCGGCGAGGTTATCGACTCTGCGGTAATCGATGAGGGCGAGCGGCAAGAGCGGCTTTTCGACGGCGAAGATGCCGATTGATTTGACAACCGATAGCGAGAGGTGAGAGATGAGAAACGGATTAATCATAAATTATAAAACGGTCGCAGCGTTACTAGCAAATAGTGATGACAATGACCAGTTTGATTTTTTTTCAACGTTTTGCGCCGAGCTTCGAAAATGCTGCAAAACGCATTTCAATACACAAGCGCAATTATCATTTGTCGCGATGAAGCTTTCGCGCGAGGATAAGGAATTACTCGGTATTTTAGGAATAGGTGATTGACGCCATCCTTCGAGCGTGATAGGGACGGATGATGCACATAGATAAGGCGACATCGATTCAAACAATTTACAGCTCGCATGACGGTCAATGCAGCCTTTCGCCGGGCCTATGTGCGCCGATCGTCGTGCGAGCTGTAAAGTGCTTGAATGGGTGTGATCGTGGATTGGTCTAACGAGCGATACGTCCGGATTTACACCCGCGATTCCATCACTTGGAAGCGTCTCGGATGGAAAGGACAAACCGTGCTAATGCACGTGACGCGTCGATTGGATCGTTCAGGCGTTCTCGATTTGAACGGTGTTAGCCCGTATGAAGCGGTTGAATTGGTAACGGATCTTCCGTCTGAAGTAATCGAAGATGGACTGTCTAAGTGTTTGGAATTAGAGGTTTTCATCGAAGATGACGGCCGTCTTTTGATGCCGAATTATTTACCAGCCCAAGAGGCCGTCGCCAGCAATGCAGAGCGCCAGCGGCGTTGGAGATCAAAGAAACGCGGCACCAACAACAGTAACGAAACATCTACCAATAGTAACAAAACATCTACAGACCGTAACGAAAGTAACGTAACGCGTAACGAGAATAACCCCGTGCTTAACCATCCGTGCTTAACCAACCGTACCAACCAATTACCGGATTCGCCCGAATCCGTTTCTCGCCAGATCAAGGAGCTCGAATCCCGGTACGACGCTGACCTAATCCGCGAAACGCGAGACGCTTGCGCCCTGTCGCGCAAATCGGGCCGTATGGCGGACTCCGCTTGGCTTAAGGTGTTAGAGCGGCTTGGCAAACACTCGGTCGACGACGTCGCCGTTTCAGCGCGCACGTTCGTCGATCGCCACGCGGACGGACAGAAGGACGAGAACTATCTACTCGGGATAGTCCGTGGGCAGGGAAAAAAGAAAAAAAGCTCGGGCGGTCTATTCGACAGTGGACCGGTGGAGGAACCCTATTTCGACAATGAGCGCTTCGGTCGACCCGATGGCGCGGAAAGGTAAATCTATCATGATGACCGTGAAAGTGTGGATGAAATTGGATTCATGCGACGAGCATTTTGAAGGAGTTGAAAACACAGGCATAGAAGGCCCATTCTATTGGCTTACTAAGAAAGGCGGTGACATACGCCATCTAATTCCTATCGCCGATATTTATCGAATCAAAGAGGTCGATGACGATTGCGATGACGACGAATAATCAAATCCCCTGCACCGACCTAGATTTAGAGCGCCGCTTCGTTGCAACGAAGATCAACGCGGGAAATCTGATCGCGGGGCACGATATCAGCCCCGACGATCTATGTTCGCCGAAGCTCAACGAGATCTACCGAGCGTGCATATACCTCGACGCCAACCTTGACAAGTGGGGTTACGAAGATCTGGTTAGCGAATTGGAGAAAACTAAAGCGATCGAAAAGGTAGGCAAAGACTACTTGATGAATCTAGCCACGTCATCAAACGAAATAGTACTCAATGTAAAGCCGATGACAGCTCGCTTGAAAACTCTTGCGAACGCGCGACGAAAGCGCGATAAAATGCAGACCGCGATCGCTGCGCTCGAATCGGCAGATTACGAAACAGCGGACAAGGAGATCATAGCATTATCCGAGCTATCAACAATCGGGGATGCATCGCCGATCTATTCGGCGGTAGACCTAGCGCACGAGACGCAAGCGGCGCTTGAATCAATGTTGACCGGTAAGAGCTTGGTTATAAAAACCGGGTTGCGAATGTTTGACCGATTCGCTGGCGGCCTGTTTCCCGGCGGTATGCTGTTGATCGCCACTTACCCCAATATCGGAAAAAGCCAATTGGCGCTATTGATCTGTCGCAAGGTCGCGGAGACTGGGTTACCGACCGGGATACTATCGCTCGAAGACCCTCCGATCCTAACGGGTAGTAGGCTCGCGTCGCATGTTACCGGTCTGTTGTCATCGAAGGGAATGTTCACCGGCGACTATAGCGCGGAGCGTGTTATGGATATGATAGACACGCTAAAAGATAGCATGCCAGCCTTTCGAGCATTGCCGATTTACCTAACGCAATGCGGATCGCACACAACACCCGAGATATTAGACAGCGCTACTAAGCTTATTAAAGAGCGCGGGTGTAAGGTCATCGCTCTGGACTACGCGCAAAGTATTCAGATCGGCGATAAGGCGAAACGACACGAAGCGCTATCGTCGGCAGTCGGTCAGCTCAAAGCGTTGTGCGCGCGCCATTCGGTGGCGCTTATCTGCTGTTCACAACTCACAGCAAACGAGGGCGGAATCTATCGCGAGCCGAGCCCGAACCAACTACGCGACACTCGCGATCTGTGGCAGATGACCGAGCAGATGCTAATGTTATGGAAGACATTGGTTGAATCTCCTACAATGTGGCGCTTGACCAAGAGCAAGATCGGCAACGTGGGAATAGGCGGCATAGTAAAAATAAACACCGTAACAGGCATGTTCGATGACTTAGGAGACAAGAGCAATGATCAACGAGAAGAAACCGGCAGACACTACCACGAAACCAAAAATGATTACGATTAATCCGCGTTGCGTAGTGCCAGAAATCAGCTACCGCGTATTAGCTGAATCAACGCTAGAGGCAATGTCAGGATGGATCGGGTTAACAAACGATGGCGATGCACGGCAAATACTGATAGACCTAAGAGATGCGGTTTTCAAACGAGCTGGTGAGCGTTTAAACGGCTTAGGAAAATGACGGAGGTGAAGAAATGGTAGTAAAGATAGACAAACATGGTCATTTGTATATAAACAGAAAAGGCGGCTGGCTGGTACAAAGGTGCCCATGGACAGCAGACGAGGACGGCGAGTGCTGTAGATGCGGCGACTGGTGTCCACATTTTTCTGAACCAGTGTCTTATTACCCGGAATACAAAAAATATACTATAGTGATATGCCATAATAAAAATATAAGCTGCGACAAGCTGATCGACGAGCGCGGGGATAAAGCAATTAAAGAAATGGAGGATGTTTGCTGGCATCGCAACTGTGCGGAGACGCCGGTTCCTGAAACAAAGAAAAAGCTTTTATTGCGGAAAGAGAATGGTTTCGTTGTAACAGGTGCTTTTCACACGATAATTAATGATCATAAATATTACTCAGTAGATACCCGTGGAACTTGGTACGATGATGTTATATCCCACTGGATGGAAATCCCGGAGGTAGAGGAATGACACTGAGCGAATTTGTTGAACAAGAGAAACATAGACTTGATAAATTCAAGTCGCATTGGGAAAACATGCAGCAATCCGAACCGGGCAGCTATCCAGAGGAGGAAAACCCTGGGTACTGGTTGGAGTCGTATCGTTATTTTTCTGATTTGTTTATGGAGGTAGAGGAATGATACAACGAGAGCGAGAGCAAAGAAAAATCAAAGTTGGCAAGGCCCTTTACAAACGCTATCGAGCGATGCGCGAAGCGTCACGCGGTATAAATAGCAATTATGCGGCTGGCGAAGCGCGCGAGTTGCATTACAAAATTTTCTATTCGAACTATCATCCGTCTTCGGGTGAAGAGACGGTAGTAGTACCACACCCGATATTGGTTTCATAAGATTTATTGAAAGGAACATCAATGGACACAATTGAAACGTTGATAAAGGCGAGAGAGCTTGAGGCGTGTAAAGCAGCCATCCAATGGCTGGAATCGTTGCCGCCCGATGCTGACCCGTGGGCTGAGTGCGAGCGAGGCGATTGGATGTTATGGTTCGCCGCAATGCTAGAATATGATCGCAAGCTAATCGTCACCGCCGCGTGTTGTTGTGCGCGGTTAGCGTCACCGTTTGTCCCCGATGGTGATGCCCGGCCGCGCATCGCTCTTGAAACGGCGGAAGCGTGGACGCGTGGAGAGGCGACGATTTGGGAGGTTGGAAGAGCCTATCCCGCCGCTGACGGAGCCTATCCCACCGCCGCCAACGCCGCCTATGCCGCCCCCGCCAACGCCGCCTCTGCCGCCCCCGCCAACGCCGCCGCCAAAGCCGCCTCTGCCGCCCCCGCCAACGCCGCCTATGCCAACGCCGCCAACGCCGCCGACTACGCCTCCTCTAGACGAAAAATCCTAACGCAATGCGCTAACATCGTGCGCGAGATCATACCTAAAATAGATAGATAGATTTATGGAGTCCTGAAAGGTACGTGGTGTATCAATGAGGCATAAAAAGACAGACAGCGAATCTTGTCGGTGCGATAGTGTTGATCAAAGTACATCGAGCACTCCGGGAGAAGCCGAACCCCGTGCGCGGCGGCGCGCCAGGACTCCTACCCTTTATCCTACCGAGGACGAAGAGCAAATAACACTCGCGGTTTACCTCAATCGTAGGTTTGGCCGATATGGTTGGATACACGTACCGAATCAAAGGTGGGCGAAGGTACAATATTTGAAGAAGCTATCGGCGATGGGAGTAAAAAAAGGCTTCCCGGATATTTTGATCTTTGAACGTGTTCCTTACCCGGACAGTGGTGATACAATTCGATTCGTTGGAATGGCAATCGAATTGAAGAGGCAAGAAGGCGGTAGGCTATCGAACGAACAAGAGGACTGGATACTTCTATTACAAGAGCAGCATAGTTGGTTTACAACAGTTGCTTATGGCGCACAGGACGCAATAAACAAAATAAAGGAGATATACGGAAAATGAACCAGCTTGAAATAACCCAACGATCCGAACGCCGCCTGAACGCGGCGTTCAATAGCGTCATTGTTTTACTGATCCTATCGGTATTATTTTATCTAATGCAGCAATGCGACGCAGATCAGGTACGGGCGGAAGACAATCTACCACTGCGCCTCGTGCAATGCGTTCGCGCTGAATGCGATGAGTGCGACGTAAACCCGCGCGAGAAAGATGCGATAGCGTGGGTGCTGAAAAAACAGGCGCAGAGAACGGGGCGCACGCTGCTCGCTCAGACGATGGCCTACTGCGCGGTGTTCGATCGCCGCAACGCGAGAGCACTATCTATCTGGTCGAGCACATTCGATGCGCCGAAACATGGTAGCGCAAAATGGTGGTCAGAAACGAGGCGATGGTCGACGCGGTTCTTACACAAGCCACCGCCGGACCCTCTTCCTCGCGCGATGCATTGGGGGGGCAATATGGATATTCATAGAGCTGTTAAAATGGGATGGAAGCGCGTGGCTGGGCCGCCCGAATATTCAAATACTTTTTGGTCGGATTTGTAAAATGACCTCCACGGAGAAACACTTAATCGAACTATTACGGTTCATAACGCAATCCACAGAGCAATATATTCGAGCCGAGATTGCGCAAGGAAAAGAGAACGCGCCGCCGAGGCATGAGCTATTCACCGCGCGCAAGACGATCAAAAAACGGATACTGTATCTAAAAGCGCGGATACAGGATTTTTTAGACGGGAAGGTGAGCGATGAGTAGAATCTATGTAAAATGTATTATCAATCCGCCGGATGACGAGCATTGCTTGAATCCAAAAAGCAGGCGGAAGTTTGAGCACTGTAAGTTTATGAACTGGATGCCGCGACGAGATGATATAAAATATAAATGCGATATCTATCAAAGGAAGCTTTATAAACGCAAAGACGGCACCATAAAGCGCCCGAAGTTCTGCCGGGATAGCGAGGTGTAAATGAGAAACGATATTCTAAACGAAAGGAGTAGTCAATGTTCGTAAAACAAATAAATCTATCAAGTGGAGAAAAGGCAACGGTAGGCGGTTGGTTTCAGCCACCGATTGACCTAAACGATTACAGCGATCGGCATGAAAAGGTCCGTAGAGTCCTAAATCGCGGAAATGGCGCGGTCGAGACTTTTCTTACCAAGGCTTCAGAAGGTGACCTACCAGGGATAATCGATCTGCGCTCGAAGTTCCCGCCGATTCGCAACCAGGGACAACTCGGGTCGTGCGTTGCGTTCGGCGTCGCATCATTGTTCGAGTACCACGCGCTGAAAACGCAGGGCAAATATACCCCGTTATCAGAGCGAGCCCTTTATAAATCTATGAGGTTTTTAATGCAGCTACGCGGCGACTCGGGCGGCTATGTTCGAGCTGGCATGGGCGCGGCGAAAGCGCTCGGGATTCCGCCGGATAGATATTGGCCGTATGACGTCGCGCGATTCGACGATGAAATACCCGCGATCGTGCAGAATATCGGCGAGAACTTTTCGGGCATCACATATCTACGTCACGACGCCGGGGCGAATACGCCGCCGGTATGCGCGTTGCTGTCGGCCAAAAAATACCTCGCTGCGGGATTCCCGTTCGTATTCGGGGTCTACGGTTTCCAATCGTTCGATTCGGGCGAGAAGGGCAAAATACCGCTACCAGGGCCTACCGAATCGGCGCAATGGGGTCATTGTGTCGCCGGTGTTGGATACGACGATCAAATCGTAATATCGACAGGCGACGGCAAGGCGACGACGCAAGGCGCAATCATATTCCGCAACTCATGGGGCTCATCATGGGGCTTGAAAGGTTACGGTTATCTGCCCTATGAGTACTTCTTACGGCAGTACGCGACCGATATGTGGACCGTGATCGATGCCACCTGGCTCGATTCCGGGCTTTACGGTTTTTAGACCTATGCAGGGTGCGCGTAACGGCAACGCGGCGGGTAGAGATTCCATACCTCTCTGACCATTACCCCGTTATGCCGGTTCGACTCCGGCCCCTGCTACTTGTTATAAAAAGGATAAAAGCAAATGAAAAACCAAAAAGATAGTCAATTTGGAAAACGGCCGGGTAAGCGTTTGCGCGGCGATCCGGAAGCCGTAACCAAAGCGCTTCTTAAGATACGTTCGAAACATGGGAAGCTCACCACACAGATCGTGCTCGACGAAGCGCGAAATAGGAGGTCGCCACTACACAATGAATTCGAATGGGATGACACGGTCGCGGCCGAGAAATATCGCCGGTATCAAGCGGCAAGTCTAATAACCGCGATAAGCATTCGAGAAGTCAATAAGCCCGATTCGGCGCCGGTAAGGATGTTCATCGGATATTATACCGACGATGGCGATCACGAATACCAGCCTAGAGAGATTGTGACACAGTCACAAGATCTCTGTAACCGCGCACTGGCAGCGGCGCTAAAAGAACTCGAAGATCTACGAGCAAAGTTCGAAGAGATCAAAGAGCTGGCGTCAGTTTGGAAAGAAGTTGATAAGGTAAAAAATCTAGTAAAAAAGTTGCACGATGATTATAGTTGTGCTAAATAAAGCAGGCTTAGCAGGCGCCGCGGAGCATAGCCGAGTCAAGCTCAGCGCAGTCGGCTCAGCAAACCCAACCCAAGCAGGCATAGCGGAGCGAAGCAAAGTTGAGCTAAGCGAAGCCTAGCAAACCCAAGCAGGCGCAGCGGAGCCCAGCGGAGCGAAGCCAACCCAACCCAAGCAGGCGTAGACCAGAGAAGCGGAGCAAAGTTAGGCCAAGCGTAGCAAAACCAAACCAAGCAGGCAAAGCACAGCAAAGCTAAGCTCAGCATAGTCTAGCCCAGCGAAGCGAAGCAAACCCAAGCAAGCAAAGCAAAGCAGTAAAAACCGTAGTAATAATAACAAAACCAAAAAGGATAAAACCATGAAAAAAGTAAAAGCAACAGAACAAAAAACCGTAGACATCAGCGCGCCGAATATGAGGACGATCGAGACAACAATCACCGGCACGTCGCCGTATATATCGAATAAGTTTTCGAACAGAATCAAGCAAGGCATGATCGAAGACCAATCGAAAGGCGGCGAGGCCAAGCGCACGAAGAAAACCGCCAAGGATTTTGATAAGCTTTGGAAAGAGGCGGTTCATTATTCAAAGGCCGGGTGGGCCGGGATTCCCGCAACCTCGTTTCGTCAGGGGATGATCTCAGCGTGTAGATTGATCAACTTCAAGATGACGCTGGCGAAAATGTCGATATTTATCGAGCCGGACGGGTTTGACGCGGAAGATGGAACGCCGCTTGTGAAGATCTCGAAAGGCACTTTCAAAAAGCAGGTCGCAGCGGTACGGGCAAAAGACGGGACGCTTCTACTCACGGCGCGCGGATATCTTGATCCCGGATGGCAGGCGAACGTTCGCATCACCTATGATGCTGACCAGTTTCGCGAAGAATCGGTCGCGAATCTTTTGCTGCGTGTCGGTAAGCAGGTAGGCATCGGCGCGGGTCGACCTGATTCGAAAACCTCAAGCGGAATCGGCGCCGGAATGTTTTTGCCGCAAATGGCTAAACAAAATAGAGGTCGCAAATAGGCTAAGCAGGCTTAGCCGAGCGAAGCAGAGCTAAGCCCAGCCAAGCGAAGCTGACCCAAGCAGGCAAAGCAAAGCAAAGCGAAGCAAAGCCCAGCCAAACCAACCCAAGCAGGCAAAGCAAAGCAAAGCGAAGCAAAGCCCAGCCAAACCAACCCAAGCAGGCAAAGCAAAGCCCAGCTTAGCGGAGCGAAGCGCAGCTGAGCGAAGCGAACCCAAGCAAGCAAAGCAGCAACAACTTTCTTAACTTATCTTATAATCAATAAACAACAACCGAAAGGACAACAAAATGAAACCAAAAAAAATAGACATAGGATGCGAAGCCATTGATTCGATCAGCGGCTTTCGCGGAACAGTGATAGCGATTATCGAGTATCTCTACGGAGAAGGTAGAATAGGGATACAGCCAAAGGGATTACACGAAGGCAAGCCGATCGAAACACAATGGTTTCCGTACGAGCAATGCACCCACGCGGATAACTGCTGTCTAACTCCGGGCGAATTGGCTCGCCGAGATCGGTTGGCCGAGCTCAACGCGATTATTAAATTTATAGAGCATGATTGTAATGCAAATGCGGATACCGATATAGGTGAATGCTTCCGCGCGCTAATCGAGAGTATCTCACATGGATATCACGAGAAATATTTAGCGAAGGATGAACCGCCCGAAACGGAAGCGCCGAAAGAAGACGGCATTCAGGAAAAAACGTGTGTCGCATGTAAATACGAAACAACACCTTATTTTCAGTATCCATGTTATGAATGCTCTGGCCCTAATAACCATGCATTATGGGAACCGAAAGAGAAATAAGGAAATGTCGAAAATGATGATCGAAATAAAGGGAATAATAACAATAATCAAGGCGGCGAACGAGATGGGGGCGAAGCGGGTTGAGATCGACGCGGATGGTTCGGTCGCGATTGAGTGGCCAGAATCCAATTCGGTTATGATATCGAGTCCGTACATCTATATTCCACCAGATAGAGCCGAACCGAAAAACACTTGTCCCACCTGTAAATACCTATCAAAAGCTAACGAAGATTATCCGTGTTCTGGATGCCTGGTATATACATTATGGGAACCGAAAGAGAAATAATCCATAACCATATTGCTGACGTCAGCAATATGGTCAGCAAAAGGAATGAAAAATGATCATAGGATATTGTAGTGAATGTAAAAAGCCGTTTGTCTTGATTGAGCGCTTTCATTCTCTCGGACTACGCGAAGTAAAAACGAAATGCCCGTTATGCGGTGAGCAAATAAGCTGCGCCGTAGAGCGTATTCGTACAGAGAGAGAAAACGACGGAGATGTATTAGAGAGCGTTTTCAAAAAAAAAGAAAGTCAAATCCTCAGACTAGATT
>Ga0307423_1002543_pt1 | contig 10117 bp, 10 predicted proteins | sample SalMarWE160310MG_FD_202154 | JGI IMG/M metagenome (GOLD analysis project Ga0307423, IMG submission 202154) | Salt marsh sediment microbial communities from the Plum Island Ecosystem LTER, Massachusetts, United States - WE1603-10 | ecosystem: Environmental > Aquatic > Marine > Intertidal zone >... | reverse complement strand
AGATGCCGCCGCGCGGATGCGAACCATCGCCGCACTCTTGGAAAACGATAAGCTGAAAGCTTCACGCGATGTGCTGCGCTTGCTGGCGGATCTTTTGCCGCCGGATCGTATGGCTATGAGCTCGGAAGTTGAAAAACTCGCGCTTTACGCGCTGGGAAAAGGGGAAGTGACAATGGAAGATGTGCGTGCCGTCATCGCCGATGCAAGTGGCGCCGAAATGGATGATTTGGTGCAAGCTGTGGCAGGAGGGAATCCGGCGGGTGCAACCTCGCTGTTCGACCATCTTGTGGCCGAGCAAGCCTCGCCTGTCGCGCTTTTACGTGCGCTACAACGGCATTTCATGCGTCTGCAATTGGCCCGCAGTTTCATGGATCGCGGCGCCAGTGCGCAAGAGGCCGTTAAAAAATTGTCGCCGCCCGTTTTTTGGAAAGCCGTGGAACCGATGACACGGCAATTGGCCCGTTGGTCTTCGCAGCGCCTTGAAGCGCGCCTAAGTCAATTGCTTGAGGCGGAAGCCGCCATCAAGCGCACGGGCACACCGGACATTGCGCTAACCGCCCATTTGCTGCTCAACATCGCCGCCAAAGGGTAGGGCACGTTTTATGATCCTTTGGTACATCATCGGTTTTGTTTTGCTCCTTATCGCGTCATGCGAATATTATGCCTTTAAAACGGGCGTACCGACGGTGACGTCTTTTCCTTCGGCCCGAAAAAAGATGATCGCCCTTTTGGTGGCGGAAGCCGTGCAGCATAAAGGCGATGCCCCGTTCACCATCCTCGATCTAGGCTCTGGCACCGGCAAATTGACGCTTGAAATTGGCCGCGCGCTACCAGAGGCGATGGTAATCGGGTTGGAAATATCGCTTGTGCCGTTTTTGCTTTCCCGTCTACGCAAGTTTGTCTGGCGCGTGAAAAACGTGACGTATAAACGCGCAGATTTTTGGACCTATGATTTGTCCGGCACAGACGCTGTGACGCTTTATATCAACGGTACTATTCGTGAGCGCATGGGAGCAAAACTGAAAGAAGGCTTGCCGTCCGGTGCGTTCATTGTTTCAAATGAAACGCATTTGCCCGATTGGACGCCCGTTGAAATCCATGAAACAGGCTTATTGAAACTCAAGCTTGTCGTCTATCGGCAGGCCTAATCCTTTATGATCCGATAGGCCCGTCCGATTAGTCCGAGCTCTTTTCTTTGGCTTCCCAAAACCAGAAGGCCCGCCACAACGGATAACACGGAACCCGTAATGACGCCGATGCGAACGGCCGCCAGATTTTCTATGGAAGGAAAGGCCAAGGTTCCAATAAAAAGGCTCATCGTAAAACCGATGCCCGTAAACAACGCCATGCCTGCATAGTGCCGCCAGCTGACTCCGTCCGGCAAGCGGCTGATCCGCAAAACAACCAGAAGATAGCTAAAGGCCATAATGCCCGCCGGTTTGCCCAGAAACAGGCCAAGACAGACGCCCAAAGTTATAGGGTTTAAAAAGAGGTCTGTTCCCAATCCGGCAAAAGAAACACCGGCATTCACAAAAGCAAAGAGAGGCACAATGGCAAACATCGCCCATGGGCGCAGCGCATGTTCCATAACCTCAAGCGGTTTTTCGCCTCGTTCGTTTTTATCCTTCAAGGGAATCAGAAGACCCAAAGCAACACCCGCGAGCGTTGCATGAACGCCGGACTTTAAAACGCACGCCCAGATAAACAGGCCAACGACAATATAGGGCCCTAAATTCGTAACTTTTTTCCAATTCATGTAGGCGGCCAGCGCCAGTCCGGCAAAAGCCAGTCCAAGCGAGAACAAGGAAATTTCCGCCGTATAAAAAAGGGCGATGATGATGACGGCGATCAGATCATCAATGATGGCGATGGCCGCCAAACAGACTTTTAGAGAAGCGGGTATGCGCGAGCCCAAAGCCGCCAAAGCGCTCAAGGCAAAGGCAATATCGGTTGCGGCCGGAATGGCCCATCCGCGCAAAGCCGCGGGGTCGCCTTTGTTGATATAAGAATAAATCAGGGCTGGAATCAAAACGCCGCCCAAGGCCGCTGCTATCGGGAGAAGGGCTTGGGAAAGCACAGCAAGATGGCCTTGCACGATTTCGCGTTTGATCTCCAGCCCGATAAGAAGGAAGAACACGGCCATAAGGCCATCATTAATCCAGAGCAGGAGCGGCTTATCGATGATGAAAGAGCCCGCCTGAAAGAGAACCGGTACATTTTTAAAAAGATCATAAAAATAGGCGAATGATGAATTTTCTAAACCTAGCGCCGCAAGCGAAGCCAGACACAAAAGCAGGCCGGGAAAAGCTTCGGAAGCCAGAAGATTTTGTTTTTTCATGATGCGCCTATTTTGATTTTTAAAAAGGAGCTTACATGTTTTGAAACAGGATTCCAGATTTTAGAAAAAATTTGAAAGGCAAAGAGCCTTTCGTTTTTCTGTGGCATCCCTATGAATGCAAAACGCACCACGGCGTTTTCTGCTGGGTTGATTTAGAATCGTTCTAATTGCCTACTCTCAGATCAAACTGTCGGTGCGCTTCTTTTTGAGTAGGCGGTAAGCGTACGGTTCTCTTCTTTTCCAAAACTCCACGCTTTAAGAAAAGAGGCAACAGGTATTTCTTCTTCGGGCTTCGGCGGCCAGCCCGGATTGTGCCAATAGATATTTTTCTCATCCAAACCGTAAATTAAAACGGCGTGTACAAGGACGCCTTCGGCACCGCGCAAAGCACGCGGGTTAATTTGAACCTCCACATAAGCGCCGTTGCTTAGATGGTGCTCTATATCCTGCAATGTTGCAGGGCGCATTTCTTTCGTAACATCGCTCTCTTTTTCTATGCGATGAAGGCACGCCAGAATGAAATCAAAATCGGGACACTGCTCTATTTGAAGCTGCGTGAATTCTTCGCCATATTTTTCCCGCATATAGTCCCAGCGCCGCGCAAGAAAAGCGCTGTTATCCCATGAAGAAATGTCATGAACGTGAACGCCAGCTTCGATCAATGTTGGCCAGAAGGTCTCAGGCCAAACATATTTGCCTTCTTCTTTGCGAATAATCTTGTCGATTTTTTCAAAGGGCCATAATTGCTCTGGGAAAAAAGTTTCAAGAACCATGCGCCAACAAGCTGGATAGCAATGTCTGTTATCGGGTGTATTGCTGACAAATTTAGGCGGCGGTAAAATCATATGTTTTATTTTTGCAGCTTGCCCAAAACGACGTCGAGCTGATCGAGATCGTTATAGAAAATGGTGAGCGAGCCGGACTCGCCGTCCGTATGAAGCTTGACCTTCAAGCCCAGATTGCTTTGCAGCGCGTTTTCCAAGGCCAAAACATCCGGATCCACGTTTTTCGACACGCGATCTTTTTTTGCAAACTTTCCATCCGAAACTTTTTTGGCCAGCGCTTCGGCTTGACGAACGCTCAAGCCTTTTTTGACAATTTCTTTGGCCAGCTCTTCCGGATTTTTCGCCGTGATGATCGCGCGCGCATGACCCATCGTTAGCTCGCCTGCATTGATCATCACCTTCACCGCATCCGGCAAAGTCAAAAGACGGAGCAGGTTGGTAATGTGCGGACGGCTTTTGCCGACAACTTTGGCAAGGCCTTCTTGCGTGTGAGAAAATTCCTCCAGCAAGCGGCGATAGCCTTCCGCTTCTTCAAGCGGCGAGAGATCCTGACGTTGAACATTTTCGATCAAGCCGACTTCCATCGCCTGTCGATCCGAAAAAGTTCTAATTAAAACAGGCACTTGGTGCAGTCCAGCCTCTTGCGCCGCACGCCAGCGACGCTCACCGGCGATGATCTCGAAGCTGTCTTTTTCATCTTCAATCGCGCGCACCATGATCGGCAAAATCATGCCACGCTCACGGATCGAATTGGCAAGCTCACGAATGGCTTCTTGATCAAAATGACGGCGCGGCTGATAGGCGCCGGGCTGAATCCATTCAATCGGGATCGTGCGTTCCGGCGTATCGTTTCCTGTGGAACTGGCCGATTGCGCCGTGGTGCGCGGTTGATAGGCTGAATCCGTATCGCCAAACAGAGCGGAAAGGCCGCGCCCCAGCGGCGCTGGCTTGGTGTTTGATTTCGCGTTCATGCGTCTTTCCCTTTGATCAAGCTGCATCGATAAATTTTGATTCCTCGCGGCGAAGCACTTCGCCCGCCAAATGCATGTAAGAACGGCTGCCCGAACATTTCAGATCGTATAACAACACGGGCTTGCCGTGAGAGGGCGCTTCGGACACGCGCACATTGCGCGGGATCACCGTCTCATAAACCTGTTCGCCGAAAAAGGCACGCACATCGCTGGCCACGGCATCAGACAAGCTGTTGCGCTTATCATACATGGTCAACACAACACCTTGTATTTCAAGCTCTGGATTAAAGCGTGAACGCACAGCATCTACGGTCTGTAAAAGACTGCTCATGCCTTCAAGCGCGTAAAACTCGACCTGCAACGGCACAAGAATGCTGTTGGACGCAACCAGCGCATTGAGCGTGATGAGGTTCAAAGAAGGGGGGCAATCAATAAAAATAAAGTCGTAATTCTTGGCGCTGCGGTCAAGCGCCTCGCGCATGCGATATTCGCGGCGCTCGCTATTCACGAGCTGGATTTCCGCACCAGCCAGATCGGCAGACGAAGTGATAATAGAAAGATCAGGCACAGGCGTTTGCGTGGCGACATCTTCAACGGAAAGCCCGTCAAACATCAGCTCATAACACCCAACGCCGCGTTCGGCGCGCGAAATGCCGAAGCCCGTCGAGGCATTGCCCTGCGGATCAGCATCGACGATAAGAACGCGACGACCGACAGCGGCCATGGCCGTTGCAAGATTGACTGTTGTGGTGGTTTTTCCTACGCCGCCTTTTTGATTGACGACGGCGATGACACGGCAATTATGGCCTCGATCCGGCCCCTTAGCCTCAGTTTCTGTGCTTTCGCTTTGTGTCATGCCGGATTTTTAACTCGCGAATGATCAAAATTTTGCCCGAAGAGTCGCTTTGGCTTTCTTTTTTCTCTGCCTCGAATGTCCAATATTTACGGGCTTCTGTCAATTCCGCATCTGCCTTTTCGCCCTTTAAAAATAGAGAAACAGACCCTTTTTTCAAAAAAGGCGAGGCCAGAGACAAAAGCTCCGGCAATGCGGTCAAAGCGCGAGCCGTAACGACGTCGGCCCGAATATCGCGCAACGTTTCAATTCGCGCCTGATGAACCTTCACATGGGGGGCAAGCTCAGCCGCCACTTCCTGTAAAAAACGGGCCTTTTTGCCTACGCTTTCGATCAAATGGACCTCTGGCACACCCATAAGCGCCAAAACAAGACCTGGAAAGCCTGCGCCACTGCCCATATCCACCAAACAATGCGTAGCGGGCGGCAAAAGGGGGTAAAGCTGCGCCGAATCCAGAAAATGCCGCTGCCAGAGGGAAGGAATCGTGCTGGCGGCGACAAGATTGAACTTCTCATTCCACGAAACTAATAGCTCGGCATAACGCGTCAGCTTTACTTTCGTTTCATGTGAAACTTGGATGCGTTCAAAAAACGCGCTGCCGGAAAGATCGGTCATTTATTTATCTCCACGGCGCTTGGCAAAACGCAAAAGGGCCACCACGGCCGCTGGGGTCACCCCTGGGATGCGCAAGGCCGCCCCAAGAGTTTCTGGCCTGATCTGTTTGAGCTTCTGGCGGATCTCGTTAGAAAGGCTCCCGACCGCATCATAATCCAGATCCGGCGGCAGCACGAGCGCCTCATCCTTCCGGTAGGCCCGAATATCGGCGTCTTGCCGGCCCATATAGCCCGCATAGGCGCTTTCGATTTGAAGCTGGGCGAGGATAGCCGCGTCAATTTCGGCCATTTCGGGCCATAAAGCCTGAATCTGCGCCAAAGACACGCCCTGTTGGGCCATAAGCTGCGCCGCCGAGCGCCTCACGCCGTCCTGATTCACGTGAATCCCGCATTTTTCTAACTCTGTCGGCGAAACGCTCAGCCCAGCCAAAAGGGCGCGGCCACGATCCAGAGCTTCTTTTTTGGCCAGATAGGCTGCCGCCCGAGCAGGGCCGACGCACCCGATCCGCAGGCCCGTTTCCGTAAGCCTCTGATCGGCATTATCGGCCCGAAGGGTCAGACGATACTCGGCGCGCGAGGTAAACATGCGGTAAGGCTCGTTTGTGCCCTTGGTGATCAAATCGTCGATCATCACGCCGATAAAGGCCTCGTCACGCCCAAAAACAACCGGTTCGTGGCTTGACAATTTAAGCGCGGCATTCAAACCCGCCACAAGCCCTTGGGCCGCGGCTTCCTCATAACCCGTCGTCGCATTGATCTGGCCAGCAAAATAAAGGTTCGGCACGCGCTTGGTTTCCAGCGTCATGCGCAGTTCGCGCGGATCACAAAAATCATATTCGACAGCGTAGCCGTGGCGAATAATCCGCACCTCTTCCAGCCCGGGAATAGAGTGGATCATCGCGTCCTGCACATCGCGGGGCAGGGAAGTCGAAATGCCGTTGGGATAAACGGTGTCGTCCTCCAACCCTTCTGGTTCAAGGAAAATCTGGTGACGGTCACGGCTTGCAAAGCGCACGATCTTGTCCTCGATCGAAGGACAATAGCGCGGGCCGACGCCTTGGATCTGGCCGGAAAAAAGCGGCGCGCGGTGAAAGTTCGAGCGAATAATTTCGTGCGTTTGAGGCGTCGTGTGCGTAATGGCGCAAGCGATTTGCGGATTGGTGATTTCCTTGGTCATTGTCGAAAAAGGCTCGGGCGGATGATCACCTTCCTGCCGCTCCAAAATGTCCCACTTAATTGTCTTGCCATCAAGCCGTGCGGGCGTGCCCGTTTTCAACCGCTCAAGCGTAAATCCTAATGATTTCAATGCGTTAGACAGCCCCACAGAGGGCGGCTCGTCCACGCGTCCACCAACAATCTTTTCATCGCCAATATGCATCAGCCCGTTTAAAAACGTGCCGGTTGTGATGACAACGGCGCGGCCTCGCGCTTGGCTGCCATCTGCGCCGGTGATTGTAAAAAGCCCCGTCTCATCGCGCGTCAAATCCTCGACGCGCATTTCAAAAATAGTCAGATTTTCTTGGGAAAGAAGCGCCTCGCGCATCGCCTTGCGATAAAGAGCGCGATCCGCCTGACAACGCGGGCCGCGCACTGCCGGGCCTTTGCTTCGGTTTAAAACGCGGAATTGAATGCCCGCCGCATCGGCCACGCGGCCCATAAGCCCGTCAAGCGCATCAATTTCACGCACAAGCTGGCCTTTGCCAAGACCGCCTATGGCAGGGTTACACGACATTTCACCAAGCGTCGCGAGCGAAAGCGTCGCAAGCAAAGTCTTCGCGCCAAGACGTGCGGACGCTGCGGCAGCCTCGGCCCCCGCATGCCCGCCACCGATCACAATGACGTCAAAATCCCTGTTTTCCTGCTTTTCCATAAAATCCCAGCTCTTTCGTAGCCGGAAGGATATAGAGAAAAGCCACGGTGAAAGCAAATTAAAGCCCAGTCGCGGTTGCGCGGAGCGCAGAGCAGTCGGGCTAAATAATAAAAAAGCCCAGTCGCGGCCCACGCGTAGCCCGAAGGGCGCAGCGCAGCTTGTTGCGCCGAAGCCCCGCGAGGGGCGTAGGGGGAAGCAGTCGCGGCCTATAAAATCTCCCGTGAACCGGTTCTTAACAATAAACGGCTAGGGTAGGCGGCATGAAAAAAGACCGCCGTCGTTATAAGCGTCGCAGACAAGACCTTCATGCCGAGCATGAAGGCGGTACCTGTGCGCCCGAAGGGACCAAGCCGCATCGCTTTATCTCACGCGACGGACGCGTCAATGTGCGGCGTCACGGCCTGTCTCGCAGGCAACCGCTGGACTGGTATCATCTTTTTTTGACAACAAGCTGGCCACGGCTGTTTTTAATTACGGCCAGCGCCTTTGTTATTCTCAACGTACTGTTTGCTCTTTTGTATCTTGTTGAGGCCGGTGGCGTAGCCGGAGCACGTCCTTATAATTTCTTCGATCATTTTTTCTTCAGCGTTCATGTCTTTTCTACGTTGGGATTCAACCAGCTCAATCCCGCAAGTTTTTATGCCAACATGCTTGTCACAGCGGAATCCTTTATTGGTTGGTGTTCGCTCGGCTTAATCACGGGCCTTTTGTTCAGCCGTTTTTCACGCCCTTCGGCGCGAGTCATGTTCAGTCATTATGCTGTCGTTTGCCCCTATGAAGGCGTGCCGACTTTGACCTTCCGCGCCGCTAATCGTCGCGGCAACCAAATATTGCAATCGCAAATTCATGTGTCTTTGTCTCGCAACGAAAGAACGCTCGAAGGCGAATATGTGCGCCGCGTCTATGATCTTGCGCTTTTGCGCTCCACAAGTTCGTTTTTCAACCTGACATGGACAATCCGGCATCAAATTGATGAAACCTCGCCTTTGTATGAAGAAACGGCGGCTTCCTTGCGCGAAAGCGAAACGGAAATCGTGGTTTTGCTTTCCGGCATTGACGAAGCGTTAGGTCAAACGGTTCATGGCCGCTTTTCCTATAATAATGAGGAAATGGTTTTCGGCTATCGCTTTGCCAGCTTGTTTGGTCGTGATGAAAAACATCACCCCATCATTGATTTTTCCAAGTTCGACGAGATCGAGCCTGTCAATAACGAGGCAGCAAAGGAAGCTGCTTCATGAAAAAAGAAAAACAAAAAGCAAGGCTGTCGTTTTTTGCCTTCACGCTGTTTGTCTTTGTTTTGTCTCTTTCTCTTCCGGCGCTGGCGGCGGACGGCTTTAACTCCAGCGCAGGCACAGACTTACCGCTTGGCGCGGGTGGTGCAGCGCCGACAATGATTATTAAAAATGGCACCGGCAATGTCGGGATCAAAAACAATGACCCGCAAGCCGCCCTTGATGTTGGCGGCGGCGTTCGCGTAGCCAACGAGAACCTTTGCAACGCGCAAAAAACAGGCACGCTACGCTACACGAGCGACAAACTGCAAATATGCGACGCAGCCTCTCTTCAATGGAAAGAGGTGGGGGTAGGTGGGTGCAACCCTGGTCAATGCACAAAAAGCGATGGGACATGCGGGAATGTATATGTCGATAGAAATCTAAACATGCATAATTTTTTTGGGCCGGTGCAATTAGGATTTAACTATTGGCAGCTTATTATTACATATAGAGCAATGGGAGGTAATGGGGCTAATGTTTATCTAGCCTATTATTGTTACTAAGTTTGTGCAACACGATTAAAATAGGTCTGAACCTGAATGGCGAAACGTACCAGCCCGTCTTTGTCGTTTCAGACGGCAAGAATAAGACCCTGGCCGCCATCAAGGCCAAAGGCAGCAAAGGAGGGCCTCTTATGAGAAGTGTAAGGCAACAAAAGCTTTTCCCTTTTTTTGCCCCCACGTTTTTTGTCTTTATTTTGTCTTTTTCTCTTCCGGCGCTGGCAGCGGACGGCTTTAACTCCAGCGCAGGCACGGACTTACCGCTTGGCGCGGGTGGTGCAGCGCCGACAATGGTCATTAAAAACGGCACCGGCAATGTCGGGATCAAAAACAACGACCCGCAAGCCGCGCTTGATGTTGGCGGCGGCGTACGCGTAGGCAACGAGAATCTTTGCAACGCGCAAAAAACAGGCACGCTACGCTACAACAGCGACAAGCTGCAAATATGCGACGCTGCCTCTCTTCAATGGAAAGAGGTGGGCGGCGCTCCAGAATATTATTATACAGTTTCCTCCTATACGCATAACAGCACTCAAGTTCTTTCTTGTGGAACGATGTCCAGAATGACGTATGGTTCTATCAGGTTAGGCTGCATGGATACCGGCGGATTTCAGGGATGTCGCTATTATAACTACGCCGTCTGCAGCTCGGTTCCTGCACCAGCCTACTATACCATCGAGTTGATAACGAATGGATCAATTCCTGGCTGCAACAACGGATATACCTCCATTGGCAGTTCATTGCATTTTGCAGGTTATATCCATAGCGATTGTTATGTTCACGTTGGCCAATATAAAGGTTTTCGTTTATGCAAAAAAAACTGAACCCCCTAAAAGTACCGCTTGCTTTTTTTGTTGTTTTTTTCCTTTGGGCTTTGGCCTTTGTGCCCGCCGTTGCCGAAGGACTGACCT
>Ga0307423_1002542_pt1 | contig 10120 bp, 8 predicted proteins | sample SalMarWE160310MG_FD_202154 | JGI IMG/M metagenome (GOLD analysis project Ga0307423, IMG submission 202154) | Salt marsh sediment microbial communities from the Plum Island Ecosystem LTER, Massachusetts, United States - WE1603-10 | ecosystem: Environmental > Aquatic > Marine > Intertidal zone >... | reverse complement strand
GCGGGAGCCTTGGCATAAGAAAAGGCAGAGGCGTACTGCCATACGCCTCTGCCGACTACGGAGGAGAACACTGTTCGCACGCTTTGCTTGCGATGCTTGTTACATCCAAGATCTATGCAGGACCGAACCTCAACTGGGCATCGGCGTCCTCGAGAGAGGCGATCCCGCGACGGAGCGCGTACAGCGCTGCCTGGGTACGGCTGGAAAGCTCCAGCTTGGTAAGAATGTGGCTAACGTGCGTGCGGACCGTGGCCTCGCTGATCGCCAGCAGGTCCGCGATCTCTTGATTGTGACGCCCCTGTGCAACCAGACGCAGCACTTCTTTCTCACGATCAGTCAAGGGATCTTCGGCTGGCGCCTTGCCTGACGGTTCGCTCAATTCTTGCAGCAGCTTGCGGGCGACTGCGGGGTGCAGGGAGGCATTCCCCCGGTACACCTGCCGGATCGCCCTTACCAGCTCTTCCGGGGTCGAATCCTTGAGCAGGTAGCCAAGTGCCCCGGCCTTGATGGCCGGAAAGATCTTGTCGAGCCCGGTAAAGCTGGTCAGCACGAGGATTCGCACATCCGGAAGCTGTTCACCGATCTGGCGAATGGCGTCGACGCCGTTCATCACAGGCATGACCAGATCCATGAGTACAACGTCGGGCCGCAGTTGGCGCGCCTGTACGAGCGCCTCGGCACCGTCTTCAGCCTCGCCTACTACCTCGATGCCCTTCTCGGTAGCGAGCAGCGCGCGAATCCCCTTACGCACGATGGCATGGTCGTCGGCGATCAAGACTCGGATCGGCCTGGCATGGGGTGTATCCTCGCCACTCTGTGATGCGCGCAGAATGTGAGTTGGAATCCCGACCTGGGCTCCGTCGCCTTGCTCACTCACCGTACCTCCTCATGCCGCTCTCCTTTGGCCATGCGCGCACAATGACTGCGCTGGCTGTCGACCCGATCAGCGTCTCATCTTGGGATCCAGCGCATCCCTCAGCCCATTGCCCATCAGGTTGCCCGACAACACGGTCACAAAGATAAAGAACCCCGGGATCACGATCAGATGTGGCGCGCGGTACAGATACTGCTGTGCGTTGGTCAGCATATTGCCCCAACTGGGCGTAGGGGGCTGTACGCCGAGGGCAAGAAAGCTGAGCGCAGCCTCGGTGAGAATCACGCCGCCCAGAGCCAACGTCGCGGAGACAATGATCGGCGAGGTCGCGTTGGGCAGAATGTGACGGAAGATGATACGGCTGTTCCTCGCCCCAACGATCTTGGCTGCATCGACAAAATCGCGCGCCTTGAGCGCCAGGAACTCGCCCCGCACGAGCCGCGAGGTGCCCATCCAGCTCAACGATGCGATCACGAACGCCAGGCCGGTCACGCCAGGGCGAAAAACAACCGAGATCAGGATCAGCAGGAACAGTCCCGGAATGGAGAGCATGATATCCACGAGGCGCATGAGCGCATTGTCGACCCAGCCCCCGTAAAAGCCTGCCAAGGCACCGACCACCGTCCCCAAAGTGAGCGAGATGAGGACCGTCAGAAAGGAAACATAGAGCGACACGCGGCCACCATAGATGGCGCGCGTCAACACGTCGCGTCCCAGTTCATCTGTGCCCAGCCAGTGTACGTGCGTGTCCTCACTGCCCCGGTACCCGGGACGCTCAAGCGTCCCGGATAGCTCGATTTGCTCGGGCGTGTACCCGATCACGTGGCGTGCCAATAGGGGTGCGCTCAGAGCAAGGACAACCAGGAGGATCAGTACCACCGTACCTGCCAGGGCTAGCTTGTCACGTCGGAAGCGCTGCCATGCCATCTCCAGTAGGCTGGGCGTATCTTGCTGCTGCACCAGCCGCATCTGCGCCAGCGCCTTTGCCCGGGCTGCACTTGGAGTTCCCAGTGCTTCAGCAGTCATCTTTTCTCCGTTCACTCGTTAGTCCGCCGTGATCCGAGGATCTAGGAAGGTATAGGCAATGTCAGCGACCAGGTTGCCCAAGATAACCATGACCGTACCGATGACCAACGTGCCCATGATCATCGAATAGTCACGCTTGGTGGCGGCGTGGAAAGCCAGGCGCCCCATACCGGGCCATCCAAAGATCGTCTCGGTTACCAATGCCCCGCTCAGCAGGTTCGGGATCGCCAGCCCGATCAGCGTCGCGACCGGGATCAGGGCGTTGCGCAGGATGTGGCGGGTCGTGACCCATCGCTCGGCCAGGCCCTTGGCACGGGCGGTCCGCACATAGTCCTGATTCATGACCTCCAGCACGCTGGCCCGGATGTAGCGGTTCCACCCGGCAACGTTCAGGATCGACAGGATCGTGGCAGGCATGATCAGGTGCTTGATCAAGTCCAGCGTGTTCTGCTCGTGACCCAGCGTGTACATACCGCCCGAGGGCAACCAGCCCAACTGGACGGAAAAGACCAGGATCGCGACCAACCCGAACCAGAAAGCAGGGATCGACACGCCAGCCGTACTCAGCACCGTGGAAGCGTTGTCGAACCAGGAATGCTGCCGCATCCCCGACCAGACCCCTACCGGGATCGCAATGCCCAGGCTCACCAGGAACGAGGTCACGCTCAGCAACAGTGTGTTCGGCAGCCGGTCGAGGATGTTCTCCGAGACCGAGGTCTGATCGATGAACGAGACGCCGAGATCGCCCTGCAACAGGCCACGAAACTCGCCCCGGCTGTTGGGCATGAAGCCCATCCAGACAAAGTACTGCATCCACACTGGCTTGTCGAGACCGAGGTTGGCCCGGATCCGCGCAATGTCTTCCGGCTTGATATCCGCGTCCAGCTCCAGGCGCGCGGTGGGGCCGCCCGGCACGGCATGGATCAAGACAAAGGAGATGATCGTTACCCCGAGAAAGACTGGGATCGACTGCAGCAGGCGCCGAACAAGGAATCTCAGCATGTTCCTCCGTGACCTCGCTTTCGACCTGGGGGAACAAGAGGGGGCTGGGGACTCACGGCACGCCCCAGCCCCACGGGAGTCTAGCGATAGCGCGCTTCCGGGCACACCGCCCGTCGAGCGCCTACCGGTCTACCCACCACTGTTCCGCGTTCCACTTTTCATCGATGTCATTCCATTCGAACTCGTGAAGCCGCGTGTTCCAGCAGCCTGTGCCTTGCCGGAAATAGAGGATCGGCGCGGGCACGTCCTCGGCGAGGATATGCTGCATCTCATAGTAGTACTGCTTGCGTTCCTCCTGGTCGACCGTCTGCAGTGCAGCATCCAGGATCTTGTCCAGCTTTGGATTTGAGTACTTGTTCATGTTGAAACCACCGCCGTACGAGTCGGTGTGCCACATCGTCTTCTGATCCGGGTCGGTATCCCAGCTAAAGCCCACGACGATCATCTCGTACTCGTAGGTCTCGGTTAGCTCTGCCAGGAGCGCGTTCCACTCGATCGGCGTGGGACTGGCATCGACTCCGATCTCTTTCCAATACTGCTGCATAACCACCATGTTCGATTCGCGCTCGTTGTTGCCAGCGTTGGTGTGCATCTCGAAAGCAAAGGGCGTGCCATCCTCGACACCGGTTACGCCATGCGCTTCGCGTACCCCATCGCCGTCTTCGTCGCGCCAGCCGGCCTCGTCGAGCAGTGCCTTGGCTGCTTCAGGGTCATACCCATAGCGCGGCTCATTGTCGGGATTGTGCGCCCACGAAATGGGTGGCACGGTCGAATTCGCCACGTCGGCCAAGCCGTGCACAATGCTGTCGACCATGGCCTGGCGGTCCAGTGCCAGCAGCAGCGCCTGGCGCGTCCGCACGTCGAGGAAGAGTGGTGTCTTTTCCGGATCGAGCTGGTAGACGTAGAAAGTAAAGCCAAACTGTGGGTAGGCGACACAGGCAAGGTTCTCCTGCTGTTGTGCTTCATCCCACAGCGCCGCCGTCACCGCGGCATAGTCCACCTCGCCCGTCTGCAACTGCGCATACTCGACCGTCTGGTTCTCTACGATCTTGTAGTACCAGAAGTCGATGTTCGGTGCCCCCTTGAAGTAATCCGGGTTCTTGACCAGAGCGACGTGGTCGTCCTTGACCCACTCGCGGAACATGAACGCACCGGTCCCGACGGGTGACTGCGTGTTGAACTCGGCGGTATTGAACTCGTCTGGAGTCAGGCCGCCGAGGATGTGTTCCGGGACGATGCCATAGCCGCACTTGGTCACCAGGAAGGATGCGTCTACCTGGCTGAGCGTGAAGCGGATGGTATAGTCGTCCAGGACCTCGATCTGATCAGGGGTCAGCACATCGGCGACGTCGGCCCGTCGTGGCGAGTTGACATCTGGATCGAGGATCGTGTCGTACGTGAACTTGACGTCTCGTGCCGTGAACGGCTCACCATCGTGCCAGGTCACGTCGTTCCGCAGGTAAAAAGTGAAGGTCAGGTTATCGTCCGAGATCTCCCAATCCTCTGCCAAGTCTGGCACAGGGCTCAGGTTCTCGATGTCGATGTCCACCAGGCCGTCAAACAGCATGTCCTCAATGTCTTCGGATGCCGTATCCGTAGAGAGCAGTGGGTTGAGGATCTCGGCATCGGAGAAACTGCTCTCGATCACGGTCCCGCCGCTGCTCACCTGCGTTGGCTCGGGCGTCGCAGTGACGACGGCCTCGACGACCTTGGTGACTTCTTTTTCCACGACCTTGGGCGTGCCCTCGACCACGACCGTCTCTTTGACCACTTCTTTGACGACTTCCGTGACTTTGACTTCCTTTTCGACGATCACGGTCTGGGGTTGGCAGGCTACGAGTGCCAGCAACAAGACGGCTGCTACAGCAAACACGAGCTCGATGCGTTTCATCGCCTTCTTCTCCTTGTATTGGGCGCGCTGAGTGGGATGGACCAGACTCGCTCGAAGCAGGAACGGCCTACGTACGCCTGGCCCACATCGTCGTGGGCAACCGACGTCTAGGTTGGTTCCAGTATAACAGAGCGACAGCACACTGTCATCGGAGAAAGCACGGACCCCAGGTACGAAAAAGGATCGTCTTATCGACGATCCTCTCTACGTGCTTTGTATAGGTGCTACATCAAAAGTAGCAGTGGAGACGAGCGAAGCCCACTATCCTTGGGCCTCGTCCTCGTACAGCGAGGCAATGCCCTTGCGCAGCGCATACAGTGCCGCCTGGGTGCGGCTGGAGAGTTCCAGTTTGGCCAGGATGTGGCTGACGTGAGTACGTACGGTTGCCTCGCTCACCGTCAACTCGATCGCAATGTCGCGGTTGCTATAGCCCTGAGCGACGAGCTTGAGCACAGTGACTTCGCGGTCGGTCAGCGACTCGCCCTCCCCAACCTGTCCGGAGGGCTGCGAGATCTCTTCGAGCAACTTGCGCGCGATCGCCGGGTGCAAGGAAGAGTTGCCGCTGTACACCTGGTCGATGGCTCGTACTAGTTCCTGTGGGCCCGAGTCCTTGAGCAGGTAACCCAGCGCCCCGGCGCGGATCGCGGGCAACACCCTGTCCACGCTGCTAAAGCTGGTCAGGACCAAGATGCGCGTCTCTGGTTGCCGATCGTTGATCTGCTTGATCGCTTCCAAGCCGTCCATGCCGGGCATGACAAGGTCCATCAGGATCACGTCCGGTTGCAGCGAGCGTGCCAGATCCACCGCCTCCCCACCATCAGATGCCTCTCCTACGACGTCGATGCGGGCCTCAGTCGCCAGCAGTGCACAGATTCCCTTGCGCACGATGGCGTGATCGTCGACCACAAGGACACGAATCCCTTGTTTAGCGCCCCGCTCTATCACCGCTTCACCTCCACCTTGATCCTGGTTCCATCTCCGGGATGGCTCTCGACCACGAACCGGCCGCCCAGGCGCATCACGCGCTCCTTCATCCCCTGCAGGCCAAAGCCGCCCCCCTCTCGCGCTTGTACTGGGTCAAATCCGGCACCATCGTCGGCGATCTCGAGTACGACGAGCCCATCCACGAGCGAGAGCCGGACGACTACCTGATCCGCATTGGCATGCTTGAGCGCATTGTTCAGCGCTTCGAGAGCGATCCAGTAGAGCCCTTCCTCTGTATCGGCCGGCAGCCTCTCTTGGCAGGCCAGGTCGAGGCGTGCCCTGATCCCAACGCGCTCTTCCACCGATTCCAGGCGTGCCCGCAGAGCACGCGCGAGCCCATCGCGCCTCAGCACTGAGGGCCGCAGCTCAAAGATCAGGAGGCGCATCTCCCGCAGCGCTTCTTCTGTCGTGTCGCGGATCTCCTTGAGGTGATCACAGGCCAACGCACTCTGTCCAACCTCCAGTTGCCGCGCCGCCGCTTCGGCATAGAGCGTCACCCCGTACAGTGCTTGCATGACCGAGTCGTGCAGGTCGCGGGCCAGGCGGTTGCGCTCCTCGATCACGGCAAGCTGCTGAGCCTGCTCGTACAGGCGCGCGTTCTCGACCGCAACGCCGATCTGATGCCCGATCGCCGTAAGTAGAGCCAACTCCTCAGGCGCTACGTCGCGCACCTGTTCTGCACCCAGGTCGATGGTCCCGACGGTCCGCTCCTTGACCACCAGTGGCGTGCTGACCACGAGCTGCACGCCCTCCTGCTGGATCAACTCCTTGAGCCATCCACTCGGGTAATCCGAGACCTTCTTGCACACCGGGCGTCCCTCACGAGCCGCAAATCCCGCCATGCTCGCCCCGAGCGGCAGCTTGGTCATTTGCCGAACGAGCTCATCGGACAGCCCGCGATGCGCGATCAAGTGCAGGCACTGCGTTCCCTCGTCGAGCAGGAAAGCCTGCCCTTTGCCCATCGTCGTGATCGCCAGTGCCTCATCAAGCGCATCCGCCATGATCTCGTCCAGATCGAGCGAACGGCTGACGACGCCCGCCAGCGTATTCAGCGATGCCAGCTCCCTGGTCCGCGTCGCGACCCGCTGCTCTAGGTCGTCGTACAGCGACTGGAGCTCGTTCGCCATACGATTGAACTGCTTGGCAAGCTCTTCCAGTTCATCGCCGGTCGAGGCTACGATCCGCTGCCGGAAGTTGCCGCCTGCTACCTCTTGTGCCGCATCGATCAGCTCGTCGATCGGACGCATGATCCGGCGCAGGCCAAAGGCGACGACTGCCACCGGTACGACGATGCCCAGCCCGAGCAGCACGGCGAGGAACCTGCTGTAAGGTTGGCTCGACTGGATCAGAGACGCCCAGCTCTCTTCCGTGACGAGCCCCCAGGAAGTGCCTGGTACGGGGGAAAAACTGGCCACGATCGCGCGTCCATCGAGGTCCGTCGCGCGAAAGGCTCCGGATCGTCCTTGCATCACCTGCTTTGCGACGACCTGATCGGAAAAGTCGGCGCCAATGTGGGCCACATTGGAGTGATAGATGACGTATCCGTTGCCATCCACCAGGTAGACCGCGTTACTCTCGCCGCGCCGGAGCCCTTCGATCGTGGCATACAACGCACTGTTCGCCGTGGGACCGAGACGGTACACGCCTGCGATCCAGCCCACCGGTGCACTGTCACGCCCAGAGATCGGCACGACGACGACGAAAACCTGCTCACCACCCGAACCATCAGACATCACATCGGAAAAGACTGAACCGGACGCGTCGAGCAACTGGCGAAGCGGGATGCGTCGATCCCAGTCGCGCCCCCAGCCTTCCATCTGCTCGGGCTCTACAGCCAGTACTTTGCGGTTCGCGTCAAAGACGACCATACCACTGTCAAAGACCGACATGAACTGATCGGATAGAGGATCGGTATAGTTCGCGAGCTCGGTTGCCAACACGCGCGCCGAGAGCTGCGTCAGCTCCTTGTCGCGTGCAATGACCAGCCGCTCGGTCGCGTTCTGATAGAGATACAGGCTCATCAGAGCCACGCTGATCAGAATCAGAGCAGCCGGTACAAAGGCCCACACGATGATCTTGTTGCGGATGCTTCCCCAACGTATTGGGAGACGCATACCTACCAGCGCCTCTCTAACGGATAAGGATCCGAGGCGAGTAGCGTCGATCGGAAATGCACACAGCACAGCCGCTGCCTGCCGCATGCATCATATCACATCTTGTACTTCTTGGCAACGTCCTGAAGGCTCATGCGGATAGGACGATGGCCCAGGTTGCCAGTACTGTAGGTAAGAGACCAACGAGCCAGTGCGTCAGGGCCGTAGTGGAGGATGAGCTGGCTCGGAATGACAGCGTACACTAGGTCGATAGGTGTAGGGACAGAGGATGGCGATTAACAGGCAAGTCTGGAGAGAGATTCTATATGAGGCGATCACGACTCGCGTAGATGAGATCGGCTGCGACGAATGCTACGCGAGTCTGGGTCATTTTGCCGAGTTCATCCTGCAAGGGCGCGATGCTCCTCGCTTGATGCCTCGCGTCTACGACCACCTGATACATTGTCAGGAATGCCGCGAGGAGTCGGAGGCCTTGGTGGCAGCGTTGCGTGGCACCGCGCACTTCGCCCCGCCGCTGGAGTGAGCGGCCGCACGCCTTCTCCATCCCCCAATTGAGATTGGTCAGTAGGACTCTTGACCTGGATATGGTATACTCTTCTATGCGCCTACCTGCACACCGCAAGGTGCGATGAGCATTTACAGGAGCACGATATGACCCGTCCAGACGAGATATGAGCGCCAAAACAAAAGGAGAATCCGGCACCCCGCTCCGCTCCAGCAGGGGGTCCTCAGGCAGCACCGATGCCCTGCCCAGCAAAGGAGGCAAGCTGGCTACGATCCTCTCATTCCTGCTTCCTGCTGTGGCCGTGGTTGGACTGCTCTACCTCTTGGCGGTGATGCGTGCCGGTGCCGAGTCGGCGATGGCCGGCCTGTCCGCTCTCTTGCCGGTTGGCTATGCCTTCTCTGCAGGTATGGTCGCCAGCGTCAATCCCTGTGGCTTTCTCCTGCTCCCTTCCTACATTCTCTATCATCTTGGAAATAGCGACGAGGAGTGGAGCAAGCACAACGCGACGACGCGGGTGATCAAGGGACTCTACCTTGGCGCAGCCGCTACCGCAGGTTTCGTAGCCATCTTTGCCCTGATGGGGGGACTGGTAGCCGTAGGGGGGCAGTGGCTCAACACCGTATTCCCGTATGGGCGGCTGCTGATTGGCGTCGCTATGGCCGGGCTTGGCGCTTGGCTCTTGGTCACTGGCAAATCTCTCGGGCTAGCAGCCGCCGGACGGATGACGCTGACGCCCAGGCGCAACGTCGGCAATGTGTTCGCTTTCGGCATTGTCTATGCCATCAGCTCGCTGAGCTGCACGCTGCCTATCTTTCTGGTCGTGGTGGGCAGCGCGCTGACCAGTGAGTCATGGCTAGAGGTGCTGAGCCAATTCATCAGTTATGCGCTCGGCATGGGATTGGTTTTCGTTGCCGTAACGGTTGGAGCCGCTTTCTTGCGACAGGCAGTCACGCGAAAGCTGCGAGGCATGGTCCTCTATGTCAAGCGGTTCAGTGCCCTGCTACTGGTGGGAGTGGGCGGATACTTGATATACGATTGGGTTGCCACAGTTGCCCGCATCTGAGCGTACGCCAGCAAAAGGAGGAGTATATGGTAACGACCAAATGGGAATTGCTCTCTGCGCACCTCGGTCCCTACCAAGAGGCCGTAGAGCAAGCGCTTCGGGAAATGGAGCGGCAGAATATCATTGCCCGTATCTGGGCACGCGATCATACGGTATGGAAACCAGACCCGACCGAGATTGCGAACCGCCTGGGATGGCTCGATATTGCGGAAAAGATGGTCGAGAATATCGACTGCCTGGAGGCATTGGTCGAGGACGCGCGTGCTGAGGGACTGACAGACATCTTGCTGTTGGGCATGGGCGGCTCTAGCCTGGCCCCCGAGGTATTCAGCAAGGTGCTAGGTGCTAACAATGGCTACCTGGATCTCACCGTCCTCGACATTACGGATCCTGCAGCCGTCCTCAGCCAGGCCGAACGCCTCGACCTGCGTCACACCCTGTTCCTCGTTGCGAGCAAGTCAGGGCGCACCGTCGAGACGCTTTCTTTCTACAGGCGTTTCTACAACTGGGCGGTTGCCGAACTGGGCGAGGAGGCAGCAGGCCGGCACTTTGTCGCGATCACCGATCCTGGGTCGCAGCTCATCGAGATCGCAGCAGAGCACGGCTTTCGGGCCGTGTTCCTGAACGATCCCAACATCGGCGGGCGCTATTCCGCTCTGTC
>Ga0307423_1002539_pt1 | contig 10129 bp, 7 predicted proteins | sample SalMarWE160310MG_FD_202154 | JGI IMG/M metagenome (GOLD analysis project Ga0307423, IMG submission 202154) | Salt marsh sediment microbial communities from the Plum Island Ecosystem LTER, Massachusetts, United States - WE1603-10 | ecosystem: Environmental > Aquatic > Marine > Intertidal zone >... | reverse complement strand
ATCCACGCCACCCCGGTCGGGATGCACCCGAGAGAGGACGAGTGCCTGGTTCCCCCGGAGTGGATGCACGCGGAGCTTGCCGTCATGGACATCGTGTACAACCCCTACCGGACCAGGCTGCTGAAGGACGCCGAGGCCCGGGGACTCCAGACCATCCCCGGCATCGAGATGTTCGTGAACCAAGCCCTCCTCCAGTTCGAGGCCTGGACCGGGGAGCGCGCTCCGAGGCAGGTCATGAAGCAGGTCGTCCTCGACCATCTCACCCGCTGATCGCCGGGCAGGGAAGCGATGAATCTCGTCTTGATCGGGTACCGTGGAACCGGGAAGTCGGCGGTCGCCGCGATCCTCTCGCAGAAGCTGGGCATGACGGCGGTGAGCCTCGACGAAGAGATCGTTCGCGAGGCGGGAATGCCGATTCCCGAGATCGTCGAGAAGCACGGCTGGCCGTGGTTTCGCGACCTGGAGTCGGAGATCGTCGAGCGCTTCTCCTCGCGAGACCAGGCGATCCTCGATACCGGAGGCGGCGTGGTCCTGCGCCCTCGGAACACCGAGAACCTGCGTCGGGGCGGCGTCCTCTTCTGGCTCGAAGCCTCGGTGGAGGTGATCGTCCAGCGCATCCAGGAGAGCAAGGAGCGACCGTCGCTCACCGAGGGCAGGTCCTTCCTGGAGGAGGTCGAGGAGGTTCTCTCGGAGCGCCTGCCGCTGTATCGGGCCGCGGCGGATCGCCAGATCGATACCGACCTGCTGACCGCGGCCGGTGTCGCAGACGAGATCATCCGCGAGTTCCGGACGCTGGTCGCCGAGAGGGGAGAGCGGGCGTGACGATCACCGTCCTTCGACCCGCCCGGAGACGGGCGGCAGGACGTCAGACGGAGATGGCGCCGCTCTCGGAGAGCGAGACCAGGGCGCGGTAGATCTCGGGATCCGGCTCGGGGATCAGATCGACCATGCGCTGCACGGTGAAGCCGGCCCGCACCAGCTCGAGCACCGTCAGCTCGACCTTGCTGAGATCGTCCGCTTTGGTGCCTGTCTTCCCGATGCGCGGCTTGGCATCGGCGGCGAGATGATTGCGGTCGATCCGTTCGCCCTCGTCGAGGAGCCGCGCGGCCTCGAAGAGGGCCGCTTCCAGAGGCACCGGTGCATCACGCGCTTCGACCGGGTCGAGAGAGGCGTGAAACTCGAAACGTCCCTCGCTCCAGGCCATCAGGCGCACCAGCGCCTTGAGACCCGACGCGGCCCCCACCCGTGCGAAGCACAGCACGCCATCCTCGAAGCCGATCACGCCCTCGCGCTCGCCGCGCTGCAGTGTGAGTGTGCCCGTCGGGACGCTGCCCAGGAACATCTGGACGAGGTTCTGGATGCCGACCTCGGCGATCTCGCCGGTGATGCCGCCGAGTCGTCGGGTGTGTTCGGTGCTCTGGATCGCGTCCACGAAGCGCTCCAGATCCGCCCGCTCGTTCTCGCCCGGCTCGAAGGCGACGCCGAGCCCGGAGACGCCGCTGTCGGAGCGGATGTCGCGCACCACCAGGCCGTCGACCTGCATCGACTCCCCGCTGGTGGGATGGGTGAGCGAGAGGCGTATCCGCTCTCCGACGGGGACTCCCTCTCCCGGCACCGAGACCAGCGCGCCGCTGCGGCTGAGGTCGCGGGTGTGGCCCGCGACCCGGCCGTCCTTGGCATCGATCTGCGCGCTGACGCGGGCCTTGGTCCGCGGCGCCCGGCGCCGTCCCGAGTCCACCGGCTGCTGCACGGGCGGACCGATCCGCGCGCAGAGTTCGGCGAGCTGCCTGCCCATCGCCTCCCCCGCGCCGTCGAACTGCACGGCGATACCGGGCGTCGCGCCCATCTTCGCCATCTCGGGAGCGACGGAGTGCACCACCTCGCCCGCCAAGGTGAGCCGATCGCCGGAGAACGCCAGGACCAGCTCGACGTCCACGCGCTCGCGGGGCTCCACGGCCTCCTCGGTGGGGACGAAGACTCCCCCGTGGACCAGGTTCGCGGCGTACTCCCGTTGGAACGCCTCGGCGTTCTCGAAGCTCATTTGCAGTGTGCGCGAGGCCCTCTTCACCCCACCTCCCGGCGCACCGAAGCGCACTCATGCGGGGGGCCTATCGGCGGACTTGCCGCTCCGCCTTAGGTGCCGTCGCTGAGGCCGCTCCGGGAAAACCTTTTCCGATGATGGTAAAGAGTTCGAGATGCGGAGATGATTCTCCCGCAGCGGTGCTCCGCCGTGGTATCATTGAAGGCGGCTCGGGCTGATGCGGGGGTGAGCGGGGCGGAGCTGCAATGGGCGCCTGGGAGGCTGTGAGCGCGGGGCTGGTCGGCCTCTGTATCGGGCTCCTCCTGGTGGCCCTGGCGAGGCTGCCCGACTCGCGCGTGTTTCGCCCGCTCCTCTGCCTCCTCCTCACGGTGGCGCTCTGGACCCTCGGCGAGCTGGTCGCGAGCAGTGCCGAGATGACCCGGAAGCAGATCGGCCTCCTCCTCCTCTATAGCGGGACCATCTTCCTGCCGGCCTCCTGGTGGATTCTGGCGCTGCGCTGGGCGCAGGAGGTCGACAGGAGGGTGCGCCTCCGGCACCCGCTCTGGGTGCGAGCACCACTGCTGTGGGCCGCTGCGATGTGGCTGGTGATGGTGAGCAATCCCTGGCACGGCTGGTTCCTGACGCCCGTGCTCGGCGGCCGCAACGGGTACGAGCCGCTCTGGTGGACGATGGCGATCCCCAACTACGCGCTCATCCTGGCGGCTGCGGGGCTGGTGATCCGGGTCACGTGGCAGGCCGCACACCCGGCGGTGAGATGGCAGGGGATCGTCCTGGTCTCCTCGAGCGGCCTCACGCTCCTCAGCAACTGGGCCTACCTGCTCGACTCGGAGGTTCGCTCCGTCCCGACCCTGGTCGTCTTCACCATCGCCGGCTCGATCCTCGCCCTGGGGATGTACCGTCAGGGCCTCTTCGGCGTGCTCCCCGCTGCGCTCCCGGTGATCTTCGAGAACGACCCGGACGGGCTCCTGGTGGTGCGCCCCGGCGGGCGGCTGGTTCACTGCAACCAGACGGCGAGGGAGCTTCTGGCCCCCGCCCCTCTGGGAGTCGACGCTCGGATTCCGAATGACCTGCCCGGTTTGTTTCCCGCCGCGGGCGCTCCCCCCAACCACGGCGGCACCGTCGATCTCGCCCTCCGCTGGTGGTCCGAGGTGCTGGGTTCGGGTGGGCGGCTCTGCCGCTACGGGCCGGACGCCGCGCGCTTCCTCCGGGTCTCGGGCCACGCCGTGCGGAGCGGGGGCGATCGCCTGGTGGCGCTGGTTCTCCGGATTCGGGACGTCACGGCCGAGGAGGAAGCGAACACCGCGCTCCGGCGCGCGCGAAGGCTGGAGAGTGTCGGGGAGCTGGCCCGGGGTGTGGCCCACGACTTTCACAACATGTTGGCGGTCGTGCGCGGCAACGCCCGGCTCCTGGCTGAGGACGTGCGCGGGCAGCCCGAGGCGGAGCGCCGCCTGGAGCGAATTCTGAGCTTCGGACGCAGGGCGACGGAGCTGGCCGATCAGCTCGAGCTGTACGCCGGCGGTGCCGACCCGATTGCGACGCCCTTCGACCTGAACGAGATCGTGCGGGACACGGCCGAAGGCCTGGAGCCCGAGCCCGGGGCCCAGGTGGCGCTGCAACTCGATCTCTGCTGCTCGGAGCTGCAGGTTCTCGGTGACGCCACGCAGCTCCGGCAGGCGATCCTGAACCTGCTCGTCAATGCCCGCGAGGTGCTGCAGGACCGCGGCGGTGTGATCCGCGTCTCGACGGGGACCATGCCCGTGAATCCGGTCACCTGTCGCGGGCTCGTCCTCGGGGCTGAGCGTCCGCCCGGAATCTACGCCTTCGTCAGCGTGGCCGACGACGGTCCGGGGATCGACCTCGATACCCAGGAGCGCATCTTCGAGCCCTTCGTGAGCTCCAAGGGCAAGCACCGCGGCATCGGCCTCTCGACGGTGCTCGGCATCGCCCGGGCCCACCGCGCGCTGCTGCAGCTCGAGAGCGCTCCCGGACGGGGAACCAGGTTCGCGATCTACCTCGGCGTGACGGGCTGAGCCCGCCCGCCGTCTACCCGGACAGCCCGCACCAATCCAAAGCGAGGATCGACATGGAACTGACCAACGACCCCGTCTTCACCGTGTTTGCCGTCTGCGCGGTGGTGCTCTGCCTCAAGATGATCGCCGTCGGACACTTCACCGGAACCACCCGGATACGGCGGCGTGTCTACCTCAATCCCGAGGACGCGCGGGCCTTCTCGAAAATCGAGGAGTTCGCGAGCGTCGAGCATCCGGACGTGGAGCGTGGTCTCCGGGCCCATCGCAACGATCTCGAGAGCACGCTGCCCTTCCTGGCGATCGGACTCGTCTACGTTCTGGTAGGGCCCCCGGTATTGCTGGCACAGCTGCTCCTGATCGCCTTTACCGTGCTCCGCTGCGCGTTCTCGTTCTTCTACCTGCGGGCGCTGCAGCCCTGGCGCTCGGCGTGCTTCATGCTGGCGGAGCTGTGTCTGGTGATCATGCTGGTGCAGATCCTCTGGTGGGGGCTGCTCGGCTGAGCTCGGCGACGCGGGCGGCCCCGCCGTTCTCATCCCACCCGCGAGGAGCGTCCGCCACCGAGGCCCATCACCCTGCGCGTGACCCAGTCCACGACGCGGTCGGGGAAGATCTGCGCCAGCGTGACGAAGAGGCGGGCGTTCTTCCCGACCGGGTAGCGGGTGCGAGGCCGCCTGGCGGTGAGGGCGTGGAAGATGGCCCGGCTCACCACGTCACAGGGGACGGCATCCTCGACGTTCTGCTTCTCGAACTTCTTGAACGCCCGGTAGGCCTTCCCGTAGAGATCGAGGTCCCGCTTCGAGGCCTGGGCACTCCAGTCGGCCTCGCGGATCTTCTCCATCATCGCCGTAGCGATGAATCCGGGCTGGACGCAGGCGACGTGCATTCCCCAGTCGGCCAGCTCCTGTCGCAGGCCGTCGGTGAATGCCTCGAGGGCGAACTTCGACATGCAGTAGGGGCCCGAGAACGGCGTGACGACGCGGCCGTTCACGGAGCTCACGTTCACCACGCGACCTCGCGCCCGCCGGAGCAGGGGCAGGAACGCCTGCGTCACCACCACGGGAGCGATGCTGTTCACCTCGAGCTGATGGCGCAGCGCACCGATGTCGACGCACTCGAGCGCCACATCGAGGCTGATCCCGGCGTTGTTGACCAGCCCCGCGAGCCCCGTACCCTGCAACTTTGCTTCGACGCTCTCTGCGGCCTTTGTGATCGACTCGGCATCGGTCACGTCGAGGGAGAGCGGCTCGAGGCGGGCGCTGCCGCTTGCTGAGATGCGATCGGCATCCGCCTGCTTGCGGACAGAGGCGAAGACCCGAAAGCCCCTCTCGTCCAGGTACTGGGCGCAGGCGGCGCCGATCCCGGTAGAGGCGCCCGTCACGACGACACTGCGCGGCCGTTCTGCTGCCATGCTCCGCAGGCTAGGTGAAGCAGGAGCAGCAGCGCAAGGAAGAATCCCCTGTGCTCGAGTCGGACAAGGGCTACGGGAGAAGTTCGTCGGCGATCGGGAAGTCCGCTGGAGAATTCTAGGGGATCGCCGCGTCGAGATCGATCTGGAAGCGATGTCGCCCGGCCTTCACCTCGTCGGTGCTTCCGTCGGGCAGCTCGACGCGTGCCGAACAGCCCGCTGGTATCCGCGCGTCGAAGCGGAAGCGCTCACCCTCGATCGACCACTCCACCTGGTAGCCACCGTGAATCGTCTCGAGCTCGGCGCGCGCTCTGGTGAGCAGCGGCGGGTCCGGCAGGCCGGGATGCAGTGGAGGACGCGGCGCCAGGCGGGCGCGGCGCCAGCCGCTCACCTCCGCGTCGAGGTCGAGGCCGGCCACGGTGGCGTATAGCCACTCGCCCACGGCACCGTAGGCGTAGTGGTTGAAGCTGTTCATCTCGGGGTCGAAGAAGCCCCTCTCCTCGGTCCAACCGTCCCAGCGCTCCCAGATCGTGGTGGCGCCCCCCTTCACCACCGGGAAGAGCCAGGAGGGGAAATCGCGGCGCAGCAGCAGGCGGTAGGCCAGGTCCAGGCGCCCGGTGGCGGTGAGGACGTGCAGCAGATAGGGCGTCCCCACGAAGCCGGTGGTGAGGTGGCCGTGCTGCTCGATGTTGCGGGCGAGGGCGCTGGCCGTGACCTCCCGCTCGTGGTCCTCGAGGAGATCGAAGTGGATGGCGAGCACGAAGCTGGTCTGGGTGTTGCCCGCGACCAGGCCATCGGGTGTGACGAACCGTCTCCGGAAGGCGTCGCGCACCGACGAGGAGAGCTCGCGGTAGCGCTTCTCCTCCCCGGGCCGATCGATCAGGCGGGCGATCTCGGCGAGCAGGCGCGAGGAGTGGGCGAGGAACGCGGTGCCGATCAGGTCCTTCGGGGTGCCGCCCAGCCTGTCCTCCTGCCGGACGGTTCCGTCGAGCGCCACCCAGTCGCCGAAGCCTCCCCAGGGATCGAGGTCCGGGTCGGAGCGGATGCCGGCGGGGAAGCGCCGCTCCAGATAGTCGAGGTAGGCCGCCATGCCCTCGAAGCGCTCCTCCAGGATGCGCTGGTCGCCGAAGCAGCGATGGATCGTCCAGGGGCAGATCACGATCGCGTCCGCCCACGCGGGCCCGCCATCCAGCCTGGCCAGGGGTCCGGTACCGATCACCGGGGCGACCGGAGGAACCCGGCCGTTCTCGGCCTGGGCGTCCTCGAGATCGAGGAGCCACTTCGAGAAGAACCCCGCCACCTCCATGTTGAAGGCGGCGGTGCGAACGAAGACCTGGGCATCGCCGGTCCAGCCCAGGCGCTCGTCGCGCTGGGGGCAGTCGGTGGGCACGTCGACGAAGTTGCCGCGCTGGCCCCAGGCGATGTTGCTCTGCAGCTGGTTCAGGTCGGCGTCCGAGCAGCTGAAGCTTCCCGTCTCGGACATGTCGGAGTGGAGCACCACGCCGGTGAGCTCTTCGATGGCGCCCTCCTCCAGGCGCCCCGTTACCTCCACGTAGCGGAAGCCGTGGAAGGTGAAGCGGGGCTCGAAGCTCTCTGCCTCGCCGCCGCCGCGCAGGGTGAAGGTGTCGGTCGCGCGGGCGTCCCGGAGATTCTCGGTGTAGAGCTCGCCCGCCTCGTCGAGGACCTCGGCGTGGCGCAGCTGGACCGTCGTGCCCTCCTCGCCTCGCACCCGCAGCCGAACCCGTCCCACCATGTTCTGGCCCAGATCGAAGATCCAGCGCGGCTCGAAGAGCGGAATTCCCCTGCGCACGGGATCCTTCACCGGACGGAGCTCGCGGATCGCCCGCACCGGCGGTCCGCTCATGGCGTCGAGCGAGATCGCCGGCGCCCCGGCCAGCTCGACCGGCGCCCAGCCTTCGTCGCCGTAGCCGGCTTCGGTCCAGGCGCCCAGCTCGCGGCGCGCGTCCACCGTCTCCCCCTGCATGATGTCGGAGGCGAGGATGGGCGACGCGTGCCAGCGCCACCGCTCGTCGCTGTCGATCCGCGTCTCGCTCCCGTCCCGGTGCACGATCTCGAGCTGGGCCAGCAGCGCGGGACGCCGCCCGTAGTTCTCGCGGGACTTCTCGAGGCCGACGTAACCGCAGTACCAGCCATCGCCGAGGAGCGCCCCGATCGCATTGTCGCCCTCGCGAAGCTGGTCGGTGACGTCGTAGACCTGGTAGCGCACGCGCCTGGCGTAGTCGGTCCACCCCGGCGCGAGCTCCTGGTCGCCGACGCGACGGCCGTTGATCCAGCTCTGGTAGAGACCCAGCGCGGTGACGTAGAGGCGCGCCCGCGCGATCGGGTGGGTGACCTGGAACGGCCGGCGCAGCGCTGGAACCACCGGAGAGCTCTTGGGTGAGCCCGCGAGCGGCGACGCGATCCACCGGGCCGTCCAGTCGGAAGGCTCGAGCAGGCCGACTTCGAAGCTGGCGGGGGTGCTCCAGGCGGAGGGCTCTCCCTCGGCATCAAAGCTCCGCACCTTCCAGAAGGCGCGCCGGCGCGAGCCCAGGGCGGCGCCCTGGTAGACCACCTGCGCGCTCTGGTCCGACGCGACCTCGCCGCTGTCCCAGAGGTCGCCCTCATCCCGCTCGAGCCGCTCCGGATCGGAGGCGACCAGCACGCGGTAGGCGCTCTGGCAGGCGCCCGGGCGATCGTCGTCGAGCTTCCAGAAGAAGCGGGGCTGGCGGGTGCCCAGCCCGATGGGGTCGACCTGGTACTCACAGCGCAGCGCGCGCGCGCCTCCGGCGGGCATGCGAATCCTCCTTCTCGAAGGGATCGATCCCCGGAAGATCCCAGACGGGCCGCGACTTGTCACTCGTCAGCGCAGACGCGGGGCTACCCGGCTTTCCCGATTGCTCTGGCCCGCTCCGCTATTCGGAGGGATAGACGAACTTGGACCAGTCGATGTCGGGGTCGACGTCCACCGGCACCAGGATGGCTTCCCCGGTCTCTTCGTGCTCGGCTTCGCGGACGAAGCCGTCATCCACCAGCTCTGCGATCAGCTGATCGAAGCTCTTGGTCCAGAGGAAGGCACCTGCTTTGTTGTCCTCGACATCCCAGTCCAGCTCCGAAAAGTCCTCGCCCGTGCAGCGCTTGAAGACAGCATGCTGCCATTGCAGCGGAGTCGCGCCTCCGAGCTCGTGGAGCTCCCGGATCATCTCGGTCTTCATCAGCTGCCGGGCGTCCGGCGTGACGATTCCTTCGTTGAGCATCGCCTGCTCCTTCCCGTCTTCCCGCCCGCGCCCGGTGGCCGCGCCCGGAGTCTGCATTATTTAAATATATAAAATAAATATATTACTTATCTCCTGCCTGTCAATGCCCCGGCGGCCGCGAGCCGACGGCGTCTCCTCATTCCGAGGGGCGGGGCCGCTCGCGTTGCCAGGAGGGGGATTCAGCACGAGCAGGAACGAAGGTGTCGCACACCTAGGAGAGTGACCCAAGACTCATTTCGCAGTTCACGGATGCCCGCATTTCGTTGCGCGAGCCCGGGTTCTCGAACCGAAACACGGCAATCCGTGAGGCCGGTTTCGAGTCTTGGGTCAGACTCCTAGGGCAGCTGGCCGTGCACCACGCGTCCCTGCATCACGACCACGTCGGGCCTGACCCGGTGGATGGCGTAGCGATCCACGGTGAAGAGGTCCTCGGACAATACGACCAGATCCGCCGCCTTGCCCACGGTGAGGGAGCCCAGCTCGTCATCCAGGCGGAGCTGTGAGGCGCCGCCGCGGGTGTAGCCTCGAACCAGCTCTTCCAGTCCCAGACGCTCGGAGAGCGGGAGCATCACGGCTCCGTCGGGGCCGTCCGCGACCTCCTGACGGTTGTGGGCGATCTGCATGCCGAAGAACGGGTTGGCGCGCTCCATCTCCGCGTAGGTGGTGACGTCGCTGGAGAAGCTTACCATCGCGCCGTCCTCGAGGAGTGGCTGTGCTCGCATGACCCGGCTCGACCGGGGCTCACCGACGGTGAGGCGGGATCCCTCGAAGTAGCCGCCGTGCCAGTGGGGCGTGTAGTTCGCCACGACGCCCAGATCGCGGAACCTCGGGATGTCGACGTCGTCCATGACCTCGAGGTGAGAGAGCGTGACGTGGCAGGCGAGATCACCCGGAACCGCCGCGCGGGCCTGCTCGATTGCATCGAGAGCGACCCGGATGGCGCGGTCTCCAACGGTGTGCAGGTGCAGATCGATGTCCTGGTTGTGGAGCTCGAGGATGAAGTCCCGGAGCCGGTTCAGAGTGAAGAGCGTCTCGCCGCGGCCGGCGCCTTCGCCGAGGTACGGTTCGAGCATCGCGGCTGTCCGGATCTCCTGCACCCCGTCGAAGTGGATCTTGATCGTCTCGAACCGGAGCAAGTCACCACCGTATTCCCGTCGCAGCCGCTTCAGCTCCGAGACCGCCGTGTCCAGCTGATCGGGAAGCACGACATGGACGACACCGCGGTAGCGGAGCGGCAACCGGCCCTCCCGCTCCAGCTCCGAGACCACGGAGTAGACCTCGTCGTCGTAGAGCAGGTTGCCCGCGTCGAAGACCGTGGTGACGCCGTGCTCGGAGAGGAAATCCATGAACGTCAACATGCGAGCGGCCATCTGATCGCGTGACGGGAGCAGCAGGTCCC
>Ga0307423_1002537_pt1 | contig 10132 bp, 4 predicted proteins | sample SalMarWE160310MG_FD_202154 | JGI IMG/M metagenome (GOLD analysis project Ga0307423, IMG submission 202154) | Salt marsh sediment microbial communities from the Plum Island Ecosystem LTER, Massachusetts, United States - WE1603-10 | ecosystem: Environmental > Aquatic > Marine > Intertidal zone >... | reverse complement strand
GATTCTCTACAAAGTTTTTCCACGCGAGTGGGGCTGTAGCTCAGTTGGGAGAGCGCTTGAATGGCATTCAAGAGGTCGTGGGTTCGATTCCCTCCAGCTCCACCAAGAATTTCAAGGGGTTAATCCGAAAGGGTTAGCCCCTTTTTCTTTCAAAACCCATTCTGTCCCCCGCCTGTCCCCCGCTTTTACAGTAAGCAGGGTGAATTCTTGTGAAGGTCGAGGCTCATTTCATCCCCGGCCCGATGCTGGCTCCCGCCAGTTGATGAAGTAATGCCCGGCTGATAGGACTCGCGGGCGGGGCTTGCGGATCAGGCTGAAGCCAATCTCGGATTGTTCAAGCGCAGGCCTCGCATCGTAAAGAATCTTCCTGGGTACAATCTGGGGTAAAAATATTATGGGCATTGGGTATGAGTTGTGGTATGCTCAATTCTCAATAATTCAACCATGAAACGCCTAACAGCGTTGCTTTTGCTTGCCCGAGAGCTTATTTTGATAATAAGAATATAGCCAATCGCTCTTGACGAAGAAATGGCAAACATTAGCGAAGACTAACGTACGACCTCGGCCTAAAATCCCGGAAAAGCTTGAATACCGCAACGTCTATGCGTTAGATGCTTTCTGACTCTATGCAGGGGGAGCCATGGAACGCTCTCCTCAGTTGCAATCAGAGCCGGTGTCGTTGCGCCTCGGGCAGAGGGGCGAACAGAATGATTTTGACTTGCTCATGCGCCGCAGTGGCAGTTTTTTCTACGTCCTTTTGAACCTTTTTCGGGTCAACGCTCCAAGCTTTCTTTCAGTATGTCACGGATACGCGCCGCCGCCTTGCCATCGCCATAGGGATTATGGACGCAGGCCATGGCCTCATAAGCGGCGGAGTCATCAAGCAGATGCCGGGCTTCGCGCACAATGGCCATCCGGTCTGTACCGACAAGTTTGACGGCGCCGGCGTCAACCGCCTCGGGACGTTCGGTCGTGTCACGCATCACCAGCACGGGTTTGCCGAGCGAAGGCGCTTCTTCCTGTATGCCGCCGGAATCGGTGATGATCAGGGCGCTGCGGTCCATCAGATAGACGAAAGGCAGGTAATCCTGGGGTTCGAGCAGGATAACGCCGGGCGCTTTGGAGAGGATGCGACGTACGGGTTCCTGCACGTTGGGATTGAGGTGCACGGGGTAGACGATTTGCACATCTCCGCGCCGGGCGATTTCGGCCAGCGCCTGACAGATGTTCTCAAAACCGGCGCCGAAGTTCTCGCGGCGGTGGCCTGTGACGAGGATCATACGTTTGGCCGGATCAAGGAAATCGAATTGGCCCTCGAAGCGGTTTCTTAAGGCTTCATCGGCGCGTACGCGGTCGACGACGCCAAGCAAGGCGTCAATGACGGTGTTGCCTGTGACGTGAATGCGTTCCGGCGCCGTACCTTCGCGCAGGAGGTTGGCTCGGGCTTTTTCAGTGGGGGTGAAGTGCGTGTCGGCTATCGCGCCGGTGAGGCGGCGATTCATTTCTTCCGGCCAGGGAGAGTACTTGTTGAAGGTGCGAAGGCCCGCTTCGACATGGCCAACCTGAATCTTGGCGTAGTACGCTGAAAGACTGGCGGCGAGCGTGGTTGTGGTGTCCCCGTGGACGAGAACCATGTCGGGCGTCCATTGCGCGTACACAGCGCGCATGCCGAGCAGAACGTTGCTGGTTATGTCGCTCAAGTCCTGTCCCGGCTTCATAAGGTCGAGATCGAAATCCGGCCGAACAGCGAAGATGTCGAGCACTTGATCAAGCATTTGACGGTGTTGGGCGGTGACGCAGACTTTGGCGTCGAAAGCCGGATCGACGGCGAGCGCCTTGACGACAGGGGCCATTTTGATGGCCTCGGGACGGGTGCCAAAGACGATAAGGACTTTCATGAGGGTTCCTTCATGGGGGAGGCATGGCGCCGTCGAATCCGGAACGCCGCGACGCCCTGCGCGCTCTTGCGCCGCGCTCTCGACAAACCAAGGATATGCTTTTCGCGAGCGCCGCGCTAGTGGACGAAAGCGGACAGGTATTCGTGGAACAGGGCTGCGGCCTTGGCGCCGCCCTGGGGGGTCATGTATTCCGGGATGCTAAAGGCGGCGATCCCCGTGGGATCGCTGGCCGCAGCCAGCGCCATCTGGGTCTCGATCCGGGCCAGAGGCGCCGGTTCGGCGGCGAAGGGTCCGGCGTTGATCGGTTCGCCTCCGGTCTGGACAAAAGTTTCCACCACAGGCGTAAAAAGCCCTCCGCTTGCCCGAACCGCCTTTGACGCGGCGTTCAGATACAGACCAGCATAGCCGATCTCAAGCTTTCCCACGCCGATCCCGTCCTGCAACAAAACCCGATCCAGCCCGGCGGCGGCCACAAGCTCGCCCCAGAAGGTTCCGCACGTGTCCGGATCGGCGAAGGCGTTGGAAAAGCCGGAGACGGAGACGGAAAAGTCCGGCGCGGCCTTGCGCAGGCCCTTGGTCAGATCGCCAAGATATTCGAAGAGAGCCTTTTTGGCGTCAGGCGCAAGCCAGGTTTTGTCGTCGATCTCCTGGGGGATGTACCACCCGGTCACGCTTTTATGCTGTGTGGCGATCTCGGCGAGCTCTTCGGCCAGCTTCATGGAATCAAGATACAACCGTCGCAGATAGACCCGGACCAGTTTGGGGTCGCGTTTGATCCTGATCCAATAGTCAGGATCATGGACCAGCCCCAAGGTAATCTTCAGGCCGAATTCGTCGGCCAACCCCAGGATGGTCTCCAAAAGAGGAACGGGATCAGTCTTGAACGCCTTGGACGCATAGAACGGGCGGTCATCGAACAGGGTCCATTGAAGGATACACTCGCTCACGCCCATAGTTTTAAGCGAGGTAAAAAGCTCGCGCCACTGTTTCAGCGAACGGTCAGCCTGTTCGAAAAGGGGCTGCAAAAAGGTGGCGGTCAGCCGGGGCTTGTCCGCGCACCAAGCCGCCCGGGGAGCGAGGAACGCCATCAGGCAGACAAGGAGCGCCAGAAAAGCCCAGGTATTTTTTCGCAACATGAAGCCCACCTAAAAATGCAGTATGCCCGAGACAAAGAGGGCGTTGATGTCCTTATCTCCATCCTCCTCGGTCCGGTTGTAGAGCATGCCGAGTTTGTAATGGACGAGCAGCTCCAGGTAGGAGCGATAGACCTCATAGTCTGGTTCGTTAAACAGGTATTTCAGGGACAGCCCGAGGCCGCCTTCATATAAAGAGGAATGATTCCGGTCAGGCGCCCAGACCCTGGCGTCGGCCACGAGGTGGGGGGTGACCAGAAAACGATCCCCGTAATTAAAGGTCACGCCCTGGCGGAACTCGCCATAAAACATGCTCCGGGCCGGGGAATCGATGTAATAATCGTATTCACCGTAGGTGAAGGTATAGTTCCACCAGGGCTCCCCGGGCTTGACTTCGTAGCCATCGGTCCAGGAGCCAAGGGCGCGCGCCAGCCAGTTTTCCTCGGATAGGTTGCCGATCTTGAAAAGCCGCTCCAAGCCCACATGGAAATTGATATCCTTAAAGGGCTTGTAACGTATCCCAAAGGCGCCCTGATAGGTGTCCGCATCGAATTGCAGGGAATCCTTTTTCAGGTTCCAGTTGACCCGGCCCACCAGTTGAAAGATGCGCTTGTCCCGGAAGCCGATGACTGGAGGAATGTAATTGACCTCCACCCCGCTGTTGGAGCGAATCACATCCGCGCCTTCGCCACCGGCGCCGGCCGGAGGCCCGGCCTTACCGGAAACATAGGTCACATAGGCCGTGGCGGTCAGGCTGGTAGACAGGGCGCTGACTTCCTTGCGCAGGCGATAATTGTCCTTTTCAATCTGTTCAGCCTGCTCCTTGTTGTCCACGGGATACAGCTTCTTGTTGTCGATGGCCTTTTTAAAGCGATCTACGGCCTTCTTGTTGTCGCACTCGTGCATATAGATGTAGCCGAGGTCCTGCCAGAGATTCAGGTAGTCCTCGTCGCGCTCCACGACCTTCTCAAAGGCCACGGCCGCATCGGCCAGCTTGCCGGCGTCGTTCAAGGCGTAGCCCAGGGCGGTCAGATAACGGTTCTCGTCCGAGAGCTCCACGGCCTTGCGATAGGCTGCAATGGCGGGATCAAGCTTTTTGCGGTCCGCGTGGATTTTGCCGAGCCGGAAATAACGTTCCGCGTTGGGGACCATGGCGATGGCCTCTTCCATGGCCTTGACCGCGCCCTCGTAATCATCCAGGGCGTCGGAGTCAGCCGACAATTCGTCCAGCCGAAAGGCCCGCATGTCCTGGTCCAGGGAATCCGGGGGTACGGCCAGAAGGCGCGCCACGGCCTGATTCGCTTCGCCGGTCAGGCGCTCCAGCCGGGCCAGCCTGACCTGGGCCGAAGGATCGTCGCCCATGGCCAGGGCCTGGCGCAACAGCCCGGCCGCTTCGGCATAGCGAAACTCGTCCGCAAAAAGATAGCCCAGGGTCATCTTCGCCAGACGCTGCTCGTCAGGGGCGAGGCTCCCTTGGTCCTTCATGGCCAGTTCCAGAAAATACACGGCCAGTCCGGGCTTGCCGATCTTCATCCAGCACTGGGCAATGACCAGAAGAACTTTGGCTTGATAATGGTCGCGCAAGGAGGCCTGGAGCTGCTCCAGGGCCTCTCGATATTTACCCATTCGATAGAGCGTATCGCCCAGGGCGTAGCGGATGCGCCAGCCACTCTGCGAGCCGCTGGACAGGGCGCGCCGAAAGGCCGCCTCGGCCATTTCCAGATCCTTGACCGCCAGGGCGGCGTAGCCAAGGTTCTCAAAAATATCCGCCCGCATGGGAGCCGAAAGGCCCGCCAGTCCGGCCGCCCTGGCGAAGGCGTCACGGGCTGCGGGAAATTCGTTCAGGGCGGAATAGGCCTGCCCCAGGGCGAGCAAGGCCGTGGCCTGTCCGGCCGCAGGCAGCTCTTTTAAGGCAATGGCCCGTAGAACCTTGACCGCTTCGGCCGCCCGGCCTGTCTTCATGTACGCTTCGGACAGGCCGATGCGTATGGCCGCGATTTTCTCTCCGGGAAGACCGGCGCCTAGCGCCAGGGCTTTCTGAAAACTCGAAGCGGCCTGGTCGTAACGTCCCTGAGCCGCCTGGACATAGCCCAGGGAATGCAGAACCTCGGCCTTGTCCATTTGCGCTACGTCCCCAAGGTCCAGATACAGGGCAAAGGCCTTGGATGCCTTGTCATAGGAGCGGGCGGCGGCGAAACTGCGCCCGGCCTGGATCAAGGCGCCAGATGCGGCGCCAGCAGCATAAGCCTCAAGATACCGGCGCCCGGCCTCCCGGGCTTTGCCGAGGCGAAAATTCAGGTTGGCCATGCGCTCCAGAATCGGCGCCTTTTGCGCGTCCTCTTGCGCGCCGGCAAGCGCCTCTTCCAGGGTCGCGAGGGCCAAGGGAAGCTTTTCGGCCTTGTCGTAGGCCTCGGCCAAAGCGAGCCTTGTCTCAAGATCATCCAGGGCCGCCAGGGATTTGGAAAAATAAGCCGCCGCCTGGTCGTATCGTTCGAGGCGCATGTCCGTCTCGCCCAGGGCGCGCAACAGCTCCGGATCATCCTTGGCCCCGACCAGGGCCTCTTCAAAGGAGGCCGCAGCCTCCTGATTCCGTCCGGCCTCGCTGAAAAGCGCCCCCAGCATGCGAAGAGCGCGCCGCCGGTCGTCGCCCTCGGGAAGGTTTTTCAGGGCCTCTTGGGCCAGAGCGATGGCCTTGTCGGCGTGTTTGGTCCTGGCTAGAAGCGAGGCCAGGGACAGCGTGAGGCCGGGATTTGGGGACAGGGACAGGGCCCTCTCATAGGCGTCGACGGCCTCTTCGTCGCGGCCCAAGCGCTCCTCTATCCGGGCCAGCCGCACGAGGGCCAGAGGGCTCTCCTTGAAATCCACGGCCTGCTCAAAGGCCTTTACAGCCTTCTCGTCCTTACCGGCCTTGGCGTAGACATCTCCGAGCTTTACGGACAGGGCGCTTTTGGCCGCATCGTCAGGAGCGGACTCGACCATTTCCCGGACAGTCTTGGCCGCAGCGTCATAGTCTTGCGACGCGACAAGGACGTTGGCCAAAAATTCCCGGTCCTTGTGGTCATCGGACAGGGCCAGGGTCTTGCGGGCCATATCCGCCGCCAGGGTGTAATCCTTGCCCGCATAGGCAAGCTGCCCGATCTCGCGGGTCAAAGCGGGATTTTCCGGTTCCAAGGCCAGGGCTTTTTGCAGGTTGGCGATAGCCCTCTTGAAGTTATTGCTCTTTCGGTCCGTCTCCGCCAGGGCGCGCAAGGCCCGGACCTTGTCCTCAGGGGTTTCAGACAGATCCAGAGAAGAGGAAAACGCCACGGCGGCCTCGGACGCCCGCCCAAGAGCCAACAGGGTCAGCCCCTTGATAAATTCGCTGGATGCGTCAGGGGCGAGGCCTTGAAAAAGCGGCAGGGCCTCCTCGGGGCGGCCGAGCTGGGTCAGGATGTCGGCTTGCGCCAACCGGGCCAAGCGCAGATCCGCGTCGCCTTCCTTCATGAGCGAGGCTGCGGATTGAAAATCATGGAGGGATTTGTCCAGGCACCCAAGCTCCTTGCGGCACAATCCGGCGTAGAGCAAGGCCTTGACGTTTCTTGGGGCGGCGCGAAGGACCCGGCCGGACTGGTTCAGGGATTCCCGATAGCGCTTCTGGGCATACAGGACGGCGGCGTAGGCCAACCGCGCCTCCTGGTCGTTGGGTTTGATCTCCAGGTATTTTTGAAATTCCTCATCAGCTCCGCCGTATTGCTTTTCATTGAGAAGCCTATACGCCTTGTCCAGGTGGGGGTAGGACTGAAACCGGGCCAGTTCTTGGTCAAACCACCCGCCGCTGGCGGCGTCTTTCGCGGCAAGGGGATTTTGCGCGGAATTTTCCCCGCCCGCATCCCGGGACGACGGCGCCGTTATCTGCCCGGACCCCAATAAATAATGCAGGCCGAAATAGCACGCCCAGACGAGCGCTCCCAGCGCCAGAATTATTTTTATCGATCCGCTACGCGTCATATTCGCTTCGCTTTTTGGTTCCCGCCAGCCTGCGGGAACTTGCGCCGGGGAAAGAGTCCCAAGATTGCATAGCAGGCGCCGTACCAAAGCACGAAGGACGAAAAAACGACATGATTTAAGATGATTACAAATAGAACGGCGCCCTTTCGGACAGGACGCCGTAAAACGGAATAAACCGTTGAGATTCAGAGTTTAAATAAGTTAAATGGGTTCGGCCCTGCTTCCCTCCGCCTTGGGAACCGTGGAAGGAACCCGGCGCGAGGCCATGGCGCGCTCGATGGTTTCCTTGGCGACCACCCCCATTTCCTGGAGAACCTGCCCCAGGGGAGGGCAGGCTTTCGCCTGCTCGCGCAGCAGGCGCTCCAACTGGACGGCCTCAAGCAGGCCCTTGCGCAGCAAAAAGGCTCCGAATTGTTCGCCGTCACGCCGCTCTGCGCCGTATTGGACTTCCATCTCCTGAAACTTCTCAAAGGCTATGAGATTTTCACGGAGAAGGAGGTCGCCGAGTCTGGCGTAGCCTTTACGCTGGCGCTTGAGCGCCGCCTGCAGGTCCTGCTCGCTAATCTCCCCCTGGCTGACCAGAAGATTGCCCAACCCGAGCGGCTCCGCCCCCTGTCCGGCCTGTTCCAGTCGGTCATAGCCCCGCCTGATGGCGAAAGACAGGTCGCTCTGGGTCACCAGGTAAAGGTCCACGGGACGGTCCAAACGCGTTTCGATTGTTTCAATGACGTCGCGAGGTGGAGGAACGTTCACGCCGAGGGACAGGACGCCGTTTGGCTGCAACTCCAAAGGAAACATTTCGTACTGTAGGGCCAGCTCCCGGGGAATCAGGGCGATGGTGGCCAGGGGGATGTCATACGGATCAATCTCCCGGGATTGCAGGTGATATTGCGCCCCAATGGCCTGGAGCAGCTGGTCCTCGCCGATGACGCCCATATCCTGCAGGATGACCCCCAGGGGCTTTTTCGAGTTCTTTTGCATGGCCAGGGCCTCGTCGAGCTGGCTGACCGTGACGAATCGCTTGTCCAGAAGCAAATCTCCCAGGCGTCGCCTGAAATCGCGCAGTTCCGCTTCCGAGGGATAGATATGGTCGGTCTTGTCCCAGGCGATGATCTTGCCCGTCAGGAGATACCGGGCATAGAGCTTCAGAGCGCGCATGGTGGCCGCGAAATTGATCAGGTTGCCCCAGATCAGCCTGGGAGCGGATAACAAACCCTGAAATGGTCCATAAATCCTGCTCACGTAGAAGGCCCGCCAGAGGATGCGCCAGAAGAAAAAGGCCAAATTGGCCTGGAGCAAATACCAGGTTGGGGTCCCGGACTCCACAATGGGAGGATAGCGATAGGCCTGGGGGAAAAGTATCTGATAAAGCCACAGGGCCCCGATAAGAGGTACGAGCAGGTTGCCGAACAGATTGACCTGATTGGTAATCAGGGCCTTGCGATCCCTGTACAGCATGTAGCGGGTCCAAAAATCCCCCTGCCAGCCCAGATAGGCCCAACCCTGCAGAGCGATCCCCGTAACCCAGCGGGACTTCTGCCGGACGGCCGCCTTGAAGGTCCTTGGAAAGAATTCCCTGATGACGACGTACTCCCGCTTGACGGTCGGGCGGCTTTTCTTGCTGAAAAAGCGCTTGCGGCTCGTCAAACGCTGGATGGACTGACGCACGAAGACGGATTTCAATCCGTATTTACGCATACGCAGGCCGAAATCATAATCCTCGGTCAGGGAGTTGATATTGAAGAGCTGGTTGTTGGAATCCGCAGCCAGCGTGTCCAGGGCCTTGCGGCTGTAACCGCTGCCAACGCCGGCCGAAGGCACGTTTTTGGCGAGCACCTCCCGGGCGACCATATCCCGGGCATGATTTTCCGCAAATTCATCCACATAATGCCCGGGGGTGAACTGATACCAACGCGGGGCGATGGGAAACACCGGCAACTGGACCATGTCCTTTCGCGGGATGATCAGATTGAATAGCTTCAGATAGAGGGGGTGGATGAGATCCTCGGAATCATTCATCACGAAGATTTCAAAACGCTTACTGTTATCTTTCTCAAAGAGCTTGATGCCCTCGTACACCCAGTTTAGACAATCGGCCTTGTTGGTCGGCCCGTCCTTGGGGCAAACGATGCGATGCACGTTGTCATAGGTTTCACGGGCCAATTCAACTTCGCGCTGGGTGGCGGGATCATTGGGGTAGCAGCCGACGAAAATATGGAAGTTCGAATAGTTAAGCGTACGAATGGTGTTGTCGATCATCATCCGTATGACTGCGGATTCATCCCAGCAGGGGATCATAATGGCCACGGGCTGCTCTGGCTTCTCCAGAAGCTGCTCCTCCGTCAACGGCGAAATCTTTTTGAAGCCAAAAATAAATATCGCACGGTAAAGCCTGCGGGTGAGATAGATGACGTCAATAAAGAGTTCATCCAGGCCGCTTAAGAGGAACACACAGCCAAGGACAATCAGAACGATTTTCAGCCATACCAGAACGTAGGGGATATACGCTTGATATTCTTCAAACATGAGCCCACCTCGTATTCATGGGGCATCCGCGTCTCTCCCCCGCAGAATTCCCTTCATTCGCCGCTCACGCGGCGAACGTTTTACCTTACGGAATTCCGTACTTTTTTCGTTTATAAAACAGGAAGTTGACTCGTAGGCGATCAGAGCAAAGACTTTATAAGGGTCGAGATTGACGCCGTAGGCGCTCTCTATGAGCAACGATATTATTCATAGTCATTTGGTCTGCACTGCGCAATACCCGGCGTTGCAATCTTCAAAAATTTACCAAGATCGAGGAATTCTTCTCTTCGAGCAGGACCGGTCTCCACCGCTTCCCTCCCGCAGGACTGATCTCCAGAAACAAACCGCGTTCGCCTTTGAGGCGCGGCCTTTTGGGACCAGGCTTGGCGTTCTTTACAGCAACGTCGGTCAAGGCCATTTGGACAACCTCCGCTTCGAGGCTCTTCGGCTGTAACCCCATACAGAGCAGGACCTTCAGAGTTACCCGTTTCCCCAAGCCTGTCGCCCAGAAAGTCACCCGGCGGTTACCCGGATGTCAATGAACCACAAAAAACGAAGCCTGACCAATTGGGCCCGCCTTCATGTTGA
>Ga0307423_1002535_pt1 | contig 10140 bp, 6 predicted proteins | sample SalMarWE160310MG_FD_202154 | JGI IMG/M metagenome (GOLD analysis project Ga0307423, IMG submission 202154) | Salt marsh sediment microbial communities from the Plum Island Ecosystem LTER, Massachusetts, United States - WE1603-10 | ecosystem: Environmental > Aquatic > Marine > Intertidal zone >... | reverse complement strand
GGGATCCGTCCCCGCTTTACCTCGCGTCTGGAAGCCGCCGGATTCCACCTTAGCAGCGATGTGTACATGCCTGCTGCTCGCCCGCGATCCGTTCAGCGCAGCAGCACGTAGGGCCAGCAGAGATGGATGCTGGGAGGGGATCGATGCACAGCCAGGGCACCATCCTGATCGTGGATGACGAGCCCGTGGGGCGCGATACGCTGGAGGCACTTCTCGTCACCCAGGGATACGAATTGGCCTTTGCTGGTGATGGCCTGGAGGCACTGGCAAAGGCGCAAAGCCTCACGCCGGACCTGGTGCTGCTCGATGTGATGATGCCCGATATGGACGGTTTCGAGGTCTGCCGGCGTCTGCGTGCCGATCCGCTATTGGCCGAGGTGCCGGTGATCATGGTGACCGCGCTGGATGACCGCGACTCGCGGCTGCAGGGCATCGAGGCCGGGGCGGACGATTTTGTGACAAAGCCGTACGATCGCGTCGAGCTCCGGGCGCGCGTCCAGACAACCGTTCGCCTGAACCGCTACCGCCGCCTGCTGGTGGAGCGCATGAGGTTCCAGTGGGTCGTCGAACATGCGGGCGATGGATACCTGCTAGTCGATGACCGCGGCTGGGTACGCTATGCCAACACACAAGCCCGTCTGTACCTCAACCTGCCACCACGGGAGCCGATGGAGGGGAGTGCGCCTGAGGAGGATCAGGCTGGTGCGTTCCTCGATCTGGTGAGGACTCACTATCGTTGTGAGCCACAGCGCGCGTGGGAGACGTGGCCGGATCTGCCCCCCGGCGAACACGAGACCCCGCTGTATCTGGTCCGTCCCGAGTCCTCGGTGGCGCTTGCGCTCTGGTTACGCGTAGAGATGTTCGACCTTCCCGGCCAGGAGCGGGTGGTCCGTCTCTCAGACGTGACGGACGAGATTGCCATGCAGCGGGACATGCGCGGTTTCCACGAGGTGATCCGGCACAAGGTACGGACGCCGCTGCTGGGCATGTTGAACAGCTTGGAGCTGATGACCAGCCTGGGAAGCAGGATGTCTCAGGAAGACATGGCGGAGTTGGCTGCGGCGGCGCTCAAGGGCACCCTCCGCCTCCGCCAGACGTTCGAAGACGTGCTGGCATATCTCGATGCGCCTGGCCTGGCCGAGTCTAGCGAGAGATATTCGCTCTCTCAGTTGGAGCAGACGGTGCTCCAGATCAGCGAGGGTCTGGGCATCGAGCGCGTGCGCGTCTTTTGTTCGAAAGCACTGGCCCACGCGCATCTGCTGCTCTCGCCGCGCGCCGTCGAGCTGGCCTTGTACGAGATCTTGGAAAACGCGTCCAAGTTCCATCCCGAGCACGCACCTGCGGTAGATGTTGCCGTGCTTCCTGACGATGGCGGGAAAGAGGCGGTGCTCAGCATCGCCGACGACGGCGTATCCGTCTCGCCAAAGCATCTCGACCACATCTGGAGCCCCTACTACCAGGGAGAAAAGTACTTTACCGGCGAGGCTGCAGGGACAGGATTGGGCCTGCCCACGGTGGCTGCGTTAGTATGGGGCGTCGGCGGGAGCTGCCGCGCCCACAACCGCACGGATCGGGACGGGCTGGTGATCGAGTTGGCACTTCCCTTGGCAGCAGACGAGGACCGGAACTAAGTCGTCGCTGCACGGCCTCTACAGATCAGCCCCGCGACGATCCCGTCATAGACCACACGCGTTCCCCCGGGCTGCGCACACATCCACCACCGAGCGGGCACGAGGCACACGAACCGCTGCACGCGGCTGCCACCAGCTTGAGGTAGCCGCGGCGAGCCAGTTCGTCCAGTGCCGCTTCGACCAACTCTGGCGTCGCATCCAGCTCGTCTGCCAGGGCGGCGACACTCCACGTGCCCCCTTCCGAGATCCGTGCCAGGATCTGCCGTAGCATCTACACCCCCACGCCCAGCAGCCGCGCTCCCTGGTAGATCAGCACTCCCGCCAGCAGTGACAGGCCGAGCAGCATAATCACGCTGAACGCGGTCCAGCGCCAGGAGCGTGTTTCCTGGCGAATGGCGGCAACCGTGGCCACACATGGAACGAACAGCATCTGCGATGCTAGAAACGCCAGTCCTGCGGCTGGGCTGAGCACAGCGGTGAGCGTTGCACCCAGTGCCTGCCCGTGCTCCGAGGCGCCGTACAGGACGCCCAGGGTAGCAATGACATTCTCCTTGGCCACGAAACTGGTGATCATGGCCACCATCAAGGGCCACTCGAAGCCCATCCACGCACCGAGCGGCTCGAGCGCCCGTCCCAGGTAGCCCAGGATGCTGTGCGCGATGCCGGGGCCAGGATAGGTCGACAATGCCCAGATGAGCACCGAGACGGGCAAGATCACCTTGGCTGCCTTTTTGAGGAACATGAGCAGGTTGTGCCACACCGACAGGCCGATCGTACGCGCGTTGGGTACGTGGTACAGCGGCAGCTCCATGACAAACGCCACGCGCTCGCCGCGGAGCAGTGTCTTGTCCAGCGCGATCCCCACTAGGACCAGGACCCCCAGGTTCAGGCCAACGAGTGCCCAGGTGACCAGGAAAGCGCGGGAGCCAAAGAACATGGGCGCCAGCGTAGCCAGCACCGCCATGCGCGCTGCACACGGCACCAGTGGCGCCAGCAATATGGTCAGCAGGCGCGCGCGGCGCGACTCGATGATCCGGCTGCCCATCACGGCGGGGACGTTGCAGCCAAAGCCCAGGCAGAGCGGCAAGAAGCTCTTGCCGTGTAGGCCCATCAGGTGCATGAAGCGATCCATCACATAGGCCGCGCGCGCCATATAGCCGGTGTCCTCGAGGATGCCGAGCGCAGCGAAAAAGATCAGCAGGATGGGGAGGAAGGTGATCATGAGCCCTGCCCCAGCCAGGATACCGTCGACGAGCAGGCCGCGCAGCCAGGCAGGCGCAGCGTGAAGCACGCCAGCCAGCCAGCCGCTCGCGCCGTGCACTAGGTACAGGTCGAGCCACCCCTGCAGCGGCGCGCCAACGGCAAAGGTCAGCCAGAACACGATTCCCAGAACCAACAGGAGCACGCCGATTCCCAACAGCGGGTGGGTGGCGACGCGGTCCAGCCGCTCGGTGACCGTGACCTGGCCTGCGCGCGGGCGGACCAGGGCGGCGCGCGTCATGCGGCCGATCCAGTCGTAACGCGCGCCGGCTACGTCGAGGATCGCGTCCTCGTGCTGGTGCAGCAGGTGCTCGACCTCCTGCCGGCGATCGCTGGGCAGGCGCTCCTTCATCATCTCGACCATCACGCTGTCCCCCTCGAGCAGCTTGACGGCGACCCAAGAGGTGGGGTAGGGAGGGGGGACGTGCTCTGCGATCAGCGACTCGATCTCTCGCAGAATCTCCTCGTGATCGGGGCGGATGGTCGGCACGTTAGGGCGGTAGTCGAACTCCCCATGCGCCAGCGCGTCGATCGCATCTGCCAGCGCCTCGACGCCTTGCGCCTTGGCGGCGCTCATCGGCACCACGGGGATGCCCAGCGCGGCTTCCAGCACGTTCGGCTCGACCTGGATCCCCTCCTGTGCGGCAACGTCCATCATGTTCAGGGCCAGGACGACCGGCGCGGGCAGCACCAGCAGCTCGGCCAGCAGGTAGAGGCTCCGCTCGAGGATCGCGGCATCGACCACTGCCACTACCACATCCGGCTCCTCGCAGATAATGTACTCGCGCGCAATGCGCTCCTCCTCCGAGTTGGCGGTCAGGCTGTAGGTGCCCGGCAGGTCGACCAGGTGAAAGAGAACGTCGTTATGCCGGTAATCGCCCGTCTTTTGCTCGATCGTCTTGCCCGGCCAGTTGCCGACGTGCTGGTCCATCCCGGTCAGGATGTTAAAGATCGTCGACTTACCCACGTTGGGCTGCCCGGCCAGTGCCACCGTTACCGGGCGAATGACCTCGTCCAGCACGTGGCCGTGCAGGCGGTGGTGCCGCCTCTCTACGCTGTGGTACGACCCTCTAGCCATCGACCGCCTTTCGACGGACCAGGACGTGCGCCGCTTCGCCACGTCCCAGGGCAATCCGCGTGTCACGTACGCTCACGATCAGCGGGCCGTGGCCATAGTTCTGGATCATGGTCAGGGGGGCCCCGGGGGTGAAACCCAGGGTTGCAAGCCGCGATACGAACCCGCGGCCTCCACTCAGGTCGATCACAGCACCCTCCTCGCGAGACGCGAGCTGCGTGAGGGGAACGGACATTCCTGTCATCCACGTCCTCCTGCTGAATGGGGGATACGCGCTACTGCAAGGCGGTCCGCGTGGCCTAGCTGCCGTGGGCCGCGCGCTTTGGCGCACACGTCTACAGATCCTCTGCCTGCACGAACACGGTCTCGGCCACCTTGTGCCCGATCACCTGCGCGGTATCGTCCACGCAGATGGTCAGTGGGCCCTCAAATGGGGCGATCTGCTGCACCACGATCTCGGCACTGGGCCGGATCTGGAGCTGGCCCAGGTAGCGCAGCAGTTCCGGATCCTCCCGCTCGACATAGACGACCCGCCCGCGCTGCCCCGCCTGAAGGTCGACCAGCGGCACCGCACGCGGTGCGGGGGCGAGCTCGCGGCCTGGTGCGGGCATGGGCCTACCGTGCGGGCAGTGCTGCGGGTGATCGAGCAGCACCGCCAGGCGCTCGGTGATCTCTTCCGACGCGGCATGCTCCAGCCTGCACGCTTCTTCGTGCACCACGTCCCACGATAGGCCGAGCAGATCAGTGAGAAAGCGCTCCCATAGGCGGTGGCGGCGGACCACGGACATGGCCTGCGCCAGGCCCTCCTCACGCAGCAGCACGCCGCGGTAGGGCGTATAGCCGACCAGATCCTGTTCCTCCAGCCGCCGCACCATCTCGTTCACCGATGCGGCGGAGAGGGACAGCCGGCTGGCCAGGTCCGACAGGGCCACCGGCTCGGTCTGCCCGCCGAGGCGGTAGATGGCCTCTAGGTATTCTTCTGCGTGTGGCGTCAACATCCTTCGCGATCCAGATCTTATGGCATACCTGAAGAAATTCTTATGGCTATCCTTCTACAAGTCATTATACTCGCTTCCGCCATATTGTCAAGTCTGCTTGTCACATTGACACCCCGCCCGTGCCGTGGTATGCTGTCCGGCATCGCAAGATGTCGGGGCAGTTGACGAACTGCTTCTACAGGATGGAGGAACGCAGATGGACTATCGAGCGAGACTAACCATGTCGCAGGAAGATCTGATTGAGCTGCTAGGCGAGCCGATGGCGCCGGAACTGCTGGCTCCCGAGCTGATCGCGATCGCGCGCGACCCGGCAGCGGCGCGAGAGCTGCCGGGGACAAGGCTGGTGCGCGATGTGTTGGCTCCCTACCTGGCCGATATCGAGCACATGCCGCTGACCCCGTACACGCTGTACCGCGAGTTCAAGCGCACTGGCGAGCGGCGGACCTACCAGGAGCCCCACCACGAGAAGCGGGCCAAGCTCTGCGCCGCGGCGTTCCAGGTGCTGCTGGGTGACGACAGCTACCTCGATCTTCTGCAGGACTATATCTGGGCTATCTGTGAGGAAACCAACTGGGTACTGCCGGCTCACGAGAACCGCGAGGTGGCCCTGCGCTCCGTCGGCACCGGCTTTTCCCTGGCCGAGATCAGCGTGGGCCTGCGCCACGTGCTCGCCGACGAGATCGTGGATCGCATCGGCGCCGAGATCGAGCGCCGCATCTTAAAGCCGTACCTGGAGCGGCACGATCGACTGTCGTGGTGGAAGGGCGGCAACAACTGGAACGGCGTCTGCAACAGCGGGGTGGGGGCGATGTTCTTGCTGCTCGAGCCCGACGTGGCGCGCACGGCGCGGGCGTTGGCACTGGTCCTGGAGGGGCTGGCGCACTTTTTGGAGGTCGCCTTTGAGGCGGACGGCGGATCGACCGAGGGTACTAGCTACTGGCAGTACGGGCTGAGCAACCTGATTCCTTTTGCCGAGATGCTTCGCCTGCGGACCGGTGGGGCGATCGACATCCTGGGCATGCGCCGCCTGAAAGCGATCGCCACCTACCCGATCCGCACGATGCTCTCTCCCGGGCACTATGTCAGTTTCTCCGATTGCGAAGAAGTGGTCGCCTTTGCGCCCGGAAACATCATGAAGCTGGCCGAGCGCACGGGTGTGACCGGCCAGCTCGACGTGCTGGCCGAGGGCGCGCCGTTGATCCGCGATACCCACCACCGCCGCTTTCACCTGTTGTGGCGCAACATCGCCTGGTGGGACGGGACGCGCCCGCAGCGGGTCCCGATCGACGACGTATGGGCCGAGGACGTGGGCATCGCTCGCTTGGCCGCGACGACCTCCGCCGGCCTGCCGATCGTGCTGTCAGCCAAGGCGGGCCACAACGGCGAGAACCACAATCACAACGACGTGGGCAGCTTTATCGTGCACGTCGACGGCGAGAGTCTGCTCTGCGATCCGGGGCGCGGGTTGTACAGCCGCGACTATTTCAGCCCCCGGCGCTACGAGAACGTGTTCGCTAATTCCTACGGGCACAGCGTGCCACGCCTGGGTGGTACGCTCCAGTCGCCGGGCGCAGCTTACCGCGGTGAGATCGTGGCCTACGACCACGGCGATCCGGAAAAGCGCGCCGTACTCGAGATCGGCGGCGCCTACGACGTGCCCGCGCTGGACGGAATCCGGCGCTCGTTCCTGGTCGACGTGCCCTCGGGAGACCTGGTGCTGGAGGACGTGATCACCTTTTCGGGGGAGCCTCGGCCTGTCGAGGAGGCGTTCGTCACCTGGTGCGAAACGGTCGCTGCCGGATCGGCGGCGCGGATCGTCGGCGAGCGGCACATCCTCGACCTGCAGATTGAGGAACCGGCCGACGCGACCTTTGCTCTGGAGGTGTTGGAAGAGGCCTCGCGCGAGAACGCCAAGCCGGTCCCGCTGAAGCGGCTGACCTACACCGTCTCCGGCCTGGACACAGAGCTGGTCGGGCGCGTGCGCATACAGGTGCGCGCCCGGGAGCCAGACTCGACGCCGATCACGTCACCTCAGGAGGAGGTGCTGCCTTGGAAGAAGCAAAGCTAGCAAGCGAACACGGGCCCCTGACGCTCTGGTACCGTGAACCGGCCCGCGCCTGGGTCGAGGCGCTGCCGATCGGCAACGGCCGCCTGGGGGCGATGGTCTATGGCGGCCATGACGTCGCACGGTTCCAGCTCAACGAGGCCACGCTCTGGTCGGGTGGCCCGCGCGAGTGGGATAATCCGTGCGCGGCCCAGATCCTGCCTCTCGTGCGTGAAGCCGTCTTCCAGGGAGACTATACGCGGGCCGACGCGCTGTGCCAGCAGATGCAGGGCCCGTACAACGAGTCCTACCAGCCTATGGGAAACCTGCGCATCGCCTTCGACGACCCCTCGCTTCCTGCTGAGTACTGCCGCGAGCTGGACCTCGATCGCGCCGTGGCGACCACGCGCTTTGTCAGGGACGGCGTGACCTATCGCTGCGAGGCCTTTGCCAGCCACCCCGACGAGGTGCTCGTGGTTCACCTGGCGTGCGACGCGCCCGGGCAGCTCTCTGCCTCCATCTGCCTAGACAGCCTGCTGCGGCACGAGGTTGTGGCAGATGGCGACGACACGCTACTTCTCAGCGGGCAGTGCCCGGCGCACGTCGACCCCAACTACCTGCAGACGGAGGAGCCGGTACGCTACGCAGAGGACGCCGGTATGCGCTTTGCCATCCAGTTGCGTACACGCGTCGAGGGCGGCACGGTGGAGGCGACGGCGGGTGCGCTGCGCGTGCGCGGCGCTGGTGCGATCACGCTGCTCCTCTCCGCCGCGACCAGCTATGCCGGTTACGGTCGCGACCCTGCCCGTGAGGGAAAAGATGCGAGTGCGATCGCAGCACGGTACCTCGATGCCGCTGTGGCGCAGCCCTATGCTGCCCTCCTGGATCGGCACGTTGCCGACCACCAGGCGCTGTTTCGCCGCGTCTCGCTCGACCTGGGTTCCTCGCCCCAGCGCCGTGCCCTGCCGACGGACGAGCGGATCATTCGCTACGCCGACGACGGTGATCCCGAGCTGTCGGCGCTGCTCTTCCAGTACGGACGCTACCTGCTGATCGCCAGCTCGCGCCTGGGCGGGCAGCCGGCCAACCTGCAGGGGATCTGGAACGAGCACGTGCGCCCGCCGTGGAGCGCCAACTATACGCTGAACATCAACGCCGAGATGAACTACTGGCCGGCCGAGAACTGCGCGCTGCCCGAGTGCCACGAACCGCTCTTTGCCCTGATCGCTGAGCTGGCCAAGAACGGCCGCCGGACGGCACAGGTCAACTATGGTGCATCGGGTTGGGTGGCACACCACAACACCGACCTGTGGCGGCAGTCTGCACCGGTGGGTGAGGGACACGGCAACCCGGTGTGGGCTAACTGGCCGATGGGCGGCGCCTGGCTGTGCCAGCACCTGTGGGAACACTATGCCTACACCGGCGACGAGGCTTTCCTGCGCGAGCGTGCCTGGCCGCTCATGGCCGGTGCAGCGCGCTTTTGCCTGGATTGGCTGGTCGAGGATGGGGAGGGCCACCTGGTCACCGCACCCTCGGTCTCTCCCGAGCACATGTTCTACACGCCTGAGGGCGAGCGCGCTGCGGTGAGCGCGACGGCGACGATGGACATGGCGATCATCTGGGATCTGTTCACCAACTGCATCGAGGCGGCAGGGGTGCTGGGCGTCGAGCCTGATTTTGCCGCGCGCATGGCGGCGGCGCGAGAACGCCTCTACCCTTACCAGATCGGGTCGCGCGGCCAGTTGCTAGAGTGGTGGCAGGATTTCGAGGAGGTCGAGGTGCACCACCGCCACGTCTCGCACCTCTTTGGTCTGCACCCGGGGCGGCAGCTCACGCTGGAGAAAACGCCCGAGTTGGTCGATGCGGCACGGCGCGCGCTCGAGATCCGCGGCGACGCCAGCACCGGCTGGTCGATGGGCTGGAAGGTGAACCTCTGGGCGCGCCTGCGCGATGGCGACCACGCCTATCGCCTGATCCGGCGCCTGTTCACGCTGGTCGAGGAAACGGGGGTGCAGATGCACGCGGGGGGTGGGCTGTACGCGAGCCTGCTCGACGCACACCCGCCCTTCCAGATCGACGGCAACTTTGGTTACACCGCGGGCGTGGCCGAGATGCTGCTGCACAGCCACGCCGGCGCCCTGCATCTCCTGCCCGCGCTGCCCTATGCCTGGCCCACTGGCTCGGTCCGCGGCTTGCGCGCCCGTGGCGGGTTCGTGGTGGACATTGCCTGGCAGTCCGGCCAGCTGGCTTCCGCCGGGATCCACTCGCTGCTCGGCAACCCCTGCCGCGTGCGGGCAGCAGAGACGCTGCAGGTCACCTGTGCGGGGCAGCCAGTAGCCGTCGAAAACTTGCCAGACGGAGTCGCCTTTGCGACCGAGCCCGGCTGTTCCTACCTGCTACAGTCCACGTAACCCGATTCTGTCCCTGGATCGCCGGGCTCCAGCCTGGCATCTGCGCTGCTCTATACCCTCCTCCTGGCTGGGCGGAGATATGCCACGCTGTCGCAGATCCCCGTAGGGGGGAGCGTGGCGGCCCCAGAACTCACGGCTCCCGGCCCGGTTCGGCCTCCGGACCGCCAGGCTCCGGCCTGGCCTTGGGCGTGCTATTCGATTCTTGCTGTATATGGAGGGTACGGCAGCCTACGAGTCCAGCCACCTCTGTACGGTCGCCTCGTCCTCCTCGTTGTAGCCGGTGAAGCAGTTGTCCATGATCTTCCAATAGTCCGTGGACGGATGCTCGCTGAGCGAGTAACTTCCATCCACGTACAGGCCCCGTTTGGCCTGGCGCCGCCACTCCCGGAACGCCTCCTTGTTGTACGCCAGCAGGTCCTGGTGCGTCCGTTCGTAATCGACGATCGATCTCAGCTCCTCGTCCAGTTGCTGCGCGACGCCTGGGTGCTCTCCACTCAGATCGTGCAGCTCCTGCGGGTCGTTCTCCATATCGAACAACTGCGGTGCATAACCCACAAAGGCCACGTACTTCCACCTATCTTTGCGCAGCATATAGGCGGACGTACTGAGCGTCGTACCGGTAGAACAGGCATAAGTCCAGCCTCGGCTGTCGGTTGTCTTCCCTGTCGCCAGGGGAAGCAGCGACTCGCCGTCCAGGCCTTCCCGCGACGGCAGACCAGCC
>Ga0307423_1002534_pt1 | contig 10140 bp, 10 predicted proteins | sample SalMarWE160310MG_FD_202154 | JGI IMG/M metagenome (GOLD analysis project Ga0307423, IMG submission 202154) | Salt marsh sediment microbial communities from the Plum Island Ecosystem LTER, Massachusetts, United States - WE1603-10 | ecosystem: Environmental > Aquatic > Marine > Intertidal zone >... | reverse complement strand
CTTGAGAAGGAACTCCTTCTTATGACACCGGTGAGTAATGTGCCAAACACAGCCCGGAATGTAATGCCGATTCGCCCGCGGCATTTCATGGAACCTTTCTTAGAAGCCCTATTTCGAGGGTAAAAATGGCATTCTAAGCCGGAAAACAAGCCGAATGTTTCACTATTACCATATCATTCCAAGCACTTGCCTTGGTCCGACCCGGGACCGGACCCGGGACCGGCCGGGACCGTGCGGCACCAGCGGCACCAGGCACTATCGACCTTTTCCCCTATAGCTCGCGGCTTCTTGAACCATGCATTAGTTCCGAGCTCTCGTCCCTCCGCTCGGAACTAATCCTTATTTTGTTAGATTGCGCCTCATAAAGTACTCTTTGCGCCTTCGGCGTTAACAGAACGGATACTGTTGTGTCAGGCGTCCCGTCTGGTCGATTTCCGTGGTCCGTTACACTCATAATTTCGATTAACCCGTCCGACATGAGCGACGAATAGTAGTCGGTGGGGTTTGCCAACAGCTCTGAAAAGCTCGCACCGTAAAGCAAACGTGACGCGTGCTTGTTGAACTCTGTCGGTGGCCCAGTCCACCCGTCTTTTTCCGCGAGATGGGCCAGCAATCTTATCGTTGACTCGGGCGGCATGGACGCGATGGACGTTTCGCGATGGCACCGCCAATCAAGGTACGCTAGGACAAGCAGCAAACCAGAGATGACGGAAACAGCAAGGTACAACTGCCACGCATCTGACCAGGACCATGAACTCGGTCTTTGAAGGAAGAAGCCTGCGGCCAGACCGGCAATTCCAACTACTGCAGTGAGCCATGGAAGCCTTGCGCAATCAGGCCTTATCCGCACGATGTCCTCCGGTCAATCTAACGAGCTCTTCAGCGGAAGGGCTTTTTTACGCTCCGCAGCAAGAGCAAGGTTGAGCACTATCAAGGCACCTTATAAGCAAATGTGTACCTCATAATCAACTCGTCTTTACCACCTGGAAGTATAATTTCCAGCATATTATTCGAAGCTAGCGTCAGTAACTTTTTATAAATGTTTTCGCTGAGATCCCCCAATTCTTTCACATCAATCACTGTCTGGTTGTTTTGAGTTCGGTTCAACAAATCACCATCCCATGTTTGTAAGGGCTTAACCAACAAGGTATTCGTTCCACCTGTGAGTGCGAATTGGTGTTGAAGGGACTGTTTATTTTCGTTCTTGTTAACCAATGAGTAATCATGTGCCAAAGCACATCTCAATGCGTATATAGCATCTATCTCATCAGGAGATAGTGATGAAAAATACGATAGGGCCTTCTGTACAGAAGCGCCGTTAACAGCAGGCTTGCTCCTGTCTTTAAAACAACTCCCTATTTGATCGAGTAGAATTAAATATCCAACATTGCCAAGCCAGGAACGGCATCTATCAAAATCCACTACAGCGCCTTTCGAGTTTCGGCCAGTAAATTTGCGAGTATCGGATAAGCAGGCATAGAAGCTGGATGTTACCTTTATTTTCTCGCCTGATGAAAGCCGAATTGGAGGTCGATCATTAAGATGCGAATCAATTGCCTGTGTTTCGTTGATCTGTTCGATCCATTTCATATTCATTTCTCATAATTGCCCAATCGCGGTGCTGACCCGCGAGCACGGGGGATGGGAGCAGGCCGCAGGCCTGATCACAGCCACCGCGCGCAGTCGGGTCGAGTACCTTGATACTATGTAAGGCCTCCTCCTAAGATATGGTATTATGAGTTTCACCAAAAAACCATAAACCAACAACAAAGGAGGAAGCCAAATGAGATTCTACACCAAACAGCACAAATTTTATTGCGGAATCGACCTGCATGCCAACAAGATGTATCTCTGCATCCTGGATGAGACAGGAGAGATCAAATTGCATCGAAACCTTATCACCGATCGTGAGGTCTTCCTCAAAGCCATTCACCCTTTCCGGGAGGACATTGTCGTCGCCGTGGAGTGCATGTTCACCTGGTATCAGTCTTCGCTAAAGCTACGCCTTGACAGGCTGGGTCGCAGATCTTTGTGTCGAGGAAGGGATCCCCTTTGTCCTGGGCCATGCCCTTTACATGAAAGCCATCCATGGCGGCAAAGCAAAAAATGATAAGATCGATTCTCGAAAGATCGCCGTATTACTCAAGGGAGGCATGATCCCCCAATCCTATGTCTATCCAGCCAAAATGAGGGCAACCAGAGATCTGCTCAGGAGGCGGAACCATCTCATGAGAAAAAGATCGGAGCTCTATGCCCATATCCAAAACACCCGGAGCCAGTACAACCTCGACGAACCCCTGGGAAGGATCGCAAAACCTCAAAACCGGGAAGGCGTCGCCGAACGCTTCGAGGATCCTTCCGTTCAGAAAATGATTGCCACTGATTTTGCCGTCATTGAAGCCTATGACCCAATCATAGCAGAAATAGAGCAAGATATCATCCAATCCGCCAGGCATCATGATCCTGTTTCACACGCCCTGCTCCATACGATCCCGGGCGTCGGCAGGATCCTCTCACTGGTCATCCTCTATGAGATCGAAAATATCAAGCGTTTTCCAAGCGTACAGGATTTCGCCTCTTACTGCCGTCTCGTAAAATGCGCCAAGGAGTCCAACGGTAAAAAATACGGTTCAGGCGGCAAGAAGATCGGCAATGCCCATCTCAAGTGGGCCTTCAGCGAGGCAGCCGCCCTTTTCCTCAAGGGTAATGAGCAGGGGAAAAAGTACTTGGACAGATTAACCGCCAAACACGGGAAAGGAAAAACTCTTTCCATCCTGGCCCATAAAATGGGTCGAGCTGTCTATTTCATGTTAAAGAACAAGAAGCCCTTTGATCAGGACAAATTCCTGGGGTTTTAGAGTTGGAGGGGATGGATCAGCCTGAGCCAGAACTGGAGCCATTAAGGGAATCGAACATGTGTTCGCATCCAATCGGGGCCACGATAACCCTTGCATCATCAAATGCTCAGCGGATGATATGGCACCAGGAACCCGGCAGCCCCTTGCCTTGATTGGCGGTCCGTCCCGCTCCATAACATACTTTTCAACGCGCCTTTCGGCGCTTTGGACAGGTTCTGCCCCTTATCCGAGCCCGAAACTAACTGGAGATAAGATCTTTTATCAACCAGACCTTTGACTGGGTCGGCACTAGGGTACGGTCATATTTCTAGATCGCAGTCCCTTTCAAGGTGATTGCAATCCTCTGACATCCAAATACGGAAGCCCTTTTCGGCGCAGTGTCATTGCTCCTGGCCCGAGGACAAAGTTCCCGCGCTCCGACGAGCTTCCCTTGGGCCCATTCTCACACCGAAACTTTGTCCGCTACGCCGTTGCTGCATGGACCTTCGTTAGGGTGAACCAGATGATAGAATCTCGATAAGTGTTTGGTGCAGGATCTGATTCCTGGCACCCGCTTTGAAATGAAGTCAGAAACGCTGCCAAGAGCCACTAAGGTCCGTTATCCGAGTCGCGAAAAAAAAGAAAAAGATTTTTTCGTTAAAGGACACCTTTACCCTTGACTTTTCTTTGACAGTTGAAGAGGGTTAGCCCTCTGAAACCCGCGTCAATACTAGATCGTTCTTTGACAATTTCAAAAGTGTGGTGCCACAAATTTTCATGAGATTACTTGACATACTGTGATAAATTGCACATATTTGGGGTGTCCTGAAAGGAGCACCCCATGTTCGCAAGAGTCAAGAAGTCCGGTCGCTATGAGTACCTTCAGATTGTTGAAAATCGCAGGGTTGGAAAGAAGACCGTTCAACGGGTCATCTCTACTATCGGTCGTATGGACCAACTGCATGCCAAAGGTAATATAGAGACCCTGGTACGATCTCTTTCCCGTTTCTCTGAAAAAGTGCTCATGGTTCTTTCAAACAAGAGCGATGTGAGTGCCTCCGGAAAAAAGATAGGCCCTGCTCTTGTCTTTGAGAGACTCTGGAAGGAACTTGGAATCAAGAAAGCCATCAAGGACCTTTTGGCTCATAGAAAATTTGAGTTTGATGTGGAAAGGGCTATTTTCCTCACCGTGCTTCATAGGCTCTTTACCTCGGGATCCGACAGGTCTTGTGAAAAATGGCGCCGTGACTATGTGATAGAAGGTGTTGAGGATCTTGATTTACATCACCTCTATCGTGCCATGACCTTTCTTGGTGAAGAAATAACGAATCAGAAAGATCGAACGCCTTTTTCTCCAAGATGCACCAAGGATCTCATTGAAGAGATGATGCTTTGGGTTCAGCGCGACTTATTCTCTGAACTTGAAATGGTTTTTTTTGATACGACCTCCATTTACTTTGAGGGCCGGGGTGGTAACACCATGGGGAAACGGGGTTTTAGCAAGGACCATCGGCCCGACTTAAAACAAATGGTCGTCGGAGCTGTCATCGATGATAAAGGCCGGCCCATCTGCTGTGAGATGTGGCCAGGTAACACCACCGATGTCACGTCCTTGATCCCGGTGACCGAAAGAATACGCAAACGCTTCGGCATCCAGCGCTTTTGTATCGTATCCGACCGCGGGATGATCAGCAAGGGGACGATCAAGGCGCTGGAAGGAGAAAAGATCTCCTACATTCTGGGCACCCGCATGCGTCGGGTCAATGAGATCAAGGCAGAGGTTCTCTCCCGTGGTGGCCGGTATACTGAGGTCTACCCCGAGGGAAGAACTTCAAAGGATCCATCACCGCTTAAAGTCAAGCAGGTCATTCACAACGACCACCGTTACATTGTATGCCTGAATGGTCGTCAGGCCCGAAAAGATGCCGCCGATCGGGAGGCCATCACTGAGGCCTTGCGGGAACAATTGAAAAAAGGCGCCAAAAGTCTGGTGGGCAATAAAGGCTATCGGCGCTATCTGAAGATAGATAAAGGCAGTGCACGCATCGACATGGACAAAATCAAGAATGAGTCCCGCTTTGACGGTAAATGGGTCCTGACCACCAACACGGATTTGCCCGCTGAAAAGGTCGCCCTTAAGTACAAGGAGCTGTGGCAGGTCGAACGCATCTTTCGTGATGTCAAGTCGTTGCTTGAAACCCGGCCCGTGTACCACCAATGCGACGAGAACATCCGGGGTCATGTATTCTGCAGCTTCCTGGCGTTGGTTCTTCGGAAAGAACTGGAACGGCGCCTCAACGCTGCCGGCCATGTATTTGAGTGGTCCAACATCAAACAGGATCTAAAGGCTCTTCAGGAGACAGTCATCGAAGACCATGGGAAATCCTTAGCTGTGAGAACGGAATGTCTCGGTACCTGTGGCAAGATCTTTCAGGCTGTTGGTGTTGCCATTCCTCCCACCATTCGGGAATTGTAAAATGTAAAATATGTCAAAGAACAATGACATTTGTGGTGCCAAGAAAATTTTGGCCAGATATATCCACTTAATATTACATAACTATTTTTTTCTGACTGTCAAAGATCAGTCAAAAGGCCCTGTATACTGTGCCGCTGGGCCCGGCTGACTGGGGTCGGATGCTTGCCATCGCCGCACCGGTATTTATAGTCACCGAGGCATACAAATGGTGGCACAGAAGAACAAGTAGATGACAATGAGGGAAATCAAATCTCTTGTTTGAATCCTGGGAGTTTATCATTCCACCACCCAGACCGTGCAGTTGCGTGCATGGTTGACAATCTTGTTTGAGATGCTGCCGAAGAGAAAAAATTATAATGTCCCCTTCATCATTTCTGGACACTCTGAGCAAGTCGAGTTCAGAAGCGACAAAGGTGTAGGCATCAGATTCCGTATAAGGACGTTCGAAATTCTTCTAAATCAGGATCTTTTAGAAGATACCCGTCGAATCGTAAAATTGCGAACTACCTGAATTTCATGTCTATATCTGGAGTACGACCCATGGCACGATTCATGCTGTATATAAAATTATAAAGAGTAACAACATCTTCTCCATAACACCATTTCAATGTATCAGAGGCCGTAGATGAATCTATTTGACAAACTAAAAAACAAGAAAATACTGCTCGTGGATGACGATGAGTGGATAAGGGATTCTTTGACCTTGTACTTTTCTAGTGAAGGTTGCCACTTGTTGGCGTTGGGGACTGCCGAAGAGGGGATGGAATTACTCAAACGTGAGGACTATGAAATTGTGATCATCGATTACAGACTACCGGGTATAGACGGCGTAGAATTTCTCAAGAGGATTCAAGCGTCCCACCCGGACACCATCAAGATACTTATCACAGCCTATGGGAGTAAAGATATCTTTTTAGCGGCGAGGAAAATAGGGATCCAGGATTTTATAGATAAACCGTTCACAGCCCAGGCCATTGAAGAATCTCTGGTCCGAGCGATAGAAAATCGTGAGCAAGAAAATTTGAAATCCCATACCATCCGTTTCAAAAGGAGGATGACCATGATGGAATTTCGTAGAAGACAAAACAGTGATAGATGGCATTGGAGCAAAGGCTGTTCCAATTATCCGACAGAAAAGGACGTCATCATCAGTCACACAATACCTGAATATGGGTCTTTGTGTGAAGAGTGCAAGGAAAAGGAGCCCTTAGAAAAAGACGAGTAAAAGATGGTAAATTCCATGAAGAGATTTGCCAAGATCTTCAAACCTTTTTACAAGGCAGCTATTCCACCACCCAGACCGTGCAGTTGCGTGCATGGGTGACAATCTTGCTTGAGATGCTGCCGAAGAGAAACTCCTCACTCCGTGAAAGCCCCTGCCTTCCTACCACGATGGTGCTGTATTCGGTTTCATCTCTTTCCGACAGGATGCACTCCGCCATAGAGGGGCAGTAGCGCAAAGTTGAACGGACTGCTACATCTTTTGGATCAAATCCTTTCTTGATCAAAAGTTGCCGAGAACCCTCCAATAGGGCATCGATTTTTTGTCGGTATTGAGTGAGCCATTCTTTTTTCTCGGTAGATGAAGGGAAGTAGTCTTCTTCCGGTTCAGGAACCACGTGCAGAATGGTAACTCTGAAGCCAGGTAGCCCCCCCAGGAGCTGGCCAACATAGGAGACTGCCCGACGGGCGTTTTCTGACTCATCCACCGCGATCAGGATATTTTTATTGAAAGTTTTTCCCTCTTCAGTCATGTCTTTCCTCCTTAACGAGTGAATTTTTGTGGTCAAGGTTCATGGCAGAGCAGGAAACCATTTAAGGGACACGCTACAAGATTAGTGATCGTTCTTGACTTCACCCAGATCATCCAGAAGTTGCACTGTGTGCTCATAAAACCAGTTGGTGCCTCTTGAAAAATGCATAAGCACCCGGTTGAGGGGTTCGGGTATGTATGGGTAAATCTTTTTCAGATTCACCACTCGATTATTGAAAACGAGATTCAGGTCCTCTTCGCTCAGTGCGCTGAGAGAAGGGTGTCCCTCTCTCTTGAGATCCCGCAGCAACACATCTCCCATGCCCGCCAAAAATACCAGGATATTACCCAGGCCAAATAGATCATAGCCGTATATATTCTCCCTATGCCGATAATTAAAGTCAAAATCGATCCAGCGGTAATCATCGGTTTCCCGGTCGATCAGGATATGATCCCGTCGTATATCTCCGTGCCGTTCGCCGTTTTCATGCAGGAAACGGATGGCCTGCACGCATTCAAAAAAATGGTCCAGGATCCCCGGGAAGTGCTCATGATAATAGGTTTCATGGTCCATCTCAATATTCCCCACATGGGCGGCCAGAGTCTTCCCTTTAATAAAATCCAGTATGCGAATGAGGTTATCCTTTTCATCCTGGACAGAATATCCGTGCATGAAGTTTTTGTGACCGGAGACCAGATCGAGGATGCGGGCCTCCTTTTTGGGGCTTCGAAAACACTCAAATTCAATGTCCCCGATATGGGATATAAAATTTTCGTAAAATACAAGTTTCATGATCTTCAGGTTGCCATTTTTTAGATCAATAGCTCGCTTGACCCAGAATTTGACTTCATCTTCAAGCCCAAACCGTTGTTCCTTGGCATTATGGCGAACGAGATAGGGTTTTCCTTGCAGGATAACCACGTCGTCATATTCCACCCGAAAAAAATCACTGGTATCCGAATGGATACGAAAACGTTGGGGCACCCGATGGGGAGGTAGCCAGCGGGAAGCCATTTGTCTGAGGTCTTCTTGAGAGAGGGATTTTGTCATAAGTATCCGTGTCTATACAAAAAAGTCCGCTGCCGTTTACAGGCGAACCACCCCCTTGGTTGGTTGAAATATAAGGGAAAGGGTCTCAGGCGTCAAGGTGTACCATACGGAAGGACCAATATCCGTGTTTCGAACCCAAGTCTCTCCATAGCATATTTCGTTAAAACCGTCAGGATAAAATCCATACAGTCAAATCCGTCTCTTCCACTGATTTACCAAATACGCTTAAATTTTTCGTGAGTTCTCGTATGTTCCTTGGCTTTCTATCTCCAGAGATATTGCATATGCTGATTTTTTCGAAGTTTAGCGAAACAGTTTTTGAAATTCCTCTAAATTATATTGTATCGCGAAATTATTCATGACATCAATATTCCTAAGTGTTTGATTTTATAGTATCTGTTCCAATAATAAGTTTATGGCGCATTTCATGCAGATTAAAAAATTGTAAAAGGGAAACACAATGGAAACCTAATATTCTTTCTCGTAAATTGTACACTATAAAACTTAATTAGGAAGTATGAATGCCTGTGAAAGCCATCCCATAGAAAGTATGTGCTTTATCCAGATCCTAATCTGGTAGCATGCTTCATGCTGAAGAAAAAGTGTAAATCTATTGACGACCCGGGGAGGGCAAACAAAAAACGAAGAGAAAGGAGATGGTTATTATGCAATTAGTACCCTGAGTCCGTTTGGAGAGATTGGTTCATTTCGTGGGGAAATGGATAGATTACGGGACAAATTGTTTGGCGAAAGACCTTTAGCAAGGGCCTTTAAGGATGAATGGGCGCCTTCAGTGGATATTTCGGAAACCAAGGACAATTTTATCGTCAAGGCCGAACTACCCGGTCTGGAGTCGAAAGATGTTAACGTCAGCATCTCGGGAGACCTTCTGATTATCAAAGGCGAAAAGAAAAAGGAAGAGGAAGAGAAGGACGAACATCATCATTATGTTGAGAGATATTCCGGGTCCTTTTAGCGGGTATTCCAACTTCCGAATGCTGTTAAAGGCGACAAAGTCGAGGCGACCTTTGACAAAGGTGTTCTGAAAGTAACGCTTCCAAAAGTAGAGGAAGCCAAGAAGAAGGAAATTGAAATCAAGGTTAAGTAAACGTGCATCGGCCCTTCCCGGGTATAACCACAAGGCATAAAAAGGAAAATGTGATTGATTTAACAAAATAGAACCAGGAGGTGAAAGACATGTTAGAAATAAAACGCATCCTTTTTCCCATTGATTTTACGGAAAACTCGTCAAAGATCTTGCCGTATGTCCTATCCGTTTCTGAGAAGTATGATGCCATGATTTACCTGCTCCATGTGGTAGATGATCTTTCTAAATGGGGTAACGCCTCCTATATTCCCCATATTCCCCTGGCTCAGTACCAGGAGGACGCATCAAAAGGTGCTGAAAAAACCCTAGACAGGGTTTGTGAGAAGCAGTTGGAAAGTTGCCCCAACTTTCAAAAAAAGATTCTTTCCGGTGACCCGGCCCAGGAGATCCTTAAAACCATTGAATCAGAAGGGATAGACCTGGTGATTATGGGCACACATGGCCGTAAGGGATTAGAGCATGTCTTCTTTGGGAGTGTAGCTGAGAATGTGGTAAAAAAGTCACCCGTTCCCGTATTGACCATTAATCCTTACAAGGTCAAATAATTTCTCTCATTAATTGAAGGGGGGGCAGCGTGCAAAGCAAACAAGAGAGTTGGGTATGTGCACACTGTGGATACACGGCCGATGGTAGATTCGAGGGAGATATCTGTCCTCAATGCGGCTTAACGTACTGGAAATGTTCCCATTGCGGTTTCACCATAACCGCTGCAAAGCCGCGGGATGTCTGCCCGGAATGCGGGGAGAAGTGCGGTTTCATAAATATTACCTGCTATACGCCGGATTGTGGAGGCCCCGGGCATATGTATCCGCGTCTTTAGGAGTAAGTGGAATGGTCGGTAAACGAATCATCAAGGTACATAAAATCTATTTTTGGAAGGAGGAACAGCATGGAATTTTCAGAGATTATTAAGAC
>Ga0307423_1002533_pt1 | contig 10140 bp, 7 predicted proteins | sample SalMarWE160310MG_FD_202154 | JGI IMG/M metagenome (GOLD analysis project Ga0307423, IMG submission 202154) | Salt marsh sediment microbial communities from the Plum Island Ecosystem LTER, Massachusetts, United States - WE1603-10 | ecosystem: Environmental > Aquatic > Marine > Intertidal zone >... | reverse complement strand
TTTCAGAACCAAGCGAATTAAAAGTGCAGTTCAAGACAGTGTTCACAAATATTCCTGCTCTCGGTTCATCAACCCCGCTTTGAGCCGATGGTTTGAACACACCATAAATATTAAATTTATCTTCATTAGATTTATAAGGTTCCTCGCTGAAGAATACCTTGGTAAAATACTCAAGATCTTTCCGAAATTTCTCTCTTTCCATTTGAGTGTAACCCTCACCGATTATAGCGACATCAACCCTGCTGTGAGGATCGCCGTTTTCATTCCGGCCAAAAACACCTACAGATGGATCACTCAGATCATCTCTTCGGATATCCACATTTTCAGGATCAATTTCCCTGCGAAAGATTTCCCCAAGTTTATTTTCCTTATCTCTTTTTACAAGCACGAAAATTATTTTCCCTTTAGGAGAAGGGATTAGTGCAGATTCGTGATACGTTTTCTTTATTCCATTTATTGCATCTTCGCTTGTTTGATACTCACCGAAATAGCTGTCGAAACCTCTGGAAAAAATAAGTTCATTTGAAGCGGCATCATAGACTTTTACAAAGTATCTCCCATAATTAAATTCATCCATTAAATGTATTCTGCTTCCAGCCCAGATTCCATACTGATAAATCTGGTCCAGGGTTACCAATTCACTTTCAGCATTACCGGTATGAAAATAATCGATACGCATTGTTTTATCATTAAAATATTTGTCGAACGTTGCGAATTGTTGTGCCGTAACAGTTGTAATCATCATTAACGAACAAAAGGATAATTTAAATAATTTTTTCATAAATGAAACTCCTCAAAAAGTAAAATTTCAAGCTTTTAATAAGTGTCGTGAATTCTATAGTTTTTAATATCTATTATATTAATATAATTATTAGCTGGATTAATTATGTAATTCAGAAAAGAAATTTATCCGGATTAATCCTTTACATATTTCAAGAAAGCTTTTTGTAAGATAAAGAATAAGAATTAAAAAATGGATAAAATCTTTCCATTAATATAATTAGATTAACAACCCAAAAATTAAAAACATTTGTATTGATGAAATTTCTAAAACTACAACTCATTCCGTTTCTGTTTATTACAGCAACTATTTCTGCCCAAAATAATGAAAGCTGGAGATTGTATGATGACACTGAGGTAGCAACTGTTAAAATAACCATCGATCCTGCTGCACTTGAATGGCTTTATAATAATGTTGAGAGTGATTCTCTTTTTTATGCACAGTTTTATTTTAAAAACAAATACATAGAAGAAACGGTTGATTCAGTTGGTTTCAGGCTTCGTGGAAATACTTCCAGATATTCACAGAAAAAATCATTTAAAGTTTCATTTAATGATTTTATACCCGGCAGAAATTTCTATGGGGTAGATAAGTTAAACCTAAACGGTGAGCATAACGATCCTTCAATTGTGCGCAGTAAACTTTGTTGGGATTTATTTAAGAAAGTAGGAATGAAGTCTTCAAGAGCAGCTTACGCTGATGTATATATCAACGATCAATACTACGGTTTATATATTTCTGTAGAACATATTGATGATGAATTCCTGCAGAAAAATTTTGCCGATGATACAGGCAATCTATGGAAATGTCTTTATCCCGCAGATCTCGATTATTTAGGTGATAATCCAGATTTATATAAATCAATTGTTGATGGAAATGATCGGCAAGCTTACGATTTAAAAACAAACGAATCAGAAAATAATTACTACCAGCTTGCACATTTAATAGACATAGTAAATAACACACCCGATAATTTATTTGCTGATTCGTTAGAATCTATAATTTACATAGACGAGTTGTTAAAATATTTTTCGATGGACATTCTCACAGGTAGTTGGGACGATTATTGGTCGTTAATGAACAATTATTATCTGTACTACGAACCTGCCGCAGAAAAATTCCATCTTATTCCTTTCGATTATGATAACACTTTTGGAATTGATTGGTCTGGCAACGACTGGGCAATTGCCGATCCTTATAATTTCCCACAGGTAGTTTCTGGTTACCGACCACTGGCTCAGAGAATGATGCAAAATAATCAGTACCGTGATTTGTATACTCATTTTCTTGAATTCTACAGGGAAAATTTATTTTTACTCCCACTATGGGAAGACCGGATCGATTCGCTTCGTATCATGATTACACCATCGGCTTTAGCTGATAGCTTCAGAACTTATGATTATAATTTTTCATTCGGAGATTTTTTAGTTTCCTATACCGACCTTGGTTATTCAAACCAACATGTTAAATACGGCTTAAAACAATATATCAATCGCAGAAATGAAACTCTTCCCGATCAGCTTTCATATTTGAATTCACCCCCGCTTGTTTATAATATCGATTGGTCACCCAAAATTCCAGGTCCGGATGACTCAATTTACGTTTCAGTTTCTGCATTCAGCAGCATTGGTATGAATGAAGTTTCTATTCAGTTTACACCCGATGGTTCATCTGCCGAAGTTTATCCTATGAATTACTCACCCGTTCCGGGAACAAAAAAAGTTGAGGAGGCAGACAAATGGATTGGTGTAATTCCGCCGAGAGGATATGATAAAAGCGGTTCATTCAGAATTTATGTAAACGATCTTACTAATCAATCACAGCTTTATCCAAGAACAGAATCGATTAAAATAAATCTTCCGACTAAAATAAATAACGACATTGTAATAAATGAATTTCTTTCTGATAACGTTACTACAAACACTGATCCGGCCGGCGAATATGATGATTGGATTGAACTGTACAACCCATCTTCCGATTCTGTTCTTTTAACAGGAAGATATCTTACTGATAAACCGGATAACTTAACGAAGTGGCAATTCACACAACCCGATCTCTATTTACACTCGAAAGAGTTTTTAATCATTTGGTGTGATGAAGATCAGGATCAAGAAGGTATTCACACTAATTTTAAATTGAACTCCGACGGCGAATTTATTGCATTTACCTCAACTGATGGAATCTCAGTTATTGATTCAATAACTTTTGGCTTGCAGGTTGCCGATGTTTCTTACGGCAGATACCCGGACGCAGAAGATAACTGGGATTACCTGGTTCCTACTCCCGGCACAGGCAATATTTTAACAGATGTAAAAGATAAAATTATACCGAAATATTTTTCATTAACAGCTTATCCAAATCCTTTTAATCCTTCTACAACAATTCAGTATCAAATCCCTGAACTAAATAAAGTGCACATAGAGATTTTCGATCTCCTCGGAAAGCGAATCTGGTTCAGAAACATAGGTGAACAGCAAGCCGGGGAATATGAAATACGCTGGAACGGAACTAATCAAAACGGTGTAAATGTTAGCTCAGGCATATATCTTCTTCGGATCGAATCGGGAATATTAAGTCAAAACTACAAATTGATGTTAATTAAGTAGTAATTCCCTCAGATTGTGTAAAAACAAGTCCATTTTTTAAGGTTTTCTCGCTAAAAAGTAATAAGTTTAAGGACTGAATTTTGTATAATTTTAATAAATATTCAAAAAACTGAATAAAGGAGATATTTTTTATGCCGCGTAAGAATGTTCTGATCATGGGCGCTGCCGGTCGCGATTTTCACAACTTTAATACCTTTTACAGGGACAACAAAGAGTATAATGTTGTTGCTTTTACTGCTACTCAAATTCCAAACATAGAAGGAAGAATTTATCCTAAACAGCTTGCAGGAAAACTTTATCCGAAAGGAATAAAAATCTATGAAGAAAAAGACCTGACAAAATTAATTAAAAAATTGGAAGTGGATGAAGTTGTATTCTCATATTCCGATGTTCCATTTGAATATGTAATGACAAAAGCTTCTATAATAAATGCAGCCGGTGTTTCGTTCAGATTGCTGGGTGCAGCTGAAACTCAAATTAAAAGTAAAAAACCGGTAGTTGCGGTACTTGCTGTAAGAACCGGCTGCGGCAAATCTCAAACTTCAAGAAAAATTGTCGAAGTTCTGACAAAAGCTGGTAAGAAAGTAGTTGCAATACGTCACCCGATGCCTTATGGTAATCTTGTTAAACAAAAAGTTCAAAGGTTTGCAAAATATTCCGATCTCAAAAAACATAACTGTACAATTGAGGAAATAGAGGAATACGAACCTCATATAGCACGCGGTGGTGTCATATATGCGGGTGTAGATTATGAAGCTATCTTAAGAGAAGCTGAAAAAGAAGCAGATGTTATTTTATGGGATGGCGGCAACAATGACTTTTCATTTTATAAAGCTGATGTAACTTTTACTGTTGTTGATCCACACAGACCGGGACACGAGTTAAAATATTATCCCGGTAATACAAGCTTAAGAATGGCTGATGCCGCAATAATTAATAAAATTGATTCCGCCGATGGAGATAACGTTTTGCAGGTAATAGAAAATACAAAAACCATAAATCCAGATGCAGTAATTATTGAAGCTGCTTCTCCGGTTACTGTAGAAAATCCTGCTGTAATCCGTGGCAAAAAGGTTTTAGTAGTGGAAGACGGCCCCACTTTAACACATGGAGAAATGAAATTTGGAGCCGGTACAGTTGCGGCTCAGAAACTTGGTGCTTTAGAAATAGTTGATCCAAGACCATATACGGTTAAATCAATAACTGCTACATATAAAAAATATCCTAATATAGGTATACTTCTTCCGGCTATGGGTTATGGAAAAGCACAGATGAAGGACCTGGAAAACACAATAAACAAAACGAAGTGTGATTCGGTAATTATCGGCACACCTATTGACCTTGGCAGATATATAAAAATCAACAAACCTCATACTAGGGTAAAATACGATTTACAGGAAATCGGGAGTATAACTGTAAAAACTGTTTTGAAGGAGAAAGGGATTATTTAACCGAAAAGTAATTTCCTATAATAAAAGAGTTATCACGGCGTGGTAACTCTTTTTTTATTTAGATTAATAATAAAATTGATTAGTTTTAATCTGAATTAATCTTAACAACAATATTTTCATTAAATACTCTTATGAAAAAATTTTATTTTCTGTCTTCACTACTTGTGATTTTATTTTTTAGCTATCCTGTTAATGCACAGGATTATGACAGTCTAGCGGATGCAGTTTATGCAAAAGATCTTAAAAAGATAACTGAATTATTAGACCGTGGAATAGATATAAATGCAACTCCTGAAGGTTTTCCGTCAACAGTGTTATTTATTGCCTGCAGCTTTGAAGGTTATGAAGATATCGCATCTTTACTAATCTCACGAGGTGCAGACGTAAACTTTAAGGGTAGAGATGGTAAAACTCCGATAATGTGGGCAGCAGATAATTCTTTAGAAACAACAAAAATACTTCTTAAAAACGGTGCCGATGTGAATATAAAAGCAGTCGATGGAATGACGGCATTAATCCAATGCGTTTTTGGAATTTTATCAAAAAAAGTATCAACTGATGTACTGGATCTTCTGCTTAAAAATGGCGCAAATATTAATGCTGCTTTAACTGGAACTGATACTCCCGGATGGACGGCACTCCTCTTTGCTTCAATAAATGGTGACTATAATCTTGCAAAATATCTTATTCAACATGGAGCAAATGTAAATCACACATCTGATCAGGGTGCAACAGCACTTTCGCTCGCTAAACAGGAAAAATACGATAGTATTGTACAACTGCTTAAAAAACATGGTGCAAGGGAATAGTCTATGTTTATAGGTCATTTCGGAGTTGGGTTTGCTGCTAAGAAAGCAATCAAAAAGACATCACTCGGCACACTATTTCTTGCATCTCAATTTGTTGATCTTCTCTGGCCGATACTATTAATTCTTGGAATTGAAAAAGTAGAAATCAATCCTGCAAATACAGGTTTAACACCACTTAATTTTGTTTATTATCCTTTTTCACACAGCTTGTTAGCTGCAATTATCTGGGCTTTTATTTTCGGGTTAGTATACTATCTGATAAAAAAAGATTTAAGAAGTGCTGTATGGTGTGGATTGTTAGTTCCAAGTCATTGGATACTGGATTTGATAGTGCATCGCCCCGACTTGCCGTTATTCCCCGGAAACAATTCTCCAATGGTGGGATTGGGATTATGGACTTCGGTTTATGGAACAATAATAGTTGAAGTAGGAATTTTTCTCGCAGGAGTTTATTTTTATTTCAAAACAACAAAAGCTAAAAACAAAACCGGTTCAATTTCACTCTGGGTTTTAATTATTTTTTTACTTCTGGTTTATTTTATGAATATTTTCGGTCCACCACCAGATTCTGTTGATTCAATAGAATATGTCGGATTATCGCAATTCATATTGATTGCCTGGGGCTACTGGATTGATAAAAACCGTCAGGTAACTAAAAATCTTCATAAATAATAATTTATTCCCTTTTTCTGTGAATAAATTATTAATAAACCTTTGTTTCAGTAAATTCTCATTATTAGCTTTTGTTAAATAAAGGCATTTCACTATATTTCTCACTTAAAATCCAATCGGGGCAAAAGAAAATTTACAATTTTCATGATAAATTTTTTATAAATCATAACAGGAGGCACAATGCTTAAGCAAATTTTAACAACCCTTTTTATTCTGTCATTATTTCTAGCACCAAATATATTTTCCCAGGATGAAGACATGGCAGCTCAACAACAAGCCTGGATGGAATATATGACTCCCGGACCAATGCACGAAATGATGGCTAAATCTGTCGGCGATTGGAAGGCAACAATAAAATTCTGGATGGATCCTGCAGGTGAACCTACAGTTGCTGAAGGAACTTCTAAAGTTGAAATGATATTAGGAGGCAGATATCTTAAAGAGACTTCAAACAGTATGGTAATGGGAATGCCTATGGAAGGATTGAACCTTATGGGCTATGACAATGCGACAAAAGAATTTACTTCTGTCTGGATTGATAATATGGGCACTGGAACAATGGTCGCAAATGGGACCTATGATGATGAAACAAAAACAATAACCCTTCACGGCTCTATGTTTGATCCTATGACCGGAAAAGATACGAAATTCAGGGAAACACTTCATATAATAGATGATAATCATCATGTTTTTGAAATGTATACAGATAATGACGGACAGGAAGTAAAATCGATGGAAGTTGAATATACCAGATAAAATAAATCTAATTTAAATTATTAAATGTGCCGGAAGCAATTCCGGCATTTTTTATAATAAATAAACCGGATATCAATAAAATCTAAGTACGAATATTACACTGTAAGCAAAGAAAACTGGAAAGACTTTGAAAAACTCTTTGGTGAAAAAGGAGCTTGTGCGGGATGCTGGTGTATGTACTGGCGAATCAGCTCTTCACAATGGAAAAAACAACAGGGACCAGGGAATAAAAGAGCAATCAAAAAATTAATTTTTTCGGATATAACTCCCGGTATACTTGCATATGATAACGAACAACCAATCGGCTGGTGTTCTGTCGCACCGAGAGAAGAATTTATCAGGCTGGAAAGTTCAAGAATATTAAAACCTGTTGATGATAAACCTGTTTGGTCAGTTGTATGTTTTTTTATTGATAAAACCTACAGAAAAAGAGGTGTTAGTGTTGAACTTCTGAATGCAGCAAAGAAATATGTAAAATCCAAACACGGAAAAATTATTGAAGGTTATCCCGTGGAACCAAAAGAAGGTAAATATCCAGATACTTTTGCTTACACAGGATTGGCAAAAGCGTTTACCCAAGCAGGATTTAAAGAAGTAATTCGCCGTTCAGAGACCAGACCGATTATGAGACTTTATCTGAAGTGACTTTTCAGATTTAATTTACTTACCTCAGCAAAACCATCTTTTTAGTCTGAACAAAATCGCCTGCTTTAATTTTATAAAAATACGTTCCGCTTGGCAAATCCTTCGAGGAAAAGTTAACCTCATATATTCCGGCAGGTTTTTCTTCATTTACAAGAGTTTTTAATTCCTTACCAAGTGAATCATACACTTTCAAAGAAACAAATCGCTTGTTGGCTATCGAGTATTGTATCCTTGTTGTCGGATTAAATGGATTAGGATAGTTTTGAAACAATTTAAAGTTTTCAGGTTGCTTACCTTTGTTATTTACATCCGTTGTAACTTCACTTATTTTCTCAAATATTTTATCCCAGCCAACAAGTACAACTGTTGCATCATTATTTTGAGCAGCAAATACTCCAAGCGGATAATCAGGTAATGGATAAGGATATGATGCAATGCCATCCGTGTTTGACACACCGGTTATATTTAGTGTCCCTAAATGTTCCCAGGTGACTCTGTCAAAAAATTCAAAATCACTCTGGCTGGTTCGCTGATCAGAAACAACTATAAAGCCATCGCCATTATCAACAGGATTGTTTAACGGACAAGTATAAACTATGATTCCTTCAGCATCTGCTTCAAATACATCACTTCCAAAATTATTGGATCCATTATCAGTATAAGCACTTCCATCAGGATTGTAAACATATACGCCGGTTCTGTTATTTTCATCGGGGATATAAATTCTTTGGTAATAATCATCCGCAGCCATTGTTTCCAATCCTTTTTCCGGTGTGAATGAGCTTATAAAATCACCTGTTGATTCGTTGTGAATATCTACTGAATAATCCATTGATACATAAATATATTTTGTACCGTTTGCTAATTTCAGAATTGTCAGATTTGGTTCTGATTGATAATTAGCGCCTGACTTGTTAAAATTCTTCACAAAAGTTAAATCGGGTAAAGTGAAGACAGAAATTGTACTGGATGGCGATCCGATGGATATATAAAGCAAATCAGAATCCTGATCAATCGCTATTCCATTTACCTGGCTGTTTTCGAATGTCGAATTGGTGAGTGGGGTTTGCTCATTATTTTTGAAAGGATATTTCCAAACTTCAACTAACTGATTATCCTTTGCTGTTACAAACATTAATGTCTGGCTGCTGTCCGGTGCTTTCCAAAATTCTATACTATCAACGTTTTGTCCTTCCCCGTTCAATTCAACATCCGGATCAACCGATATTCTTCCAAACTGTGGCAACAGGCAATCCGGCATCGATTGTGCTTTTGTTATTTGAAATGACAATAAAAACAAAATTAAAGTAATAGCAAATAAGAACGACAGATATTGCGCCCTAAATATTTGAAAAACATCGTTTCCAATCTGTTTCATATACATTCCTCTCTTTTTTATAGGTTAGCTGAGATTATTTAGATAAATATTATTCCACAAGAAAATAATACCGATACAAATAAATAGATATCCCCAAATAAATATCCTTTAACAATATTTTTTATTCAGTGAAAATCTAAGTAAAATTTGAATCCTAATCGGTATGATTTTGGATAAAACTGGTAATTATTCTTGAACAAACTCACTTTTCGGAGAAAATTCAGATGAGCAAAGAAAAATTTACTAAAAAAATACTATGTATCGGTGCAGGTTACGTTGGTGGACCAACTATGGCAATGATTGCCGCCAGGTGTCCGCAATACAAGGTAACTGTAGTAGACATCAATGAAGAAAAAATAAAGGCATGGGAATCAAACGAACTCCCCATTTTTGAGCCTGGTTTATTAGATGTCGTAAAAGAAGCAAGGGGAAAAAATCTTTTCTTTTCTACCGAATTAGAAAATAATATTAAAGAATCCGAAATAATTTTTGTTTCCGTAAACACACCAACAAAAACTTTTGGTGAAGGTGCCGGCAAAAGTGCTGATCTTCAATACTGGGAAAAATGTGCAAGGGATATCCGTTCTGCCTCAGAGTCCGATAAAATAATTGTAGAGAAAAGTACACTACCCGTTAAGACTGCAATTGCAATGGAAAGAATTTTAAATGAGAATGAAAGAGGACTCAAATTCGAAGTAGTTTCAAATCCCGAGTTTCTCGCAGAGGGAACTGCGGTAAAAGATCTTGAAAATCCTGATCGCGTTCTTATCGGTTCTAAGGAAACCGAAAGCGGATTAAAAGCCCGGAATGAAATAGTAGAAATCTTTTCAAACTGGATTCCACGCGACAGATTAATAACAAGTAATTTAATGAGCGCTGAATTATCGAAGCTGGTTGCAAATTCATTTTTAGCTCAGCGCATTTCTTCCATTAATAGTATTTCCGCACTTTGTGAAAAAGTAGATGCAAATGTTTCCGAAGTTTCCAGAGCAATTGGGAAAGATTCACGAATAGGAAACAAATTTCTGCACGCGAGTGTTGG
>Ga0307423_1002532_pt1 | contig 10143 bp, 10 predicted proteins | sample SalMarWE160310MG_FD_202154 | JGI IMG/M metagenome (GOLD analysis project Ga0307423, IMG submission 202154) | Salt marsh sediment microbial communities from the Plum Island Ecosystem LTER, Massachusetts, United States - WE1603-10 | ecosystem: Environmental > Aquatic > Marine > Intertidal zone >... | reverse complement strand
CCGAAACCCGGACTTGCAGACAAAGGCGTGCCCGAGTCACGCAAGACCATGAAAACCTGCCGGTCTCGGACACGCCTGAAGCTGAATTAGTCGGCTAAAGCCCAATCACCGTTTTTCACGACAACCATCTGGAAGGCGGCTTTGGTCAGACCGTTGTGGTCCTTGGCCGAGAACTTGAACACGCCGTGTTGTCCAACGAAGCCTGCAGTGACTTCCAGGACATCCCTGATCTTGGCCTTGTCGCATCCCGCAGCCTTCATGGCATTGGCGACCAGATGAAGGGCGTCCCAGGCATGGCCCCCGAAGGATGAGATAGGTTCATGGTACAGGGCATCATAGTCTTTGAGATACCCCATAGTGACCTTCTTCTGCGGGTGGTCATCCGGAAGAATCGTAGCAATATTGCAGGCCCCTAAGGGACAGTATACGCCTTCGGCCGCGCCTGCCGCCAGCTCAATGTTTTTGCGACTTCCAAACCCATGGCTCTGATACATGGTGATGTTGGTCATGCCCAGATCTTTCCAGTTTCGAACGACGGTGACCTGGACTGGGCCAACGGACCAGTTCACAATCGCCTGGGGGGCGAGCCCTTTAATCTTGGTCAGCTGCGCTGTCATGTCCGTGTCTTTGGGGCCGTACTTCTCATCGGCGACAATGGTCATGCCGTATTCAGGGGCCAGTCGGAGCAACTCTTCCCTGCCGCTTTGGCCGAAACCCGTGGTGACCGACAGGACCGCAATCTTCGAGATGCCGTGCTTTTGCATATGGGTGTAAATGGCTTCCACGGCCATGCTGTCAGACTGGGGGGTCTTGAAAACCCATTTCCATTGTTCGCCGGTTGCGGGATCCTTGGTGACGATCTTGTAACTGGCAGCGCACGACACCATGGGGATCTCGTGCTTTTCGGCCTCGGGAAGCACGGCCAGAGAGCAGCCGCTCACGGACGGACCGATAATGGCGCAGACGTTATCCTGCGTGATGAGCTTCCTCACGGCAAGGGCGCATTTGGTGGCATCGCCTTCGTCGTCATAGACAATCAGTTCCAGGGGGTGCCCGTTGATGCCCCCCGCGGCGTTAATCTGTTCCTGGATCATGAGGGCGGTCTTTTTTTCAGGGTCCCCCAAAAAAGATGCTGGTCCCGTAACAGAAAAGACAGCACCCACCTTGTATGGTTCTGCAGCACGAACCTTCACGGCCGGCAAAAAAACCATGGTTGCCAATAAAACCGCGGCCATCAAACAAGCCGCACCCTTGCCAACAATCCGCCTTTGTTTCATTTCTTCGTGCCCTCCTTTTTTGTCTTTATAGTCACGGTTCCAAGACCTGAGACTACAGCCTATATACGGTGTCACCTTCCAGCACCTTGATGTTGTTATTCACAAGAAGCTTGACCGCCCCATCAATATCGTCGAAACGAAAGATGATAACGGCGTTTTCGCCGCTGTGGTGGACAAAGGCATACATGTATTCCACATTGATGTTTTCCCGGCTCAGGATCTCCAGGATACGATTCAATCCCCCGGGCCTGTCTTCCACCTCAACCGCAACCACATTGGTTTTGCCCACTGTGAACCCGTGTTCTTTCAGGGCGGCTTTGGCCTTATCATTGTCGCTGACGATGAGGCGCAAAATCCCGAAGTCGGATGTATCGGCCAGGGACAGGGCCCGAATGTTGACGCCCGCCTCTCCTAAAACTCGGCTTATTTCAGCGAGCCGGCCGGCTCTGTTCTCTAAGAATATGGATATCTGTTCGACCGTCATGACGTCCTCCTTTACCGCAGTTTCCTTTTGTCTATGACCCGTTGAGCCTTACCCTCACTCCGCTGGATGGCTTTGGGTTCCACCAGGCGCACCTTGCACGAAACCCCCAGCATGTCTTTGATGTCTTTTTCAATGTCTCGTTCCACATGCTGCAGGTCCTTCACGGCATCGGAAAAAACGGCTTCGCTGATTTCAACATCCACCTGAAGGGTGTCCATGTGCTCTATTCGGTCGACAATCAGCAAGTAATAAGGGGCGACGTCCTTTCGGGCCATGAGCACACTTTCGATCTGTGAGGGAAATACGTTCACCCCGCGGACGATGAGCATGTCATCGGAGCGCCCCGTGATGCGTCCCATGCGTACTAGGGTTCTGCCGCATTTGCATGGCTCCCGATAGAGGACAGAGAGGTCCCGCGTCCGGTATCGGATCAGTGGAAAGGCTTCCTTCGTCAGGGTGGTAAAGACAAGCTCTCCCGGCTCTCCATAAGGAAGAACTTCGCCTGTTTCCGGATGAATGATCTCCGGAATGAAATGGTCCTCGAAAATGTGAAGCCCCTTTTTTGCTTCTATGCACTCAACGGCCACCCCCGGACCCATAACCTCGCTCAACCCGTAGATGTCCACCGCTTCCATTCCAAGCTGGCTCTCGATCTCCAAACGCATGTTTTCGGTCCAGGGTTCCGCGCCAAAAACGCCCACCCTGAACTTGAGTGACTTGAAATCAACGCCTTCGTCAGCAGCCACTTCCGCCAGATGCAGGGCGTAAGAGGGCGTACACGTCAGAACCGTGGGCCCGAAGTCTTTCATCAACAGGATCTGTCGTTTCGTGTTGCCGCCCGAGACCGGAATGACCGAGGCGCCCAGTCGTTCAGCCCCATAGTGAAAGCCCAGACCTCCGGTAAAAAGCCCATAGCCGTAAGCATTGTGAACAATGTCGCCCCGATGCGTGCCTGCTGCCGCCAGAGTCCGGGCCATAAGCCATGACCATGTGTCAATGTCCCGCCGGGTATAGCCGACCACGGTCGGTTTGCCCGTCGTTCCGGAAGAAGCGTGAATACGGACCACGTTTTCCATGGGGGTGGCAAACATGGCAAAGGGATAATTATCCCTCAAATCCTGTTTCATGGTGAAAGGAAGTTTTTGCAGATCTTCGAGGGCTTTGATGTCCTCCGGCTTAACCCCCTTTTTATCAAACGCTTTCTTGTAGAAGGGAACTGTGGCGTATACCTTTTCAGCCAGCTGTTGCAGTCGCTTCAGCTGAATCGCATCCAATGCTTCGCGGGGTAGCGTCTCAAACTCCTCGTCATGAATCATACAGGTTGCCTCCTCTCCGTACTTCTCCTGGTCGCAAATAAGAGCTTACGGGCGGCTTTTTTGCCGACACAAAAAACAACAGGCCATGACGCCTTGCCCCATGGCCTGAACTTAATAAAATAGAAAAACCATGGGGTGATTTTTTCGTCTACCCATGGTTTCTTCTCGTAAGCGGATGCAGATCCTACGCATGCCCATGGGCAGACTTCCTAAAATAAAAACGGAAGCGCCCAAAAAAAATAATCGTAAATTCTGCAAAACAACCGTACCGCTTCATAGGAGTGACCCCTTAAAAGATTTCAGAAGGAATGTCAAGCAAAAACATTTGTATTTCCTTCTGCTTGACCGGTCTCTTTGGCCCCCGGAAAGGACTGCCGCCAGGGAGGAGCATCGCCCTCGGATCGCGACCCCTGATTCTAAGATCCAGCTATTCGGAAGGCTCCAGGGCGGTTTTCAGACGAAGAGCCTTTTCTTCGGCCACGGGAAAGCTGTTCGGGTCATCCCTGACCTTCAGCACCTGATCATAGGCTTCAACCGCTTTCTCCCGGTCATTGAGGGCTTCCATCATCTGCCCGAGACTCTCGTAAGCATCGGCTTTCAGGAACGGCCCCGACCCCTCGGCTATCTTCCGGAAATACGCCGCCGCGGTCTTGTAATCCTTTTTGGCTTCGTAGGCATAGCCAAGTCCGTTCCAGATAAGGGTCTGAATCACCCTTTCTTCAGGAATAGCATCCTGCGCCTTTTCGTACAACTCAATAGCCTTGTCGTAGTTGCCTGTTTGATAGCTCAAGTCTCCATAGAGCAGGCGACTGAACCGGGCTGCCGTGGTTGATGGATAGTCTTCGATCACCTTCTCCAGCTCTTTGACCGTCTCTTCCCGGGCCGCTGGTTTTTCGCCCCCTGAAAGCTCGGCCACGTAGGACAAGCGGCCTTGCTCGAACACGTCGTAAGCGTGACGTTCCGACAGGGCGGAAAAATACCGGAACCCCGCTACGGCCAGGGCTGCAACGACCACGCCGATGGCAAGACCCAAAACGCCTTTCCGATGGTTGGCGGCGAACTGGATCGCCTTCGCGGAAAATGTCAGAAATTCGTCAGGTTCTTTCAGTAGCTGTTTTCTTGTAACGCGCTTTTTCTTTGCCACTCGTCCTCCTTATAAACGACCTCTTTGTCCGGGTTGTCCCGCTGTCAGGCAGGACACAGGGCCGATTGAATATCCGCCTGCATGCGGGCGATGACCGCAATGGGATCCGGAGCATCTCTCAGGGGACGTCCTACCACAATGTAGTCTGCCCCACTTTCAAAGGCTTGCCTTACATCTACGGTGCGCTTTTGGTCGTCCGTGTTGCTCACGGGGCGAATGCCCGGAGAAACAACAAAAAAACCTTCCCCCAGCTCTTTTCTCAACAAGGGCACTTCCAGACCCGAAGAGATGACTCCGCTGCATCCGATCTCGATAGCCCGCCTGGCACGGGAAAGCACAAGATCTTGAACCGAGCATTCAAAGCCAAGCGCTTTTATGTCCCCTTGGTCCAGGCTTGTCAGGCAGGTGACTGCAAGGACTTGCAATCCCTGCGCTGCCTCGACGGCAGCCCTTAGCATGCCGTCGTTTCCATGAACGGTGGTAAATGTGACGCCTCTGCCTGCCAGTGTCCTTACGGCCAATTTCACGGTTTCAGGCACATCGAAAAACTTCAGATCGACAAATACCTTCACGTCCTGGTTCCGAATCCACTCGACGATGTCGAAGCCCCCCGCCAGAAACAGCTGAAGACCTATCTTAAAGAATTTTATGTGGTTCTTCAGAGTGTCGACCCATTTCTTCGCCTGCTCTTCGGTCGACACATCCAAGGCGAAAATGATCCGCTCGTTTAATGGAATGTCTTTTCCCATGGGTCGACTGTCTCGTTTGCCGGTCTTCACAACAGTGTGGTTCGCGCCTCTCACGGGTCTCAGGAACCCCCAGCGTCTTCTTGCCTTTTATATCATATCCAGAGAATTTCAAGCCCTATGTCTTCCCTGATCCACCGTCTCTTAAACAATCTCGCAGCCCCCGGTGTGCCGCAGCAGAAGCCGGTCAACGCGGCGCTATTCTTTGAGCAGGGCACCGGGCAGTATGGCACCGTCCCCGAACTTGGCGTGGATTTCGTCGAGGGCATGGTGGAGCCTTTTACTTTTACCGGGATCCGGCTCTGAGGAAAAGAGGGGAAGCTGGACAGGATTGCTGTAAAGACTCAAATCAGAAATGGATATGCCGAGAAGTCTAATCGGTCTTTGACCGGCCTCGGTCTTTTTCAGGAGTTGACAGCAGGTTTTGAATATGGCTCCACCGTCATCGGTGGCCGCCTCTCCCGTGACCGACCGGCTTATCTGGACAAAATCATGGTATTTGACTTTCAGGGTCACCCGTTTGCCAACCAGATTGTTGCGGCGGAGGCGCCGGGATACTTTTGTGGCCAGGGAAAGCAGGTGCTTTCTCAGCATCGTCACTTGAAGGACATCTTCGGAAAAGGTCTCTTCGTGCCCGATAGACTTCGCCTTTTGAACAGGCTGAACAGGCCGATCATCAATCCCCTGGGAAAGGAAGAACAGCTGCCTGCCATGCTTGCCGAGCCGCTTCTCGATCATGGGCAATGGAAGGCGGCTCAAGTCGCCTATCGTAAGGATGCCTAAACCGGCGAGCGCTTTCTTGGTGGTCTTGCCCACCCCCCAGAGCTTCTCAATCGGGAGGGGGTCTAAGAAAGTCCTGACGTCATCGGCCCTGACCACGGTGAGACCGTCGGGCTTGTGAAGATCAGAGGCAATCTTGGCCAGAAACTTGGACGGGGCCACGCCGGCAGATACCGTCAGACCGGTCTCCTCCATGACCGCTTGCTTGATCCTCTTGGCAATCTCTGCCGGACGCCCGAAAAGCTGCACCGAATCGGTTACATCAAGAAACGCCTCATCCAGGGAAATGGGCTCCATAAGTGGCGTGAATCTTTCAAATATATCAAAAATCTTTTTTGAGACTTCTTTGTATCTCCACATCCTGACCGGCAAGAAAATGCCTTGGGGGCAAAGACGCATGGCCCGTGCCATGGGCTGGGCGGAGTGTATGCCGAATTTCCGCGCCTCGTATGAGGCTGATGAGACGACACCCCTTTCCCTGGAACCGCCCACCACCACCGGTTTTCCCTTTAATGAAGGGTCGTCCGAGACCTCAACGGCAGGGTAGAAGGCATCCATATCCAGATGAATGATCGCTCTCTGACTCATGACCGGTCCCAAATCCGGGCCGTTTGTCACCTTGACCCGCTTCCCGTTTCCATGATAACGCTCCAGAAGAAAAAAATTTCGGGAGAAGATCCATGTCCAATTTCGTGCAAAGACATACCAAAATCACCACCTTTTACCTCCTGGAGAGCAATCCCAACCTGAAATCGGACCTCCGTCACCACTCCAAGTGGAAAAAGGCGGTCCTTATTATCCCTCTCCTTGCATCGGAATACAAGGATGAGGCCAACCGGCCTGTTTTTGAAAACATCCTGAAACAACTCCGTAAAGCCTCGTACCTCTCGCGGATCATTCTCGGCCTGGATCAGGCCACACCGCAGGACGTGCGCGACCTGGTGTCTCTGCTCGATCAACACGAGTTGAAGAATTGCCTGATCCAGCACAACGACGGCCCTGGTTTCTCGAAAATTTACGACAAGTTGTCACAGGCAGGATTCGGCCTTGAAGTGCGCGGCAAGGGAAGGAACATGTTCCTTTCCTTTGGGATTGCGATGGCACTGGGCGCCCACAGCATCGGGCTCATTGACGCCGATATTCGCAGTTTCAGACGAAAGCAACTGGACCGGCTTTTCTATCCCGTCCAGGTGTTGAATTATCAGTTTTCGAAGGCCTTCTACGCGAGGTTTCGAGAGGGACAAATGTACGGCCGCATAAAAAGGCTGTTGCTCGATCCCCTGCTGATTGCCCTGAAACGCAAGTTCACGGACACCAAAGAAGAAAAGGTCTTGCGACTGGTCGATTTTCTTCTCAATTTCAACTACCAGCTGTCCGGAGAAGTGGTCTTTAGCGCCAGTCTTCTTCAACGGATGCGTTTCGCCATGCACTGGGGCGTTGAGATCTTCACGCTGATTGAAGCCTATCGTAAGGCCACCACGATTGCGCAAGTGGAAATTTCCAAGGGGCCCTTTGATCATAAACACCAGCCTCTTTCAGAGAGCGACCGGGAAAAAGGCCTCCACAAGATGGCCGTCGACATTGTAACAACCCTCTTAAGTGCTTTGGTCATCGAAGAAGGGCTGGAAATCTCCGATCATTTTATTCGCGATCTGACCGTCACCTATCTGGACGTGGCGGACAGCCTGATCAATATGTATGCCCACAATGCCGCCTTTTCCGGCCTTCATTATGACACGAACGAGGAAGAGCGCCTGGTTCATGGGGTTGTGAAAGACGCCATTCTTTATGCCGGTGATCTGTTGACGTCTCCTTATCGACTCCTGGACCGGTTTTCCCATTTTGTGACGAGCCACGAAGCTTTTGCGCCCTTCATCGCCTCCGGTCTATTGCAGACGATCTCTGAAACGGCCCTGAAGACCGGGAACCAGCTTTTTGAACCCCCACACACTGTTTCCTGGGAACGGGTTCAGCGAAAGCTGCCCAACATTTTTTTTGAAATCATCGATGTGATCGAGCACGAAAAGCGAAAATACGGGCAGTGACGAAGGGCTGCATTCATTGCAGGCAGACAAGAGAAGGCTTTGTAAACAAAGGCCGGTTTCAGGGGCTCTGCTTCAACCTGATATCCTGGATGTTCTCTACCACAAATGGGCTTGACTTGACGCCGATGCTCCCTTTCTTCACCCACACCCTGACCATGGTCACGGACTCGCCTTCCATATTGACAAGACTGGGCAGTCGTTCTATCCCCTCAATATCGACCATGTTGAATTCATAATAAAAGGCCTGAGTGCTGAAAGGATCGACCACAAGGAGGATCCTGTTTTTGTCATAGGGGTGTCTTTGGGGTGCTCCTGTGAAGGGAACATAACTAAGGATGAGATCCGGAGACGTCCTGTAGGCCTGCACATCAAACCGCTTGGCTTTTTCCAGGAATTTTTCAATGGTCATTATATCCTCTCTTCCGGCAGTGCGAGTGGGCGAACCTGAAACCTAAATTGAGCGCAGGCATTTTGAAAATATATGAAAACTCACAAGGTGTGTCAATGATCCCTCGAGGCGGTATCGTTTGACCTTCGGGTCCATCGGTGCCGGGGCGTGTACATATGCCGTGATTCCCCCGGTGAGGGACCGAAGGTTCGGTAGCGGTAACATGTCCGATCTCTTTTTCTCCTGTAGATTGATTCCCACAAGCCCCTGAACAAAAAGCGGATAATCTTTTTGAGAAAACCTGTCTTTTCAGTCTCCTCCACCTGGACGCCTCTCTCGTTCCGCCATGCGCCTTCGGCCGATACCTGTTTGCACATTCTTAATATAATACGTTATGGTGGACAGGCCAAGGGTGAGTTACTCTTCAGACCTGGTAAAGGAGGTTGTGGTGACCTTTAGAACACGATGCCTTATCAGTCTGGTCGCGTTGGCTCTTTTCGATGCGATCATCCCGATCCCCATACTGGGGGTGGTTCTGATTTACGTGGTCCTTCAAAAACCGCTCTGGTTCCGAGAGACGGTCGATCAACTATACGAGGCATAGGCGACTGTTCCTTGCCGGCATCCCATGGGATTTGCACTGTTCGTGACCGCTTAGATGATCTCGGAACACGAAAAATACCTTGAAATGCTCCCGAGAATGGTATATGGGAAAATTTCCCTATCGCGTTTGCACATTTGTCTGTTCGAGTCGTGACTATCAGAGACTAGTACCAAAGGAGGATAAGCGTATGGCAAAACTTGTCAAGGACGTTATGAACCCGATCGAGGAGTATGATATGGTCGATGTGGGTGCCCATCTGTGCGATGCTTTAGCCATATTGAAAAGCAATTACGAGAAGCAAAAATCGGGTGATACGAAAAAGTACCACAAGACAATCTTTGTGACGGATGCTTCAAAGAAGATTGTCGGCAAGCTGTCCATGTATGACCTTATTCGGGGATTGGTCCCCGAAGACGTCACAAAGCCGGAGTCTATAAGCGCTCGAGCCCTTTCGTCGAGAGCTCTGGAGGTGGCGGAAGAGGTCGGCGACGTCAAAGAGCATTTTGAGTGGATCAATCATGGCTTTTCCGATTTGGTCAAGCAAGAGGCTCATAAGAAGATCTCGGATCTTATGTCCCCCATCAAGGGTGTCCTGAAGGAAGACGACAAGGTCAACCAGGCCATCTACATTCTGTTTAAAGACTCGGTGCGGCAGCAGGTGGTGATCCGAGATGGTAAGATCGTCGGTGTCGTGAACCTATTCGTGGTATTGAATCAATTTCTCGAAGCCGTCGGCCCGGAGTGCTACGTGGACTGGCAAAAATAAGCTTGTGCCTTGATCCGCACCGGCATGGAAGGGGAGAGACAGGGGATCCTGTTTAAAAAAGGCCCGGTTTGACATTGGAGCACGCTAAGTCAAACCGGGCCTTTTTTTCTAAAGCCGTTTGTGAAGGAGGCGCCTTTTTCGGGACGGGGAGTTTCTGCAGACCATGAGACTTGGGATTGTAGGCCTTCCGGGGTCAGGCAGATCAACCATTTTTCAGGTGTTGATCCAGGGTAAGCTTGAAGACGGTTTCCAAAAAGGGCCCCGCATTGCCACGGTCCGCGTGCCGGACGCCAGGGTTGATTCCCTGAGCGAAGTGTTTAAGCCGGAAAAAACCGTTTACGCGCAACTCGAATACCTATTCCCCTTCGGTGTTCAAACGTCCGGCGTTGACGGACAAGGCAATGAGGCGTTTTGGAATGAGGTCCGCCCTTGCGATGCCTTGATTCATGTGATTCGTAATTTTCACCAGCCGGGCGGCGAGCCGCCGAACCCGCGAGACGACTATGTTCGTCTTGAAACGGACATGATTCTTGCGGATCTTGTCGTGGTCGAACGGCGGCTTGAACGTCTCGATCTGGACAGGAAGCGGGGCA
>Ga0307423_1002531_pt1 | contig 10146 bp, 12 predicted proteins | sample SalMarWE160310MG_FD_202154 | JGI IMG/M metagenome (GOLD analysis project Ga0307423, IMG submission 202154) | Salt marsh sediment microbial communities from the Plum Island Ecosystem LTER, Massachusetts, United States - WE1603-10 | ecosystem: Environmental > Aquatic > Marine > Intertidal zone >... | reverse complement strand
ATACAGTGGTCCTTGGAATTCATCTAAAACTTTTGTTATTTTGTCTTCTGGAACCTGAGAATGGAGTTTCATCACGCAGACATATTCTTTGCCTGCCAGAAGAAGAGCCTGAACAATTTTTGTAGCGTCCTCTATGGCATTAGGTAGAACACCGGTGACTTTGGGATTTCCCCGGCTAAGTTAAGCCTCAAGGGTCCCGCCGTGACCAGCACGTTCAAGACTGAGGATTCGTTTGAGCCATGCCGTAACCTCGTGGCTAGATGGTCCAGCAGGCTTGTCCAAGTTTATTATTCCAAATCGCATGTGCTCTTTGATGGGACGTTCTTCGGGTCTGTGCCCGAATCTGGGGTCAGTTTCTTCCTCAGCCTTAACTACCAAGCTTCGCTTAATTTCCCACGGTTCGTTGATTCTCCGCATAACATTTCTCCAGAAAAGGAAAAAAGAGTTAGGATAGGGCGGGCTTTACTGATTTAGCCATCTCTTCCAGTTTACCTGCTGTCTTCAGTACTTCAGCGATTTCTTCGTCGGTTGCGCCACGTTTCATCTCGAGTTTTTCGCTAGTCGGCTCGATGTGAGTGATGTTGGCGCGTCTCCGCTTTATTCCAGAGACTGTTTTGGGACCAGTGATCAGAACGAAGTTTTTGTCTACAACGTCTACTATTACGCATTTTTTTCCTGCTTCTCGCCCTAAGATTTTGACACATATTCTTCCTACTTCTATTGCAGGCAACATTAACCCTCGTCACTTTGACTGTGAGTACACATCTTTTATACTTTACTCATAACCGAAAACTACACCAGCCTACACAAGTAAAAGAAAGAGGACAAACGTAATGGATTTGAGAGTTAACACCACAAAAACATGTAACCAACCAACCTAAAATATCGCCAAAATCCGCTAACTTTGGATATGAAAGAAAAATTCAGAAATTTTTTATTCTTTAGAGCCGGAGTCTGAAGTGAGCACACGCAACACATATCAAGGTTGAAAATTAGCGTTCCCACCCACACGCCAATTCACCTTTTTTGCGTGTGCTCCCCCCCTCACATTTCGTGTTAAGCACAAAAGCTTGTGCAGAATTTTTTTCGCTAACAATCTTGACCTGAGACGACGGCGGTTAGTATTCTTCTCTTCGTTTTCGCGCGCGCAACGATTGGGTTTTATGTGACTGTTTTTACGCTTTCAGCGATTGTTTCGGCACGTTTCAGGTTGCTAAGTAAAACATTGAATCGGTAGGAGCTTGTGCCAATTCTAAGCAACTGCTTCACAATATAGTCTGGTCGAATAAAGAACCGCTGATAGCCCTCATGAATCATCTGCTCAATCTCTTTGGCGGGCACAGCATCCGGAGAAAACTCAGACACCATAATCCCGGTCTCCCAATGCTGTTCCTCATCAACCAAACCCTGCAGTTTCAGCTCCTCCCAAATGTCGGTTCCCGGAAAAGTGGCTAAAATATTAAACTGCGGGATGTCTGCCTCAATTTTCTGCGCAAACTTTAGGGTGTCCCAAATTTCCTGCCTCGTTTCATGGGGTGCCCCCAAAATAAACGATGCAACAGTCACATCTATCCCCGCCTTCTTAGCTTTCTTAAGCGCAACAACCGCCTGATGCGGGGTAGTCTGTTTATCGTAGTAATCCAGAACCTTCTGAGTGCCATTTTCGATTCCAAAATACATCATTCTGCAGTTAGCCCTTGACATCTCCTGCAGCATGTCCCGAGGACAATTATCAACCCTGCCTTCAGCAAAAAATTCTATGTCAACCTTCTCCGTCCTCAACCTATTGCACAATTTGATGACTCTCTTCGTGTTCAAGGTGAAGTTGTCATCCACAAAAAGAAACTGCTTGTAGCCCTGACTGGACAGCAGATGCAGTTCCTCCATTATGTTATCCACTGACCTAGACCGCCAAAGATTACGAGCTAATCTTCTGCACCCACAGAAACGGCACCTGAAAACACATCCTCTAGAAGTGACGAAGCTGGTGAACTTTTTTGGCGCAACAACTATACCTGCAGTAGTATTATGATACTCTACATCCAGCAGTTCCCTGTCCGGAAAAGGCAAAGAGTCAACATCCTTGATTAAGGGTCTATCATCAGTTGAAATTATGTTACCGTTATTTCTGAAGTTGATTCCCAGAACCTTCTTCAGGTCACCATCTTTTTCTAGACACTTTACCAGTTCAAGGCTAGTGTGTTCTCCTTCTCCCCTGATAATATAGTCCACAGAAGGATACTTTTTCAGAATCCGTTCAGCATTGAATGTGGCAAAAAAATTGCCGAACGTAACTAAAACGTTTGGGTTTTCCTGTTTCACCTTTTCCGCGATAAGTGCTGCTTTGCGTCCTGTAGCGCTGCATGTGGAAAATCCTAGGATGTCAGGGTCCTCTTTTTTCACCCAATCAACTGTTTCTTTTAGGGAGTAGCCCTGCGCCGCCTCGTCTATGATTGAGACGTCTACGCCGTTTTCTCTGAGGTAGGTTGCGATGTAAAGCATGCCAAGGGGAGGGGCTGCTCCCACCATCTTCTTAACATCTTCGATAGGCAGTTCAGGATTTGGACCCGGATTAATGAACGAGAACTTCATACTGTACCCTTTCAGTCCGTAACTTTTCTGCAGAAGCATTTAAGGTTACTGTCAAAACCGTAATCAACAAGCCAGAAACATCAAGCACCAAAAAACAGATTGTTCCAACATTTTATGGAGTATGCCAGTTTTTGATCATCGTTTTTGGTGCCCCAGCTTTTTCTCTGCCATATCTGCGGTGAGGCTTTGTTAGGTGCCTCTGAGACCGTGGCGACGTAATGTAAAGCCCAGTCTCAAGCCCACGCTCTTCCCTAGCTTCCATCTTCTTTAGCCCCGAGGAACGGAAGCCGCACTTGTCGCACCTGAAACCCTGATTCTTGCCCATAGACTTCATTCTCTTTCCGCATTCAGGGCAGCTTGGATTAACAAACGATGTCTTAGGAGCTAACTCCAGAACATTCATCTTCTCAAGATTGATGGTCAACTGATGCTCTGAAGAAGAGGGTCGGACGCCTCCAAAAACTTTTACAACATCGCCAGTCATCAGCTTTCTTGCCGTTTTACACAACATTACTGTTGGTTCGTAGGCGGCGCAATCCACCTCTCCTGTACCGTCCTTAATCGCAAAAATCACATGACCGCCCTGAACTACCCGTGGGTCCGTGGATACCACGCCCTGAGCAACCACAGGATTATACGGCTGTATATCAGCAACGACGCTTACCTTCCGCAGGTGCGCGTCAGTTCCTTGGTTTGTGCGAAAAATCATCCAGCGCTCAACAGGCTCATCTACGGTGATCAGCTCGTATGCCTGTTTAACTGCCTCCGGAGTTTCGCCTCTGATTCCGCAAAGGATGGGGTCAGGTCCTCTGGGCGTAATCAGGATTCTGCCCGTTTCAGGGTCTACATTATTGAATGTTAACGGAGCCGTTGCATCCATGGTTTTCACGGATGAAACTTGTACACGGCGGGGCTTGTCGCGATTTTCTGGTGTTCTATATGATATGATTTCGAAGGTGTGGTCTCCGCTCAAGTCCTCTCCGATTGCGGCTAAGCCTCCGATTATTCCTCGTCCCTTCTTGAATCCCACTGCCTCCGCGTTGACCATTTTGATGAGGTTCAGTGCCTCTTCGATTGTTAGCAGGGTCTGCTCTGCTTTTTTTGCGAAGTCCCTTATTTCGTTGAGAACATCCTCGGAAATGAAGACGACTCCGGGGTCGGTTCCGCCGTAGCCTAGCTCAGAGTTGGCTTCGACCGTGTCTATGACTGTTGCTTTGATTCTGTCTACGCGGTCCTCAGGGCATTCGATGCTTATGCAGAGGGCTCCGTTGCCTCGGGTCTTCCATGGAACATTTGGGTTAAGCCTGATTAATCTGGGATAATCCGTGAAGGAGACGCCCATGTTGCTCAATTTTTCGACGAGAAGGGTGGCTATGTAAGTGGTGCAGCCTCCGTTGGGTGAGTCAGTGTCGTCGAATCCTATGTGCAGCTTAACCATTTTAGCTTCCGCTCGTATGCTGATATTTAGGTTGCTGGCAGATAAGAACATTCAGTTAATGCTTATTTCTTTGAGCTAAGAAAAAATGGGCAGAAAATAGGGGGAGGTGGAGGCTACTTTTGTCCCTCAATCACTATCATGGTTAGGGTTGACCGAACCTTGTCCAGTCTTCTCACGTTCCATGTGACAATCTCTTTAAGTTTCTCCATAGTGTCTGCGCCGACCTTAGCTACGACATCGTAGACGCCGTAAACCATGTAAGCTTCCTTCACTGCGTCGATCTTCTTTAATTCATCTAAAACTTCATTTTCAGATCCTATCTCAGTGTTTATCAACACAAAAGCCATAGGCATAGAACAAACTCTCCACAACCTAAATAATAGTTCGCGTCTCCCTAAATAATTTGCGGCGTTTATGTCAAACAGAAGAGCCAATTACCGATTTTCGGGGTTCTAGTTTAGCTGTTTGACGGTCAAGTTACATAAAATCGACAAGTATAAAGAATCGGCTTGCGATGAATAGGTAGGTGATATCTTCTCTTGCAGTGCGAAGTATGTGGTCGACAAATATTTGGTGTCCCTATTAGAGCAGTGATTGAAGGAGCCAACATGAGCGTATGCGCTAAATGCGCTAAACTAGGCTCCGGTTACTGGGAACCTAAACCTCAACCTCAACAGCATGCAACAAAGAGTAGGGAACATCAGCCTGTGATTTCTTACTCGAAAAGAAAGCCGCGTGCAACAGTGACTGAAACATTGGAGCTTGTGAGCGATGTTGGTCAGCGAGTGCGACATGCCCGAGAAGGGGCGGGAATGAGCCATGAGGATTTAGGCAGAAAGACTAGGGAAAAAGTTTCGGTTCTACGTAAGATAGAAATCGGCAAAATGGTCCCCAATCTGGGGCTTGCAGAAAAGCTGGAGCACACGCTGAAGATTACACTTCGTGTTCCTGTCGAAGAACCTAAAGTTCAGTCTGTTTCGACATCTAAACCCCGTGGAACAACGTTGGGGGACATTATCCAGTTTAAGCTGAAGGATGAGGAGGCAGAGACGTAACGAAAGTAATAGTGGTTCAGCGGAGGCTCCCCACCGAACACTCAAACCTTGATGAACTGAAGAGCCTTGCTAACGCAGCAGGATACACTGTTGTGGGTTCCATTGAGCAGGTCAGGAAACGGGACCCCACATACCAGATTGGACGAGGAAAAATAAATGACCTAGCCGAGCTGGTAAAAGGAACCGGCGCCGATAAGGTTGTTTTCGATAATGACTTGACTACTGGTCAAGCCTACAACTTGGCTAAGGTTACGGGAATATTTGTTATTGACCGTTTTCAGCTCATACTCGAAATATTTTCTAGAAGAGCTTCAACTTATGAGGCGGAGCTTCAGATTCATCTGGCTACTCTTCGGTACGAGTTGTCGGGAGCGAAAGAACGGGTTAAGTTGGCGAAGATTGAAGAGCAGCCTGGTTTTGGGGGGCTGGGAAAGTACGAGGTGGACATTTACTACGAAACTGTGAAGCGACAAATCAATTCTACCAAAGAGAAGCTGAAAAAGAAGCAGGAAGAGCGTCTGCTGCATCGGGTCCGAAGAAATGAGCTGGGTTTTTCTTCGATTTCTTTGGCGGGTTACACAAACGCGGGTAAAAGTTCACTGTTTAATTTGCTTACAGATGAAACGGTTACTGTTGATAACGCTCTCTTTACCACGCTTTCCACAACAACTCGGGCGGTGGAGTTTTCCAAAAGAAAGGTCCTGTTGACGGACACTGTTGGTTTCATCGACCGGCTGCCCCTGAAGCTGGTTAAAGCTTTTCACTCCACACTTGAAGAAACCATCTTTTCTGATGTAATCATCCTTGTTGTCGACCTGAGCGAACCAAACGAAGACATCAAAAGAAAACTTACTTGCAGCCTCGATACAATACAGCAGATTGGCGCAACAGGAATACCTGTGGTAACCGCGCTCAACAAAATCGATTTGCTTGAAGAAGACGAACTGGAAAGCAAAATCAAATACCTGAAGGAGAGCGCGCCAAACCCTGTTCCTATTTCAGCAGTGAATAAAACTAACCTAGCTTTGTTGAAGCAGGAAATCACACGTTTCCTTGAAGGTTTCGTTGAAGCGTCGTTTTCCGTGAAAATAAACGATGAATCAATGGCATTGGTTTCGCAGCTTTTCAATCGTGCTCATGTACAGAACACAGAATATGAAGGTGAAGATGTGAAGGTTGTCTTCCGTGCTGTTCCCTCGTTCGCGGACAGAGTTAAGGGGCACATAGAAAAGCTGGGAGGAACGTTTAAGCTTGAAACCAAAAGCGAGTGAGAAACCAAAAGTTGTTGTTCTGAGATGGGGACATAGACACAGAGACCAGCGGCTCACCTCTCATGTTGCTTTAACTTCCCGAGCATTAGGCGTTTCTGGCTTTATCCTAGCAGATATAACAGACTCTAAAGTTAAGGAGACCATCGAGAACGTTACGGAATGTTGGGGAGGGGATTTCCAGTTTGAGATGGGGCAGCCTTGGAAAAGTGTAGTTAAGGAGTGGCGAAAGAACAATGGGGTCACAGTTCATCTTACAGCGTATGGAGAAAACATCCAAACAAGCGATGTTATGAAACGGGTCAGAGCTACAGGAAAGGATGTACTGGTTATTGTGGGCAGCCAAAAAGTGCCTGCTGGATTTTTCTCCGAGTCTGTCTCAGACTTCAATGTCGCGGTGGGGAATCAGCCTCATTCGGAGTGCTCCAGCTTGGCTGTTTTTCTTGACCGATTTTTTGAGGGTCAGGAGCTTTCAGAAGATTGTATCAGTAACGCGAAAAAGAAGATAGTTCCTCAGGCCAGGGGCAAGCGGGTCATCGAAGCATAGTCTGTGAGCACTGTTTTGGTAAGAGATTTAAGCTTTGTTTACGTATATATAAGTGAGTGGAGTCTAAGATTTCAATGTTAACTGTCGTGGACGATAAAACTTTACAGAAGGTTGCCGAAACCTTTGGGGGAGAAGAGGCTGTTCATATTGTTAGTGTACTCAAAGGAGCCGGAGAAACAACAGATGATGAGATTGCCGCCAAAACCGAGATACGACTAAACACTGTTCGCAAAATTCTCTACAAACTCTACGATCACTCGCTAGTGGGCTTAAGACGATCTCGTGACAAAACCACTGGATGGTTTATCTTCCACTGGAGACTTCAGCTAGATCAGCTTGCGGGCTTCATTTTGAACCAGAAACGTCGTGTTCTAGAAAAACTGGAAACGAGGCTCGAGTATGAGCATGCTCATGATTTTTACTCCTGTTCCACAGAAGGGTGTAAACGTATTCCCTTTGAAGATGCAATGGAACTTGTTTTTCGCTGCCCAACCTGCAACAAACTTTTGATGCATTTTGATAACACCGAACTAAAGGCTTCCTTGGTGGAACGGGTTAAGGCACTGAGGAAGGAATTAGGTGAATGAGGAACTGCTGTCATCTGAAGCGGCGCTGAAACTTCTTTCTGAATGCGGTTGTTCCAAAAGGGTTGTTAAACATTGTAAAGCGGTTTCTGCTCTTGCTGTGAAGTTTGCCCGAGCCTGCGAAAATAAAGGATTAACTGTTGACGTTAATCTTGTTGAGGTTGGCGCTCTTCTTCATGATATTGGGCGCTCAAAAACTCATGATGTAACGCATGCTCTTGTTGGCGTGGAAATCGCCAAGTCCCTGAATTTGCCTGAATCCATCGTGTCCATTATCGAGTGCCACATTGGAGGAGGCATAAGCGCTGATGAAGCAGAAAAGCTTGGCTTTCCAATAAAAGACTATTATCCAGTGACTTTAGAAGAAAAGCTTGTGGCATACGCTGACAAGCTGATTGAAGGCTCCCATGTGGTGCCGATAGAGCGGACACTAGAGCAGTTTTCTAGGACACTTGGAAACGGCCATCCTGCTATAGATCGGATTATAAGGCTCCACGAAGAGCTTTTCCCGTTGATAGGCGATTTGTATGCCGACAGTCACAGTGCTTGATAAGCGTTACGGTTCAGGCTCCCCTGAAACCTTTGAGAAGCTCTATTCCAGTTTGATTCGTGGACTTGAAGTGCAGTTGCGTTTCGCTGGCACAACAGACAGGGGATGGATACAGCTAGATGTTTCGGGCAAAGACGAAACCGCAGCCTTGAGTTTGCTTGAACGTGAAGTCGGGCTGGCGCCCGCTTCTTATGATGACATGAAAAAGTTTTCTGTATTGCAGGGTAAGGCGGTTTCCAGTAAAAGCGAAGAGGAGCTTTACATGGATTTGGGACTTTCTTCAGCTGAAGCGTATGATGCTTTTATTTCGGAGAAAAGTTTGCGTGCTCAGCTGGCTGACGGCAAAGAGGCTCCGTTTAGAAGTCTGGTTGAGCTTTTTTGTTTGTATAATAATTTGCCTCTTGAAGTCAAGATTGTTGGAGACATTGAGGATGAGGGCAGGACTGTTGAGGCTGTTCTTTCTGAGAAGCAGCTTAATCTGTTCCGCAGCTGGGTTCGCTCTCGTTTTGATCGGCTGATTGTTTTGGGTTCTCTTTTCTCTGATGTTGAACATGCTGTGAGTCTGTCCAGGCATTCTCGGGACATAATCAAAACAGAGTCTTTGGGTGTTCTTGAGCAGGTTGTTCTCTGCAAACTGGGAACTGATGCTGTTGGGTTGATTCCGAAGCTTGGGCGTTACCTTAAAAAATCGGCTGTTCTTGTTCCTTTTTCGCCCAAAAAAATCCTTGAAACAGTAGGCAGCCAAGCTTTTGACTTGCGAACTTAATGCACAGTGACGTGTAGTGCCTCTTTCAGGGCTTTCATGTTTACGATTGTGTTTATGCAACCGTCTTTAAGCAATTCTACGCCTTGACCGATTACGCCCACTTTTTCGCAGAGGTAGCTTCCCATGACAAGCTCTTTGTAGCATGCAACACCCAGCGATGCCTTTGGTTTCAGTTCAACCAGAACCTTTTTTGCTAAACTTCCTCCGGGCATGATGAATACGCCCTTGTAGCCCAAATCTTTGGTTAGCTGCAATATCTTTGCGACGCTACATCTACCACACTGGTGGCATTCGTAGCCGTATTCGCCTATTTCTGCGGGGCAATCTTTGGCGCGGAGACATTGAGGCAGCAAAACGATTCTTTCGTTGTAGGGTGTAGCTGCAAAACTTTCTATCAGGGAACGGTTCTTTGCCTCAACATAAAGCTGAAACAGTTCTTGTTCTTCTACGCCAACTTTGGTTGCAAGTTGCTCCAGCTTGTGAAGTGCGAGACTGCTGAGTTTTGTTTTGGCAAGTTTTTTGACAACACGCATGATGGAGCTGTTTTCGCTTTCGTTCATCTGTTTCGGCGTCTCCCCTTTCGTAAGTTAACATAAACCTTCTGGTTAACCTGTGAGAGGTCAATATGGTGAATATAAAGTTATACCAAAATCGTGAATGGCTATTTTGGAAGAGTTTGCGCCAAAAACCGTTTTTTCTGGGTTTTTTCACGGATTTGATGTTACTGTTTGGTTCCAGTAGATGATTTTCTGGTATCTACCTGTGACTGGAAACGCTGGATCATCATAGACTATATCCAAGCGTGTGCCGTATTGCGCGAGGAGCTGACGCGAAATATTCCATATTTGCTCCGAGTTTTCGTCTGGTCCCCAGAATGCCCAGATTTTATCTTCGAGGCTTCGCATTCCCCAGCCGTAATTCTTTGGCAGCACCAACACAGCCTCGGCTTCTGTTGACCCGTGAATCATATCAGGGTTCGTTACGATGTCATTCCAGAATCTTTCTAGGGCTTCAAAATGTTCGTCTGTCATTGCTCCGTACTGGTTTTCTTCGGGGTATGTGGGGTAGTTGAAGATGATGATGTATTCTGCGCCAGTTTCGTATGAGGTTACCATTTGGTTGTAGATGTTTTCTGGAGTGTCGAGGTAGGGCGGATGATTATATTTCCAGGTTATCATTGTTCCCCAGGTCTTGTTCTGTAGATTCGCTGCTCCCCTTACGAGGGCGATATACTGTGCTATTGTTTGGTTCCAGCCGATTTGGGCAAACACGACATCGTAGTCCATCAGGTAGTCGAACCAGTAGAGCAGATAATCGGAAGTGAAAATTGTGAGAGAATTGGCTCT
>Ga0307423_1002523_pt1 | contig 10164 bp, 6 predicted proteins | sample SalMarWE160310MG_FD_202154 | JGI IMG/M metagenome (GOLD analysis project Ga0307423, IMG submission 202154) | Salt marsh sediment microbial communities from the Plum Island Ecosystem LTER, Massachusetts, United States - WE1603-10 | ecosystem: Environmental > Aquatic > Marine > Intertidal zone >... | reverse complement strand
TGAGGAAACACATAAATGTTAGCAAAAGTAGTCACGAAAATTTTTGGGGACAAAAACGAACGCGATCTGAAAAAGATTATCCCTATAGTTGAAACTATCAATCAACATTATGAAAGCTATCAAAAATTAAGTGATAGCGAACTTCAGCAAAAAACCGAAGAATTTAAAACACGACTAGCCGATGGCGAAACATTGGATGATATTCTTCCCGAAGCATTCGCGGCGGTTAAAGATACCTGCCGCCGGATGATGGGGAAGCGCTGGATGGTTACCGGTCGTGAAATCGAGTGGGATATGATCCCCTTTGATGTCCAGTTGTTAGGCGGGATTGTTCTGCATCAGGGCAAAATCGCAGAGATGGCAACCGGAGAAGGTAAAACGCTGGTAGCTACCATGCCGCTATATCTGAATGCTCTGGAAGGCAAAGGCGCCCATTTGGTTACGGTTAATGATTACCTGGCGCAGAGGGATGCGGAATGGATGGGTGAAATTTACAAGTTTTTAGGACTTTCGGTAGGTATTATTTTAAATCAGATGGATTCCGCACAGCGAAGGGCGGCTTATCAAAGTGATATTACGTACGGCACCAATAATGAATTTGGATTTGATTACCTGCGGGATAATATGTCGGTGGCGCCGGAAGATATTGTACAGGTAAGGGGACATCATTACGCCATAATTGATGAAGTGGACAGCGTGCTTATTGATGAAGCCCGCACGCCGCTGATTATCTCAGGTCCTGTGGAGCATTCTACACAATTATATGACCAGGTTCAACCGATGGTTGAGCGGTTGGTGAAGGTTCAAACCCGCTATATTAACTCCTTAATTGCTGAAGCAGAAAAATTATTGGAAGAAGACAATGATACGGATGCGGGGTTGAAACTGCTGATTGCCCAGCGCGGTGCTCCCAAAAACAACAGGCTTAATAAATTGTTTCAACAAGGGGGCGTTAAGAAACTGGTCTTTGATATTGAAAGCGCTTTCATGCGGGATAAAAAGCTCAATGAAGTAGATGAAGAACTTTATTATGTAATCGAAGAAAAACGGCATCTTATAGACCTTACGGATAAGGGACGCAATGAACTCTCTCCCAATAATCCTGAGGAATTCATCCTCCCGGACATAACCGAAGAATTCAGCCAAATCGAAGACGACGAGTCGCTTTCCGCTCCTGAAAAAATGGAAAAGAAAAATAAGGTGCAAATGGAATATGCTCAGAAAAATGAGAAGCTCCATAATATCTCGCAGCTACTAAAGGCATATTCTCTTTTTGAAAAAGATGTGGATTATGTGGTCACTGAAGGCAAGGTATTAATCGTCGATGAATTTACCGGACGCATCATGTACGGCAGGCGTTATAGCGATGGTCTGCATCAGGCTTTGGAAGCCAAAGAAAATGTGAAGATTGAAGGAGAGACGCAAACCTTAGCGACCATAACCCTGCAGAATTACTTCCGTCTTTATGATAAATTAGCCGGCATGACCGGTACTGCCGAAACCGAAGCGGCGGAATTCTGGGATATTTATAAATTGGATGTTACGGTTGTTCCCACCAACAAACCTATTCGCAGGTCGGATAGCGAAGATGTCATTTATCGGACCAAACGGGAAAAATTCAATTCGGTAATCGATGAAATTGAAGAATTGCATAAAGCAGGACGACCGGTTTTGGTAGGAACCATTTCTGTGGAGACTTCCGAAACGCTAAGCCGTATGTTAAAGCGACGACATATTCCCCATGAAGTCTTAAATGCAAAATACCATCAGCAGGAAGCGGGGATAATTGCCAAGGCAGGGCAAGCAGGCGCTGTCACTATAGCCACTAATATGGCAGGTCGTGGAACGGATATTAAACTGGGCAAAGGCGTGGTTAAGTGCGGACGGACTTGTTTTAGTGAGCAATCCGGCGAGGGTATCAACTTCAATAATAGAAGCATTGGAGAGTGTGCAGAAGACTATATCTGCGGGCTTCATATTATTGGCACCGAGCGGCATGAATCACGACGCATCGACCGGCAGTTGCGAGGTCGGTCCGGCAGGCAGGGCGATCCGGGCGCCAGCCGGTTTTATCTGTGCCTTGAAGATGATTTGATGCGACTCTTTGGCTCCGATCGCATGATAAAAGTCATGGATCGCTTAGGCGCAGGAGAGGGTGAAGTGATCACTCACTCCATGGTTACCCGTGCCATTGAAAAAGCCCAGAAGCGGGTTGAGATGCAAAACTTTGCCATCCGCAAGCACCTGCTGGAATATGATGATGTGATGAACAAACAGCGGGAAGTGATTTATACTCGCCGGAGAAAGGCGTTGTTAGGGGAAAACACCCGCGAGGACCTCGAGGAGATGATGGATGAGTTCATCGATGCGCAGTTTGAAAAATATGTTGATGAAAAGCAGCATCCTGAGGATTGGAATTTAGTCGAATTGCAGGAAAATATTTTGCGCTCTTTATTGGTGGATATCAACCTTCTCGAAGATAAGATATATTCCATGAGCGTGGATGAGTTACGCGACTTCATTAAGGATGAAGCGTTCAAGCTTCTTGATTATAAGGAAAAGCAGGTCGGCTCGAAGCTAATTGAAGATTTTGGAAAATATGTGAGCCTTCGGATTATCGATGATGAGTGGAAAGATCACCTGCACCAAATGGATCTGCTGAAAGAAGGAATTAACCTGCGCGCTTACGGGCAGAAGGATCCCCTTGTTGAATACAAGCAGGAAGCCTATCACATGTTTTTGGATTTAATCGATACGATAAACCAGAAGACATTGGAGATGCTGTGGCGGACAGAATTTGTGGAAGCGCCTCAAACCCGCCGCGGCGCTCCGAGGCAAGTTAGGCTCCTTCATCGGGATTCCACCAACATGGGTTTGGCAGAAGGGCAGGAGGAATCTGCAATCCAAAAAGCAGGCAAGCAGCGAGGGGATAAGCCCCAACCGGTCAAGGTCGCTGAAAAGGTCGGTAGGAATGATCCGTGCCCCTGCGGGAGTGGAAAGAAATATAAGAAGTGTCACGGAGCAAATGCGTAGTCCGCCCCGAATCGATATAGTTTGCTTTTAGTTTCCATATTTTGCTGAAGTATCAAGAAGCGCTAATTTAGTGTTTTAGGATCGAGCGGTTGTCAAAATAAAGTTTGATCGACAAACTTTGTCTTACCATGTCCAGTCTGCTGGAAAGGAAGACGGTGATCTCTATCAGCGTTTCCTTCCCTCAATACTTCCCCAACTCATCATTCACCATGTTCAGCATAATGGACTTTGCCCGGTTGGGCAAAAAGGCGCTCTTGAATCCGTCCACAATCATGGATTTGATATCATCAAGATTAAAATTGAGATGCTTTGCAGCGAGATAAAATTCATTGGTAATGCTGGTATCGGAGATGAGACGGTTATCGGTATTAATGGTTACCCGCAAGCCATAATCAAAATAAAAGCGCAGCGGATGTTTCTCTAGTGAATCAGCTGCCCCTGTTTGAACGTTGCTTAGCAGGCAGGTTTCTATCGGGATGCGGTGATCATTCACATAATTCATTAAATCTCCATCTTCATAAAGGCGGGTGCCGTGTCCAATGCGATGAGCGCCGCAATAATGGATTGCCTGATGAATGCTTTCCGGACCATAAGCCTCACCGGCATGGGCGGTTGTATTGATGTTATTATTCAGGATTAAATAAAAAGCCTCCTTGTGTTTCTTAGCGGGATAGTTCTCCTCCTGTCCGGCAAGATCAAATGCAACCACGCCCTTGTTTTTATAGGCGACTGCTAATTCTGCCAATTGGAGTGAAGTTTCCGGATTAATATTGCGCATCCCGCAGATGATCACACCGGTTCTAATATTAAATTTCTTTTCCGCTTCTTTTAACCCTTCAACGACGGCATCCACAATCGCAGTAAGCTTTAATCCCTTTTGGGTATGCAGAATAGGGGAGTATCGGACCTCCATATACCAGACATTTTCGGCAGCGGCATCCTCTGCAAGTTCAAAAGCGACGCGTTTCAGTGCTTCGGCATCCTGTAGCACGGAAAGGGTAATCTCAAAACCACGAAGGTATTCAGCGAGGTTGCGGCAATTCTTGCCGGTCATGACATGCCGGGCAAGTTCTTTTTCTTCAAATGAAGGTAAAGTAATATTTTGCTTTTTGGCGAGATCAATTATTGTGGGGATTCGCAGCGATCCGTCAAGATGCACGTGCAAATCGGTTTTGGGTAATTTTTTAAGCAGTTCAATAGGAATTTCCATTATTAAATTAAACCTGCATCATATAATATTCATTACTCATCATGGGTATCATTACAGCAGCTGATCTAATTACGTTTCACTTCTGCCATCTTCGTCTGCCATTTCAATCCAAATCCAGCTTTGGTTTCGCACCGGTGGTATCCGCCGGCGCTTCCTCAGGCTGCGTTGTTTTTGTAGTATCAGCTTTGGCAGGCGCAGGCTTTTCAGGTTTCTCAATTTTTTTCTTCACAGGTGCGGGTGCTTGCGGCTTGGTCGTCATAGTATCTTTTTTCATTGCGGCGCTTTCATAGATTTTCATACGCTCTATTTTTAACTGCAAAATTCCGGATTTCTCATTCGCCAGCATTGCCCACTGCTGGGTTGGATAATCGTCTGAGGTTTTTTGATAGGCTTTTAAAGCTTTATCGTAGTTATCCAATTTTTCATATAAAGTGCCAACCTTATATTGGGCATAGCTTTTTGCAAGTTTATCCTCGCTATTGGGATAATCGATGGCTTTTTCATAATATCCGATAGCTGTTTTATAATCGGTTGAGCCTTCGCCGGTAAGCTGTTCCGAAATCCCGGCGCTTCGTTCATAAAATTCGGCGATTACATTGTATATTTTGGGAACCTGGGAGGGGATGATATTCTCCTGAAGGAGGCTGTATAATATATCGAAACTTTTTTGATAATCCTCAAATTCGGCATAGCAGCGGCTTAGTCCGATAGCCGCATTAACATATTCACGGCTGGTCGGGTACTGCTCGTAAATGAGACCATAGGCAAGAAAAGCGCTTTCGTAGTCGTCCTGAAGGTAGATATTATCCGCATAAGCAAGCAGTTCTTCCGGGGTAGCTCCACTGCCATCGCCTGTTCCGGAGCCTTTTTTCGAACAGGAAACCATCAATAAACTAAGCGCCAAAAATATAATACCAAACCACCTCATGATTTTTTCTCCTTAATAATTGCTCTGTTAGACCGCATCATGGTTTCCCGACCTATCAGGACTCACCATGAAAGTTTTTATGTAAATATAATTCCAAGGGCCTGCAACGCATAACTTCATCCTGAGCGAAGTCGAAGGATATATTGATATATTATTTATCTCCCATAACATTATTTATTTATCCGTTTAATAAGCTTATCGCATTCTTCCCATGCTTTTCTAATTAGCTCTTCCTGATCATATGCAACGGGTGTGCCGTTTTGAACAACCCAATTGCCGTCTGCCATGACGTGTGATACATCTGTCGAGTGGGCTGAATAAACAATTTGTGAATAAATATTATCGGCAGGCACAGCATGCACTTTATTCAGGTTCAGAAATGTAATATCTGCTAATTTTCCCGGCTCTATGCTGCCGATTTGTTCGCCCATTCCCAAAGCTTTTGCTCCGGCAATGGTAACCATATCGAATACATTCTGCGCCGTTATTGAATTTGCACCGGCGAAAGGTTTGTGGATTAGCGCAGCAAGTCGCATGTCGATAAAAATATCCATATTATTGTTGCAGGGCGCTCCATCCGAACCGATGGCGATGTTTATTCCTTTTTGCAGCATTTTAGGTACAGGCGCGATTCCGGAAGCCAATTTCAAATTTGCCGCAGGGCAGTGCAGCACGTTTATTTGATAATCCTTCAAATATTCAATCTCTTCCTCGGTTACCCAAATGCAATGGGCTAAACACATCTTTGACGATGCCAGGTCATTTTTCACAAAAAATTCAACATTTCGAAATCCAGTCTGCTGTTCGACCAATTTAATTTCACTGCGGTTTTCGGATGAGTGAGTATGAATGATTAAATCATAATTTTCACTGAGTTCTTTTGTCCCGCGCCAAAGATCGATGCTGCATGTTGGCACAAAGCGCGGAGCCAATGCATATTGAATCCGCCCGCCGGATTGCCCGTGCCATTTTTTGATCAGCATTTCGCTGTCATCCAGTGCATCCTGGGTGGATTGCTTATACGGCTGATTCCCGGAATCCATCATTACTTTTCCGCTAAAGGCGCGAATGCCGCTTTTTTGAAATTCCTCGAAAATAATATCCATATGGGATGCACTGCCCATGTCCAGAATAGTTGTTACACCGGAGGATAGAATCTCATAAATTCCTAATCTTGCCGATGTTTGCAGAGACGATTCGTTATGTGCCATTTCCAGCGGCCAAATGCGATCGGAAAGCCATGTTAACAATTCCAGATCGTCAGCCAAATTCCTGAATAATGCCTGGCAGACATGAACATGAGATTGAATAAATCCCGGTACGGCTGTCAGGCCTGATAAATCCAACTCTTCGATGCCCGGGTTAGGAATTTTTTCTTCAACTTTTTTGATTGTATTGCCTTCGACCAAAATATCGCCATTGTAAACATCCCGATTTTTATTTTGGGTGGCAATGGTAAGATTTTTCAGTAGAATATTCATCAATTAAATTCTTAATTTCTATGAATTTCTTGCAAAAATTTACTTCGATACCAGTCCATAATCAAGGATTAATCGGAGATTGCATTAATCAGAGATTATTGCTGTGCCGCAGCCATGGGGCAAAATAGTGCAAGTCGGAGTAGGAATTCTATTTAGATGGTGATGAATGAAACTTATCCCTTCAAATCCAATTAAAAATTATAATGGAACTGTCAATTAAGCCTTGAAAAACGGTAGATAATTTATTTAATTAATCGAAATTTATTATTCAAGATTATAATCGAAAATCCTTAATCTAATAAGCATATATAGGTTTTACTCATGGTCAAAAAGTCAACCAAAGAGTTGGAACGCGTAACAATCCGGTTTGCCGGTGATTCCGGCGATGGCATGCAATTGACCGGAAATCAATTTACCCGGACCACAGCGCTATCCATGAATGATCTCAGCACCCTTCCGGATTTTCCTGCTGAAATCCGGGCGCCGGCGGGTTCAGTCTACGGTGTCTCCGGATTCCAGATTCATTTTAGCAGCGATGAAGTGCATACACCTGGTGATAAAGCCGATGTGTTAATTGCCATGAATCCCGCGGCGCTGAAAGCCAGCTTAAAATATATCGAAAATAATGCGGTTATTATTTTAAATAAGGATGCCTTTACACCGCGAAATTTACGATTAGCTGGCTACGAAGAGGACCCAACTCAAAACGGGTTGTTAAAAGGATACCAGGTTTATTCGATTGAAATTTCCAGGCTCACTCAGGATGCTTTAACGGACATTGAATTATCCCATAAGGAAAAGGAGCGTTGCAAAAACTTCTTTGCTTTGGGGATCGTGTATTGGCTTTATACACGGAACATGGATCCAACTATAGAATGGATTAAAAAGAAATTTGCCAAAAGGCCAATATGGCTGGATGCCAATACCAAAGCGTTGAGAGCCGGCAGGAATTTTGCCGAAGCGACCGAACAGTTCCGAACGGCTTATAAGGTAACCAAAGCGAAAATCAAGCCAGGCATCTACCGGCAGATTACCGGCAATGAAGCGCTGGTGATCGGTCTGATCGCTGCCGGAGAGAAAGCCGGTCGGAATATTTTCCTGGGCAGTTATCCCATTACGCCAGCCAGTGAGATTCTGCAAATGATGGCTGTGCACAAAAACTTCGGCGTAAGAACCTTTCAGGCAGAAGACGAAATGGCGGCAATCGGATCTGCCCTTGGGGCTTCCTTTGCAGGGGATATTGGCGTCACTGCGACAAGCGGACCGGGCATGGCGCTGAAAAGTGAGTTTTTGGGATTGGCGGTGATGACCGAACTACCGCTTGTGATTTGCGATATTCAGCGGGCGGGGCCAAGCACCGGGATGCCGACTAAGACCGAACAATCCGATCTAAACCAGGTTCTGTACGGAAGAAGCGGCGAAGCGCCCCTGGCAGTCATCGCAGCAAAAAGCCCGGCGGATTGCTTTCATGCCGTTTATGAAGCAGTTCGAATTGCTACCATGTTTATGACGCCAGTGGTAGTGCTTTCCGATGTGTATTTGGCCAATGGCGCCGAACCGTGGCGGATTCCCGACGAAAGCAAATTGCCGCCTATCGACATTCGCTTTGCAAAGCCGGAAAAAGAATTTGCTCCCTACTTGCGTGATGAATATACACTGGCACGCAAATGGGCGATTCCCGGCACTCCCGAATTACAGCACCGCATTGGCGGTCTGGAGAAGGAGAGTATTACCGGTGATGTTTCGTATGACCCTGATAATCATGATAATATGGTTCGGTTGCGGGCGGAGAAAATTCAGCGCATAAGGGATTTTGTGGAAGAACCGGAAATTTATGGCGATGGATCCGGGGATGTACTTATCGTAAGCTGGGGAAGCACCCATGGCACCGTTTTAACTGTTGTGGAGCAGTTGCGAGCGGAAGGGAAAGCCGTATCATTTTATCACCTGCGCTGGCTAAGTCCTCTTCCAAAATCGCTGAAGAATTATATTCACAATTTTAAGAAGGTAGTTGTTCCCGAAATAAATTTAGGGCAATTGGCGAAAATTATCCGCAGCGAATTTTTAGTAGATGCCATCAGTTTTAACAAGGTAATGGGACTACCGTTGCGCGTAACCGAATTAAAAGAAGCAATCAATGAATTATTGAATTAAGAGGATAACATGTCTGATAAAGCTGTTCAGGAAAAAAAGGCTGAGAAAATTGATTTTGGTTCGGATCAGGATGTGCGCTGGTGTCCGGGATGCGGGGATTACGCGATTCTGGCGCAGATGAAACGGGTGCTGCCGGATCTTGGAATTCCCCGGGAAAAAACGGTATTCATCTCCGGCATTGGCTGCTCCAGCCGCTTTCCCTATTATTTGAATACCTATGGATTTCACACCATTCACGGGAGAGCGCCCACCCTGGCAACCGGAATCAAGCTGGCAAATCCGGATTTATCGGTTTGGCTGATTACCGGCGATGGCGATGGCTTGAGCATTGGCGGCAATCACCTGATGCATCTTTTCAGAAGGAACCTGAACATCAATGTGGTTTTGTTCAATAACCAGATTTACGGCTTAACAAAGGGGCAGTTCTCACCAACATCCCCGGTTGGCAAAGTAACCAAGTCGACACCTTATGGATCCCTTAGCAACCCCTTCAATCCGGTTACCATGGCGATCTCCGCCAGCGCCAGTTTTGTAGCACGGACCATTGACCGGGACACCAAACATATGGCGGAAATTTTCCGGCGGGCGGTCGAACATACCGGCTGTTCTTTTGTGGAGGTTTATCAAAACTGCAATATTTTTAATGATGGGATTTACAAGCATTTGACGGATTCGGAAACCAAACTGGATAATGTTCTCTACCTGGAAGATGGACAGCCATTGATTTATGGGAAAGAAAAGGATAAGGGCCTGCAACTAAATGGGTTTAATTTCGAGAAAAAGGAAATTCAAAGCGAAAACGATGTTTCCGGATTGCATGTTCATGATGAAAATGATCCCAATCCGGGATATGCTTTTCTCTTATCCAAATTGTCGGATACAAAGGGATTTCCAGCGCCGGTAGGCGTTTTTCGCAAAGTTGAATCAACCCCCTATGAAATTAAATTCCATGATCAAATTAGAATGGTTACCGAGCAAAAGGGAAAAGGCGATTTAAAGAAACTGTTCCTCACCAGCGACACCTGGAAAGTTGAATGACATTTTGAAATGAAATTGCTTATTTAAAATTCAATGGCTGCTAAACTTTTTGTACTTTGGCAGCCTTTTCTTCTTTAGTGCAAATACTGACCGGACGTTCCGAGCGTCCGGTCAGTGTAAATTAGATAAATCTTCCTATCTGTTTCCATCCCGAATGGTCGGGATGGAACCAGGTAATGAGTGAAACTCTGTTTCAAATAAGGGGATTCAAAATGAAATTACTAATAATCTCATTAATAGTATTCATGCTAGTTGCCAATCTTGTTTTTGCACAATCAGAGAGTGTACCGGAAAACATCGCTACATTTTCTATCTGTGCC
>Ga0307423_1002522_pt1 | contig 10165 bp, 10 predicted proteins | sample SalMarWE160310MG_FD_202154 | JGI IMG/M metagenome (GOLD analysis project Ga0307423, IMG submission 202154) | Salt marsh sediment microbial communities from the Plum Island Ecosystem LTER, Massachusetts, United States - WE1603-10 | ecosystem: Environmental > Aquatic > Marine > Intertidal zone >... | reverse complement strand
CCTTACCGTTATGGGCAAATATCCAATTGTAACCGCCGATTTTGAGAACAAAGGGATGCGCATGGCACTCGTCAATCAAGCCGCTGGTGCGCAACCGGACATGGCAGATGATGATTCTGCTCTTTACCACGCGAGCCAGTCGTTGAAAGCTGTCATGAAGCTGCCCGGCCACGAAAATACCCTTGGCGGACTTTTCCACATAGGCATGATGGTTTCTGAAATAGCCGATTCCCCAGCCGTCCAAATTCTTTCCAGCCTGTTCGGCAAAAATCGGCAGGGATTTTGGAGCGGAATAGTCTCTGTTGGCTGAAATGGCAAATAGATCACACATATTTTCTCAGATATCCGCGGCATATAATACATCGGGGCCGGCGATAACCATAAGCTTCCCTTTTGACGGATCTTCAGGCACAATGGTCTGCCAGTTGTTTTGACTGAGTCCTTCCCTTATGGATGTAATGAGCAGCACATCTCCCATTCTTTCGGATTTTTTTAATATGGATAAGGATCGAAAATTGCAAAACGCGAACAGGACCGATTCATTGACCAGGAAAAAAGAAAAGTTCCCCGGATAGTTTTTCAGCAGTTTTTTAATGCTGATATGAAGGGCTGCAAACAGGCTGATGTAAGGGTTGCGCTCACGTGCAATGATCATTTGATCCCGAAGATATTCAAAAATTCGCGCCGTATAGACGGATATTTCCAAGCGGGGTTCCTGAACGGTTTCGTAGTTTTCGATTCCCTCAACGATACCCACCTGAGCAAAAAGCCAGGTATGGTCCATAAAAGACAACATGAGCGGATGTATGTGCGAAAGATGAAGGCCGCCGCTTTTCGGACAATTCACGTGAGAGATGATAATCCGGCTGTCGATGACCCTTGCCAGCCTTTGGAAACTTTCGTGAACCTGCTGATCTGAAAATACCTGTTCATCCGATTTTTCAACAAAGGCCTGATCCTCCCGGAAAAAACCGATTCCCCAGCCGTTTATATTATGTCTTCCTTTTTCTGCAAATACCGGCAAATATTTTTGAGGCGTATAATTATAACCCGCCGATATCGCGAAAATATCGCACATCATTGCCTCCGAATCTTTTTATGGGGATATTGTTGTTTAATCCCGCATCGGCGGGGGTTTTTGCCTGTGGCATCAAAAGCTTTTCAGCAATTTAGGGTGTGAAACTTGAGTTATAAGTATACAGGTGTAAACGAAATTATTTCAATGATTTTTTTTTGTGTTGAAATGATTGATATTCTGGAATTTGGAAGGGATGTCAAGCGACCGGGCATATCATTAAGCCGTTTAGCGTGAAAGTTTGAATAACTGGCATGCGATTTACGTGAACTTCAGATGAATTCCCGCTTCCAGTTCATGAACACTGCCGATAATTTTAGCCGCCGGTACCCCCTTGCCATGCAATGCATCAATGATTTCTTCCCCCTGACTTTCCGGTACCGAGACGAGCAGACCGCCGCTGGTCTGGGGATCGAATACGATTTCTTCATGCCAGGAGGGAAAACGGGTTTCAAACTGCAGATGCCCTTCGACCAACTTCCGGTTGAAAGCATTGGTGCCGGTAGTCATTCCCTTTTCATAAACCGCCAAAGCCTCGTCCATAACGGGAAGGTCCAGGATGCTGATTTTAAAACTCACACCGGATGCTTTTGCCATTTCAAAACCGTGTCCTGCCAATCCGAAACCGGTGATGTCGGTGACCGCGTGGATTTCAAATTCGGACAACACCTCCGCCGCGGTTTTGTTGAGCATGGTCAGGATCTCCACACAGGCATCCAGGGCCTTTTTGGAAACCCATTGTTTTAAATTGGCGTTAAACAATACGCCGCTTCCGAGGGGTTTGGTCAGTACCAGCACATCACCGGGCCGAGCGCCGCGGTTGGTCCAGAATTTATCGGGATGAACGATTCCGGTCACCGCCAGTCCGAATTTAGGCTCATCATCGTCAATGGAATGCCCGCCTGCCAGCACGGCCTCGGCCTCGTTAATCTTGCTCAGAGCGCCGGCAATGATTTGGTGAAGGACTTCAGGGGGTAATTTCTTGGAAGGAAAGTTGACCAGATTCAGGCAGGCAATCGGGCGTCCACCCATGGCATAGACATCGCTGAGGGCGTTGGCAGCAGCAATCTGGCCATAGACATACGGGTCGTTCACCGGCGGGGTAATATAATCGGCGGTCATAATTACGGCCAGATCGTCGGTCAAGCGATAGATACCGGCATCGTCACTGGTTTCGTATCCCACCAGTAAATTCGGATCCTTATGCTTCGGGAGACCCGCCAATAAATCGCTGAGCCCGACCGGGTCGATTTTTGCGGCTCAACCGCAGGTCTTCGAGAGGCTCAGCAAGGTTGGTTTATTAAATAGATTCAGTTTCATTGTCTGAATTCTCCGGTTTTAAACGATTCGCCGGGAAATTATCGAATCGTGTCGGCAAGACGTTTTATCCGGGCCTTTAACTTTGAGTCGGTCCGAATGCGAATTTTATTCAACAATGCTTCAATATCGGGGGCCAAAAGATCGCTTCCTTTATCCTACAAATCAAAAACGTTTGCGGCACACGCCCTCAGGCACCCTGACGGCGTGCGCCGCAAAAGGATTACATTGGAAACCGTTATCCGGCTTTTTCGGTGGGGTATCCGGCCCCCTGCCAGGCGAAAATGCCTCCGGGAAAACGCAGCACGTTCTTGTATCCTAATTTTACGGCCCACATGGCCCCGTTATGACTCCGGGTACATTTGACAAACCCGCAGTAAACAACGATGGCTCTATCTTTATCCGGACCGAGCAGTGCCTGGTAATCATCCAGAGTTTTTCCACCGGTTTCTTTGGTATTCCATTCTTTCATCTCGGGGATGGGAAACAGAAACTGCTTGGCGCCGGGAACATGTGCTTTTTTATAGCTGGCATCATAGGGCATGGTATCGATAACAAGCAGGTCCTTTCCGGATCCGATTAAATCTTTGAGTTCCTTGGCAGTAATGGCATTATAGCCTCCCTGCTGCACTTCCCGGACCAGTTTGACGGCCGCCTGTTCGTTATCCACCTCTTTTTCAAACTTGTTTTTGGTCGAAGCGGAATTGCTACATCCTACCACAAACAATCCGCAGACAACAAGGTTAAAAACGATTTTTCCGATTCGCATCATTCAACCGCCTCCTTTTGAATAATTTTAAACACACTTCCAAGCCGTTTGGGCGCTGCATTTTGGCAATACTGCTGATAATATCGGATCGAATCCATTCATTGCCAACTTTCCGCTCTGTTTATCCTGTGGGAACAAAACAACGCCATTGAATCGTTTCTGGTTATCGGTTCATAAAAAGAGGTGGATTTTAAGCCGCTAAATCTAAAATATGATATATAATATAGCGATAATAAATATGTAAAATTGATAATATAAATACTTATACAGACAATGATTGACCGTCTCGATCACACGAAAAATCAAACGGCTCCAAGCGTTCTGCCAAAAAGGCGACAAAAACAAAAGTATATCCATCGTAATAAAATCGGCAAAGATGCCAAACATGACGAACTCGCAAAAAGTGTCGGTTGACACCAGGGATCACCTTTGATAGCTTGAATCCGAACCGGGATAACACTTGATGAGACATTATTCGTTAACCAATAACAAATAGATTTCAATAGCGTGCTATCGGTCAATTTGGGTTTATGTTTCTTATTTTATTTACGGCACAGGTCTGGGAATTTGAATGATCATTCGCTCGAAAATTATCTGGGCGGCAGTCTCTGTGATTTGCCTGGTGACAATCACCGGCATTCTTTACATGGGATTTCGCAAGATTCTGTCGCTCCCCTTTCGCCAGTCCAATGACCTGCTCCATGAGAACAACTTTCCGTTGACGCTTGATTTTCTTATACCGGCAGGATTCCACATCGATGAGAAGGTAACGGTGAAAGAGGTTCTTGATCATCGTCTTCACAAACCCGGCCAAAAAGCGCACCTTTTTTTGTCAAAAATCGCGGAAAGCATCCCTATAAAATACCGGATTACCGCCACCACGGTGTTCTATCTTTTCTGGACGCTGCTGTTTTTGGTGTTTTTCAGGGTTTTCACGTGGATGCGTTACTCGACCGCTTTAATGCTCAGCTTTCTTTTGGGTGCCGGCGTTTATTTTTTTATGCCGGATTTTGTCATGGGAAAAATCGACGACAGCGTATTTTTGGCATGGGGGCTGACCCTCTTTTCCCTTCGGTGGTGGAAGAAGCGAAGAAGCGTAACCGGCGCAAAGCGATAAGAATAGCAAGATAGAGACGGATAAACGGGAGACAGCGATGTATCGTGAAAATTTCATAAATTCCCTTCGAGCTGAATTGGTTAAAATGGTATCCGATAACCTCTCTCCTCCGGCACTCCACTACGGCTACAGCGATGTCCCCCTTGAAACCAACATCAAGTGGCGTCCCCTCGTGCTTGTTATCGGCAACTACTCTTCGGGTAAGTCAACCCTCATCAATGAATTTTTGGGAGCAGACATTCAAGCCACCGGCCAGGCGCCTACCGATGATTCTTTTACCGTAATCACCTTTGACGATTCCGTGCCGGAGGCAACGGACGTTCACATTGTCGAAGAACGGGACGGCAAGTTTCTGATCAACGACCCTGAATACCCTTTCGAAACCATGAGAAAGCATGGGCAACGATTTGCCGCCCACTTTCGCCTGAAAAAAGTGAATGCGCCTTTTCTGGAAACCCTGGCTGTTATCGACACGCCGGGAATGCTTGACAGTATCACCGAGCGGGATCGCGGATACGATTACCAGGAAGTCATCGGCGATCTGGCCCAAATCGCCGATCTGGTCCTGGTGGTCTTCGATCCCCATAAGGCAGGAACCGTTCGCGAATCCTATATCAGTATTCGGGAAACCTTGCCGGCCCGGACCTTTGAAGACCGCCTGATCTTTGTTTTAAATCGAATTGACGAGTGCGCATCCTTTGCCGATCTGTTGCAAGTTTACGGAACGCTGTGCTGGAATCTCTCTCAAATTACCGGCCGCAAAGATATTCCCCCCATCCGGCTCACCTATTCCCCCCGGGCCATGTTGCGAGCTGGAAAACGATCCAATAGCGATATGAGTTTTCTGAGTCATTTGGAAAATCAGCGGGAAGAATTGAAAAAAGCCATCCTCAAAGCGCCGAGGCATCGCCTCGACCACCTGGCGACCTTTGTTGAAACCCACGGAGAGCGTCTGAGCCATTTCCTTGAAGCCTTGACGAACTATCGTCTCAAGATACGAAAGTTTCGCATAAAACATATTTTCATCGGCTTCTGGACAAGTCTTATTCTCGGCGCCGGCGCTACCGGGGCGCTTATGATATCCGGCACATTGGGCGGTATGAACCCGCTAATATTTTTCGGTGTGGCCGGCGGAATTGCTTTGATGCTTTTTTTGTTTTGGTCCACCCTTCTCATGAAACGCCGGGCAACGCGTTTTCATTCCCGCATGCTCAAAGATATGGACAAACTCACACCCCTTGAAAATCAAACGCGACGCGACAGCTGGGAGTCAGTAAAAAATTTTGTTTATAACTATCTTGAAAAAACAGGGGGAAGATTCTCTTTCTCAAAAACCAAAGCAGATTACGCTTCCGTCAAGCTGGTAAGAGATAAGGGGGCGACGGAAATCCGCGAGGCGTTAAACGAACTGGCCGGACTAAAGGATGAAAACATATTTGTATTGGACCAAACAGAACTCTCTAAGACATCATCGCCGACAAATGCGGCCGGGAAATCTGTCACGTAAGGTGCTTTTGACTTTTCGGTATAACGGTGTCGACGAAAAATTCGCAAAATCTTTGGCGGTAGCGCCGAATATGATCCACGATGTCCTGATCGCGCGTATGATCCGGCGTGTCGCTCACAAATTTAAACAAAAAACACCGTGAATCAAATTTTCTGCACGTCTGAACCACCGATGCACCTTCCATGTCCAGCAGGTCGGCATTTCGGGCAACCGCTTGCCGGTTTATCGGATCGAGAATCGCACGATCGCTGGTGGCCAGTTTTGCCGTTTTGAATCCTTCCATTAAATCCGGTTGATGAATACAGGGTTTCCCTGTTTTCAGATCGGGTCGATCCGGTTCGACAACCTCGTGAATATGAAATATCTCTCCCAGTCCATATCCGAAACGGGCGGCGCCTGCCGCGCCCAGATTGAAAATTAGGGCCGGATTGAACACCGTACATAAATATGCCGTTGCCATGGCGGCGTTGGCCTTGCCGATTCCTGAAACAAGGAGCTGGACCTCAGGGTTTCGGAATACAATAAAAGGGGAGTCCGGGATTTGCTTAAGGGACATCTCTTGTACGAACGGCTTCGCCTCGAGCATAGTCGCCATAACAATGGCCGCTACAATATCTTTTGCCACCGTGCCGTCTCCTCGAGCGTCTGAATGGCCCTTCTTCCCGTATCCCCCAGTGATAGGGTGAAATTATTGACATACAGGTCAATGTGACCGTCAATCACCGGATCTTCCATTTCCTGGGCATGCAATTTTACAAATTCTCTGGAAGCATCCCTGTTTTGAAATCCATACTCAACGGATTTTCGAATCACGGATTCAATATCTGTTTTAAGGTTTAAATATGGGGATTCTTTTCTGAGGGCAATACAACCCAGAGGAATCGGAAGGGATGTTTTGTCTTCCCACCATTTCCCGAGATCAATGATCTCGACGCAGTCGTATTCCGGATAGATAAACCGGCCTTCGTGAATGATGAGCCCGGCATCATACCGACCGATTCGGACGCCTTCAAGAATATTGTCAAACCGGGTAATCTCTACGTTTCGGATTTCAGGATGCCACAGCCTCAATAACAGATATGCCGTGGTGTATTCACCGGGCACCGCAATTTTCGCTTTGGAAAGTGAAAGATCTTTGGTTCTTCCCACGAGGAGCGGCCCGCATCCATACCCTAAGGCAGACCCCGCATCGAGAATTTCATAGGATTGTCTGAGTTTAAGATAGGCGTAAAAGGAGAGTTTTGAGATATGAAAGGTTTTGGAAAACGCCTTCTGGTTCAACGCTTCTACATCGTGCATATGGGGAACAAAGCGAAGATTTCGGGTATCCACGCAATCGTGAAGCATGGCATGGAAGATAAATGTATCGTTAGGACAGGTGGAAAAGGCGATATCGAGATGATTCATACTCGCTCCTTTATCACCCGGTATCGGGAGTCCCTTTGAACCGGAATCTTCCCGGCATTTCGAATGATATGGATCAGCTCTTCTTCGCTGGTTTTCGTTGTGATCCCCGTTGCTTTGACCACGACTTCCTCCATAAGCACCCCGCCCATATCGTTTGCTCCCATGGTCAGCGCCACCTGGGCAAGCTTCAGCCCCTCGGTTAGCCATCCCGCTTGAATATGGGTGATATTATCAAGAAAAATCCGCGCGATGGCCAGAATTTTAAGATAATCGATCCCCGTAGCCGGAAGGAGATTTGCCATGCGTGTCTTTTCGGGTGAGAAAGACCAGGGAATAAAAGATTGCAAAATTCCGGTTTCATCCTGGATATCCCGGATAACCGTTAAATGATCGATCTTTTCTTCATCGGTCTCTCCCATTCCATAGGTCATGGTTGCCGACGACACCATGTTATTCCGGCAAAGCGACCGCATGACCTCGCGCCATTCATCCACCGTGATTTTTTTCGGACTGACCCTGGCCCGTATTCTGTCCACCAGAAGATCCGATGCGCCGGGAACGGAGTCGAGACCCGCCGATTTGAGTCCTTTTACAACGTCATCCACGGGCAAGGCGCTTTTCCGTGAAATATGAACGAGTTCCGAAGGAGAAAAAGAGTGAAGATAAATGCCCGGAAAGCGCTTTTTTACCGAAGATACCATATCGATATACGTGCTCAGGGTATACTCGGGATGAAGCCCGCCCTGGAGCATGACCTGCGTCCCCCCTGCATCCAGCAGTTCTTCGATCTTCGAAAAGATATCTTCCATGGACAGTTCATAAGGCTCGATCAGATTGGCCCGGGCATGAAATGCGCAAAATGCACATGCGGCCTCGCAGATATTGGTGAAATTGATAATCCGGTCGATGATAAACCCCACCGTTTCCTTGGGAAATGCCATTTTCCGCCGCATATCTCCGGCTCTTCCCAAATCGATGATGTCCCAGGAAAAAAGTTCAAGAGCCTCTGATGGGGTGATCCGGTCTCCCTGGCATATCTTATGATAAAGGTCGCTGTTTTGGTGGGCGGGTTTCATGTAAAGGTAAATATATTCCCATTAGAGGCTATCTCAAAATTAGGATTTTCGGTCGAGATCACTTGTCCGGCGTAGCCTTCAGGCGAAGACGGAAGACGAGGCCGAGGATCAACCCAAAGGCATACTCCAGTATGTCGAGGACTTGATACGAGGGCTCAACGCCGATATCGGACGAAAAGACTTTTTTGAGATGGCTTCTATTCAATCGCCGTCAGATAGTTTAAACGTTTCACTTTTTTGAGCAGCCCCATCTCGCCGGCAATGGTATAGTAAAACATCAGGGCCTTTTTTAACTGGTCGTCAAATTCAAACTCCAGCAGGTCGAAATAGCCATTAATGTCGTAAATAATATCCGGATACTTTGCCCTGGCTTTTGAAACGACATGTTCCTTTTCTTCTTCAAGACAGTTCAGTGAGCGATGATACGAAGCAATAACGGATCGTATCCGGGGAAAATATTTTTCAACCACCCGTTGTCTTATTGCAAACACGGCAAACACCACGGGAAATCCGGTTTTTCTCAGCCACAGATCCCCAAGATCGTAAATATAAGAGATCGGTTCGGAAGATATGGCCATGGCATCGTTTCCGATCACCAGCGCAGCATCCAGATCTTTGAGTACGGGTCTGGGTTGGGAGGGGACATATACCGGCTCCAATTGGTAATAGTTCTTGAGCAGAACTTTCAGGAGCACCTTTGACGTATGGGATGCGCTGGTAATCCCCACTTTTTTATGATTGAGATCCTCGATGGGTATTTTACTCACCAGAATCACCGAGCCCACGTACCCCACCGAGCTTAAACAAAATTGCGGCAGCAACAGCACGTCATCGGCAATCTGGGCACAGGCGGCCGAGGAAACGGGACTCATGTCCAGGCGGTGATCCGTCATCATTTGGTTCAGCATGCATGGATATCCCGGATAGATGCGGATTCCCTCGACGCTCTGTCTTTCGAACATTGAAAAATAAAACGGATAACAATTGAGATAATCGATGTAGCCCAGTTTCATGCACACACCTCTTTCGAACAGGATGATGCAATGCGGTAACTGGCGGTGGTCCGTTCGGGGACGAGACGAACCTTTTCAATGAGTCTTCTCAAAAAAGGTTCCGATCCGAAATCGGGCGTCTTTGCACCGGCCGCATGCACCACTTTTTCATTGTGATAAGTGGCGCCGATATCATCGACACCGAACCGGAGAAGGACCTGGGCCATTTTATCCCCAACATACATCCACAAGGCTTTTAAATGCGGTACATTGTGAAGAAAAATCCGGCTCGCGGCGTAAATTCGGATGTCGTCATATCCGGTGGTGGATTGCTTGGCATTGATTTTCGTATTTTCTCCGTGAAACTGCAAAGGGACAAAGGTTTTGAATCCCCCGGTCTCGTCCTGAAGGTCACGGAGCCGCGACAGATGATCGACGATATCTTCAGGATTCTCGATATGATTATACAGCATGGTTGCGTTGGTTTTAAGGCCCATTTTATGGGCCGTCCGCATGACGGACAGCCATTTTGTCCCGGAAATTTTTTTAGGAGCGATCATATCGCGTACATGGGAAGAAAATATCTCGGCCCCGCCCCCGGGCAGCGCTTCGACGCCGGCGTCAATCAATCTTCTAAATACTTCTTCCAAGGGCATCCGATTTATTTTCGCAAAGTAATCGTATTCAACGGCAGTAAAGCCGACGATGTGCATATCCGGCTTTATTCTTTTAATGAGCCTTAACATCTTTTCAAAATAGTCCAGGGTCAATTCAGGATAAAGACCGCCCACGATGTGCACTTCGTCGATCCCCATGGAAACGGCTTTTCGTATCCGCCTTTCGATCTCCTCGAGTGAAAGCAAAAATGCGTGTTTATCCCCCTCGTCGCAGGAATAGGCGCAAAG